>Ga0209697_10003503_pt1 | contig 21216 bp, 17 predicted proteins | sample AliMusrvi5mmetaG_FD_184115 | JGI IMG/M metagenome (GOLD analysis project Ga0209697, IMG submission 184115) | Freshwater lake bacterial and archeal communities from Alinen Mustajarvi, Finland, to study Microbial Dark Matter (Phase II) - Alinen... | ecosystem: Environmental > Aquatic > Freshwater...
TTTGCCGGTGATGCTGGCGGCGATGGTGGTGAGGCCACTGCTGCCGGTATTGAGAACGGTGAGTACCTGGTCTGTGGTTTGGCCGGGCGCGATGGGGCCGAAGGCCAAGGTGCCGCTGCCATTGTTGACCGCAGTCCCTGTCGGCGCTTCCAAGGCGATGTCGGGTACTCCAACCGTGGTGAAGCTGAGGATGGCACCGGATTGCGGGACAGTATTCTCCGCATTGCTGGCGAGCACGCGGAAGTAGTAGGTCGTGCCGGGCTGCAGGCCGGTGACGTTGGCTTGCACTGCGACGGGCGTGGTGCCGGCGGCGAGAGTGCCTGCGCTCACAGAGTTGAAGGTCGCGAGGGTGGAATCGGTACCATACTGGAAGGAAACGGGTGTCGCATAGCCGTTGGGATTCACCGTGCCATTCAAAGTGGCGCTGGTGGTGGTCACATTCGTCTGGGCTTGGCTCGTTACGGTGGTTCCCATGCGCAGGCGGAAGATTTGGCCGCCGCCAGCGAGTCGGCCGTCCGGAGTCGATCCGCCATCTTGTGTGGTTCCATAGAGGTTGCCGTCGCTGCCCTGCACCAGTCCGGCTTGGGGATTGCTGCCATTGGCTCCGGTGAAATTCACCAAGGTCGTGAGCGTGCCTGTGGACGTCATCTTGAACAACGTGCCGGTACCGGAGATGCCGCTGCTGCCGCCGTTAGGAGTTGTCCCATAGAAATTCCCGTCGCTGCCCTGCACCAGTCCGGCTTGGGGATAGCCGCCGTTGGTGCCGGTAAAATTCACCAAGGTGGTGAGGGAGCCGCCGGGCGTCATCTTGAATACCGTTCCTAAGCCGCTGCTACCGCCTTGCTGAGTTGTCCCATAGAGATTGCCGTCGCTGCCCTGCACCAATCCAGCGTAGGGAAAGTTGCCATTGGCTCCGGTGAAACTCACCAAAGTCGTGAGCGTGCCGCTGGCCGTCATCTTGAACACCGTACCAGAGCCGGAGATGCCGCTGCTGCCGCCGCCAGAAGTTGTCCCATAGAAATTCCCGTCGGTGCCCTGCACCAGTCCGGCTTGGGGATAGCCGCCGTTGGTGCCGGTAAAATTCACCAAGGTGGTGAGGGAACCGCCGGGCGTCAGCTTGAACACCGTGCCGTAGCCGCTGCTTCCGCCGGAATAGGTCGTGCCGCCGGAATAGGTCGTCCCATAGAAATTGCCGTCGCTGCCCTGCACCAGGCCGGCAAAGGGATTGCTGCCATTGGCTCCGGTGAAACTCACCAAGGTGGTGAGGGAGCCGCCGGGCGTCATCTTGAATACCGTTCCTAAGCCGCCGCTGCCACCTTGATTGGTCGTTCCATAGAAATTCCCGTCGCTGCCCTGCACTAGTCCGGCTGGGGGACTGCTGCCATTGGCTCCGGTGAAACTCACCAAGGTGGTGAGCGTGCCGGAACTCGTCATCTTGAACACCGTGCCGGAGGCGCCGCTGCCGCCCTGTGAAGTTGTCCCATATAAATTCCCGTTGCTGCCCTGCACCAGGCTGGCTTTGGGATGGCTGCCATTGCTGTAGTAGTCGATATCCACTACATCCACTAAAGTAGTGAGCGTGCCGGTGGGCGTCATCTTGAACACCGTGCCGTAACTGCTGCTGCCATGGGCGGTCGTTCCATAGAAATTCCCGTCGCTGCCCTGCACTAGTCCGGCTTGGGGATAGCTGCCAGTGGCTCCGGTGAAACTCAGCAGCGTCGTGAGCGTGCCGGCGGGTGTCATCTTGAACACCGTGCCGTAGTTGCCGCCAGTTGTCCCATAGAAATTGCCGTCGCTGCCCTGCATCAGTCCGGGTGTGGGATAGCCGCCGTTGGTGCCGGTAAAATTCACCAAAGTGGTGAGGGAGCCACCAGGCGTCATCTTGAATACCGTTCCTACGCCGCTGCCGCCGGTGCTAGTTGTCCCATAGAAATTGCCGTCGCTGCCCTGCACTAGGGGGCCGGCACTGGGATAGGGATAATAGGTGGAAATGGGTCCGGTGAAACTCACCAAGATGGTGAGCGTGCCGGTGGACGTCATCTTGAACACCGTGCCGTAGCCGCTGCTGCCGCCTTGGTAGGTCGTTCCATAGAAATTCCCGTCGCTGCCCTGTACCAGGCTGGCTTGGGGATAGCTGCCGTTGGTGGAGTTGAAATTCACCAAGGTCGTGAGCGTGCCTGAGGAGGTCATCTTGAATACCGTGCCGTAGCCGCTGGTGCCGCCATTGTAGGTCGTTCCATAGAAATTCCCGTCGCCGCCCTGCACCAGTCCGGCTTGGGGATTGCTGCCATTGGCTCCGGTGAAATTCACCAAGGTCGTGAGCGTGCCGCTGGCCGTCATCTTGAACACCGTGCCGTAGCCGATGCCGTTGTTAGAAGTTGTCCCATAGAAATTGCCGTCGCTGCCCTGCACTAGTCCGCCTTGGGGATTGCTGCCATTGGCTCCGGTGAAACTCACCAAGGTGGTGAGCGTGCCGGTGGACGTCATCTTGAACACCGTGCCACTGCCGGAGAAGCCGCCGTGAGAAGTTGTCCCATAGAAATCCCCGTCGCTGGCCTGGAGCAATTTTGAATCTGGAAACCTAGGACCGAGCACGAAAGCCCGCAGCGGTTCGAAGACCGGGGTGGCGTGCGCTTGGAGGGCGAAGGCGCAAAGCAGAAGCGCCGGGAGCAAGCCCCGGCAGGGGCGGTGGAACGGGAGTGTGAATGAACGGTTCATGGAATTGACAAGGTTGGGATTGGGGAGATGTGGAGGAAGTGCGGGATTCTCGGTGATGGACGGGAGCTTATGGATATTTCGGCTCGATGAAGCAATCTGCGGAGAGAAAGACTAACGGGGTAACAATCTGAATAGAGATTGGAGATGATTTCGCGGCGGTCTAACGGACAGCCTTGAGGCGGACGAAGCAGGTTGGGCCGGTGGAGGAAATGGTGACGGTCACTTGTTCGGTCGCCGCGTCCACCGGGCTGGTGACAATGGTGACGCCGTTCTGGCCATGGACGGCGGTGGTCCATGGGGAGGCGAGGTTTGCCGTGAATTCGACGGTCTGGGTCACGCCGGCCGCCGCGAGTTTGCGGTTGTAGCGGAACACCAGGTTCTGGCCGCTGACATGCGGGGAATCCAGCTTGGGAAGAATGCTGGTCCCGGCAACCGTCGGGTTTCCGCCGAGCACGAATTCCAACAGATTGGAGATGCCGTCGTGATCGAAGTCATAACCGGGCGCGCCGGTGGTCAGGGGATCGAGGCCGTAACCGGACACAAAGGCAAGAAAGCCGTCGGCGATGACGATGGGCGGAGTGGTCACCGAGCCGACGTCGTTGCTGACCGTGCAGGTGTAGCTGCCTGCATTGGCCGCCTGGAAGTTTGTCAGGGCAAGGCTGCTGGCGGTCTGACCGCTTAGAATGGTGCCGTCCTTGCGCCATTGGTAGATCAGTCCGGTGGCCGAGCCCGCCACGGGTGTGCCGGTGGCGGTGACCTGGAGGGTAAGGTTGCTGCCGTAGGTGAGCGTTTGCCCCGCAGTCTGCGAGGTGATCTTGGGGAGGATGTAAACCGCCACGGAGAGGTACTTGCCATAATAGGCGATGGATTTGGCAGTGGTGATCGCATTGCTGGAGCCGACCACCGCGTCAAACTCGGCATCGATTTCGGTCACCTGGTCGTTAGGGAGGGTGGCGGCTGGCATGTTGCGGCTGGCGGAGTTGGCCGCCGGACTGGCACTGGCGAAGGTCTCGGCACCGTCGCCGTTGACCCACAGTCCGATGTGGCCATCGACATTGGAGTTATACTGGCTGAACACATTGGTGATGACGGTTAGGGCGTTGGCGGCATCCATGGCATATTTTCCATTCACCCATGTGCCGCCGGTCAGAGTGAGCTGTGGAGTGTTCGGGTAGGCGTTGCCTGTCAGGCTGAGGGGAACGGATGTCCCACCCACGGAAAACGTGTAGGTGCCGTTCGGGAACTTGGCATCGTTCGCAGCTTGGGTGGTGATGCCCCAGTCGTTGGCATTCGGACCATAGCGCCACGCTGCGGAGTCCACGTCATAGTAGAGATTGTTGTAAAACGGATTGCCGCCGGTGTTGGGAGTCCCGGTCGGAGGGGTGATCGTCGGCGCGGTCAGCAGGTCCATGTGCAGACCCTCGACGTGTGCACTGAAACCATAGGGGCCGCCATATAAAGCGTCCAATGGTCTGGGATCCACAACCACCGTGGCGGCGTCGGTCTGCACGTATTGGACGTCTTTTCCGACGAGAACCATCTGGGTTTCGGGAACGACGCTGACGGTGGTGATGGCGGAAAAATTGTCAGCGTACAACTGACTGCTGGTAATCGTGGTGCCCTCGGAAATGCCATAGATGGCCACCTGAAACGGTGCCGTACCGGAAAGCGCCCAGTTTACATTCTGTGTGCCGCCGGAGCCGTTGACTCCCATGCTCGCATACTCGGTCCATGAGTAGCCGTTCGCGGCGCCGTCCGCGTCATAGTAACTATGGAAGACCTTGGTGGTCGCATTATAGACCAACCGGATGGCCCCTGCGGTCGTGGCATTGGGAATCCGCACGTCATTGACTCCATTGGTGTCCTCGGCGCGTGAGGCGATGAATCCCTTGAATGCCACGGAACTATAGCGATCGGCCGTCATGCCCGTCAGATACGATTGAACGAAAGGATCGACGGGAAAAACGATCAGACCCACTCCGGAGTTCCGCGTTCCGGAGGTGAAGCTGCGCGTGTTGGTAAGATCGATCGTGACTTCGAAGCTGGTGCTGTAGTTCGCCGCATTCAGGATCCATGGGCGCAAGCACAGGCTTTGGCCCGAGGCGGACGCGCAGGTGTATTCCAGATGTTGGCTGGCCTCCGTAAGCACCCCGGCGGAACCCTGATTGTTATCCGTCCCCCAGTTGGAGGTGTTCTTCGAGTTGTCGTTGAAATCATCGGAACCACCGATGTTGGCAAACGAGATCGGGGCGAACGCGGCGGACATGAGGAGAATGAGACGAAGTGGCGTGGTGTTCATGCAAAGTTGAGGGTTTGGTGGCAGGATTTCGCGATTGTCTGAGATATGGTGAGGCTGGCAAGCAGAAAATGCGTCGAAAATAGCAGGATATGCGGAGAAAAGACAGGCGTTGACGAGCGCTAGACTGTTGTCACGGGCGATCACAATGCGCTAGTCCCCAAATGCGGGGTGTCCCTGGGGGAGGATCGTGGCGCTCTTGCTCCACGTAGGCGCATTCGTCAGAATGCGGGGGGACGAGACCCGATCTCCCGCTGCCGCCACCTCTTTCCCCAACGCGTTGTGACCAACGCGCCTACAAGAGGCGTCCGGCGGGGGCGAGGCCGCAGGTCTCTGCTGGCCATCACTCGGCGGATCCCTCGGTGATGGGCCAGCCATTGGCTCTCGGCTTTCCGGCCTGTGGTTAGGTGAATCGGGCCAACCAAGGCGCCGTCAGCTCGCCCCCGCCGGACCGTTTGGAAAACGGTCCCTGCCGGGTGTCCGGGCCGGCTGCCGCGGCCGCTGCGGTTCAGGCATTCCGGCCGTCGCCGCGGGTGAAGCGGGCGATGAGTTCGGCCTGTGAGTGTACTTTGAAATGGGGGTAGATTTTCTTCACGTAGCCGTTGACGGTCAGTTCGCTGAGGGGTGAGGTTTCGTGCATGAGCAAGGGATGGCGGGAGGTTTCAAATCGCAAGGTCCAGACGGTCCCCGCCATCGCCCTTGGTCAGGCGTGCGATGAGTTCGGCCTGGGAGTGGACGCCGAAGTGCTTGAAGATGACCTTCAAGTAGCCGTGGACGGTGTTGATGCTGAGACCGAGATGATCGGCGACTTGCTTGCGGCCCCAGCCCTCGGTGAGCAGATTGAGGATGGTGCGGTGGCGCGGATAGAGGCGGGTGATGTCCTGGCTTGCCTGGTCTGGAAAAGCGGTGAAATGCAGCCATGGCACCTCGCTGAGGATGATGTGGACGATGCGGGCCTCGCGGGCGTCGAATTGAGGTTTCCCCACCGAACGATAAACGGCGACTCCGGAGACACCGCCGCCCTCCATGGGGCGCTGGGAAAGAATGATCGCTCCGATATCCGCCCTCGCCCACGCTGCTCCGAACGCGGAAGTTTCAAAAACCATGGCTGGATCGATCTGGCGCAAGGTGCGGGTGAGATGGGTTCTTTTCTCCCTGAGTTCGACCGACGACCGATGGGTGATTTCACCGTGACCGGGGTGGTTCATCGCCTCAATGTAGCGCGCGAAACGTTCCTCGTCGAATCCGCCGTGCTCGAAGCCGATGAACGAGGGCGGTTTGTCCGGGTCAAACTCCGCCATGCACCACGCCCACGAGGTGGCATCGACCAGCTCGCAAAGCCCATCCATCAGAAACCGCCGCTTGGCCCGGATGTCACCGGGCGCCGCGATAACTTCGCCCAACAGGCGGACCATGGCGCGAACATCCCTCTCGGCGAGTGAAAACTCAGGTTCCAACGTGACATTCATCCGGGATTCTATCCGAGAATCTGCGGATTTCAAGAATCTTTTTTCATTATTGCGGACCATCCGTCCCCCTCTCCAGCCGTCATTTGAGAGCGGGTACCTGGCGGACTCCGCGTGGAGTCCCGCAGATTTCGGGCAGCGCCCTGGGGGAAGCACGCCGTGGATTGGCGGAAAATTGTCCGCATCCCCCGGAAAATGGTGACCGTTCCCATTCCGGAAGTGCGTTTGATCGCCCTTTGGAATCACTGCGTTCTGAGTGCCCCGGGTTCACCCTTCGTTGATAGCGGGCTGATAGATGATCGCGGATTCGAGATCTCCGGCCTGGATACAATCGAGCGAGTTATCGCTGGAGCTGACTGATGCCACTGAAACCCACTGAGGTCACTGATTGATTCATATTTTCAGTGTGATCAGTGGCTCTCAGTGTAATCAGTGGTTCTCTTGGTCCAAATATCTAAAATTTTCCACGTGAAACCCTCAGTCACCCGCCGGGATCTGCAAGCGGAATTCAGGGATGCGGGCGAAGATCCACTCGCCGGTGGCCGTTTCGCCGAAAAACGCGCCGGATACCCGCGCGTTGCGGGCGACCACATGATAGCTGTTATAGGAAAAATGCCCGCCCGGATTGATCAACGGGGTTTGGCCGACCACGCCGGACCCTTCCACCACGACGACCTCGCCACCGTCCTCTCGCACCACCCACTTGCGCCCGCGTATCGTCACCGCAACCGCCGAATCATTGTGAATTGAGATGAAATAGACGAACGGATGCGGTTTTTCCGGGCTGGCTTCCAGGCCCGGCATGTAAATCACGTCATCCACGCTCACGTGGAGATCCTCAAATTCGCGGAGCGTGCCTGCCATGGCGCGGATGTTTCCGCCAGACCGCGCCCCTGCCAAGCACGAAAACGGGTTTACCCCGGCCAATCGCTCCGCTATGAACACACCCATGACACGCACGCCGCCAGTGGCATTGACAATTGCAGGCTCGGATTGCTCCGCAGGCGCGGGCATCCAGGCGGATTTGAAAACCTTCCAGCACTTCGGCGTGCACGGGCTCACCGCGCTCACCTGCGTGGTCTCGGAAACCGCCGCCATCGTCCGTGCCGTGCATGCCGTGCCGGTGGCGCTGCTGCGCGACCAGATCACCTTGCTGTTAGACTCGTTCCCGGTGGCGGCGCTCAAGACCGGCATGTTGTTTTCCGCGGCGCACGTCCGGGTGGTGGCGGAATTGCTCGCCGCCCATCCGGCCTTGGCGCTGGTGGTGGACCCGGTGATGATCGCCTCCACGGGCGCGCCCTTGTTGGAACCCGAGGCGATTGTCGCCTATCGAGAGCATCTGTTGCCTCTGGCACGCGTGATCACGCCGAATCTTCCGGAGGCCGAAGCCCTGCTCGGCAGCCCCATTCCTAACAGATCCGCGCTGGAGTCCGCCGCCCGCCGTCTGGCGGAGATGTTCGGCACCGGCATCCTGTTGAAAGGCGGCCACCTCGACGGCCCGGACTGCCTGGACCTGCTGGTTGCGGACGACGTGCTACATACATTTTCCGCGCCGCGACTGGCGGTGGGCGCCTCGCACGGCACCGGTTGCACGCTCTCCGCGGCCCTAACCGCACGCCTCGCCCTGGGCGACACCCTGCCGGCCGCCGCCGCCGCCGCCAAATCCTATCTCAACGAGACCCTGCGGCATTCCTACGTGTTCCACTCACCCTGCGGCGGCTCGATTCACGCGCTCAATCAAGGGACGTGTTTGGAACTCGATCAACGACTCCGCATGGGACAATCTTCCCGATGAAACGAGACCCCGACAATTCTAACAAACCACCCTCCGATGACATCCATCCCACTTGAAGACACTTTTGCCGACATCGTCGGCAAGGCCATGCGCGGCCAGCAACTCGTCGACTCGCAAGTCGCCGCCCAAGCGGGCGTGACCGCGGCCGCCGTCGCCAAGCTGCGTCAAGGGCGCTACGATGAGACCACCACACGGGCGATCGCGCCGGTGCTAGGCCTCGGGGCCGAGGCGCTGGTGGCACTCGCCCGCCAGGCGTGGCGCCCGCGACCGGCGGCGGTCGCCGGTCTGGCCTGCTTCGACACGCCGTATGCGGACATGTCCGTCAACAGCTACCTGGCATTTGACCGCGACAGTGGCGAGGCCGTCGCCTTCGACACAGGAGCGGATTGCAGCGGCATGTTGGAGTTTCTCGCAAGTGAGGGACTCACGCTCAAACTCATCCTAATCACGCACACCCACGTCGATCACATCCTCGACCTCGCGCGTTTGAAGCAACAAAGCGGCGCGCCAGCCTTTGTCGGCGACCGCGAACCGCCGAGCGCCGCGGAACCCTTTCCGGCCGGCCGGGAATTCCGCTGCGGCACGCTGCGCATCGCCTCACGGCTCACCTGGGGCCACTCGCACGGCGGCATCACCTACGTCATCGGCGGCTTGGAAAAACCGGTGGCCGTGGTCGGCGACGCCGTATTCGCCGGCTCGATGGGTGGCGGCGGCGTGTCCTATTCCGCCGCGCTGCGCTGCAACCGCGAGCAAATCCTCACGCTGCCCGCCGCCACCGTCCTTTGCCCAGGTCACGGGCCGCTCACCACCGTCGGCGAGGAGTTGGTCCATAACCCGTTCTTCACTGCCTAGAGTCCTCCCGACTAACTTGGCTGTTACAGGCGGCGGGCAGGATGCCCGCGCCACGTGGCCCGGGCATCCTGCCCGGAGCCTCCAAACAAAAGTTTCTTCCAATTCCACACCCAGCACAGCGCGGGTTCTGGTGCTTGAAAAGTGAAAGATGTTGTCGTTAGGTCAAGTTCTTCGTCTTGTGTCTTGTGTCTTGCAGTCTTGGGTCTGAGGCGGAGCCTCGCTAGAAAGACGATCACGCCAGGACGTCCCGCAGCACGCCCAGCGCCGCCCGGATGTCGGCGGCGGTGACGTGGTAGTTGGTGACCGCCCGGACGCGGCGCGGATCGAGCGGCAACATCCGCACGCCCTGTTCGCCGAGGCGCGCCACGACCTGAGGGGCGTCCAGATCGTCGCGAGACAGTTTGAAATAGACGATGTTGGTGCGCAGCGCCACGGCTTCGACGCCGATGCCGGGCAGTTCGGCCAGGCCGGTCGCCAGCGTGCGAGCATTCTCATGATCCTCGGCCAGGCGCTCGACCATTTGCTCCAGTGCCACAATGCCCGCGGCCGCGATCACGCCCACCTGCCGCATGCCGCCGCCCACCACCTTGCGTGCCCGTCGCGCCTCGGCAATGAATTCCTTGCTGCCGCACACGATCGATCCGACTGGTGCGGCCAACCCTTTGCTCAGACAGAAGGTCACGGAATCCGCATCGGCGACCAAGGTCTTGACATCCACGCCGAGCGCGATGGCCGCGTTGAAGATGCGTGCGCCATCCACGTGAAGGCGCAATCCATGCTCGCGCGCCACCCTGCCGACGGAGCGCATGTACTCCGCGGTGAGCGGCACGCCGCCGCAACGGTTATGCGTGGTTTCCACGGAAACGAGTCTCGATTTCGGAAAATGCGGGTCGTTCGGATTGCGGAGGGCCGCCACGATTTCGTCCAGATCGAGTGTGCCATCGGGTTGATTGCGCAACACCCGCGGGTGGATGCCGCCCAACGCGGCCATGCCACCCTGCTCATACACGTGGGTGTGCGCTTGGTCGCCGACGATGGCCTCATCGCCGCGGCCGCAGTGCGCGAGCAAACTGACCAAATTCCCCATGGTGCCGGAAGCCACGAAGAGGGCGTCTTCCTTGCCCATGCGCTCGGCGGACAGATCCTCGAGCCGTCTGGCGGTTGGGTCGTCGCCGAAGACGTCGTCGCCCACGTCGGCCCCGGCCATGGCCCGCCTCATGGCAGGGGTGGGCTGGGTGATGGTGTCGCTGCGAAGGTCGATGAGGTGCATGAATTATGAGAAGCCGGATGTTGGGTGCGGGAAGTTTGACCTCGCCGCTGCCCGGATCGGAAAGCGGGCGAGGGAGGTGACAGGGAGCAGTGTAATCAACCGCGGCAACCTGTCCAGCAGGCAGATTTCAGTCCCCATCCGGGGCATTGAATAAATAATTAAACTTTTTTCTTGCATGTTCCCTCATTGCGCGTAAATTCCGCCTTTCCCAAGCAAATTCCGTTGTTCCGCCCCTAGCCGCTATCGCAAATCACGCTTGTCATTAGAAGGCGTGGCCAGCCTGCACCGACCCACCCCCGCCCAGATCGTCCGCTTTCCGCCTGATAGGCCCGTTTTCGCTCGCTCTCACTCCGGATTCCAACGCCGACCCTGCCAAAACCTAACAACCATCGAATAGAAACTCAACTCCATGAAAACCTCATCTCTCAGGTTCTCCATCACGTCCGTCATCGGGATTTGCCTGACCCAATCCGCACACGCCTTCTATCAGGTTCCATTCGGCCCCACTCCGATCAGTGTCTGGACGGCGATTGCGGATACCGGCGGCACGGCACCCTTGAAGCATGGGGGCGGCGGAACCGTTGGCACTTTCAGCGGTTTTGTGCCGCCCGTCATCCAGAACGTGGGCACCGGTTCCGGCATCGCCCAAATCGCGTTCAAAGGCAGGATGGTTGTGGGTGGCCCAATCACCGCCCTCAACGATGAGGGGATCTGGAGCAATGCCGATCCGCTCCTTTGGTGGACAGCGGGCATCCCGAGCGCTACCGCGTGGATGGTGGCGCAGGAGGGGGACGCCGTGGGTGCCAGAACGCTTGGGAACGCCGGCAACTTGCTCGTCCGCGCCCTCCAGAGCACGCCATTCGGCGGCACACTCTTCACGACCAATTCAGACGCCACCGTAGCCCTGAATCTGAGCGTTTACGAAGGCTCCGGTCTCAACGGCCTCGCGGGTTTGAGCCTCGGACTATTCACCGATGGCGGGCGTGCCGTCAGCGACGGCAACAGTCGCATCGCCGCATGGACAAGCACTGGCGCCAATGCCACACGGTATTGGGATGTCACCGCGCCGCCCAGTTTCCCGCATGGCCTGACTGTGGGGACCTTCGCCACCAGCGTCCCAAGGTCCCGTGCAGTCCGGCCATAAGCCAATACGGCGCCGTGGCCCACCGTGCCCGCAGCATTTTCCCGGTGCCTGTTTTCAGGCGGGATTATATCCAAGTTGACCCCAACATCCCAGGCGGGCTGTTCCTGGCACCCGTCCAAGTCGTCCGCAGAAACGATCTGGCACCGAGCGGCGAGCGCTTCGGCATCTTCCATCCCAATCTCATGGCCACGACCGGCGGACCCAATGTCTCTCCGACGGTGGCTTGGCAAATGAGCAACATGTTCACCTCGGTTGGCACGGCGAATGTGCTTGGCGCGGCCGTCCCCGTATCTAACAGCCTGTGGTGCTGGCGCGGCGACGCCACTCCCGGCCCCGGGTCCTACGCTGAAATCGCCAGGGTGGGCGCGAGCGCTCCCGACATCACCGGCGGGGCCACGTTCGCAAGCTTCTACGCGCTTCACGTGGTCGATGACCTGCCCAACTATCCCGCCGCTAATGTGTTCTATGGCGTCATTCTCAATACCGGCAAATACGCCATTTACCGGCGAAGCATCAGCACGGCCCTATCAATCACTGTCCTCGGCGTGCCTCAACTTATCGCCACCGATGATACCGGCGCTCCCGCCTTGCAGCTTGTGCCTGCCATTTACGGCGGAGCCTATCCCATCGCGGCACTTTTCCCCTGGTTCAGCGTCGATCTGGACGGCGATGTCCTCATCAAGGCCACTCTGGGCGGAACCGTGCCCGCCGACCAGACCCAATGCCTGATTGCGGCCATGGGCGGCACCTCCAATCACGGTCTGGAGATGCGTGCGCAGAGCAACAGCACCGTGTTCAGCCTGCCCACCATCAGTTTTGGTCCCAAGGCCATCGCAAACTTCGCCATCACCAACCCGGAACAGGGCTCGCTGGGCCGGGGGCAGGCCATCGCCGGCCAGAGCCTTAGCAGCTTGGTTTACTTCGGTGGCGGCAACGGTGTTTACGTCGGCAAGTGACCTCTCACCCGGCCCGCAAATCCCACCCTCTCCCCACCAATGAAACTCCTTCCCTCACTCCTCCTGCTGCTAGGCCTGCTCGTCATCCCCGCCAGAGCCGATGACGATTTGGATTCGGATGGCGACGGCCTCACAGATGCCCAGGAGGCCATCCTGGGCACCGATCCGGCAAAGATCGACACCGACGGCGACGGTCTCACCGACGGCCAGGAAGTGGAACTGGGCACCAACCCGCTCCTCGCGGATACCGACGGCGACGGCCTTGACGATGCCCTTGAGATCGGTTGGACCCTGCCGACCCAAATTGACTCCGACGGCGACGGTCTCACCGATGGCAGTGAGGTCAATGAGTACAATTCAGATCCGCTCTACGCCGACACCGATGGCGACGGCCTGACCGACCCGATGGAGTTGAGCTTGGGTTGCGACCTGTTGGTGAGCGATAGCGACGGCGATGGCCTCTACGACGGCACCGAGGTGGCAGTGGGACTGGATCCCACCTCAACCGACAGCGCCGGCGACGGCGTGGGTGACTCGCAGACACTCGTCCGCTTGTCCAGTCCGGAAATCAAACTGCAAGCCAATGGAGCACCGCACCAGGTGCAATTCACGGCGCTCGCCCATGTGAGTTATGAGGTGTTTTATTCCACGGATTTGGAGCACTGGAACCTTCTAACCAACATCGATGCCAGTCAGCAATCCGCAGTGCAAAACATCGCCGAACCGGTCGCCGGCCAACCCAAGGGCTTCTTCAACCTGAAACCCCACTGACGCCTGCCGGGACGGCAAGGCAGCCCGGCGCGCTTGCGCGGATAGGCACTGGCGTATTGAAGATTCGGCGTTTATGATTCCGCCATGGCCATCCTTGCGCGGATCCTCCGGCACACCTTCCGTTTTCCGCTGCAAAGCACGCTGTCGTTGCTGATGGCGGTGGCCTGCACCACGCTGGTGCTGGTGCTGCCCGGCGTGACAATGCGGTTTGTGGATGTGATCATCCGGCAAAACCGGCCGGACCTGATCGTGTCGACGGCCGCGATTGGCATCGGCGCGATTCTGGCCCGCCAGCTTCTGATGACCCTGCGCACTTACACTAACAACTCGCTCGAACTCAAACTCACTCATCTCGTGCGGGTCGAACTCTATGACAAACTCCAGCGCCTGCCGGTGAAGTGGTTCGACTCGAATTCCTCGGGCGAGATCATGTCGCGGGTGGCCGAGGATGTGCCCGCAATGGACCGCGTGATGATCGAAGGCGTGGACCAGGCGCTCGCCGCGGTCCTCCAGTTTCTCATCGTCATGGGCTACATGCTCTATCATTCATGGCAGCTCACCTTGGTCACGCTGCTGCCGCTGCCCGTCATCGGACTGATCACCAGTTGGTGGGCGCGCCGGTCGGAACCGCTGTGGCGGGCGTCGTCCGAAGCCTCGTCCGCCCTCAACGCCATCCTGCATGACAATCTCGCCGGCATCCGCCAAATCAAGGCCTACACCGAGGAACCCAAGGCTCTCGAAGCCTACGTTAAAGCCCATACCTAAAAGGAAAATCGGCACCCTGTTACGTTTTGTTACGTTTTCCGCTTGCCAAAGTGCGGGTTGCGCCGTATTGCTTGGACATGCAAACACCCGCACCGAAACGAAACAAGGCCGAAACGAAACCCCTTACCCGCTTCCCTGGCGGCGTATCCAAGAGCGCCAGCAAACACCCCCGCTATCCGTTTTGCGTCCGCTGGCCGATGGCTGGTGGCAAGCGCGGGTTGAAGCTGTTTTACACCGACACCGATGCCCTCACATGGGCAAAGCAGAAAAGCGCAGAGCTTGGCGGCATGGGGACTGACTTTGGCGGCGTTGCCGAGGATGAACGGGCCGCGCTTGGCTACTGGCGGGGCGTGGTGGCACGCACAGCGCACAACCCGCCGCCGCCCCTGCTTGACGTGCTGCGCGACATTGGCACGCGGTGGGAGGCCTCACAGAAGGGAGCCACGGTGGCGACCGCCATTAAAACATTCCTTGCGGTCAAGGAGGCTGATGGCGCGGGCACGTCTCACAAGCTCGCGTTGAAATCCCGCCTCTCACATTTCAGCCGCGACTTTGGCGAACGCACGCTTGCGACAATCAGCACGGCGGAAATCTCGAAATGGATTCTCGGCTTGTCCGGTGCAAAGATCACCGGCGGCCACCCGGCCGCGAACGGCAAAGGCCGCCCGTCAACACCCGGCCCGCTTTCGCTGCAAACCAAGAAAAACCATAGGCTCGCGTTGCACTTGTTTTTCAAATGGTGCAAAGCAGAGGGGACGGTGGGGGCAAACCCCGTGAGCGATGCCGCAAAGGTGAAAGTCGGCAAGCACAACCCAGGGATTTTGAAGCCTAACGAAGTCGGGATTTTCCTTGCCGCCATCGTGAGCAAAGCCCCGGCCATCGTGCCGTTTTGGGCGGTGCGGATTTTTGCGGGCATCCGCGAAAGCGAAGCCGTTAGAATGGATTGGACCATGATTGACCTGGCCAAGAACAAAATCAACTTGCCCGCCACCGCCACCAAGACCGGCAAGCCGCGCGCGGTGGACATTGAGCCCGCCCTTGGCGCGTTCCTTGCGCCGCACGGCAAGCAGGCCGGATTCATCGCGCCACAAAGCGAAATGGCCCGCCGTCATGCGCTAACGATGGCACACCGCGCAATGCCCAAAGGATTCAAGACCCCTAGCAACTGGGCGAGGCACACTTACGCGACAATGCACTTGCACGGCTTCCAAGACGCGGGAAAAACCAGCCTGCAATTAGGCCACGGCGGAAGCCCCGAAATGCTGCACGCGCACTACGCCAGCTTTGCCACCGATGCCGAGGCCGCCGCCTTTTGGGCGATCCGCCCCGAGACGCTGCCACAGCCCGGCAACGTCATTCCCATGACTGCGCCAGCACCCGAGGCCGCAACGCTCGCCACGGCCAAACGTCGCGCAAAGAAAGCCTAATCGGCGTTCAAGTCGGGAAGATGGCGGTTGCCCTCGCCGCCGTCCTTGGGATTTTCAGCACCCGCCCGGTCATCACATCCGCTAGGTCATCCCGTAGCATTCCCGAGGCGGAATTTTCCACAGGAATCCCCACGCCGTGCCGGGTGAGAAAACCAACAAACCAACGCCCCGCCTTTTGAAATTCCGATTTCCTTTGCCGCTTCCAAAAGCTCGCCGTTTGCTTTGTCATCCCGTCAATCACTCGCCACGGTGTTTTTGACGGCGCATAGTCGCCAGCCAAAGGCCGCGCGGTATCGTCTTGCTCTATCGCTTCCCCGTCATCATCCATAGCATCACTCTTGAACGGCTCACAGGAAAACGCGCGGTTGCGCCGTGGCACCTTGTCAGAATGACCCGTGCCGCGCTGGCTGGCGTGCCGGACACGGTAGCGCAACTGCCCCAGGTTCACCATTCCCTCAGCGACAACCAGCGCCAAGAGATCGGCGTTGAATGGTGCGCTTTGAATTTCCCGCCAAACGTCATCCGCAGGCCGCACCCAAGCAACGCGGGAATCTCCACAAACCGCTTTCAGCGATTCCTTGGCGACCTCCGCAAGCAACCGTTTTGTTTCCTTTGCGTTGCCCGCCGTCATCGCTAACGAAAGCCCGCTTTTCAATTCCTGCTCTCGTTTTGTTGGGACGCGTTGCCCGCAGGTTTTCAGCCCGTAGTGAGTGGCCGAACCGCTCGCAATGAGTTGCGCCGCCACAGCCCCGACGAACGCCAGCCTTTCGGCGCGATCCTCGTTTGAATGCCGCCCCCGCCCATCCGCAGGGGTGCCGAATTTCCGCCGCCGCCATTCCGTCGTTTTGCTGCTCACGGTTTCAATTTAGACCATTTGGCTAAATGTGCAATGAAAACTTACGAAACTTCAACCGAAAGCCCGCCCCTCTTGTCGGTGCCGCAATTCGCCCGAGCGCTTCATTTGACCGACCGGACAATCTACGCGTGGATTAAGGCCGGGCGCATTCAAATCGTTAGGCTCGCCCGCAACGTGAGAATCCCCGCCGCCGAACTAGCCAAGTTTCAAACGGAGGGATGCACACGATGAACGCCGCCCCGCTTTTGACCCGCCAGCAAGCCGCCGCCCATCTTGGGGTGAGTCTGCGCACAATCGACAATCTGGCAACATCCGGCGACCTGCCAAGCATCAAAATCGGCAGAGTTGTTAGAATCAGGCCAAGCGCGATTGAATACTATTGCGAGGCACACGAAACCCGCAAGCCACGCGCCGGGCGCAAAGTCTGAACATGAAACCAGTCTCGAAAAATCTAACCACAAATCAAAATGTCAAAACAGCCTAACACAATCGACAGTTTATCCGAACTCATTGCCAGCGAGGCCGCCCGCCCGCCGGGATTCCGCGCCAAGCTCGCCGCCCGGCATGAAGCCGCAAGCGCAACGCTCGAAAAATACAACGTCCAACCGCTAGAATCCGATCTCGACCAGGTTCTTGCCGCGCAAGGCGTCAAGCTCGCCGCTGCCGCGATGCTGGAAAGTTTCGACAGCATCCCGATTGAAAACCGCCAGCGAACGCTTGCCGATGCCGCCGCTTTGTCTAACAAGGCCGCGGGCGTTGAGTCGCTCGAAACCGAGCTTGCCGCGCGACTGAAACCGCGACCCGCGAAGATGGCACAACTTGGGCGAGAAACCGCTAGCGTTCAAGAGGCAATGTTCGCGCCCGACCTGCCGCACGCCGAGCTAGTTGCGCTCGAAGCCCGCCGCGCGAAGCTCGTGGATGATGCGCTGTATTTCGACACCTTGGTTGCCAGCGCCCGCAACACAATCGCCCGATTTTCTAACGTCCCGAGCGCCGAAACGTGGGCCGATGCCGTTCGCGCCGTTCGCGCCGTGGATTTTTCGTGATTCTTCCGTCTGGATCGGAGCGAGCTAGCCGCTTGTTAGGGGCGACGCCGAGCGTCCCGAAAATGCTAGCAACTCGGCAAACTTTCTTAACAGTCTAACTTTTCCCATTATGTCAAACCTAACGAAAGCCCGTTTCGATGCCGACACGCTCGAAGCAATGCGCCAGAGGCTGCCGGAATACTTGGCCGCGCGGGGCGTTGAATTGCACAAGCAAGGTGCGCGTCTTGTCGGCAAGTGTCCATGCCATGACGATACAAGCCCGAGTTTTGCAATCTATGGCTCGAAGCTCGAAAACGCGGGTTGCTTCCCATGCGGATTTTCCGGCGATATTTTCGCCGCCTCGCAATGGATGGGCCGCGCGTCAAACTTCCCCGAGGCCGTGTGCGACGTTGCCGCTACGCTTGGCGTTTGCTTGCCAGACTCGACCGCAGGAACGGCCACAAGGCACGCCACGGCACCGCAGCGACCCGCCAAGCAACCCGAGCCGCCGTTCACCTTGTCCGCTGGCGACCGTGAGAAAATCCACACGGCACGCTTGGCGTTCACCGATGCTTTCCACGATGGCAACCCGACAGTTGACCGCATAGCCGAAAGCCTTGGCTTATCCCGCGAAACCTTGCGCCTTGCGTCATGGGGCGAAAGCGGTCTTGGCTTGGCTAACGGCTGGCTTTGCTATCGCTATCCCGCCGGGCTGAAATGGCGCAACCCCGACCCGCAGGCTAAGACGCGTTTTCAGTGGATTGTTGGCAAGGCAACCGCGCCGTGGCGGATGGGATGGGCTAGCAAGCCCGAGGTGCAAACCGTATTCCTAACGGAATCGGAAAGCGATTGCATGGCACTGATAGAAGCCGGGTTAGAAAGTGACGGCACCGCCGCTTGTGTCGCAAGCCCCGGCACAAATTTCTCGCAGGCATGGGCGGAATTGTTCGCAGGCAAGCGAGTAACGATTTGCTTTGACCCCGACCCGCCCGGCATAGCCGCCGCCGCCAAGGTTGCCGCGTGGCTTAAAGGCACCGCCGCCAGCGTTTCCAACTGGAAAGGAGCCGAGCCATGATTGCCACGAAACAAGATTGCAAGGAGGTTCTCAAGCAACACGGCAAGCAGAAATTGCGGGCGCTTGCCATAGATGCCGAGCCATTCACGCCCGAGGCAATGCCGCAGGCCGCCGACGATTGCCCGCCCGCCGAACTACTCGACGCGCAAGCCGACTCCGCAGCCGGGGCGCAACCGCAACCCGAGCGCAAGCCGCTTTCCGCTTTCCTTGTGAATCACGCCGAAACTCTTGGCATGTCATGGCAGGAAATAGACAACTTGCGCCCGCCCTTTGTCATTGACCAGTTTGTTAGACAAGGCGAGGTGTTGCTGGCGGGTGCCGAGTCGAAAAGCCGCAAGTCGTGGTTGGCGCAGGATGCCGGATTTTCCGTTGCCGCTGGCACGCCCTGGCTTGCCGACGAAAACGGGGAAAACGGCTTTGCAGTGGCGCAAGCCGCCGTGCATGTCTTGGACTTGGAGTTGAACCCAGCGGAAATGCTCTACCGTTTCGCCAAGGCCCGAGGCAACCGCTTTGCGGACGATCCGCAGGAACAAGCCCGAGTGACCGCCGCGTTTCATGCCTACTCATTCGACGGCTTGAACGTGATTGACATACTGCCGCGCATTGCCGAGGTGCAACCGTTAGTGCAACCCGGCGACTTGGTAATTGTCGATTGCCTTTACCGCCTCGCCCCGGATGGAAACGAGGTTGCACCGCTCGCCGCGATTCTCGAAACCGTCAAACGCTTTGCAGCGGAGACGGCAAGCGCGGTCATTCTGATAGACCATTTTCGCAAGGCTGGCGACGACAAGGCGCGGAATCGCTTTGCAGGGAGTTTCATCAAGCAGGCCAGCGCAAGCACGTTGGTTGCCATCGAAAGCAAGCCCGACGACCTGCTAGAAATGAACATTGACGCGCGGACGTTCTACGGGTGCCAAAAGGTGCATGCCCGCTTTGACCTCGAAAGCTACACCTTTCGGCGGGTGCCGGATTCAGAGGTTGCCGACGCGAAAGCAGGCCGGGAGCAAGCCGAGGCCGAGGGATGGCTTGTGGCCGTTTGGAAGTCCCGAGTTCTTGACCAGCCCGCCACGGCACAGGATGGCGCGGAGAAATGGAACATAACCCGGCAAGGGGCAACCAAGCGATTCGACAAGCTCGCATTGCGGGGAGCCGTGGCACGGGTGGATACAAAACCGGGTGCCGCCTGCCAGTGGATTCTAACGCCCGTGGGGGCGGAAATCGTCAAAATCGCCCTTAACTTGCACCCCTAGTTGCACCATGTCCGAAAATCCCCATACCTACGCGGAAAATCAGGGGTGCAACCGAGTTGCACCGCAAGTTGCAAGGCCAATAACTGAATGCGTGCCTGCGGGGGGCGTTCCCAAGCCCCCGCTTGCACCGTTTAGGGGGGTGAAACCCTGCAACTCAGCTATAGGAGTTGCACCCCCAGTTGCACCCCCCTCGCAGGCACCCGAGAATGACCCTTTGAGCGTGCCGGGAGTTGTTAGGCTATTGCTATCCGTTGACGCGTCCCAAGTCTTGCAGAAGTCCGGCGAGGCCTGCTTTCAAATCGTCGGCAAGTGCAGTTACCCCGCGATTCCCGACCGATGGGCGATCTACTTAAAGCCCTGCCCGCTCGAAGTGGCAACCGCCGCGTGCGACGTTCTCACCGGCAAGGCGCGTGCCGTCCGCGTCCGCCCGCCCCAAGCCCGGCAAGCCCGAGGTGCCTGCCAATGAGCCAGACCGCAGGCCCGACGCGACACAAGCCAGCACAGCGCAACCGAAAGCTCGAAAGCCGCAACCCAACATTGACCAATGACCAGCATCGCCAGACCGACCGACCGCCACGCCGCCACGACGCACCCGCCACGCTGCCGCCGATGCCGCGCGTTGCTTGGCTTGGGTGACAGTGCCAGACACGCACCCGACGCGCCACAGGGGCACCCTGCCCACCTTCCCGCCATCGCTACGACCCCCCCGGCACTGTTAGGAGGCTTCCGCCGCCAAAACAAGCAGAGGGTTTGGGGCGGGGTGCTGACCCCGCGCGATTGAAATTTTCAGAAACCAAAAACACCGCACCGTTAGAAAATGCCATGACCAAAAAAACATCGCCGCCAAAAATCCCCGCCACTGCCGTATCAATGCGTGCCGCCGCCAGCCTTTGGAAAATCCCGGTCGCCGTCCAACGTGTCGCCAAGGCCGCCGGATGCCCGGCATTCAAAAACAACCGGGTGAATCGATCCGATCTTGAGGCGTGGTTGAAAAAGAATCCCGGCGCTTTGAGGGAGGGTCGGAAGGCGGAGCAAATAGCCGAACTGCGCCGCCAAAAATTACAGGAAGAAGTGACGCTACTCCGCGCCAAACTGCACCGTGAATCGGAGGAGTATATCGACGTTGCCGAGGCCCTCTATGGAACAAGACGTTGCTGGGAAATCGTGAAGGAAGAAACTGCGAACCACTTATCTCCGGAGCTTCACCGGTTGTTTGTCCGCCGCGTGGAAAACAGAACGGGTTTGATATTTGGCGAGCCACTGTGAGCTTGACGGCGCAACCGCAAACCCCTATCGTTAGACCATGACCAGCACCGCATTTCCAGAATCGAAAATCCGTTTCGCTTCCGAAGCTGAACGGCACCAATATCGGGCGGGACTCGCCCAAGTCGCCGCCAGACTGAAGGGCACCGGCCCGACCTTTGAAGAGCGGCAGGCCGCCACGCTCGCCGCTGGCAAGGCTCAAATCTTGAAACGCTACGGCGCGGAATTTTATCGGAAAACTTTCGGCACCCTGCCGCCTGCCGTCAAGGCACCGGCACCGCGCACCC
>Ga0209697_10003504_pt1 | contig 21212 bp, 25 predicted proteins | sample AliMusrvi5mmetaG_FD_184115 | JGI IMG/M metagenome (GOLD analysis project Ga0209697, IMG submission 184115) | Freshwater lake bacterial and archeal communities from Alinen Mustajarvi, Finland, to study Microbial Dark Matter (Phase II) - Alinen... | ecosystem: Environmental > Aquatic > Freshwater...
GCGAACTTGGCCAGCGGGCCGGCCATATAGGTGACCGTCGCCTGCGTCTGGCCCGTGGTGCCGCTCATGACTGCGCCGCCGCCGATCGTGGCGACGAAGACGCCGCTGCCGACGACGGCGGGGGCGGTCGCGGTCGCCGCGTAGGTGCCGTTGTGGTTGTCGGTCACGGCGCCGAGGCTGCCGGAGCCCGAGGACTTCGTGATCGTCACCGTGGCGCCGCCGCTGCTGAGGTCGTTGCCGTTCGCGTCCTTGGCCTGCACGGTGAGCACCTGCGTGCTGGTGCCGTTGGCGGTGACGCTGGCGCTGGACGGTGTCAAGGTCGACCGCGCGGCGCTGGCGCCGCCGGGAGTGCCGGTCGCCGTGAAGGTGACGGACCCGCTGATGCCCGCGGCCGTCGCGGTCAGCGTGTTCGCGCCCGCGATCGTCCCGAGCGTCCAGCTACCTACAGTCGCGACGCCGAAGGCATCGGTGGTCGGCGTCAGCCCCGTGGCCGAGCCGCCGCCAGAGGCCACGGCGAAGGTGACGACGACGCCGGAGACGGGGTTCCCGCCGGCGTCGGTGACGAGCACGCTCGGCGCGGCGGCGACGGCGGAGGCTGCGACCGCGCTCTGGCCGTTGCCGGCCTTCACGCTGAGCGAGTCGCTGCTGACCTGCGCGGTGGACGCCTGGAGCGTCGCGGAGCTCGCGGTCGTGAACGAGGCGGCCGAGTAGGCCGCGCCCACGGACGCGAGCGCCAGGACGGCGAGGACCACGAAGATCAGGAACCGGCGGCTCATCTGTTCATTCGCTCCCGGCGGGAGAAGAGGTCTTCTGGAGGGCGGAGCCCGCGGCTTCCTGCCGGCGCGCTTCCTCGCCTGCCGAGCTCCACAGCGACCAGATGATGGAGACCGCGATGGCCAGAGCCGGCAGCCCGATCAGCAGCATGCGCACGGGGCGGATGGAGAGCAGCGCCAGCACGTAGCCCAGGTACGGGATGTGGAAGACCTCGCGCGCCTGCTGCGGCTGCGGGAGGGTGACCTTCCACGGATCGGCGACCTTGTTGTAGTCGCCCTTGGTCTGGAACACGCGCTGGTCGCCTTTGCCTTTGGTGATGGCGATGATGCGGTGCGTGACCGGTTCCGGGTAGCTCGGCGGGACGAACGTGATGATGTCGCCGACCCGGAGCTGGCTCACGGGGGTGAGCCGCGAGTAGACGACGGACCCCTTGGCGATGGTGCCGGTCATCGACCCGCCGGTGATCACGTAGCGCTGGAGGCCGAGCACCGCCGGTACCAGGACCACGACGACGACGAGGGCCGCGACGGCGACGAGGAACACGGTGACGAAGGACTTGAGGAAGCGGCTCATTGCGACACTCCTGTGACTTGCAGTACGAGGGTCATCGCCGCGCCCTGCAGGCTGGCGTTGTTTGTGCCCGCCGGATACGCGAGCGTGATCTTGTAGGTGCGCGACGCGCCGGCGGCGATGGTGCCCAAGCCCTTTGACGAGAAAGACGACACCAGCCCCTGGTAGAGAGTCGTTGCCGTCCCCGTGACGTCTTCGACCTTCAGGGTCAGGACGCCGGAGAGCGCCGGGGTGGCGGGAGTGTTGGTCAGGCTGGACGTGCTGAGCGTGAACGCGCCGGGGACGTTGCCGGTGCCGATGAGCGTCATCGTGCCGACGCTGCTGGCGCCCGGCACGAGGCCGCTCGCGTTCGCCGTCACGAGGCTGTCGGTGTGCGAGAGGACCCCGGCGGTGAACACGTTGGCCGGGCTGACCGAGCCGGCGGCGAAGCTGGCGCCGGAGAAGGCCAGCGCGTCGAGAGTGAGCGCGAGCACGGCGAGCACGACCAGGGAGAGGAGGCCTCTCCAGATCCAGGTCCTGCGGCCTACGTTGCTCACGATCGTCTCCAGTCTTCGGGTGGAGGAAGGGTGGCGACGGGCCGGGCCTGCGGCCCGGCCCGTCGCTCTGAGTCAGTGGATCAGCGCGAGCCCGTCGTGTTGCTGACGGCGGTCCAGTTGAAGGCGACCGTGGTGGTCGCGCCCATGTACTTGTTGTCATTGCCGACGACGCCGGCGCCGCTGACGCCAGGCGTGGTGCCCTTGTCCGGGAAGCTCACGTGGAAGTCGTAGGTGTGCGTGTCTCCGGCCGCCCAGAGGCCGAGCTTCTCCTGCGGGAGGGCGGAAAGCTTGCCGCTGTACACGACCGCACTGGTGGCGTGATCGGTGATGATGAGGTCAAGCTCGTCGGCGATGGCCAAGGTGTTCACGTTGACCAGGACGGGCTCGAGGTAGAAGTCGCCGCGAACGGTGCCGGTGTTGGTGATGGTCACGCTCGCGTCGCGGTAGTCGTTGGGCACCAAGTCGGTGATCGTCGCGGACATGCCGGTGTTGGTGTTGCTCATGGCCAGCGTGCCGGTCGAGAACACGTTGCCGACGTTCGCCGAACTGGCGGTGAAGCTGGCGCCGGATCCGACGACCACGCTGACGGCGAGCACCACGGCCGCCAGAGCGATCAGGACCTGGAAGCGCCTCTGACCGAACAGGATCCTTACGCGTTTCATCTCTGTCTCCTTTGCCTTGCCTGTATGGCCTGTCTTGCTGAAGTGCCGAAGCATCGATGTCCGGCCTGGTGCAATCCTGCCCGCCGCCGGCCGGGCCGCCATCGGCCGCCCGGCCTGACTTGACCGCGACGGATGCCCTGACAAGTCCTAGACAAAAGGCATGGTCTGGCTTCGCGGAGGGAGCGCCGGGCGCCACTGTGCAGCCAGGCGCCGGCGGGCCGCGGGCGCGACACTCGGCCGCCGACGAGCTTGGGGACGCCGTCGAGACCGCCTTGCGATCGTGCGCCGGCCGCGCCGCCATCGGCCTCGCGCGCGAGCGCTCGCGTGGACGGATGTCCTATGCCGCGGCGCGATTCGTCCCGCGCGCCAGCCCTCGCATGGGCAGATGTCCCATGACGCGCGGCGGCCGACAGGGCAGACTTGTACTGACGCCGCATCCAGGCGGCAAGAAGTGGGGGGTAGCACGTGTCCCAGCAGAATGCACTTGAGCGCGGTCGTGTCCGGGAAGACGCGGCGCGTAAGCACGCGGGTACGCGGCTGCGAGCGGTGATGGACGAACTGCTGGACGCGCTCGTCCTCCTCGACGCGGTCCGGGACGAGGGCGGCGCGATCGTCGACTTCGTCTATGCCGATGCCAACGCGGCAGCGTGCGCGTGCCACGGGGTCACCCGCGATCAGCTCGTGGGCGCGCGGCTGCTGGACAGGGCGCCGGCCGACCAGGCGCCCGGCCTGCTCGACGCCTATCGGCGGGTCGTGGAGACGGGACAGCCGCTGCAGCGGGACGACGTCGACTTCGGCCAGGGCCTGCCGGGCGGCGAGGCGCGATGCTACGACGTGCGTGCCGTGCGGGTCGGCGACGGCCTCTCGTACATGTGGCGCGACGTCACGCAGCGCCACGAGGTTGCCGCGGAGCTGGCCGCCTCCAGAGAGGGCTTCCGGCTGCTGGCGGAGAACGCCTCGGACGTCGTCGTGCGCGCGGACAACGACGGCGACATCGAGTGGATCTCGCCGTCGGTGACCGCGCTCGTCGGCTGGCTCCCCGAGCAGCTGGTCGGGGAGCCGTTCGCGAACCTCGTGCACGCCGACGACCTGCCCGGTCTCCGCGCCGCGGCCGCGATGCTGCTCGGCGGGGAGCCCGCGCGTCCGGAGGTCCGGGTGCGCACCGCCGACGGCGGCTACCGCTGGATCAGCATCTCCGTGCGGCCGCTCTTCGACGATGCCGGCGTGGTCGTGGGCCGCATCGCGGGGTGGCGGGACGCGCAAGCGGAGGTCGAAGCGCGCCGGGAGCTGCAGGCATCAGAAGAGCGCTTCCGCCTGCTGGCCGAGAACTCCTCGGACGTGGTCTTCACCGCGGGGCCGGATCGCCGCATGACATGGGTGGCGCCCACCGTGGCGCGGACTCTGGGATGGACGCCCGAAGAGCTGGCCGGGACCGAGATGGCCGATCTGGTGCACCCGGACGACTGGGCCGCCGTCGACGGCCTGCGCCTGAGGGCGCACGGCGGCCACGACGGGCAGGCCCTGGGGGGGGCGCTGCTCGCGCGCATGCGGACGCGGACCGGAGAGTACCGCTGGATGTCGGGCACGTGCACTCCGCTGGTGGGCGAGGACGGGCAGGCGCCGGGCGTGGTGGTCGGCCTGAAGGACGTCGACGACCTGGTGCGCGCGCGGGAGGCCGTCCAGCTCGACCAGGCCCGGTTGCGGGCCACCCTGGACTCGCTGCTCGACCCGCACATCCTTGCCCAGGCCGTCCGCGCCGACGACGGCCTGGGCAAGGACTTCGTCTGTGCCGACGCCAACGAGGCCGCGGGCGGCTACCTGAACACGGACCGGAGCCGGCTCCTGGGCGCCCGGCTGCTCGACCTCCTGCCGGCGCAGGCGGCGCCGCCGATGCTCGCCCTGTGGACCCACACCGTGGAGACCGGGCAGCCGCTGCTGCTCGACGACTACGCGTTCCCCGCCGAGAACCACGAGTCCGAGCGGCTCTACGACTTCCGCATGGTGCGCGTGGGCGACGGGCTGAGCTGCACCTGGCGCGACGTCACCGAGCGCCACCGGACTCAGCGTGCTCTGCAGCGCCGCGTCGAGGAACTCGACGCCCTGCGCCGCATTCTCCAGCTGCTCGCCGAGCGCGGCGACCTGGCCGACGCGCTGGAGTCGGCGGGCGCAGAGATCTGCCAGCTCTTCGACGCCGGCTACGCCCGCGTCCACCTGCTTCCTGAGGGTGAGGACGCGTCCACCGCGGCGTCCTTCGAGACCTTCGGCGCCGCCGGCGCCCCGGCTCCCGAGGAGGCGGCGGTGATCAGGGAGACCCTGGCCAGCGGCCGGCGGGCGGTCAGCGAGAGCCTCGGCTACGGGACCCGGCACCTCTTGGGTGTCCCCATGATGTCGCGGTCTCAGGTCATCGGGGTCCTGACCGTCGCCCGCGAGCACCCCGCCGGCGCCTTCGACGTCAGGGAGATGAGCGTCGTGCAGCCCGTCGCCGACGCTCTTGCGGCCGCGGTCGAGAGCGAGCGCCTGCAGCAGAGGGAGACCCGGCAAGCGGCGACCGACGAACGCCAGCGCCTCGCCCGCGACCTCCACGATTCCGTGACGCAGAGCATCTACTCGGCGAACCTGATCGCCGAGGTCCTGCCCGCCGCGTGGGAACGCTCGCCCGCCGAAGGGCGGCACGACCTGGAGATGCTTCGCCGGCTCGTGCGCGCCGCCATGGCGGAGATGCGCACCCTGCTCTTCGAGTTGCGCCCCGAGGCGCTGCCCGCGGCCTCTCTGGACGGTCTGCTCGAGCGCCTCGGCGATGCTCTCGCGGGGCAGGGAGAGATCGCCGTCGACATCGCTGTTCAGGAAGACCTCGAGCTGCCGGTCCCCGTGAAACTGGCCTTTTACCGCGTCGCCCAGGAGGCGCTCAACAACGTCGGCCGGCACGCGCGCGCCACGCGGGTGAAGCTGGACGTTGCCGATGATGCCGGCGCCGCGCGGCTCTCCGTGCGCGACGACGGGAGGGGCTTCGCGTGCGGCGACGTGCGGCCGGAGAGCATGGGGCTGCGGATCATGAAGGAGCGCGCCGCGGAGATCGGCGCCACGATCGAGATCGACGGCACCTCGGGCAACGGCACGACGGTGAAAATGGCGTGGCGGCGGCCGGTACCGGCCGTCGCGGCGAGGTGAGGAGAAGCGTGGAGCAGCAAGAGCGCATACGAGTGATGATCGTCGACGACCACAGCGTCGTCCGCGAGGGGCTCAAGATGTTCCTGTCCGCCAGCGACGATCTCGAGGTCGTGGGCGAAGCGGCCGACGGCGCCGAGGCCGTGGAGGCGTGCCGGCGCTGCAAGCCCGATGTCGTGCTCATGGACCTGGTGATGCCGGTCATGGACGGCGCCGCAGCCACGGCGCGCATCAAGGAAGCCAGCCCCGCCGTCCAGGTCATCGCGCTGTCGAGCTTCGCCGCCGACGACCTGGTCCAGAGGGCCCTCGACGCCGGCGCCATCAGCTACCTGCTCAAGGACACCCGCCCGGAGGCGCTGCCGCCGGCGGTGAGAGACGCCTACGCGGGGCGCGGCACCATCGACAGCAAGGCGATGAAAGCGGTCATGAAGCGGCGCCAGGACGGCATCGGCGGCGACCTCACCAAGCGTGAGCGCGAGACCCTCGCTCTGCTCGCCACCGGGCTCACCAACGAGGAGATCGCCGAGCGCCTCTTCTTGAGCGTAGGCACGGTGCGGCTGCACGTGAGCAACGTGCTGATGAAGCTGCACGCCCCCAATCGCACAAGCGCGGCGGTCATCGCCATCGAGAACAGGCTCACGGTCTGACGCGGCGGCGGCGCCGGGCTTGCGCCGGCGGCGCCAAGCTCGCGCCGCCGCCGGGCTCGATCCGGCGCCGCAACTATGCCTTTCGTCGAGATTCGACCGGGCCGAACGCCAGTGGCGCACCGCTGCCGCGCGCCTCAAGATGTGATTCGAGATCCATCCCACAGAACGACTAGAAGGAGCCGGCGGATGCGCGTGCTTCTAGCGACCGATCGCCCAGCTCTGCGCGATGCCCTGAGTCTCTACCTCGCGGAGCAGGGGGTAGAGATCGTCGCCGTCGCCGTCGAGGCGTCGGCGCTGCCGCTGCGCGCGGGCGCCGCCGACCCCGACGTCGTGCTCGTCGACTGGTGGTCCGACGGCCCCGCCTCGGCCGCGGACCTCGCCGCGGCCATCACCGGCCTCAAGCGCACCGCTGCCGCGCCGCCGGTCGTCGCCCTCAGCGCGCTGCGCGACTGCTGCCGGGCGCGTGCCGCCGGTGTCGACGCGTGTGCCACGCTCGGCGACCCTCCCCACGTCCTGGTCGCAGCGCTCGAAGCGGCGCGCGCGTCGCGCCGGTCCTTCCTCGACGCCTGAGCGGCCGGCGGGGACCGCGCCCGCCGGTGTGCTGCAGGGCGACCCCATGAACGCCGCTACAGGTGCCCGGATGTGTACTCGTGGGAATAACTCGAGTGCTCGGTCAAACGGCCGCGTCTCCGTGGGCCTGCAATGGTCCATCCAGCGGCGCCGGCGGCCGCCGCTCAAGAGGAAGCCCTCATGTCTGTTGTCTCCTCTCAGAAAACCTTCGACTGCGCGCTCTGCAGCGCTGCCCTCAGGACGCAGCGCGAGCTCGACAACCACATGTGCCTGCAGCACGACGACTGCGGGGAGGCGCGCCTGGGCACGCCGATCACGTTCCGCTGCGCCACGTGCGGGGAGGGCTTCGCGCGCCGCAGCGACCTCTTCGCCCACCAGCAGGAGCGCGCTCACGGCCACCCCGCGGAGTGGGGCAAGGGCCGGCAGTCGGGCATTCAGGCCCGGCGCGGCCAGCCCCGGACCGGCAACGGCTGAAAGACGCGGCTTGGGGCCGCCGCCGGAGCCGGCTCGCGGCCGCCAGGCCGCGCGCGGCGATCCCGGCGGGCGAGGCCGTGTTAGGCTGACGACCAATCCGTTTCCAGGGAGGCTGCGTGAAGCTTGAGGACCTGCTCGGCAGGCGCGTGCGCTACGACGGTGAGGAAGGACGCGTCGTGGAAGGGCATGCCGGCGAAAGCGCATCGATCGTCGTGAGCGTGCGCGCGGCCAGCAACCTGGCGCGCCGCAGCGTGCTCGTCCCCGAGTCGGAGTGGGACGAGCTCGAGCTGCTTCGCTAGCAGCTTGAAGCTGCCGTGACGCAAGTGCCCCCGGATCCTCCCGCCCCCGAGGGCGTCGTCCAGCCGTGGTTGGAGGCCCTCTGCCGGCGCACCGATGAGGTCCTCTGGGGCAGCTACCGCTTTTCGCTGGGTGAGGGCGGCGCCGAGTGGCCGCGCGTCATGCTCCCGCTCAAGGGGCGCGAGCGGCGCGCCGGCGAGCAGGAGGCGCGCTTCGCCTTCGTCGCCGCGCTCCTCGCCGATCCGGCGGCGGACGAGTGGGCCTTCGCCTCCGAGGTGCCGACGCGCCTCTCGTACCGGTTCGCGCAGCGCGGCGGGGAGGCCAAGGCGCAGCGCGGGCTGACCGACCTGGCCTTGTACCGGCGCCCCTGCGACGAGCCCGCCCTGGCCGTCGACTTCAAGTCGGGCGGGCGCTCCGGCAAGTCCGAGATCGACGAGGGCATCCGCAAGGACGTCGCCAAGGTCCTCGCCGAGCAGCCCGACGCGCTCTGGTTCCAGGTGGCGCGCGAGCTCAACGAAGCGACGCTTAAAGGGCTGCTCCGGACGCTCGACGCGGCGATCTCCCGGCTCAGCAACCCGTTCAAGCTGCGCGACTATCTGGCGCCCGGCAAGACGGTGGAGCCGCGCGCCAAGACCATCGCCGTCCACGTCTGCATCCTCAATCCCGACGTGAGGGCGTCCCTCCACCGGGTGCTCGAGTACGTGCCCGGCAAGCCCGAGCGCGACTTCTTCACGCTCGAGACGACCTCGGCCGGCGCGTCGCTCGAGGTCGCGGACGGGCAGGGCTGGAGCGTGCACCGGGCGTGAAGCTGCACTGCGGATGAAGCTGCACCTCATCGACGGCACCTACGAGCTCTTCCGCAGCCACTTCGGCGCGCCTCCTCGCAAGAGCCCGGACGGCCGTGAAGTCGGCGCCACGGTGGGTTTCGTGCGGAGCCTGGCCATGCTGGTCGCCACGCCCGGCGTGACGCACGTCGCCTGCGCCTTCGACCATGTCGTCGAGTCCTTTCGCAACGACCTCTATCCGGGCTACAAGACGGGGGAGGGCGTGGAGAAGTCCTTGCTCGACCAGTTCCCACTCGCCGAGCAGGTCGTCGCCGCGATGGGCATCGTCGCGTGGCCCATGGTCGAGTTCGAAGCCGACGATGCGCTGGCGACGGCCGCGGCGCGCTTCGCGGACCAGCGGGGGGTGGAGCAGGTCGTGATCTGCTCGCCCGACAAAGACCTGGCGCAGGCGGTCCGCGGCGCGCGCGTCGTCTGCTGGGACCGGCGCCGCGACATCGTCCTCGACGAGGACGGCGTCGTCGCGAAGTTCGGCGTGCGGCCGCCGTCCATCCCCGACTGGCTGGCGCTGGTCGGGGACGCCGCGGACGGCTTCCCGGGCATCCCCGGCTGGGGCGCCAAGTCGGCCGCCGCGGTACTGGCGCGGTTCGAGCACCTCGAGGCGATCCCGGAGGACCCGGGCGCCCTCGGGCTGCCGCCGGCGCGCGCGGCGCGACTCGCGGAGAGCTTTGCGGCGCGCCGCGAAGAAGCTCTCCTGTACCGGCGCCTTGCGGTCCTGCGCGACGACGTCCCGCTCGAGGAGGAGCCCGCCGACCTCGAGTGGCGCGGCCCGGGGCCGGAGTTCGACGCGCTCTGTGCGAAGCTCGGCGACGAGGCGCTCGCGACGCGCGTCGCTGCGCTTCGCCGGGCTTCTACGGCTTGAGCGCGAGCGGCTCTCCGCAGCAGGAGACGGGCTCCCCGCACGAGCAGGATCCCTCCTCGTTGTCCGCACAGGACTTCAGTACCTGAAGCTCCAGCCCGCAGTCCTCGCACACGTACACCTCGCCGGTCTTCATCTCACTGCACGATGCCATCACGCACACGTCCTTTCGTCCAAGGGTCGGGCGCTGGTCGAGCGACCCGCGTCCCAGTCATTCCCGCGCGCCGGCGCCTCACACCAGGATGTCCTTGCGCCGGAACACGTACCAGGCCGCGACCAGGAGCGCCACGGTGTAGATCGTGAAGACGAGGACGCCCTTGAGGATCGGGCTCCACTCCACCGGCTGGCTGAAGAGGCTCTGCCAGGCGTCGACGCGGCTCGTGAACAGGTAGGGCTTGAGGAAGTCGAAGTAGCTGAAGGCGCCGAGGATGTTCATGACGATCACCACGACGAGCGCGCCGATGGCAGCGGTGAGGCTCGAGTTCGTGAAGGTCGCGAAGAGCAGCGCCAGCGAGAGCACGCAGATCACGCCGGCGAGCACGTAGAGGTAGGAGAGCGCCGTGAGCCAGAGGCCTTGAGCTACGCTCACCGTCTGGCCGCTGAGCAGCGTCGGCGAGTGGAGGCCGAAGGCGAGGGCGCCGGCGACGAGGGCGCCGGCGGCCACGAGGAGAAGCCCGATGACGACATAGATGATGGCCACGCCCCACTTGGAGACGACCACGCCGCCGCGGCTGATCGAGTGCATCAGCCAGGTCTTGATGGTGCCGGTCTCGGCCTCGCCGGCGAGCTGGTAGCTGCCCACCATCGAGGCGAGCAAAGGTAGCAGGAAGCCGGAGAGCAGCGTGATCGCAGCCACCGGCATGAGCAGGCCGTTGTGGGACGCCAGCGAGATGATGCCGCCAGGGCCGTTGTCACGGTGCGGGTTGTGGCGGTTCAAGTAGAGCGCCAGCGTCATCAGCACGGGCACGATCAGCAGGCCGATCCAGCCGACGTAGCTGCGCCTCTGCGCGAGGAGCTTGGTGAGCTCCAGGCGGAGGAGCCTCACGACGCGCCTCCTGCGCCGGAGCGCGCTCGGTCGGCGTCGACATCGGAGCTCTGCGTGAGGCCGAGGAAGTAGTCCTCGAGGCCCTGCTCGTGCGCGGGGATGACGGCGTCGATGCCGATCTCCGCCGCCACGAGCTGCTTCACGAGCTCGCGCACCGATCCGTCACTGGACTCGACGATCAGGTACTCCTCGTCGAGGCGCACCTGGCCGGCGCCGAGCAGCGCGGCGATGATCTCGCGCGCCCGGCCCTGATCGGAGGTCAGCACTTTGACCGCCTGATGCTCCGGGCGCAGTTCGCTCACGGGGCCCTCGACGATCACGCGGCCCCTGTCGATGATCGCGGCGCGGTTGCAGACCTGCTCGACCTCGTTGAGCAGGTGCGAGGAGAGAAACACTGTGGTGCCGGCGGCGCCGAGCTCGCGCACGAGCTCGCGGACGTCCTTCATGCCCTGCGGATCGAGGCCGCTGGTGGGCTCGTCGAGGATCACCAGCTCGGGTTTGTTGATCAGCGCATTGGCGATGCCGAGGCGCTGCTTCATGCCGTGCGAGTAGTCGCCGACCTTGGAGTCGGCGCGCTCGCGCAGGCCGACGATGTCGAGCACCTCGCTCACGCGCGCCTCCTCGATCTGGCCGTTGAGGCTGCCCATGAGGCGCAGGTTGCGGCGCGCGCTCATGTTGCCGTAGAAGGCCGGCACCTCGACGAAGCCGCCGATGTGGCGCAGGGCTTCTTCCTTGTCGCGCGGCACCTGGTGGTCGAGCACCTCGGCGTAGCCGCTCGTGGGGTAGATGAGGCCGCAGATCATGCGGATCGTCGTCGTCTTGCCGGCGCCGTTGGGGCCGAGGAAGCCGAAGACGTCGCCGCGGCGCACGGAGAGGCTGAGGCGGTCGACGGCGAGGGTGCCGCCGAAGCTCTTGGTGAGCTCGTGCGTGGCGAGCACGACGGGGCGTTGCTCGGCGGACGGCGCCGCCGACCGTTGGTCTTGCGGGACGGGAAGAGCGTTCATCGGGTGTGGGTCTCCTAGGGTGGGGCGTGGGATCGCGCCCCAGTATGTGACTCGGGGACGAGGATGCATACCCGACGCTCAAACTCCGTGCTACGCCGCACGATCCCCGGTGCGACGACCGGCCGCGGTGGGTACCATTCCGGCGGATGAACCTGACCAGGAGACTTCTTGCGTTCGTCGTGGTCGCGGCGCTCGCCTTCGGCGGCGGTCTCGGCGTGGCCACGTTTCTCTACCGCGGCGCCACTACGGCGAGCGCGTCGGGCCAGGCCGACGCCTTCCGGCAGGTCCTCACCGACCTGCAGCGCAGCTACTACAGGCCCGTGGACGCGGCCAGGCTCGGGCGGTCGGGCATCACCGCCCTCCTCGCCGCGCTGCACGACCCGTACACGGTGTATTTCTCGCCGCAGCAGGCGAGGCAGTTCAACCGGCAGTTGAGCGGCAGCTACACCGGCATCGGCGTCGCCGTCGCCGCGAAGGCCGGCGGGCTCACGATCACGGAAGTCTTCGCCGGCTCGCCCGCGGCGCGGGCGCGGATCGCACCCGGCGAGGTGATCGTGAGCGTCAACGGGGTGGCGGCGGCCGGCCAGTCCGAAGGCGCGGTCGTGGCCCGCATCGCCGGCCCCGCCGGCACCACGGTGCGTCTGCAGTTGCGGCGCCCCGCGGCGCTACCCGGCCGGATCGACCTCACGCTCACGCGGCGCGCCATCTCTCTGCCGCTCACCACGTCGCGGCTGCTGGACGCTCACGGCATCAGGGTGGGCTATGTGTCGCTCGGCAGCTTCTCCCAGGGGGCCGGCGCACGCGTGCGGCAGGCGATCGCCGGCCTGCAGAAGCGCGGCGCGCGCTGGATCCTCTTCGACCTGCGCGACAACGGCGGCGGCCTGGTGAGCGAAGCGGCCAGCGCCGCGGGCGACTTCCTGCCGGCAGGCAGGGTGGTCGTGACCATGCAGGGCCTGCACTCCGCCAGGGAAGTCGTCAAGACGAGCGGCGGCCCGCCGACGAGCCTGCCGGTCGTGGTCCTCGTGAACGGCAACACGGCGAGCGCCTCCGAGATCGTCACCGGCGCCCTCCAGGATCACCACCGCGCTACCGTGATCGGCACCAGGACCTTCGGCAAAGGGGTCGTGCAGACGGTGATGCCGCTCTCCGGCGGCGCGGAGCTCAAGATCACCATCGCCTCGTACCGCACGCCGCTCGGCCGCGACATCAACCACAAGGGCCTCGAGCCGGCCATCGTGGTCGCCCCCGGCGCTGGGGCGAGCGCAGACCCGGTCCTCGCCCGTGCCCTTCGCTTCATCGCCGCCGGTCACTGAGCGTCGCGCGCGGCGAGGGACGGGCTGTCGAAGATGACGCCGGGACCCGCGCGCACAGCGCGGGACCCAACGAGCGTTCCTTTTCCTTAACCCGGCAGGTGGCCTAGCGCTCACCCAAGCGTGGTAGCTTGTGGCCCGGCCTAAGCTTGCGCGCATCTCCGCCCTGGCCACGCAGGCCGGGCGAGGAAGGCGTATCCGGATGACTGCTCGCCGACCACCCCTACAGCGCGTGTTCGTCAATCTCGGAGAGTCGCTGCGGCCTCACCGCTGGGTGGTCCTGGTCCTCGCCGTTCTTGTGGAGCTCGCCGTCCTCGGCGCTCTCGGTACGGTGCACGGCGAGGATGCCGCGGTCGCCGTCGCCGTCTCCTTCATGGTCCTCGCCGCCGTCGCCGCGGGTACGCTCGCCGGACCCCTGGTCGGCGCCGCGGCCGCCCTCGTCGGTGGCGCCGTCTTCTACCCCACGGTGGCGCACTTCGGCGCCGACCAGTCGCTGCTCGCCACCGCCGCTTCCACGGCGATCTGGATGCTCGCCGCCGTCCTCTCCGGGATCGTCGCCGAGGCCCTGCGAGACCAGGCACGGGAGCGCGAGGCCGCGGCCGTCGCGCTCACTCACGCCGACGCCGTGCGTCAGACGGCGGAACGCCTGCTCGAAGCGACGGTCGGCTTCCACCGGGGCATGAGCCCGCGCGAGGTGAGTGACGAGGTGTGCCGCGTGGCCGTCAGCTCCTTCGGCTGCGCTTCGGCGGCGCTGGCGCTCGTCGAGGAGACGGACCTGCGCGTCGCGGCCGGCGCCCCGCGCCTGCCGCTTGGCGCGGGGCAGCGCATCGCGCTGCTGGAGCATCCGATGCTGGCGCGCGTCGTGGAGGCGGGGCGGCCGGAGGTGGACGCGGCGGCGGGCTTGATCTCGTCCCTCGGCGCGGACGCGCGGAAGCTGTTCCGGGCGGAGCTCCCAAATGGCGATGTCGCATTCGTCCCGTTGCACTCGAGCGGCAGGCCGCTGGCCTTGCTCGTCCTGGAGTGGGCCGCGCGCGCGGATCTTCCCGACGACGAGCGCCCCGCCGCGCTGCAGCGGTTCGCCGACCAGGCGGCCGTTGCGCTCCTCGAGGCGTGGCGGGCGCAGGCCGCCGGGGAGGCTGAGCGCCTGCACGCGACTCTGGAGGCGAGCCTTCTGCCGGTCATGCCGGTCGCCCACGACGGCCTCGACATCGTCACGGCCTACCGGCCCGGGGAGGACCGGCTCCTGCTGGGCGGCGACTTCTACGACGTCATGAGACTGCCGGACGGCCGCCTCGCCCTCATCCTCGGCGACGTGGCCGGCCACGGCCCCGACGCCGCCGCCCTCGGCGCTCGCCTGCGCGCCGGCTGGCAGGCGCTCACGCTGAGCGGGGTCGCTCCCTCGGTCCTCTTCGGCAGCCTGGCCAGGATGGTCGCGGCGCAGCCGCCGGTGGAACTGTTCGCGACCGTGATACTGGCGTGGATCGATCCGGCTGCCCGCACCGCCGAGTTCCTCTGCGCCGGCCATCCCCGGCCGCTGCTTCTGTCGAACGGGGTGCGGCCGGTCGAGCTGCCGGCCGAGCTTCCGCTCGGACTCGACGAGGCTGCGAGTCCGGTGCCGACCACCATCTACCTGCCGCCAGACTGGACGCTCTTCTTCTACACGGATGGGCTCGTCGAAGGCCGGGCGGCGCCGGGGTCGGCGGAGCGCTTCGGAAGCGGACGTCTGATGCGGCGGCTGCGGGAGGACGAGGACTTCGCCGCCGACGCGCTCGACCGCGTGCTGGCCGAGATCGAGGCGGCCAACGGGGCCGCCTTCGGCGACGACGTGGCCGTCGTGGCCGTCTCGGGGAAGAGGCACGCGCCGCGGCCGGCGCTGTCGGTCGCGGAGGACGCCAGCTTCGCGTAGGAGATAGGTCGCGGCGCCAGAGCCAGCGCGCTGCCGCGCGCATCGCGCCGCGGGACGCATCGCGCTGCCTCGCGCATCGCGCCGCGGGACGCATCGCGCTGCCGGACACATCGCTTCCCGCAAAGGGGATGGGCCGCGACGACCGATGCTTGCAGTCGTCGCGGCCCATGTGGGGCCAACGGCACCCGGGCGTCGGAGGGGATCGCCCGGGCAGGTGGAAGGCGGACTTCGGTGGGGGCGCACCTTGCAGCAGTCGCATCCCGGCGGCTGGGGGAAGTCGCCTTTGCCGTCGTATGGCTTGAGGGCATTCTGCGGCGCGTATATGAAGCCGGTGTTGCGCCGGCGTTGAGGCAGGTTGCGCCGGCGCTCCAGCCCACCGCCCAGAGGTACAGCGCCGCGGGGCAGGGCAACAGCGTGGAGAGCTGAATGGAGGGCGAACGGATGCTCGTCGGCTACGATGGACTCTCATGAGCGGCGAGGCTGAAATGCGGGTTGAAGGGGCTGGAGGGCGCAGCCGCGACCTCGGCGTCCTCGCGCTCGCGGTGATCGCACCGCTGTGGGGCTACAGCTGGGTGGCGAGCAAGGTCGCGCTCGACTACGCCAAGCCGTTCACCTTCGCCGTGCTGAGCACGTTCATCTGCGTCGCCTGCCTCTTCGCGGCGCTGGTCGTCACGCGGCGCCCGCTACGGCCGCCGCCCCTCGGCTGGACCACGCTGATCGCTCTGCTGCAGACCACGTTGTTCGCCACCTTCACCATGTTCGCCCTCTCTTCGGGTGGTGCCGGCAAGGTCTCGGTGCTCGCCTACACGATGCCGTTCTGGCTGCTCTTGCTCGCCTGGCTGTTCCTGGGCGAGCGCCTGCGCGGCGTGCAGTGGCCGGCCGTGGGGCTCGCCTTCGCCGGCCTGGTGCTCGTCGTGCGCCCCTGGGACATCGGAGGGGCGCTCAGCGGCGTGCTCGCCTGTGCGGGCGGGCTCGCGTGGGCCGGAGGCGCACTGGCGGTCAAGCTGATGCAGCGGCGGCATCGCGTGGACGTGATCTCGCTGACCGCGTGGCAGATGGCGCTCGGCGGCCTGCCGCTGATCGTCGCCGCACTGCTGACGCACAGCGGCACGCCACACTGGACGGCGACCTTTGCGTTGTGCCTCGCCTACTCCGCGATCCTCTCCAACGCCGTGTGCTGGGTCCTGTGGGTGTACGCGCTGCGCTCGCTCCCGGCGGGGGTGGCGGGGCTGGGAACGCTGGCGATCCCCGTCCTCGGCGTGCTGGCCGCGTGGCTCCAGCAGGGCGAGACGCCCACCGGAGTGGAAGCCGTCGGCATGACGCTGATCGTCGCGGCGCTGGCGATCATGGCGGCCGTGGGCGTCGCCGCCGGGCGTCGGGGCTCCGGCGGCCCAGGCGACGAAACCGGCGTGCTGCTGCCCGTGATCGACTAGGGGCGGAGATGGGAATGCATCCGGCCCACACCACGACCTGCCCATGGAGGAGCGCTTGACCGCGCCCGGGGAAGCACCGGAGAGGCCCGCGACGGCTCGGAGCCGCGATCTCGGCGTGCTCGCGCTCGTCGCCCTCGGGCCGATCTGGGGCTACGGCTGGGTGGCGACCAAGGTCGCCCTCGGCTATTCACAGCCGCTCACCTTCGCGGCGCTGCGACTCGCGCTGAGCGCCGCCTGCCTGTTCCTCGTGCTCATCGTCATGCGCCGGCCACTGCGGCCGCCCCCGCTCGCGTGGACGGCCCTCATCGCGTTCCTGCAGACGACGCTGTTCATCGGCTTCTCCATGCTGGCCTTGTCCATCGGCGGCGCCGGCAAGGTCGCGGTGCTCACGTACACGATGCCGTTCTGGCTGCTGCTGCTCGCCTGGGTGTTCCTGGGTGAGCGCCTGCACGGCCTGCAGTGGCCGGCCATCGCGATCGCCTTCACCGGCCTCGTCCTCGTGGTCCAGCCCTGGCACACAGGCGGCGCGATGAGCGGCCTCCTGGCGTGCGCCGGCGGCCTCGCGTGGGCGGCGAGCGCGCTGGTGGTCAAGCTCATGCAGCGTCGGCACCACGTGGACGTGCTCTCGCTCACCACGTGGCAGATGACGCTGGGCGCGCTCCCACTGATCGTCCTCGCTGCGCTCACCTACAACGGTGGTCCGCAGTGGACGACCGGATTCGTCCTGGGCCTGACCTACACCGTGGTGTTCGCCAACGCGGTCGCCTGGGTGCTGTGGTTGTACGCGCTGCGCTCGCTCTCCGCCGGCGCCGCCGGCCTGGGCACGCTGGCGATCCCCGTGGTCGGCGTCGTGGCGGCGTGGCTGCAGCTGGGGGAGCGGCCTTCCCCAGGCGAGGCAGCCGGCATGGCGCTCATCGTGGCCGCGCTGGCGATCATCGCGGTGCGCGGCCTCGTCGTCGCGCGACGCGGCTCGGTGGACGGCGAAGTCGTCGTCGTCCAGCCGGTGACGGACTAGATCCGGTCGCACGGACGATGGGGACGGCGTGCTGCTGCCCGTGATCGCCCGGAGGCAGCGACGCGACGGGCTCCGCCGACGCCGCATGACGCGCCGGCGGGGCGGCGCCTACTTGGGCGCGCCGATCCTGGTGGGCGCGTCCATCGCGACCTCGTAGATGTCGGACGAGACGCGCCGGCCCCAGCCCTTGTTGGCCGGCGACATCCCGGCGAGGATCGCGTCCGCCTCGCGCGCGTCGGCCGCCGTCTCGCAGTAGACGCACACGGCCACAGCGCCGTTGTGACGATCGACGAGCATCTCCACGCGGCTGGTCACTTGGGCCAGGCGCGCCGGCAGCTCGCTCGTCGCGTCGCCGCGCCGCAGCGCCTCGATACCGTCGCGCAGAAGCGCGCCCTCGGCGTCGATCTCCTCCGGGTCTCCGCCCTCGAACCGGGCTATGCGCACGTACATGGCCGCCTCCTGGGGGGCAAGCGCTCGTGATCGGCAGGTCGTGCCCTGGGTGTTCCCAAAGGCCGGCGGGCCGCAACGCGCCGGCGGCGCCGGCCGGCCCTCACCCTCCGCGTTTGGGCACGTTGCCGGCGTGGTCCCGGTACCAGTCCCACCAGATCAGGCGGTACACCTTGAGCAGGTGCGGCAGGCGATTGAGCAGCGGGATCAGCGGCAGGAACAGGATCAGGGCGAAGAACGCGGTCATGATCGCGACGACGAGGAGGTCGGCGCTGTCCTGGTCGGCGATCTGGGGGATCTCGTAGAGGAACTGGTACGGCGCCAGCCACCAGGCGCCGGGGTACCTGCCGGTCTCGTGGACGATGCCCCACTGCGGGTTGCCCTGCTGGACGAGGTGGGTGGCGGTGTCCATGTACGGAGACGCGTTGGCGAAGTACAGCAACTGACGCGTGAAGTCGAAGCTGTAGGGGTAGTACGAGCCGCCCTGCTCGGCGGCCAGAGCACCCTCGAGCATCCCGCTCTGGCCGAGGCTGAGCATCGCGGTCATCAGCGGCGCCACCGGCCCGTAGTCGCCGGGCGGCACCTGCACCTGGCCGCCGCTGACCGTCGCCTTGTCCAGCGCCTTGTCGTAGTTGGTGAGCCAGGTCTGCTGCTGGGCGGCCGACGCCGCCTTGAACTCCTTGAGCGGGGCGGCGTAGAGCCAGTTGATCTTGGCGACGCGGCCCAGCGGCCCGAGGACGAAGGCCTGGGCCGGGTCGATGGGCCGGGTCACGCCCAGCCAGTTGGCCGGCGCGATCGGGCCGAGGTGCTGGGCCGCCGACGGATCCTTCGTGTACGGCGGCCCGTAGCCCGACACGGCCGACAGGTCGTTGCCGAGCAGGATGCCGGTCGTCGTCTTGAGGAAGGCGATGGGCTGGTCGTTGGCGACGCTCTGCGCGGTGATCGTCGGGTAGTCCGGAGAGCCGTACACGGCGGCGAGGACGATCGCCACGATGGCGACCACCACGAACACGAAGATGCCTTCGCGCAGCAGATCGTAGTGCTTCATGGGGACGCCGCGGAGGTTCTCCTGGGCGCGGCGTCCGTTGGGGATGTGCTCGTCGATCACGGCCGCCACATCCCCTCTCTCATTCGGGCGCCCATCCCGTCAGTCCTCATACGGGCGCACCGGGCTGTCGCGCCGGATCAGGAAGATGTGCAGGGCCAGGAAGGCGAGCAGGGCCACGGGCAGCGCCGCGACGTGCAGCGTGAGCACCTGGCCCGCGTCCATGGTGTTGAAGACGGCGCCGATGCCGGCGGCGTTCATCGCATCCTTGGCCTGCGTCGCGATCCACTGCGAGTCCCAGCTGCTCTGCAGCAGGAACCCGGTGAGTCCGGTGAACACGCCGACGCCGAGCATCAGCGCGCCGACCATCCAGGTGAGCCAGCGGCCGTCACGCCAGGCGCCGAGGAAGAACTTGGTCGTGAAGTGCAGGATCATCGCCAGGAAGAAGAGCTGCACGCTCCAGAAGTGGACCGAGTTGAAGAAGTGGCCCACGCGATTGGCGTGGTACCACGTGGGCCCGCCGAGGGCGAGGGCGAGTCCGGAGGCGACGATCATCGCCAGAGCCATCATCGTCGCCGCGCCGAAGAGGTAGGCCACCGAGTTGACGTACACCGGCATGCGCGTCGGCAGCGCGTCCTCGATCGTGAGGTCGAGGCGCAGGTAGCGCTGCGCCCGCGTGGTCAGGTTCATCGCTCAGTCCTTGCCTTCGATGAACCGCGGCAGGCGCAGCGCCGCGCCGGCCACGAAGACGACCGCGACCGTGATCCAGGCGATCAGGTTGGGCCACGCCACCGTGAACGGGATCTTGAGCAGGCTGAACGTGAAGTACGGGACTCCGGGCAGCAACTCCGGTGGCAACGGATGCATCGCGCCTCCCCCTCAGAAGTTCTCGGCGTACACTTCCTGGTAGGCCTGCGGGTGCCCACAGACCGGGCAGACCTCGAGCGCCTTGGTGCCCTCGTGCACGTAGCCGCACTTGCGGCAGATCCACTTGACCTTCTCGGGCTTCTCGAAGACCAGACCCTGCTCGACGTTGTCGAGCAGCTTGCGGTAGCGCGACTCGTGCTTCTCCTCCACCTTGGCGACCTGGCGGAAGGTGTCGGCGACATCTTTGAAGCCCTCGGACGCGGCCATGTCGGCGAACGCCGGGTAGAGGTCGGTCCACTCCTCGTTCTCGCCGTCGGCCGCGGCCGCGAGATGCTCCGCCGTGCTGCCCTCGAGCTTGCCGGCCGGGTACGCCGCCGTGATCTCGACGATCCCTCCCTCGAGGTGCATGAAGAACTCCTTGGCGTGCTGTCCTTCGTTCTCCGCGGTCTCCAGGAAGATGGCGCCGATCTGCTCGAAGCCCTCCTTCCGGGCCGCCTTGGCGAAGAAGGTGTAGCGGTTGCGCGCCTGGCTCTCGCCGGCGAACGCTTTCAAGAGGTTCTGCTCGGTCCTGCTGCCCTTGAGGCTCGGCATCGTGGCTCCTTTGGACGGGGACGACCGGGCCAGTCTACCCGCACGGAACGGGGCGCCGGCCGGGCTTGCGATGGACGCGAACGAGCGCGCCTACTGCCGCACGGCGACGAGCGAGACGCCGAGCTTCTCCTCCAGGCCGGCGATGCGCGCGATCTGGTCCTTGTCGATCGGCGCGGAGTCGAGCGGATGGCAGACGAAGGCGAGCATCGTCACGCCGAGCTCCTCCTCGAGCGCGCTGATCTGCTCGAGTTGATCGTCGCCGAGCTTGGTGGCGAGGCTGCACAACATGCTGGTCCCTCCCGCGTAGACTCCTGACGCAGGGAGTCCTACCCGCGCGGCGCTTCTTCGGAGCATTGCTCGGGCGGCGCGGGCGGCGCGCCGGGGGCAGACAGGCGCCAGCGCCGCCAAGGCACGACGCCCTCGATCTCGATCTCGAGCGAGAAGCTGAGGAAGGTCCGGATGAGCACGATGAGGCCGAGGACGAGCACGTTCTCCATCGTCGGCTCCACCGCGACCGTGCGGATCAGGTCGGCGGCGACGAGGACCTCGAGGCCGAGCAGGATGCTGCGCCCGAAGTACGAGCGGATCATCACGTAGACGCCCTCGCTGGTGCCGCTGCGCAGGCGTGCGACGAGGGCGCGCACGAAGCCGGCGACGAAGCCCACCACGAGCACGGCCACGCCCACGAGCTCGAAGGTCCGCGTGACGTAGTCCATGAACGTGGTGTAGCCCATGGAGAGTGGCTCCTAGCGCTTCGTGTGGTGCTTGTGGCCGCCCTTGGGCTCGCGATGCTGGCCGCTCGCCGACCGTGCCGCCTCGGCGCGCGCGTGGCCGCGGTTGTGCATCGTCGTGTAGCCCCAGAGCAGGACGCAGGCGACGGCGATGGACGCGATCACGCCGCCGGGCTGCAGCTTGAGGCCGTTGCCCATGATCAGGTTGATGACGATGCCGGCGATCAGGGAGCTGCCGACGCCGAGGAGGAAGAGCGTGCCCCAGTCGCTGGGGTGCATGTCGTGGCGCACCAGCAGGCTGGCGGCCCAGCCGGCCACCATGCCGATGACGATGTAGGCGAGGATGCTGAACATGGAGAGCGGGCTCCTTGGGGCGTCGGGGACGGCGGGCACCCGGGATGATATCGCACGGGCGGGCGGGG
>Ga0209697_10003505_pt1 | contig 21212 bp, 24 predicted proteins | sample AliMusrvi5mmetaG_FD_184115 | JGI IMG/M metagenome (GOLD analysis project Ga0209697, IMG submission 184115) | Freshwater lake bacterial and archeal communities from Alinen Mustajarvi, Finland, to study Microbial Dark Matter (Phase II) - Alinen... | ecosystem: Environmental > Aquatic > Freshwater...
AACTTGTTGTATGATTGCAATACATATTTTTGATTCTTTTATTTTTTCTTCTTTATATTTAATACACTCATTACAATATTTTTGGTCAGATGATTCATTCAAAATATTTATACATCTATGTGTTAGACATTTTTTCTTATTTTCATCTGTTGCTTTTGTCAATACTTGTTGTTTTTGATGCTTTCCACAATATCCAGACTCCAATTTAGGTCTTGAACATTGCTTACCTTTATTTACACCTTGTTCAATAATTGCTAAACACGACTCTATAGTACTCATTAATCTAATGAATACTATAGATTAGTATTATTCAAATTTTAACAACTACAATGTTCCAAACATCCGAACCGGAGGATTAGATAAAGTACTCCAAGTGATTAGTTGGAATACGCGAGTCCGCCCATGCCAGACATGATGCGGAGAACGTTGTAGTTCGTCGCATACACGTAGACTGAAGACGTCGTGACCGTGCCAACCGCGTTGTTGGAGACCGTGAGGAGCAGCGTCGTGTTGTCAATGCGTGACAAGTTGCACGTGCCGCTGGGCTGGTGCTGCTCCGGCTGGAGGGCGAAGGAGTAGACGTTGATGCCGACGGCGGGGATGTTGGTGTGGTGCTGGTACGGCTGGACCTCGTTGAAGTAGCGTCCCTCGCGCACCTGGAACCGGTCGTGACCGTTGAGCTGGAGGAGCGCCGTGACGACCGGGTTCTTGCCACCCATGCCCTCAACGCGCGTGACGGAGTAGCCAGACTCGAGCACTGACCGGTCCCACCAGTCGGAGAAGTTGAAGGGCTGCTGCCCCTTCCACGGGTTGACCGTGGCGTCAGCGCAGTCCGTGTAGGAGTCGCGCTGGACAACCCAGATGAGCTCCTTGCACGGGTGGTTGAAGTTCAGCTTCAGCTTGTTGGAGCTGGACGTGATGGACTCCTGACCCGTGAACTGGAGAACGTCGATCAGGTACTCGTGGGAGACCTGCGCGAACTTGCGGCGCTCATCCGTGTCGAGGTAGATGTAGTCAACGTAGAGGGACGCCGCGACGAGGTTGGCGTTGGCAACGCGGTCGCGGACCGTGTGCGTGTTGGACAGCTGCGGGGACGTCTCCCAGCAGAGGTTCTTCAGGTCGTTGAAGATCAGGTTGATGCGGACCTCGTGGTACTGGAGGGCGATCAGCGGGAGCGCCAGACCAGGGTTGCGGCAGAACCAGAACTGGAGGGGGATGTACAGCGTGTACTCCGGGGCGCACTTGCCAACCTCGTTGGACGAGTTCGGCTCGCCTGAGGCGCAGTCGTCGTCGCAGTCCTCACCACCCTGCGTGATCAGGTTCGTCAGCTGCGGGACGTTGCCAACCATCTTGGCGTAGCCAGCCTGCTTGCCAGCCTCCTGCGTGAGCTCGTTCCAGATGTGGAGCCACTGTCCGTAGTGCTTGTCAATGCGCTGACCGCCGATCTGGAGCTCAACCTCCTTGACGAGGTTGTGACCGACCCAGTTGAGCCAGCGGAACTGGGCGCCTGAGCCGTCCGTGGAAGAGAGCGTGACCTTCGGGAGCGTCGCCTGGAGGTACATGCGGTAGATCAAGTCGCCGTTGCGCTGGATCGTGCACGTGACCGTCTTGCCGAAGCCAGGGGATCCATTGAAAGGGTTCTCAATCGCCTCCATGGCGAAGTTAGTGTGACGGCGGTAAACCACCTTGAAAAACGTAATCTGCGGGTTACCCGTGAGGTAAACATCCTGAGCGCCATAGGCTACGAGCTGCATAAGACCACCACCTGTCATTTTGTTCTATACCCTTCTCTTAGAAAAAAATTTGGCGGCGCGGCGGAAAAAGTGAAATTTCCGAATTGGTCAACCGGGAGGTTCTCTTTTTCTACGTAGCAAGAGGAAAACCTAAACCCTCAAAAAGACTCCTAGTACAGATGAACAGCCAAGACCCCTTCTTCAAGATCAGACCCACGAAGAGAAGTAATCCTGAAGCAAGGACAACGCTTGATAGTATACATAGGAGTCATCTAGAGAAACTTATGGATGAGAATAAATCTATAGAATCTATACGCTCTGAATTACAGGCACTCAAAGAGCAGCATGGCGATAGTACAAACGATATTGAAAAAGTGAAATATGAGCGCGATATGAAAGATATGGAACATAAGTTGGGCGAACTTACAGGCGATAAAAATGTCTTTGAGTACTTTCTGGAGACTGGTCCAATTCTGTACGAATATTATGATATTCAAGAAAAAATTAATCGCGGCATTGAAGTGAAACAAACGAAGCAGGGTAGATCACAGCCTGGAAGTATTTGGGCGGCACTTGAAAATGCCGCTGAGAAGACTGAAACAGACACTATAGTGGGTGGAAAAGTCGCCGCACCAGAGACCCTAGCACGTAGCAGTCTCTTGAATAAGTATTTACAGAAGATTGACCCTGAACACGCGAAGGAAACGGCGGTTCTCAACCAGCTTCAGGATACCTATGGTAAATGTGACGAGTGTAACTGTGAGATGATTTTTAGTACAAATGAGGCTGTGTTTTCCTGCCCTGAATGCGGATTCCAAGAGTTTATTCTCATTGATTCGGACAAGCCGTCCTATAAAGATCCGCCGCGCGAAATTTCGTATTATGCCTATAAGCGTATTAATCACTTTAACGAGTGGTTAGCACAATTTCAAGCGAAGGAAAGCACGGAGATTCCCAAGGAGGTCTACGATTCCATTATTGCGGAACTTAAGAAGGAACGCATTAATGACTTATCGTCGTTGAATCGGTCGAAGATTCGTGAGATTCTGAAGAAACTCAAGATGAATAAGTACTATGAGCATACACCGCATATCACGAATCGGCTGAATGGACAGAATGCGCCTGTCATGACGCGCGAAACAGAGGAGAAGCTCCGTCATATGTTTATTGAGATTCAGCCTTCGTTCCAGAAGCACTGCCCTAAGGACCGCAGCAACTTTTTATCCTATTCGTATGTTCTGTACAAGTTTTGCGAACTGTTGGATCTGGACGAGTATTTACATTGTTTTCCTTTGCTGAAGAATAAGGACAAGCTCTATGCTCAGGATAAGATCTGGCAAAATATCTGTATAGATTTGAAGTGGCAGTTTATAAGATCTATCTGAAATACGAGATTTAATTTTTATATCTTATTTTAAACAAATTTATTTTAATTTGTTTAAAATTGACGACTTAAAAAAAATGCTACGGCTAAGTATAGAAGAATTCCATGGCAACCATTTATACTAAGGGTAAGATTTATAGACTTTTATGCGACGATGGTCATTATTATGTTGGATCAACAACAAATACATTAGATGGGCGACTGTCAAATCATAAACAAACAGCTAAAACAGAACCAAATAGATTAGTATATAAACATATCAATACAATTGGGTGGGATCATGTCAAAATGGAATTAATTGAAGATTTTCCTTGTACTTCAAAGGAAGAATTAACTAAACAAGAGGACTTTTATATAAAAGAACTCAAATCCGATGAATTATGTCTTAATTTTATTAGATCGAATGTTCCTTATGAAGAAAAAAAAATATTGAATAAAGAATACTATGAAACTCATAAAGAAGACATTATTGAACAGCATAAAGACTATATTGAACACAACAAAGAAAAGGCAGACCAATACCAGGCTGATTACCGTTTAATCAACGCTGAAAAAAGACGTGAATATTCAAAAAACTATGCAAAAGAACACCCTGAAGCGAATCTTGAATATATGAAAAATTATTATGAGGAAAATAAAGACAAAATAAAAGAAACAAATAAAAAATATGTAGAAGCAAATAAAGAACTTGTTGCTGAACGCAAACGCATATGGTCAGAAAAAAGGAAGGAAATAATGAAGGCTCAAAGAGAAGAAACAAAAGAAGAACGCTTAAAAATAAAAGCTCAGCATAAGCTTGATAAAAAGGCAACCGATGAACAAGTGATTATCTGTGAATGCGGAGGATCATATCAGCCTTATCGTAAAAGCAGACATGATTCTAGTAAGAAACACCAGAAATTTATCGAAATTTAAAGCCACTCACTTATATCTGTCGTTGTTTTCAACTTCCGCATTTCATCTTTTGTAAACCAACCAAACCCAAGGTGTTCGTCCTCCTTGAGTTTAGGTGGACCTGCATTTATCACTGTGCCCGTCCAATATGTGGATTTTCCGTACATACGCGGTTCGGTGTCGTCAATCGTGTAATGAATTGTTTCTAGGTAACCGGACTCTTCTTTCACTTCGCGCTGCGCAGTCTCAAGTAAATCTACGTCGAAGGGTTCCACGTGTCCCTTTGTAAAACTCCAACGAAATGAGAACTTATTCTGAACCAAGAGGTATCTGTCCTTATAATTCAGAATAATGCCAGCTCTTTCACCATCTTGCGCCAAGACAGAGCCAATGAGAAGTAAGATGATCGTAGGAAAAATCATTTCGTTCTACTCTAACGTTTTTTATTTCTTAGGCGTCTATTGCGCCTTGTGCGCCTTCCGCCCATATTCGCACCTGTCCTCTGTTTATATGCTTCTAATAACATCATAAAATCAATCAATACATCTCTCTTCTTTTTTGCGAGATCCAATACACTTTCTCCATTTCCATCTCTCAATGTAAGATTCGCACCCGCAGTAAGAAGAGCCGTTGCAGTGTTAGGTTGACCTGCCTTACATGCCCAGTGTAATGGGGTAGCCATCGGCTCCCAAGGATCTGTAGGAAAAGTGAGCGCATCTTTATCGGCGCCATCATCTAACAATAGTTTCAATGCACCAAATAACCCTTGTGATGCAGCCCAATGTAAGGGTGTCGCGCCTCTCGTATTTCGTAAGTTAACGTCAGCGCCGCTACGAATGTAAGAAACTGCTGTTATTTTATTTTTATTAGCTAGTGCCACAATAAGCGGTGTATTTCCTTCCTCTGAAAGTTTATTTATATCGGCGCCAGGAATACTTAATAGCGTTGATATGGTTTCGGTCTCTACTACGCCCATTAGACCGATTGAACAGAGTACATTCGTGACTGACATTGGTATATCTGCTTCCCAAGGTCTCGGAACCAAGGGGTTTACATTTATTTCTTTTATAGAAGCGACTGGTGCTTGTGCATCACGTATAAAAGTATATATACGATCAAGCGCATATGTATTAAATTCTGGAATGTGTTTTATTGTTCGCACACCAGTGCGCCTGGCAGCATGTTGTGCAGGACTCATAAAATCTGCTGTGCCTGCTACAAGTCCTACTTCACCAATCGCTCGTGTTAAACCAAGATCCAGTAAATGAACAGATACGATTTTATTTTCGTGCATGCGAACAAAAATATTCAGAGGTTTTAAATCCAAATGAAGAATTCCCAAGTGTTGGTGAAAAAACCGATGAACATAGAAATCAAGAGACATAATAATAAAATTTACCTCGTCGGCTGTAAGATTTCTTTTCATTAGAACATCATCAAGATTTGCGCCTGAAAACAGTTCTTCTATGATGTAACCTGTACCTCCACGAATCATTGAGCCAAAATAGTAAGGTGTAAGAGGAATTAATGAATAGAGTGGATGCGAACAAACGAGTTCAAGATATTTCACTTCCGTGCCAAATGACCATTTTGTAAAGTCCTCACCGTGAAATTGAATATCTTTACGAAGATATGTTCTTCCTCTAGAAACAACTTTGTATGTTTGTCCAAAACCGCCGCTGCCAACTCTGCGCAGTTGTGATTGGGGCATATTGACAATTTCTTCAATTTCACGCTGGGTAAGGCGCGCGGGAAGACCCGAGGGTTGAGGTTGAGGTTGGGGAGCGGGTTGAGGTTGAGGTTGAGGAGCGGGTTGAGGTTGAGGCGCAGGTTGGGGAGCGGGTTGAGGTTGAGCCAGAGATTGAGCCAGAGGAAATATTTTAGCAATAATTTCTCTAACAGCAGCTTCAGCATCAACGTGAGCTTTAGCACGAAATGGTTCTATTTGATCTGGTTGAAGGCGTTGAGCTGCATCTGCCGATACTTTTTCAACGGCAGCCGCAGCCGCAGCTAAAGCTTCCGTGAGCAATTCGTCGCGTTCAGCCATAGTTTTAGGTATTTTATCAAAACGTATGATTGTAGAACGAAGTGCCTTCGCAACTTCTGTATTAAAAAATCCAAATAGATAATTCGCAACCTCATCGGATGCCCTTGCTGCCGCAAGATGAATTTTTCTTAGATTCCCTGGCGTCGCCATTTTATTTATACTTCACATTTAAAATCGCACCGGAAACAGTGCTTGTCTAATAAATTATTTTGCTCTGCTGTAACGTTTTTTATTTCGTAAGCGATTGTGCCTAGTGCGATTGTGCCTAGTGCGATTATGCCTAGTGCGATTACGCCTTCCACCCATATTCGCACCTGTCCTCTCTTTGTAGGATTCAACTAGTTTAATAAAGTTAAACATCTGAACTGGATTCTTATTTGCGAGATCCAATACACTTTCTCCATTTCCATCTCTCAATGTAAGATTCGCACCCGCGGTAAGAAGAGCTATTGCAGTGTTGGGTTTTATTGCCTTACATGCCCAGTGTAATGGCGTAGACACTGGCTCCCAAGGATCTGTAGGAAAAGTAAGCGCATCTTTATCCGCACCCTTATCAAGCAACAATTGTAACGGACTCGCCATCCCACTTGCGGCAGCCCAATGGAGTGGTGTTGTACCTCTTGTATTTCGTAAGTTTACATCGGCGCCCATATTAATGTAAGAAAGTGATAAAAAATTATTTTTATCATCTAGTGCTATGATAAGCGGTGTATTTCCATCCCGTGAAAGATTATTTATATCGGCACCAGGAATACTCAATATATCTTGTAATACTTCTTCTGGAATATAATCAATCATACTGAATGAACAGAGTACGTTTGTAATTGACGTAGTTATATCTGCTTCCCAAGGTCTCGGAATTAGCGGTGTTGTATTTTTTAATTCTTGTATAAAATCAACCGCATAGGTTGAATTGTCTATGAGTCTATTTATTATATCAAGCGCATGTATATTAAACTCTTTAACGTGTTTTATTGTTCGTTGACCACTTCTGATGGCAGTGTGTTGCTGAGGACTCATAAACTTTTTTGTGCCCGCTATTTCTCCTACTTCATCAATTGCTCGTGTTAAACCAAGATCCAGTAAATGAACAGATACGATTTTATTTTCGTGCATGCGAATAAAAATATTCAGAGGTTTTAAATCCAAATGAAGAATTCCCAGATGTTCATGAAAAAACTGTCGAATATAGAATTCAAGACATCCTTTAATGAAATATGACTCCTGCTCTGTAACAAATCTATTATCTATAATATTCTGAAGATTTGCTCCTGAAAACATTTCTTCTATGATGTACCCTGTATCGCCACGAATCATTGAACCAAAATAGTAAGGTGTAAGAGGAATTAATGAATAGAGTGGATTCGAACAAACAAGTTCAAGGTATCTGACTTCCGTATCAAATGACCATCTTGTAAATCTCTCTCCATTAAACGCAATATCTTTACGAAGATATGTTCTTCCTTTATAGTCAACTTTGTACGTTTCCCCAAAACCACCACCACCAACTCTGCGCAATCGTCCCGTAGGTATATTCACAATTGCTTCAATTTCAGGCTTGGTAAGGCGTGGGGGAAGACCTGGGAGCACTGCTAAGGCTACAGGTTGAGGCACAGGCACTGGCACTGGTTGAGGTGCTGGTAGCGGCGGTGATGGTTGAACTGCCCCAGCAGGATTAAATGGAGAAGGAAATATTTTAGGAATAATTTGTCTAACAGCAGCTTCAGCATCAACAAGAGCTTTAGCACGAAATTGACCTACTTCGTCTGGTCTAAGCTGCTGAGCTACACCTAACGATAGCTTTTCAATGACAGATCGCGTAGCGGCTAGTACTTGTGTAAGTAGGGCGGTGAATTCAGCATCAGTACTAGGTATTTTATTAAGACGTATGATTGTAGAACGAAGTACCTTCGCAACCTTTTCACCAATAATTCCACTTAGATGATTTGAAACTTCTATAGATGCCATTAATGCGGCAACTTGAAGTTTTCTTACTTCTTCAGGCGTTGCCATTTATTTATTCATAATAATTAAAATCGCATCGGAAAAAGCGGTCCAGGATCACCTCCTGTCATCTCTGTTATCTCCTTTCTCACAGTTCTCGGATACATGAATCTATAATAATAGTACTCCTCTTCTGTCGGCACATGTGTAGATTCTAGTTGAACCATTGTGCCAGGACTTGTAAAGCCTTCCTTTATAAGAAGTGAAACACCCATAATAACGACAATAGCAACAAGAACATAGGTAAATGTGAGCATTTGATTGTATCTACAAGTTACAATCAAAATGCGTTTTACTAAACTCTATTTACAAACCTCTAGGAAACCCTACAAGATTTGCACCGATACCGAAGCCAGCGCCCTGGCGAGCCGTCACGCCGATGGACGGGGAGACCAGGTCAAGGACCGCGAAGACCGCGGCGGCAACGAGCGCCAGCGTGGCGATCTCGTCAACCGGCAGCGTCTTCCGGGGGATAAAAAGCGCGGCGCCCGCAACAACGAGACCCTCAATGAGGTATTTGATCGCACGGTTGATAACTTCAGCGACGTCCATATTTAGTCTATATTCAGTAAAAAGAAAATTTAATGCGGAATCTAAAGATAAAGGATTTACAACTGTAAAGAAGAATGGCAGCAGAGCGTGAAGATTTCTTGACTGAGGATCCGGAGATTCCGAGCCAACGTTGGGCTCTTTTGAGTTTCCTGAGTCCCGAGAAAGTATTAAGCCGGAAGGATACATTCTTTTTCACAGTCTTTCTGAAGCAGTATGAATTCCAGATGCGCACTCAGAGTATGGAGAAGTTCCTGGTCGGTAAGATCAAGGATTTTAATGACCAGTTGGAGAAGCAGGCGGCTGACTTTGAGAAGGTTGATCTCAGTGGTGCGGCGACACTGTGTCGGGGCGCCCAAATGCGCGTTGATGGCACACTCAAGGATCTCCAGGAGTTCGTCAAGGAAAACCAGAAGGATCTCGTTCAGTCCAAGCTGAACGATGAGTTTGATGATTTCCTCTTCAAGAACAAGACTAAGTTAGAGGACGAGTTCTATGCCCAGAACAACTTCCAGACGACGATCCGTGGTCTTAAGATCCGCGGCGCGTACAGCGACAAGAAGGAGGCTGAGATGCGCGCCAAGAAGCTTCAGCGCACCGATCCTCTTCATAATATCTACGTTGCCGAGGTGGGCAAGTGGCTACCGTGGGATCCCAGCCCCCACGAGGTCTCCGAGCAGGAGTACGCCGAGGACCAGCTGAATACACTTATGAAGAAGTACAAGGAGAACGAGGAGGCACGTGAGGCGTTCCAGAAGGAGCAGCGCGAGTCCCGCCGCCCCGAGAAGAAGAAGGTCTTCTCCGATGATGGCGTTCCCGAGGATGTGGGTGTAACGATGAATGTTGTAAGTGGCGCGCCGAAGGAGGATGCGGTCCCCTCACTCGGAACCGGCGCATCAGCCTTTGCGGGTATGTTCTCCTCATCAGGTCCTGCCGATCTCGCCATCGAGAGAAAGTTACAGACACAGAACAAGGAGTAAATGTATATATGCCACCTCTTCGGTTAGCTCATTCTAGACACTGTGTCTAAGCAACGGGACTCCCCGCCAATACCAAAGAATTTTTTAATCATGTAGTACATGCTTAAAAAATAATGTTACAATTACGACAGCAATTACTGCCGCAATTACTGTCGTACTTACTGTACAAAGACAGGAATACACTTGTTTTGCTGGCAGAACTGTCCCTCAGGGCAGCTCACACCCGCGCAATCCAGATCGCGGAATCCCTCATACGGAAACGCAGCCGGAAAGAGCGTCTTTAAGAGAGGAACAACAATCAAAACAGCCAAAAGTACCATGACCAACATTACTAATCCATAAGGGCGAGCCATTCTATAAAGACTCAAGGAAAAACGGGCAACCCTGTGTCTCTCGGAAGAAGAACCGTGCGATTCTCCTCACAATACCCATTGAAGCATTTTTCCGCAGGCTGATTTCCACACGAGGGCATACCAACGCCGCACTGTTCGCCAAGAAATCCTTCATTGATTCTAAAAATACGATCCATCCCTAAAAGGGCGCATGCAATGAATAATATGATGACACTCTGTATGATTACTTTTCTCATATCTTCTAATTCTGTCCGGGAAATTTCTTTACACTGATCGCAGGTCCCTTCAACTTCCGTGCGGCATTAGGATCATACTCATTGATTCCATCTTCGTCCTTCTCCTTAAAATGCGCAGCCGAGTGTGCCCAAAATTCAGGTGCACCAATGCGGAAATCAGGGTGCATCTCAGCCTTGTACCAGAAAATACAGTCCTCCATCTTATTGCTCTGACTGGTGTTGTCAATGACAAGGCACTCATAATTCTGTGTACACTGATCCATGATCTGACAGAAGAACTCAAACGACGGAAAAGCAGAGCCGTAGTTATCAAAAATGCGTTTTCTGTTTGTAAAATATGGTTCACGCAAGATAAAGACATAGTCAACGTTGGTACGAAGAGCAGGCTGGATGCCCAGGGGGTACTGCATAGTGATAAGGAAGAACACCTTCAACCAACGACCGTTCATGAACAGGTAGCGAATATTTTTGTCGTGTGTCCAACTATCGTCATACATACAGTCATCCAGAATCATAAATGATCTCGGGTCAATACGCGAGGTCATCTGTCCTGCCGCCTGCTCTTTCATAATTCGCGCCATCATCATCTTTTGTCTTTTCACGAAATTTGACAAGATAATAGGACTGTATTCACCGTGAATGAAGAGAGGTGGAATCATCTTGCCATAGAAGGAGTTTGATTCTTCCGTACCGCTGATAACTGTTCCTAGAGGCATATTCTGGTGATTATAGAGCAAGTCACGCACAAGAGTGGACTTACCTGTACGGCGACGCCCAATAAAAATGGCAACAGCGTCCTGGGGGATCTTCTTCATATCGAACTTTCGCAGAGAAACATTCATAGATGCTGAGGCAGCCATAGTCTTTTGTTACCGTATGCTAATAGAAAAAAAGTGCGGCATACACGAGTTTTGCTTTTCACACGATAATCAAGAACAAAGAAATGCTCACAGGCGGAATTCAAATCCCCCATCCCAAGTTTTTTCTAAAAGAGAGACCTCTGAAGTTGGATTCGTTCAAAGAACTCCACCGCCTTCATCCCGGGCTCCTTCATTTATATGATCTCTCCGGACATCTTGAAGAAAAGGGAGATGTTCACATGGATCAGCGATTCCGAATTATTGGCGCCTCCGGACTTTCAAGAAGCGGAGCCATGAATCTTACCGTAGAGAAAAATGTAAATAAGTCTGAAGTTGAGATTCAAGACATTTCTGGATTTATGAAAGTTACTCACTTGTTGGATCCCATTTCGTGGCTAAGAGGAAAATATGAAGTTGAAGATCTCAGTGGAGCTGTTTCCTTTTTCAAGGCGGCGCCAAATGAGAAAATCAAGGAGAAGTTGAATAATTCCATGAATCAGGCATATGTGGAAGCCGTAGCTTCATACAGCCTCTCAAAATTACGAGAGGGAGATATCAGCCCACATTTTCATTATTTTTACGGAGCATTTCGCGGTATTTCAGACACATATTCTTACAATATTTCCGATGTATTCGCCAGTTATCGCCACTGCAGATGGTTCTGGGATCACCAGGAGAACGGCATTTTTGAATTGAGTGTAGATAACGAGGAGAGTCTGGAGCAAGAAGTCCTGGAGGCTATTTTTGAGCCACCGTCTACGCTTCATTCAGAAACGACTTCGGATGCGGACAATGAAACGGAAGAGTTGGAAAGCCTCGGCGGACCGGTCACTGCCGCCGCCGTAGAACTTGAATCTCTTAGTACAACCTCAATGGAAAGCGTCTCGTATAAGGATGATAAGGACAAGGATGCAAGCGAAACAGGAGATGATGAAGATGCAAGCGAAGCAGGGGATGATGAAGATGAAAGCGAAGCAGGGGATGATGACAGCGAGGACGAGTCCCTCAATGTCCTTGCCAAAATTAACAACTTTCCTGTCATGCTTCTCTTCACAGAATCAAGCGAGGGAACAATGGACAGCCTTCTAGAGAATTTTGACGAAGTCGGTGCAAAACCTGGCACAAAAAAGTGGGATGAAATCTGGCTTGCTTGGGTCTTTCAGATCATCTCTGCCCTCTGTGTTGTTCAAGCCATGTTTGGTTTCTCACACAATGACTTACATACCAATAACATTGTGTGGATAAAGACTGATATCAAGTTCCTCTTCTACCGTTCCCGTGATGGAACAACATGGAAAGTGCCGACACACGGCAAATTATTCCGCATTATTGACTTCGGTCGTGCCATTTTTTGGATTAACAAAAAGCTCTTCTGTAGCGACGATTTCAGCGAAGGAAATGACGCCGCAGACCAGTACAATTTCGGTCCACTCAAGATAGACGATTTCAGTCCCGAGGTACATCCCAATCCCTCATTTGACTTATGTAGATTGGCTGTGAGTCTATTCGAGGGCTTATTCCCGGTTGAGCCGCTGATTAAGAAAGGAGCCATGATCTTGAGCGCAGAGCCTGGTCTCAAGGTCAGAGAAACTGAATCCGATTTGTACAATTTGCTGTGGTCGTGGATGATTGATGAAGATGGGCGCAATGTGATGATGGAGCCGAATGGAAAGGAGAGATATCCCGACTTTGATCTTTACAAAGTGATCGCGGCAAAGGTACATGAAGCGGTTCCTTCCGAGCAGATTACTCGCCCCATTTTTGATCGTTTCCGCACGTCAAAAAATAGCGTTGGTAAGGCGAAGGTGTACAATCTGTTTTGCTAGACACTTATGTTTTTAAACACAGAAAGGCTGAATTACGAATATCTCGTAGATAAAAGTGTGCCTTTCCATCATATCCAGATCCAACTTTTTCTTGAAGTTTCAATACAAAGAAGTTAATACGTCGTTGACACTCTTCCTTGAGCTTACGAGGATTTGCCTTTGCTTGTTTCTGAATTTCTTCTGAATAAATCCAGATAAGCTGCTCTCTCACAAAATCAAGTAGATGTCCATAATTATGGTATGTGAGCATTTTACCATTCCAAAAGAACGCATTTGGCTCACCATATCCACCAGCACCATCAATAAATTTATGCGTAAACTGCGCAAAGAAGTTGCAGAACCCAAGTGTGAATCCATGTAGTTCTGAGGAGCTAGAGTTATATTCATCAATAAGGCTCATTTTATTAGGTACAACTTACTGATTCCAGGCTTTTTATCAATTTTTTAAAACAAATCGCTATTTGACATTTGTGTCTTTTTCTCAATTTCCTTGAGAACTACGCCCCAGAGAGAGTCAGGCTCATACTCGGCGGTATCAAAAGGGAGTTTCCTCTTTCTTAGGATCGCGCGGAACCAATGAATTGCATACACGTCCGCTGGAACCAGATCCGATTTACAAAATGCCTTCTGTCCATATTTGGCTGGAAAACATTTTTGCTCCTCTTCAAACGCTTCCTTCACATCCCACCAATTCAACGGTAAAAATGCCTTCGCGGGAAGAACATACTTTTCAAGACTGAGTTCAACAAGTGCCTTTCTGTACAAATTCATGAAGTCAAAAGGAGTTTTCAGACTTGTGGTGTCGGGGACATTGTCCAGCATCCAGGTTGTAAGTTCAGAGCCAGGACCGGGCACCTGTACATATCCAATATCAGGGATTTCAGGGGTTTTTTGCTTGTAGGCGCCTTTTTGAATTGTACGTTCGCTGCTGAAGGCGTACTTGGCTTGAATGACTTTCTTCGGTATCGGCTTGATGAGTGTCATGTCAAGGTCAATCCAGCGCCCGCCCTTTTTGTGAAGCATTGTAAAACGAAACAGATCACTGAAGGGGAGAAATTCATACGCCTTGTTTCGCCCTTCAAATTTGAACTGTTTGCCACGATCAAGAATCTTGTTGCCGTCAACGACTTTGATTCCATGGCGAATGGAAGGGGGGATCTGCTTCTTGATCTCATCAATGGGATTGTAGGTGTACAGAATCACAGGATGACCGTGTGCAATAAAAGAAGCCAATGAGAGTTTCTCAAGGGGACCCAGGGGCGGTCCAGTCCAGAGAACTTGTAGTTCAGCATTGGGGAGTTTTTTGTTTTTTCGTGTCTGCTTTACAGGCATTCTTACTTGTACATTAGAACTTAGGTACACCTACCTGAAGTTCAGGCTCCATCGCACCACCTGAAAAGGACGGCACTGAGAACGTCGGCATACCATTTACAATGTCAGTAACCGAGTCAGGACTAAACTGAAAAATGAGCGAAGTCAATATACTACCAATCAAGAAATCGCGAACAACGCCCTTCGCCTTCGGCAATTCCTTTTCACGCATATATTCGGCTACACTCCCTAAAATCGCAATAAAAAGACCACCGATCGCTATTGCCATCCAAAATTGTGGGTTCATCCGGGAAGAATCTCTGCGAGCAAGGGGGAAAAAAGATTTAAAGGAACTACGCCAGACTTTCAAAGTCATCCATTGCCATGTTTTGTTCCGCAGGCTTCTCAAGATCCTCAAACTCATCAAGCGCACCTACAGGCTCTAAGATATCAATGGCTGATACTGAGGCGAGATCAGATTCCTCCTTGTACTCCTTCATGCTGATTGTATGTTCGTTGGGGTTTTCCGAGTCAAAGACAGTGTCGTGATCGGTGAATTTTACACTTTGCTCTGTGTCGACAACGATGACTTGCGGCGGAGGCTCTACTTTTACAGGCTCGGGCTCAGGTGCTTTTACTTCAACAACTGGTTCTGGCTCTGGCACGGATGTAACAGCTCCCGACAAGTCTTCAAGTTTGATGGGAGACTCTTCAGCGGGCTGTTTCTCAACGACAAGTCCCTGCTTCTCTTTGACCTCAGGCTCTTTCTGAGCTTCCTCCTCGGTAGCCTCTTCCTTGTCATCCTTATCGTCGCCATCATCCGTCAAATACTCCTTGAGAATGTTCTTCACTGGCAACATTCCACGTATTGACTGTAAGATCGCCTGATGGATCAACTGTTCAACCTGCCGTAGATTCTTCTGACGATCTACAGAAGTTGCCTGCTCAGAAAACATGTAGGCATTTGACCACAAGCTCCGTGCACACTCCGACAGCGTCCTATGTAAGAAATGATCTACCTTGGGAATTGTGATCTGGAGTTTCTTGTTCTTGCTATTGATGCGAATGGCTGAAAGAACCTTCGTGTGTGCAACAAAAACAGCTGTCAAGAGTTCCTCCAGATAATCGCACTTTGTGTTCGTCTGAATAAGTTCTGTTTCTCTGAGAACTTTATCCGTATTCCACTCAGGAATATCCTTCAATAAATTCTGAAATGTCCAGAGAACTCTCTTGAGATCCTTCTCCTTCTCCTTCGCCTCATCGAGCAAACTTAGGAAATAGGTAAGGAGTGCTGGTATCAAAAAAACACATAATTGTTGTGTATATTCGCTTTTTGCCGTACTATATACATCAATTCCTTCCTGTATATCCATATCTGTCTGATGAAAAAGGCTTTCTTATATTGTTCTTTCTGAACGCAATAAACAGACCAGCCAGGCAATTTGTGCCCAAAGAGAATATCCCGCCAAAGAACGCCGTAGACTTTCTCTTACTGCCTGATGCTTGGGATACAACTGTACGAGTCGTTTCATGTAGATCATTGGGTCACCACCAGCACGTTTATATTCATCAACTGCTTCTAGTGACAGTACATTCGTCGGCAGGTCAACGGGCTGCCAGAGACCGAGTTCCCGCGCCTTTCCTTCGATCATGGTTCTGCGGAATGATGTTTCATTCGGAAGTGTCTTGATGACACAGCGCGATAGGATCGGCGACGACAACTTCCAAATATCGCGCACTTCCAGTACACACTGTACATCCTGTGATCTTGTATCAAGAATACGGCGCAAAAATGCTTGTGATTCCTGCGTCAAATCGTCCGCACCCTCAATCCAAATACAGGTCTTTTCCTGCGACCTGACCTGACTGTGTAGGATTTCGCGACCTTCACGCAAGCTGCGATCATTGCGTACATTCCAGCGAAAAAGACGCCAGGACCGTTGTTTTGCTTCTTGTTGTATCCACTGTGTTTTACCTGTTCCAGCAGGACCATGTAAAATCCAGGCAGGGCGGATCTGTGTAGTCATTAGTTATTCTAGTTCAGAGTCTTTAACCAAGTTCATTCAGTGCGCTAAACCAAGCGCCTGAAGGTCAAGTTCTGCGTTCTTCCGCAGACTCTGGTTAAGAGGGTTGTCTTCAACTGACGCCACGAACGCACGATCGTTGCGCTCAGACAAGACATCCTGTTTAAGAGGAAGGCGGTACTTGACGCGCCCAATGTCACCCGCGCCAGGCGGCAGACCAACCATGTCCTGGGCAGCCAAGGCTCGGTCGTTGATGATGTCCGCATCCAGTTTCTTGTAGGTGACACCATTCTTTTCGCCCGTAAATACCCCAATGTTGCCGTTGCCCGCGATCGGCTTGCGTCCCTTGGCGATCTGCTCCTTATTCGGGTTCGTGCGCATGTTGTAGGCGGCGTCATGGCTGGTAAAATCCTTGTTGACTGAATTGCCACCACCGAAATACTCGGACTTCGCCGACAACTGTGACTTCTGCGTAGGCTTCGCAATATCATCGGGATCGTACACCTTGAGCTTCGTGGGCGCATCTGCTGAGCCAGCAGCGCCCATGTAGCCCCATTCAATAGTCGTCTCCTTGACTGTCGTGCGCGCCACATCCATCGGATCCCAGACCGTAATAGACGGGGCACCGTTCGCATAGCCCGTCGCCGTGCCTGACTGGCGGATGTTACCCACCGTCTCGCCGCGGCGTGTAGGGCGCGCGTCATCCTCGTAGTGGATCGCCACCTGACCCGTGTCCGCAGGGGACAAGTTCAAGCCCATTGTTCTCTCGGAGGTTGCGCTGCGCTCGTTCGGGCGCATTTCAATGGAGGATCTACCATAGTCCGCCTCAGCCGAGTCAGGATTATTCGTGTAATACTCGTTCATGTTCGCGTTACGGAAACCAGCACCACCATATTGCTGCGCCATCGGTGTTCTGTAGGCACCTGTCACATAGGACTCATTGTAGTCCTGGGCTTGCGCAGGTCCAATAAATTCGGATGTCGTCTCGGGGCGCGTCACATGCTTCATCGTCTGGATCGGTCTTGATGTCTCTTTCTGTGACTCCTCAGAGAATGCACCAATAAAGCGCTCGCCCGTGTCATCAATGTAGAACGTATCGGGGCGGTACTTTCTGATTTCACCAGGATTTTCAGGACTGGAGGTAATGAAGCGCTGTCCAGGTACGACGGGTGTCTTGTATGTCAACTTAGGATTATCTGCCACGCGTAGCTTATCAGTCGTCGGCATAGCCTTTCTCATGATTTCATTGACCTCCATTTGCTGGAAACCGCCCTTTCCAGTGACACCATACTCTTCACCCAAGGCGGCACCGACACGAGTCGGCTCAAACGGACGCTCACCCGCACGATTTCTGGGCGCATTGATGCGGTCCTTGAGAAAGTCCGCATTCGCCTCTAAACCATAAGGATTCCCGAAAGGTGTCTGAGCCGTGTTAAACATGGTCTCAACCTCCTTTTTCTTGATCTGATCAATGCCCGAGCCTGTAAAACTATCTAGGAGAGAACTATTCGTGTTCGCGGCGACGTTCTGCTTTACACGACCTCCGAAGAAAGGTACCATGTTGTTGTGCTTGAATTCACTTGACGGCATGCGCTGTCCGGTCAGCGGGCTGACAACGAAGTCGCTCCCACCATCATAGAACGGCTCTTGTTCAACACCAGGCGGATTTGCGGCGACTGTAGCCCTGGCAGCCTCAATATTCTCGGGGGCAGGTGAAATATCATTGAAGTTGACCCGAGGGGCAATAGGCGGTTTCTCTGTGGCATACCCAAAAGCATTTCCGTGGGGACCAGGGACCGGCTCACTCGGGTAGACTTGTCCACTTGGCAGCTTGTACATCTGATCCAGATCAGAAGCAAAGCCACGGGCGGCGGCACCCATGGGGCGATTATTTGTAAATCCTTCATTTACTTTCGGCTGTGTTGCTCCTGGTATCTGTGCGACAGGGGAGCCCGTCTTTTTTGAAGGTTCGCTCAGTTTAGCAACCCCATAGCCAACGCCGATGAGACCAAGCAGAGCAGCGACTTCCATACTACCGTGAAGATTGATTTTTAAAAAAATCAATCTGAGCGGCATGCCGTTTCTTTTTTAAACAACTGTCGCTTGAAATTCAAGAAGAGTTGTCTAGTGTGTTTTGCAGCGTTCCTTGTCCAAATCACGAGAAGGAATGAAGAAGTCAAAGGGCGTCTCATAAGAGACTTGCGGCTGATGAGGGAGCGGGACCCAGCGATTCCATCCCGTTGCCCGTAATGTACACGGAGGGTTTACTAATTTCTGGAATGACTTCGGAAAGCTCTCATCGGGTGGCGATTCATAGAAAGTCTGATTCATCTTGTTTGTATCGGGATTGTACAGATCTGCGTCACACTTAATGCGACTACCAAAACGATTAATATTCTTCAAATCGCTCTCTACATCCGTGCGCCACTGTCCTGATACCCAACTAGCACCGCTCCCCTGAATCCGCGTAGTCGCTTCTACCGGGAAGGATGTAGGGCAATTAATATTGGGCGGCGTCAAATAATAACGAGCAGCATAGCTTGTGATACGCATATCATCGGCGTGATGAAAATCATCCCATCGAGGGCGTGTAAGATTTGTTTGTTTGATCTGGACCGTAGTCATGCTTCTACTAGATCTAATATTTATGCGGCTGAGCACATGACTCCCGCTGTAGAGGAAGTGGCGCCGAGACAGCAGGATATGCCCACGGTTGAATCGTAGGTAAATGTTTTGGCTCCACATTGATTGTAAGATTCGTCTTGGGATTCTTGCGCTCAATCACCTGTCCCTGGAGCAATCGCGGTCCAGTCGGCGGCTGGTGTTGTCTATGCGGTCCCCATGTATTGGGACGCGTGATACCGAGTAAGTCGGACTCAACGTCAACCATGTTTCCACTCGGCAATGAGACCTCATTGCCGCCATAGAGACCAAGAATTACACGAGCAGGACGTGGTGACACATAGGCAAACGGGGTTTGATTATACCGTTGGGGATTTTCATCCTTTTCAAAGGGATGCTGTAAGACAGCGCCGTAATCAACCATTCTAATGGCTACTTACGAAAATTATGTAGTATTGTTTAGCAATTAACATCACGGAGGTAGGCTCTTGACGGGATGCCGCCGCGGATCCAGCCATTCGCAGCGACCTCAGGTACTAAGTGTGACGGCTTCTGGATGTTGTCCTTGATGCTCTGGATAAGCGGCGTGAACTGACCATCAAACGTCTCCTCTGAGATCGTGCCGCACTCCTTGCCCTGGCGAACCATCTCCGAGTGCATGAGGAGGCTCTCAACATCCGGGTTACCACGCCCAGTGCCCATGTAGGGAACCGTAAGGAAGGGGCGCGCCTGTGACCGTACGATACAGCGGTTGTTCTTGAACTCGGGCTGATTTCTCAGGATAGAATCAGCATCAATCTGCTTGTTATTCAAGCCGAATCCCTCGCGCGGATAGATAAGGTGCTGCTCCACGGAGAGCGGGTTTACCTTTGCGGCGTCGGGGACAAGATTTCTGATTGTGTAGTCACCAGGACCGACAGACTGCTTAAAATATTGATCAATTCCACAGAGGTCATCCCTGGAATGTGTAAGACGATTGACTTGCATCTCTGACTATCTACCCTAAATAATGTTTTATAAAAATAGGAATGGCAAAAGAAAAGCTGGTGAATCGTTTTTGTAAATGTATTAAGAACGTTCGTAGATCTGTGAAACTACGACCGGGACAACGAGGCGCGGCAGCAAGAGAGTCTGCCGCAATTGCCATTTGCGTGAAATCCGTTCTACAAAGTCGCGGAAGAACTCTGCGCAGCTTCAGATGTAAGAATGGAAAATTGAAGACACAAAAACTTCGCAGATAAGTAGAAAATGCCTCGGAACTCTACGTCTATCACTAGGAAGAATACTGTACACCCAGTATCTCCACTTGCACCTGCCGTTCCAGCTGCTATGCCTACAAAGAACAGTCCCAGTCTTGGCAGCACACTTGTTGAGAGCATGACATCAGGTCTAGGCTCGGGTGTTGGATTTGGTCTGGGCAGCTCTCTTGTACGAAGTATATTTGGCTCTGGTCTTGGTCCTAGTCCTAGTCCTAGTCCTACTGTAAATAATGACTATGAGCAATGCCTTGAAGCAAATAGACTCAATGGAACTGAAACATCATGTTATCACTTATCAAATCAGTACAGAGCCTGTATGATTCGCACCAATTACAACGCAAATACATGTAAAGAATTATATAATTGAAACAAATTCTGATATTATTTACAAACGGGATTTAATCCATTTTGTAAATGATTTTTTACCTCATCTAGTTATTCAACCAAGGCAGTGCGGCGCCATCGGTTCCAGGGTAGCATGCCTCTCTTCCTCCCTCTTTACATGTCTTTCCAGGTATCTTGTATAGCCAATCCTGGAATGATCCGCGGTCATTCGGCACACTCGTGCTCGGCATTGTGATAAACTCGCGCTGGCTCTGTGTCTTTCCAAAGACGTCGGTGGGATCGCTTGACCACTGAACGCGGAAGAAAGAGTCCAGTGAGCCCTGTACATCGGGGTCACCGATATACTTGGCAGGCGGTCTAGTTGGATTGTATTTGATCTCATCAATGAGCACGTTCATGAACGGATTGCGTGCCGTTGGCACAGTTTCTACAGGCGTCGGTTCTACACGACCTGTTGGTTCAAACCCTTCTTCTACCTTTTTAGTCGCCTCAGTCGGCTTAGCACATGAAGGCAGTGTATATAAAGCCCAGAGTGCGGGCGCAAGATACAATGTCGCAACAAGAAGACCAATCGGCAGAATATAAGGCTGGGAAAGACCAATGGCAAGAATAGACGTTACGAGAAAAAAGAACAGGTATACGGCTGCCACTTCATTTGTAATATCACTTGCGCACCGACTATCGAAATTTTCAGTCCATCTCCGTAGCCAGGCTGAACCGGCTAAGACACGTGGATTTTCCCAGAAATAGGGGTCACATAAGGGTACTTTATCACTCATCCGAGC
>Ga0209697_10003507_pt1 | contig 21207 bp, 19 predicted proteins | sample AliMusrvi5mmetaG_FD_184115 | JGI IMG/M metagenome (GOLD analysis project Ga0209697, IMG submission 184115) | Freshwater lake bacterial and archeal communities from Alinen Mustajarvi, Finland, to study Microbial Dark Matter (Phase II) - Alinen... | ecosystem: Environmental > Aquatic > Freshwater...
GTTATAGCAAGGGCATAATAATTTATTTGGCTAAAATTCGTGAAGTAAGTCACCCATTTCCCGACAAATTCATCCGGTATCCTTGAGATCTGAAAACCGAATACATCCTTAATTTCTGTTGAAAAGATAACTAACGCTATTCCGCTGGTAAATCCAACAACCAATGGATGGGGTATAAATTTAATAATTACCCCTAATCTCAGGAGTCCAAATCCAACCAGCATAAATCCTGCCAGAATGGTGGAGATCATTAAACCATCAAAACCGTATTTTTGAAGAATTCCATAAACGATAAGAATAAATGTGCCCGTTGGGCCACCTATCTGAAAACGACTTCCTCCAAGAATTGAAATGACTAATCCCGCAATTACTGCCGTGACAACCCCTTTCTCAGGTGAAACCCCCGAAGCAACTGCAAAAGCTATGGCCAGCGGAAGCATTACGATTCCAACCATTATTCCGGCAAAAAGGTCTTTCTGAAACAGCTTTCGGTTGTATCCCTGTTTCAAAACAACATATAGCTTAGGTTTGAAAATTGAATTCATCACTAAAAAATTGAAATAGCAAATTTACCTCTTAACACTTTAAATCAATATTAAGTTTTAAGTAAATTTAAATCCTCAGACTCTCTTTTCAAACTGATTCCATAAAAATGAAAGGATATCCTATTTTTGCACCTGCATTCGTATCTGAATCACCAAGAACTTTAAATCATGACCATAATATTGGGTTTAATGCTTGCCGGAATACTAACCGGTCTTTTCCTGAATAATTATCCGGCAATCGTGAAGATTAACGAAAAACTGCTCAGCCTGGCCATTTACGCCCTACTTCTTCTGTTGGGAATAGCGGTCGGATCGAGTGAGAAAATCATTTCCAATATTTACAATCTTGGATTTCAGGCAATAATTATAACACTCGGAGCCATAACCGGAAGTGTGCTGGTTTGCTGGATGATTTATAAGGCTTTTTTCCATTTGAAATGAAGGGGACACTAATCATTCTTGCATTTTTTGCAGTTGGCGTCATGCTTGGTGTATCAGGGGAATTGCCTGCCAACATGATTTCCTCAGACTGGAGTTCCTATGCTTTGTATTTATTAATGTTTCTCGCAGGGGTGGGAATTGGTGCTGACCGTAAATCGTGGCATGTTCTTCGGGCGATGAATCTTAAAATATTCCTGGTTCCTGCCGGGATCATTATTGGTACTTTGGGAGGTGTGACTGTCGTATCAGTGCTTCTCCCCGCACTTCAACTACGGGAAGTACTTGCAGTGGGTGCCGGATTTGGATATTACAGCCTTTCAAGTATATTCATCTCCCGGTTGCATAATGATTCACTTGGAGTTATTGCACTTTTGTCAAATATACTTCGGGAAATACTTACCCTGATCCTGGTCCCTCTATTGGTAAAGTATTTTGGCAAACTCGCCGGAATTGCTTCGGGCGGAGCAACATCGATGGATACAACCTTCCCGGTTATCAGTAAATATTCAGGAAAGGATTATGCGATAATTTCCCTCTTTAGCGGAATTGTGCTGACTATGCTGGTTCCATTACTGGTCACTTTAATTCTGACCATAGGGAAATAAAATTGGATCAAAAAGCGTCAGCTCCAGGATAGAAATATTCATCCGAGGCTTTCTCCTGATTGAAGAGAAAATATTTAATTACTGCTGAGGCGCACAATTTGCCATCATTACCCAAAAGTTCGGTATCGACGATGGCCATTCTGGATCCTGCTTCCCTGATCGTTGCCCTAAGTGAAATCTCTCCGTCACTTATATATACCGGACGACGGTATGAGATCTCCATTGAGGAGGTGACACCCACCGTTTTGCATTGAGTCTGAACAGCCCAGCTGGCTATCTCGTCAAGCAGTGTAGCCTGGATTCCGCCATGCAATATATTCACAAACCCTTCGAGCGATTTACGCGGTATCCATTTGGCAATAACCCCATCTCCATCCTTCCAGAATTCGAGCTGAAGTCCAATGGGATTTTTTGGGGAACATCCAAAACACTGGTAAGAATCTCTGCCCGATTGGGCATATGGATTTATTATCTTTCTCAATTATAAAGCTTTATAAGATTTCGACTAATTCATTTTCAGATAAATACCAAAGATAGCCTATCGGATCAGGATAACCCATTGCTACAAAGTCCCTGAGATACCCGCGAACCTGCGCATGATGGCTTTCTGATTTTTCTCCGGTTTTATAGTCAACCACGATTAATTCTTTCCCTTTGATCATCACACGGTCAGGACGGTGCCGACTCTCTTTGCCACGAAGGATATCCCGTTCGTTTAAGACCTTCCATTCACCGCTGAACCATGACCGGAAAGGCTCTTTGCCCAATACCTCATAGATTAGCTTCTCGTAATCATGGGCAGTTATGGTATCAATTTTACCTTCAGATAATACCTGTTTGAGTGCATTTGAAACATCAGAAAGCGTTGCGATTTTTTCAAATAATTCATGCATAAGTTTTCCGTGTCCGATCCGCTCCGACATTTGGTAATCATACAGATCGAAATATGCATCGCTATGAATCCTGAGTTTCAGCCGGTCACTCCTCCCGGCAAGTATTAGTTGATTAAGTTCATTATTGACAGAAACCTGTGACTGTGCCGAATAAAACACTTTTCTGGGCGTTCCTGTTTCAAAAGTTTTTGTATCCGGATTCCAGAATTCCTTAAGATCGATATATTTTTCACGATCAAGAGAATCAAGCATGGGAAAATTCTCGATAACCCCCTGTATCAATGATGAAATGCTACGGTAAGGATTATTCAGTTTTGGAGAGTAAGGACAAAACACAATCAATGAATTAACCGCTCTGGTAAACGCAACGTATAAAAGGTTTAGGTTGTCCACCGCACTGTAAAGCATTTCGTTGAAATAGGCATCTGAAAATAACGTTTGCTGTAAGCCGGAACCATATCTCACCAACACCAGGTCCATCTCATTAAAAGGCGCCACTTGAGGATGGCACCACAAATAAGGGGCTTTTGTCCCTTGAGGAATTACCTCCCAATCACAAAAGGGTACCATTACGGTATGAAATTCCAACCCCTTTGCTTTGTGGATGGTAAGAATTGAAATAGCATTCTGGCCTTCTGACAGCGTTATGGACTTTCCGTTTCCGGTGGTTTTCCACCAATCAAGAAACCCCGCAATACCCCCTGCCTCATCTTTGCCATATTGAAGGACCAAATCCAGAAAAGCTTCGAGGTAAACCAACTCCCCTTTTATCATATTCAATCCAAAATCGCTGGCAATACGGCTTGCAAGTTCAAACAATGGCAGGCTTAGAAAGGATGTTTCAAAAGCTTCATTATCTGAAGTTCTGATCCAAGGCTTGAATATTTCAGGAACTTCTAGATTTGCCTCAAACCACGTATGAAACTGATCGCTTTGTGCAGGAGGAACCTCAACCTTAGAAATTAACGGATGCAAGTAAGTAAAATAGCCATAAATCAGATCAGCCTTTACAATATTGTTATTCCCAGAGCTAAAGAGGGTGAAGAAATTAAGGATAAATCTGACCACTGGTGACTGACCGATGATTAGTGAATCGCTGGATATCACATCGTAACAATAGATGCTATTCGGATTGGAGGTTTTCCGCTCAAGCAGCGACCTGGCGACCAATGAACCTTCGGTTTTGCTCCGTACCAGAATAGCGATATCCTCCGGACGGACTCCATTATCCTGAGCTAATTCCAAATGGACGATCAGCGCCTCAATAGCCTGATCACGGTAATCACCCTTTTTGCGGGAATCATCAGACTCCAAAAATTGCACCTTAACATATCCTTCAGCCTGAACTTTTCCCGAAGTTTTCTGATAATGATCGCTGTAAGCACGTTCAATGATCCCCTTCATCCCGGGAAGTTCATCAAAAGAATGGCCAGATCCGGTGAGACTGGACTCAAAATCGGCATTCAATAACCTTGACGACTCCCTGAACAGGATGTTATTGAAGTCGATTACTTTCTTGGCACTTCGCCAATTGGTGTCCAATGGAATAACCAAACTGCCGAATGGAGCAAGATCCTTTTCAACTTGGGTGGCCAGCAGATTCCAATCCCCATTGCGCCACCGGTAAATCGACTGCTTAACATCGCCCACGATGATATTCCGATTACCTTCAGCCAGCGAATTATCAATCAATGGCTTGAAATTATACCATTGCAACCGCGAAGTATCCTGGAATTCATCAAGCATAAAATTCCGGTAGACAGATCCCATCTTTTCATAAACAAACGGGGAGTCACTTCCGGAGATTACTTTACGCAGGAGTTGGGTGGTATCATTTAATAAAACAAGATTTTTCTCCCGCGATACTTCCTGAACTTTCATCGCAATATCGGTTAGAAGTCCAAAGGAGAAAAGATTTGCAAGAATTGCTTTGGCTGTATTTGCAACAATCCCTTCTGTTTTCATCAACTCAATGGAATTGCCCAATAGCCTGTTAAGTCCATTGTCGTATATGGCGTTAATACGTTGCTTCAATTCATGGGAATCTGAAACTTTATACCAGGAATCCGGATTATCAAAGGCTTCGGTTGTACGTGAACCGGGAAGCGCGAGAACCCCATCGGCGAGTTTGTTAAAGTGGTTGGCGAATGAGGATTTCCCATATTTAAACTGCTCAGTGGTCAACCCCTCTTCCGCAATCAGGACAAGTCCCTGTTTACCGATTGCTATCAACCTTTGCTCATAATTACCAAGTATTTCTCTCAATTGATGACCATATCGGGTAAGGTAACCTTTATCCGCAAGTTTTTCTAATAACGGCTTACTAAACAGCTTAAATTCCTCTTTGAACAACTCTTTGCCTCGTCCTGTCAGATCTTCCCTGAAATTCCAGTTTCTCCCCTCCCTGAGATTTTCATCCGCATATTCGAGCATCCAGCTGCGCAGAGCGGCATTGGTATCAATCTCCAGGAAAAGTCGATCGACAGCCTCTTCAAGGACTAACTGTGCATCAAGTTCAGTCCGATATGATGCATTAAGTCGCATCTCACGCGAAAAAGCCCTGATTATCCGCTGGAAAAAGCTGTCAATGGTGCTAACTGAGAACCGCGAGTAATCGTGAAGGATTAATTTCAATATTTTTCCGGCAGTTTTGCGTATCTGCTCCTCAGACTGCAAAAACTCCCCTTTAAGGTACTCCAGGTGCCCCGAGGGTTTTCCTGAAGCAAGCGATGACAGATCTTTCAGAATACGGTCTTTCATCTCTGCAGTTGCCTTGTTTGTAAAGGTAACAGCAAGAATATTTTTATAAGCAGCAGGACGTTGGAAAACCATTTTAAGGTACTCACGTACAATCCGGAATGTTTTTCCGGAACCCGCAGAGGCTTTATAGATTTCGAGGGAGGGCACTTAAAAATAATGAAATAATGAAATAATGAAATAATGAAATAATGAAATAATGAAATAATGAATTGAAAATCAATTCATTATTTTATCAATTTAAACCTAATCCGTAAAATCCCGTTTTCGTTGGAGGTGGAAATTAATTGGAACAAACCGATTTCTGAGGTATTGCCAACATGCGGCCCGATGCAGGGACATGCATCGTAATCACCCACAGTGACAATACGGACTTCATCCCCGGAATCTTCGGGCAATCTGCTAAGGTTGAATTTCTCAGAAGCAACTTCCAGGGCCAGGAAATGTTCTTTAACCTCAAGATTCTGGCCGATCACCTTATTCACCTGTTTAACCAGAGAAATTTCTTCATCACTGTCGAGCGGACGGCTGAAATGGTAATCACATTTCGACTTTTTCTTCTCGATATGGCTCGAGAAGGATCGTTCGCAACCAAACATTCTTACCATGGTCTGATTCAGAATATGTTCTGCTGTATGCATTTGCGGATCGTAACTCTTCATAGCTAACTGAGATTTTTGTTAAAAGTAGAAAATTAACTGCACAATCAAACAAACAAAACCGGAACCTGATGCAACAAAAATAGGTTAACTTCGTCCTTTACACAGAAATCAGATCAATTGGGAAAGAAGTTTATCAATATTCATCAGGATTTGCTTGATCGTTGCCTTCTTGGTGACCAAAGTGCACAGTTTGAGATCTACCGGCTCTATTACAAGTCGATGTACAACTCAAGCCTGAGGATTGTGGGTATACCCGAAGAGGCTGAAGATATCATGCAGGAGTCGTTTTTGGCTGCGTTTCTCAAACTAAAGTACTACAGCGTAGAGGTGAGCTTCGGGGCCTGGCTGAAGAAGATCGTGATTAATCGTTCATTGGATGAACTAAGAAAAAGGAAGGTTCTGTTTGAGGAACTTCATGCGGAGCTTCCCGTTGAAGATGAACTGTATTCAGATGCTGATGCAGTTACCGTCGAAGAGATAAAATCGGCCATTAACTTATTATCTGACGGTTACAGAACTATTTTATCACTGATTCTTCTCGAAGGCTATGATCATGAGGAGGTGAGTGAAATCCTGGGGATCAAAAATGTCACTTCGAGAACTCAATACTCCCGGGCACGTCAAAAACTCAGGGAGATCCTGGAAGAGAACAGAAAAAAGCAAATGAAGGAGGGTATCTATGGATATATTGGATAAAAAAATAATTGAAAGACGCCACGAGTTTGAAGAGGAACCGAATGAGGGCCATTTTGACCGTTTCGGGGAGAAACTCCGGATGCAGAAAGCAAAATCAAAAGCTCCGATGATCTCTGCTTTTTTAAAGGTTGCCGCAGTTTTGATCATTGTCCTGCTGTCTGCCAATCTTGTGGCCTATTTCACGAATCCAAAGAGCGATCCGAAAGGGGGACTGGTCATAAAAAGTGATTTAAAAGAGGCCTCATTTTATTATACCAGTAAGATCAATACTGGAATTCGTGACCTGGAAAAAATGGCCGGAGAGGGAATTGGATCCCCCAAGGAGATCGTCCAGATCAAACATGAACTTTCTGAAATGGATAGCCTGTTTGTCAATCTCCAGCAGGAGTACAGGGCCAATCCCAATGATGAACGGATCATCAATGCGATGATCGAATATTATCAAACCAAGCTCGATATCGTGAATACTATAAAAACAGATTTGGAAAACGTAAAAAACTTAAAAAGTAAAAAACATGAAAACCATGAAATTTAGTTTCTTATTCATACTGACAATCCTGTTGTCATTGAATGTGATTGGAGCGAGAATCTCCAAGCGGGTGTACAAAAATTATCCTGCAGACAAGGTTCAAAAGCTCGATATTAACAATAAATACGGGAACATCTACATTGAGAACAACCGTACCGATTCAGTAATCGTTTCGGCCGACATCTGGGTGGAGGGAAGCTCTGAAAAGGCACATCATTTACTGGACAACATCAATGTCAACGTGAACCTCAGCGGATCCACCGTTGTGGCGGTTACCAGCATTGAAAACATGAACAATGGAAATAACGAGTTCAGTATCGATTACCACATCTCAATTCCTGCAGATCGGGAATTAGCTGTTATCCAGAAATATGGTACAGTTAATATGAAAGATCTGACCGGAAAAGGAAATTTTGAAATCAAATACGGTGAGCTTAACGGACAAAAGCTGCTTTCGCCGAATCTTTCGTTAGATGTGGCTTACAGTAAAGTCAATATTGAGGCCGTCAAAGACCTTTCACTGGTTTTGCGTTATTCAAAAATCAAACTAGACAAGGGGAATAACCTGAAATTTGAAACCCGCTATTCGGGAATGAGTATTGAACAATGCAATCAGCTTGATGCCGACTCTAAATATGACAATTACGCAATAGAGAACATCAATACACTGATTATAAATTCTATGTATACCGGAATCTCTGTCGATAAGCTGATTACAAAACTCAACCTGGTCAATGGTTACGGCGGCGTTACGGTGAAAAGAATTCCTTCCGGCTTTGAAAATATTACCATTGAAAACAAGTATGCAGGGATAAAGCTGGGAATTGCTTCCGATGCCAGCTATCGCCTGGATGGAAAAGTCCGATACAGCAACATTGAGCATCCAGAAGGTAAACTCAACAAATCGCGCGAGAATAACAGCTATGAAGTGAATGGAACTATTGGTAATTCTGAAAATTCCAAATCTTCGGTGAGGATCGAAAGTAGCTACGGAAATGTCAATTTAATTCCGTGATCAGTTATCGCAATGAATTTCTAACGAATATAGAAAAAAAGGCCGGAAAAGTACCGGTCTTTTTGAATTACAAATTCACACCATCATTAAAACCTGACTTAAATTTACCCGGTATTGAAAAAATTTAAGAAAATATTGTCAATTAATGAGTAGTTCTTAAATTTGGAAAAAAATGATTCAGATGAAGATTTGGACGAAATTTATTGCTTTGTTGATAGTTGGGTTTTCATCCCTTTTTGCAATGTCGCAGGAAAAGCCTTTTCTGATTAAGGTGACCCTGGATGGGTTAAAAGACACCAATATCTACCTGGCCAATTACTACGGGAATAAAATACTTCGGGTCGATTCTGCCCGGTTGGATAAATCCGGAAGTGCAATCTTTCAAAACAAGGAGAAACGCATCTCCGGACTCTATGTAATCTATCTGAATAAAGACAATTACTTTGATTTTCTGGTAGGCTCTGATCAGCAATTTTCGATCCGCACCTCATTTACTCCTCAGGCCAAAAGGGTATTTAAGGGAGCTTTTGAAACGGAAGTTTTTCAACAATATCAGGAGTTCCTTTCTGTTCAGCGCAGCAAGCAACAAAAACTGCAAAAAGAGGTCGAAGTCCATAAAAACAATAAAGATTCTGTCAAAATCATCAATATTGAAATAGACAAGCTGAATAATGAAATGGAGAATTACTGGGAAAGTACATCAGCAAAGTATCCCGGAACCTTTTTTGCCGATTTTCTCCGTTCCATGATCTATGCCCGGCCTCCGGAGTTTGTGGCTCCATCGGATGCCAAAAACCCCGATTCTCTGAAATGGGTCAGCAATTATAATTTTATCAAAGATCATTACTGGGATAATTTCAATTTTGCACAGCCTGGACTGATCAGAACACCATTGATTGAAGGGCGGTTAGATAACTATTTCAAAAATACCCTGCTTCAGATACCTGATTCATTGATCAAACCGACCTTTGCCCTGATTGACAAAGCCAAAGTCAATGAGGAGATGTTCCATTACATCTCTTTGCAAAGGCTTAATGCAGCCTTAACCTCTGAAGTGATGGGAATGGACAAACTTTTTATTGCCATAGCCGAGCACTATTTCCTCAACGGGAACGGGGCCTGGCTTGATACCACTGCATTGAACAAACTTAAAGATAAAGTGAGGGTGACTAAACCTAATCTGATCGGAAATCTGGCACCTGAATTAAAACTTCCCGATTCAGAAGGAAATTATTACAGCCTGCGCCAGATGAACTCAAAATATACCGTTCTTCTGTTTTGGGAACCCAATTGCAGCCATTGCAAGAAGGCTGTGCCCCAAATTTACAAAGATCTATACCTTCCTTTAAAGGATAGAGGGGTTGATATTTTTGCGGTGTGTACCCAGAATAAAAAGGACGACTGGCTCAAAGCGATCATTGACTACAAGATACTCGACTGGACCAATGTCTGGGATCCCTCGGTTACCTCCAACTTCAGGTCACTTTACGATGTTTACAGTACACCGATCATATACATCCTTGACCCGACAAAGCACATTATTGCCAAACGGCTGGATGTGGAGTCATCGGTAAAGTTCTTAAATCATATGCTGGAGAAGAAGTAGAAATAAATTGAAACAGGTAGAAATAGATAGAAATATATCTTTATTCCATATCGGATAAGTGTTTCTTCAGTAGTTTCCAGTTTGATTCACCCAGGATGGGCGTTTTTATGATCTTCCGGTTCCTAAAGCTTTTTATAATTTTACCGGCCCGATCCTTTGAATCGGGATGGTTACTGATCCATTGGAGTTGAGTTGGAAGGTTTTTATCCTTATCTGATAGCCGGTAAAGAAAATTGGCAAAAGGCTCCGGATCAATTTCTGCATTCATTAAATATTCAACAGCCGTCATATCCGCTTCGCTTTCCAGTTTGCGGTCATAGGCAGAAGATGAAAGTTGTTTAAGCGCTTCCCGGATTGTCCCTGAACTGCCATTTCCGGCCGAAGCTGAAATCAGTATTGAAAGTCCGAATTCCTTGACCAGCTTATTCATGATATGCTTTTTCTGCAAATGCGCCAGCTCGTGGCATAAAACACCCGCGAGCTCAGACTCATTCTCACATTCATTCACCAAACCCGAAAAGACAACAAGATGATTATCGGGAAGCGAAAAAGCATTTATATCCTCTTTATGTAGCAGGTGAAATTTTATGGTTGCCCGATCGATCTTATTTTTAGAACAGATTTGGTCAAGAATTGAATCTAAGGGGAGCAAAATCGCAGGGGTATTAATCTCCTTTTCGGAACTTTTCATCATGTTCCAGAACATCTCACCAATCTTGACTTCCGTATTTTGGGTTGCTTTTTCAACTCTAAAGACGGACATCCAATTTATTTTTGACATCAGCAGCCAAAGCGCACCAATACAAAATACCAGGACTAGCAGTTCAACTAACAATTTTCTCATATTGACCTGAATATTAGATTTGTAAGCTCTCCAAAAAACCACCATTCCACATGTTTTCCTTTCCTGGTGGCAATCGCTGTATAAATGGTTCCGACAAATTCAGTCAGGTTTAGGATGAATACAGTAAGAAAATAGGCGATATAATTGGAACTGATTTGCTTATCACCAAAAATAATTGAGACGGTCCACCAGAATCCAAAGCTATTCAAAGGCAGGATAAAGAGTTGGGAAAGCAGCGCCTGGGTACAATGCCATTTAACGAAGCCTGTACCCTTGCGATTGGCGACAAAAAAAACGGATGTTGCTATCAGGTTGATAATTGGCAGGGGAAATCCTCCCATGATGGCAATCAGAGACATCAAATAGCTGTTGGATGCTTTCTCACATTCATGCTCATCCGGTAAATACTGAAATTCTTTCACTGAAATCATAACCCTTTCATGATATTCCAAATCCAATTCAACAAAACCAATCCAATGAATAGCAGCATAATCCATTTACGTCTTAAAAACTGTTCGGACTTTATATAAAGACGGTAAAGTGATTGCCTGCTTGCAAGGAGGTCATACAAAATCCAAACCGGTGAAATCACCATGATCCCCATCAGGATTAATCCAAAAGGATTCCAGATTAATGCTCCAATAAGGTCCCCGTGGAGAAGTGTTAAAACTGATCTCGTTGATCCACAGGATGGACAGGGAATGCCGGTTATCTGCTTGAACAGGCAAATCCCCGGGTCATCCTCATGAGTAACACTGCGGGTATAGGTGATAAAAAGCCATACATATCCCAGGAGACAAGCCGTTGACAAAAGTACATACAACCTGTTTCTGGTCATTCGAACTTAGTAAAGGTAAGGTTGGATCTTTTCCATATTTTTCTGGCGGGTTGCACCCATGATCAAAAACCAATCAACCAGGGTCCAAATACCCAATCCACCACAAGTGAGTAATTTTCCAATTCCTAAACCGGTATCTCCAATGATGAAACGGTCGACTCCAAAATGTCCCACCAAAATTGAAATCACCAGACTAATGGTAGGATCTTTTAGTTGTATAGTTGAGATCATTGCCCATTTTGAATCATCAAGGGCCAACAGCCGCTCTCTGACACCCTGAATCTGATAACTTTCAAAATACTTTGCATTCGTCATAATAAACATGTCGACCTTTTGTGCTTCCATCTTTTTTCACTTGTTTTTGTTGACCTACTCGTTTGGCTTTTCGGTGACGCCCCGTTTTTTAAAGTGGTTACTGAACTCCACTATTTATTATTAGATTATTGGTTAAAGATTGAACTGAACTCTTGCTTAACAAAATTATCAAATAAATTTAGATGGAAAGAGGAATCTGCAATCTATTTTTCAATTGACAAAAATCTTTTGATAATTACAGAATTTTTGATTTGAAAGACAATTATCCTTTTTTTCAGGCGGTTAACATGGGTCTGTCTCCTTTTAAGATTAAAGGGAATTTCCACTGAATAGCTATTACTTGAAGAATTTATCTTCCTTCCATTTTTTGGGATTATTAATGATATAATTGGAAATTCGTTGAAACGGTTGTTCATCCTGGATGATATGTTCATAATATGATCGTTGACAGGCAAATATAATCGTGTTAGGGACAGGTCGCGACTTGTCCCTAACACGATTATATTCCAATAAATGAATTTGTTTCAAAACAGTGGTTTTATAGGCGCCCATCAATTCGGATAATGGTTTTATTTTTTGGGGATGCTGTGTATGGTCAATTTCGATAATCCCATGGATATGATGAGGTATTGATTGGTGTCCATGCCCATTTAATCATATTGCCTGTATCATAATCCAGCCGGTAGAAATTTGCGTTCCAAATGGTTCCGCTAACCGGTGGAACATTGGATAGCGGACTGAATAACCGGAACGGGAAAAACAGCTCTGCACTCCATGATTTAATTAAGCTCCCCGGTTCCTGACGACCTTTGTTAATGATGACTTTTTTAATTACCCGGTTACCATCTTCATAATGCCAGGGGGTCCATCCCTGAGCTCTCCCTTTGATGTTGGGAATGATTAATACCAGTTCTTTATCCAGCTGGTTAACTTCATACTCCAGGTAAAGCGGAAACGTCGGATCGGGATGAAAGAAAACTTCAAAAACGTCACCGTTAAAGAGATTATCAAAATCCTTGTCATATTTGGTGGTAATCCGTTGGTCATCCCCCTCAAATAACAAATAGATTCCCCTGGCAGAATAGAGGATCTTAAACCTGGTCTTATCCTCAGCACCACCTGCATCAAGCTTAATCAGAGGATTCCATTCCGATTTAACCCATTCAGGGCTACTCCCGTTGCCGGTAATTTTAAAGTCCGGAGATTTTCTGACAGTTAAAGGCTCCTTACTCCCCGGCTTTCCGGCAATTAAATTTTCTGCTGTGTAGGTGAAAACCAATGCCATCCCCAAGAATAATGCAAATATTTTATTCATTATCAATAAATTAAATTCCAATTAACCAAATTAAAAATCTGTAGCAAATAAAGAAGGTAACGAAAATGAACCTAACCTGAAAGTCCCTTGAATTTCTTAATATCCTTATTTGTCCACTGCATGTTTGCCTGTTTCGCGACCTTCCCAGCCACTTTTGCCTTTATCGATAAAAATTTCTGTCACAGTTTTAGAAACCCTGTCATCAACCTCCTCAACCAATTGCACCCGAAGTGGATTAGTGAGCTTTTTCTGCAATTCGATCACTGGTGAGTAGGGTTTATCACCTTTGGCAGTTTCATAAACGAGATAAGCCCATTTCTCCGAAAAAACGTTTCCCTTCATTGCCGGAATCATCTGCTGCATATTTGAGGAAAGAAAGCTGAGGGATAGGGCACGGGCCCAGTAAATCCAGGGACCACCCGTAATATAAAAGAACGGGTTAAGTAACCTTGGTGAAGACTCCAGTCCTGCATTGGCATAACTTAATTGGATACCGGCAAAACCTACACCCGTCTTTTCGTTATAGAAAGTGATCCATGGAACATCAGCCTCCATTTTTAAATCGGTAAGGTCCGGCATTTGGGTTATGTCGTAATTGATTACTGAATCTCTCACAACGTCATACCAGGCGGCATGGGTAATCAGTTCCCGCTTTATGACAATTTCCCCATTCCTCAGTGCAAGACAATTCACCGTTTGGTTGATTCTTAAAACGGATGAACTGATGAAATATGGTTTGCCGGGATAAAATTCATACCTTACCGAGGCATCGACCTGCGGGATATCGCGTAAATTCCCCCAGACTTCGCTTGAGGCCAAAACAGGACCGGATAACGATTTGACATTTTGTGGTGGCTTCCAGTCAGAAGTATGAGTCCAGGGAGTTGGAGGTGTATATATCTCAGGATTCCAGTGAATCGCACCATTGGTCTCTTTACGGTGATACAGCGGAAAATCCGGCCTCTTTTTTAATGCAATCTGATCAAGATGACCTGAATTTGGATGCAGAACCACTGAAATCTGGTCATTATCGATTTGAAGTCCGGGGGCATCCCCTTGCATCCGAAGGTCAGATAAATAGGTTTTTGCCATCGCATTTTCATTGTTGTAATAAATAAGAAAAACACGGCTCGTTTTTGCCGGCACATCGGCAAGGAAAGCAAGCCTGGCAGTTACGGTCGGCAGCCAGATCGGCACCTGCCGTGTTGGTTTTCCCTCCTTGTCGGGTGACAGATCATCCTCCTTCAGATATTCCTGAATGTCATAAACCTGGCATGGGACCTCTGTCAGAAGGTGGGTCTGAGGATCAACCGCCACGACTCTTATTTCCCGCTTCAGATCTTTCAGCTCATCGGGATAAAAGGCAAGCACAACATCCACAGGTTCCGCTTTCCTTTCAATTCCTGCAGTTTCGCTTAATACAACGGACTTGTATCTGTTCCATGCAGGATCAAAGACCCGCGATTCAGTAGGGGCAGTGACTGACTTAACCGATGAGATTATCAGATCATTTTCAGAACTCTTTGCAGCTTTCTTCATCCGAACAGTTACCTTGACATCATATTTGGCCCCCGGCACCCATTTAACCCATCCGATCACATAGGGATGGTTATAGACCGAATTGTCCTGCGAAAGTCCCGCCCCGGATGGTGGGCGATGGGTCAGTACAGGCTTATTCAAATCCTCCTTGTCCGACTCTTTATGCAGATTGGTAAACCGGAGCGTCTTACCGTTAACAACCACCTCAACTTCCATAATTGATGGGTGGGGAAGCTCAAGTTCGGCCTTAAGGTAATAAAAGGGGATTGCAGGACATGGGTAACCAAGCTCCAGTTTGCTGATCTTCAGCTCATCCTTATTGGCACCGGAAATATTCAGTGCACTGACCAGGAGAAATAAAAATGTGAGGCTTCTTAAAAGATCCTTGCTCTTCATCTGAATTTTCAATTATATTAATACTTAGTCGTTCTGTCTTACGGTAATCAGGTTTCTTTTTCTCAATTCTTTTACCCCGTTTTCCCATGGACCGCCCATTCCCCACATGTAATATGAAAAATACATGGTGCTTTTTTGGGTAATCGGTACCCATGGTTGAAATTCGGTATAATAATAATGGGCATCGCCGTTACTCGGATGGTTCATCCACATATGCAGGAATAATGGCTGACTTACCGGATAAGCACCGACAAAAGTGATGTCCTCCTTTTCATCATACCCCGCATTCCACCCCTCCTTCAGGGTAAAGAGGTGTCCATAATACCTTTCCGGCTTCATCCGGTATTGTTGCAAACCATCAACAGAGGGCACCGTAAACACATCCTCGGTTCCATGGGAAGCACCCAGCTCGAGAATAGGCTGCGGTCCGATCACATTTGCTTCCGGATTCTTAAAGGTCAATGCAAACCTGATTTCAAGCAGAGGGGAATTGCCATACAGGGTGAAAATCTTCTCAATTTTATTTCCGAAATAATCGGCAATCATTTTTACCTGGACATAATCCCCATGATCCTGAACCAATGTTGCATCATAAACTTTGTGAGTTTCCATACTGGCCTGACCAAGAAAATCTTCAAATCCTCCAAACGGATAATACCCCTTTTCCCTGAAAGGGCGCCGGTCATCAATTGATTTTTCGGGCCAAAGTTTGAAAAGCAGATTATCCTTCCTGCTTTTTACAATATATTCGATCACCCTTGCACCTGTTGTGAGCAAGGTAACCTGAACACTGTCGTTTTCGAGCCGGTATTCATTTACTCCATCGCTGTTCAGGTCAACAGCATATGCGCGGGCGACACCTTCGGCTTTGCCGACACCCAGCTGACTGCTTGCGGTTACTCCGAGGGCAGTAACTTTTACGGTATAATCGCCTGCAGGGATTTTCAGGTCGAAGAGCATATCCTGAAATTTGCCTAAACCTGCGGTGTTATTTTGCGAAGTCGTCAGGATTGCTTTACCTGGCTTATCTTTGGCAAATACCTGAACCTGAACGGGAAAATGTTTTTCACTTGAGAAGTTATGAATGCTGACCGGATATTTCACCGATGGAGCATGACCATAAAGCAACTGGTGAACCGATATTGCCGGTGGCATATCCAGTATGGCCATTGTGTATTTTTTCTTTTCCCCCCAGTTAAACCCTGTAACTATGGGGTTGGTAGTACCCATTCCATTTGCCAGCGGGCGGATCCTGATCAGAATGGTCCTAGAACTATTTGCAGGCAAACTCAGGGAAGAAGGATAAGCCTCATCTGCTGTTACTTCAGGAGGAAGCTGAAGATTCAGCGTTCCGGAGACTGTGTGCGGGTAAGTATTTGAAACGGTAATCCGAAGGTTATAATCCTGAACTTCAGCCTGAAGGTCTATCCGGTCGCCAAAATAATCTTCCAGAAAAACACGGTCAAGAAGCAAAAGCTCCAAAGCATTCCGGTACAACGCAGGGCCCATCATCTTCCCCTGACCCAGGACAGCCACCTCACGACGATCCAAAATTGCCTGCCACATCAGGTCACGGGTTAATATCTCCCCCTTTTTAATAAACAGGACCATGCTTGGGATCAGATCGCCTTCCATAGAGCCGGTGGTCGAGATAAACGGGACATTTTCGTTATCAATCTGCTTTTTATTTCCTTCAATAGCAATGTAACCATCGTAATGATAAGGGTCGCTTTCGGCATCAAATACTGGCCGGAAAACATATCCGTTTTTGTTATGGGCAAAATCTATCCACGATTGTTTGGTAACCATATCCTGCACCTGAATACCCTTGTAGTCCTGACATCCAAAGATAGGTGAGAACCCAACATCGGCAACCACAGGTAGATTGGCTTTTTTCATCCAACCAGCCAATTCATCCTTCATCCAGAAATCCATATACCCGCTGAAAACAAACCACGAGTTTCCTTCGTTCATCCCTTTGCCGATGACTTCAAGCGGGTGTCCCTGAACACAGGTCACACTCTTTAAAAGCGTTTCAGCACCAAACATTCCTTTGCGTAAATCATATTCACCAAGAATCTTCCGGGTGTTTTCCAGCAATACCCTAACCTTAGAAAGGGCTTCAGAAACAGTGGATTCTACCACAAAAATCTTTTTCGCCCCGTTTTCAAGAATAAAGGCATTCACTTCCCTGAAATTTACAGCTCCAAACTGGTAGCTCTTTAGCTGTTGTTTCGACAAACTGTCAGGTACGAATTTTGAAACCAGCTTTTTCCCAGCTTCCGACTCCGGATCGGTGAATACCAATACATTGCCTGAACCCAAGGCCTCGTCGATTTCTTTTACAGAAGGAGCCTCCAGAATTTTATAGTCAGATGAAAATAAGCCGCTTACAAACCCTTCCTGAACCGTCAGACCAGGAATCTGCAAATCATCAGCGAGGTCAATCTTACTTTGCGCAATGGTATTCCTGACATTTGGAAGACTCATTTTAAACAAATTACCGTACCTGATCCACTCCTTATAATCATTATGCCAGTAATTGGTATAGCCATTAAATTGCACCTCATTCCTGACCTCATTGGCTATTGGATCAAATGCACCGTTATAGGAATAGTCATCCAATTGCTGGGCATTTGCAGATCCGGCAAGTAACGATAAAATCAGGATTAATAATAAAACTAAACCTTTGAATGAAATTTTCATCTCCGAATTTTCAGGTTCATTATTAACCTGGTTGATAAGTACGGGTATAAAACAAGTTATTTCCCGGATAGGTTTTGTGGAACTAAATTTTTCCATAATGAACAGAATTAAGGTTTGATGCATTCAGAAGCAGAAGACTATCAGATAGATTTTTAAATCCGAAAAGATAAAATTAGTAAAAAATTCTACTTTAAGGTCATTGGCAAAAAAATATCAGATTAGACAGGGAACCAATGGATGGGAGCAAATTATTTCTATTTTTGCATCTTAAACTTGATTTTAAAAACAAATTATAAATAAATACATCAGGTTATGAAAGTATTCAAATTCGGAGGAACGTCAGTTGGATCAGTTGAAACAATGAGGACAGTGATGAACCTTATTGCTGATGGAGAACAAAAACTGATAGTCTTATCCGCCATGTCGGGAACAACTAATAACCTGGTTGAGATATCCGATTACCTCTCAAAAAAGAATAAAGAATCTGCTTTAGGGGTGATCAGTGCCCTCGAAAAAAAATATTACAATGTAGTTTTCGATCTTTACCAGACTAAAGAGGCAAAGGATCAGGGCAAAAAGATCCTCGAAGAGCGGTTCGAAGTGATCAAATCCTATACTTCCGGTGTTTTTCCGGAGGAAGGAGCACGAGCCTTACTTGCCCAGGGAGAGTTAATTTCCACTGCCCTTTTCACTTTACTGATGCAGGAATCGGGATATAATGCCTTGTTACTCTCTGCACTCGATTTCATGAAAATTGATGGGGACATGATGCCTGACAGTTATTTCATCAAAGAGAAACTGAATAACCTGCTCAAAACCCAGCCAAAAGCTGATTATTATATTACACAGGGGTTTATTTGCCGCAATCAGGAGGGAGAAATTGATAATCTGCAACGCGGCGGATCAGATTACACAGCAACACTTATTGGAGCGGCCATCAATAGTGAGGAGGTTCAGATATGGACCGATATTGACGGTTTTCACAATAACGATCCCCGGTTTGTAGAGAACACAAAAAAAGTTGACACCCTATCCTTTAATGAAGCCTCAGAGCTCGCTTATTTTGGGGCAAAAATTCTTCATCCCCAAACTGTTTTGCCGGCCATGATGAGCGATATTCCGGTTCGGTTGAAAAACACGATGAATCCACCAGATCCGGGAACGCTGATCACCTCTGAAAGCCATACCAACGGCATCAAAGCTGTGGCAGCCAAAGACGGTATTACCGCCATCAAAATCAGATCAGGCCGAATGCTTAACACCTATGGTTTTCTTAAAAATATTTTTGAGATTTTTGAGTTCTTCAAGACGTCAATCGATATGATTACAACCTCAGAAGTAGCTGTATCAGTGACAATTGATGACTCAAAGCACCTTAATGAAATCGTGGCCGAGCTGAAAGAATACGGCAAAGTGGAAATAGACCATAACCAGACGATTGTTTGCATTGTCGGCAACATGATTGCTGAGGAGAAGGGTTTTGCGGCCAAAGTATTTATCTCCTTACAGGATATCCCTATCCGAATGATCTCCTACGGTGGAAGCCGTCATAATATATCAATCCTGGTAAATACAAACGATAAAAAAGCTACGCTTCAGGCTTTAAGCTCCAGGCTGCTGAATTCATAGGCTATTAGGCTGTTAGGCTGTAGACTTTTAGGATAATCTAGGTTACAAAAAATGTAATTTCCTCCAGGTTATTCAGAACCTTTGCACCTGAATTCAGCAGGCGTTTTTTCGACTGATGTCCATTTGCAATGAGTATGCAATTGCACCCAATGACCTGTGCGACTTCGTAATCGTGAATGGTATCTCCGATTAATAGCGTCAATTCAGGGTTTAGTTTTCTTTTAACGATAAGATTTCTGCCGTTTTCGACCTTCGAGGTTGCAAAGTGATGGTCTAATCCGCAAATTTCTTCAAAATAGGAGCTGATTTGATTATCCGATATTGTTTTTTCAAGCTGTTGCTGTTCCATGGCCGATACGATAAACTGCCGGCAACCGAGATTCTGTAACTGTTGAAGTACAGGGATTGCTTCCGGGTGAAGTCCACATGTTTCAACGGCCTTATTATAACCGGCAATAAATTGATATGCAGGTATTTCGAAAGGTTCATTTTTTAGATTAAAACCTATCTGCTCATAATAATCCTGAACAGGAAATGTAAATACCTCCAAATAATGGGCTAGAGTAATTGGTTGATGTGCCCTATCTACTAACAATTGATTGATAATTTCCACCGCAATATCAACATCATTAAGTAAGGTACCATTCCAGTCCCATATTATTGATTTAAATTTCACTCCGGATTCTCATTCGGGCAGTTTTCAAAGCTAAAAACCGGTGTAGAGTACATCTTTAGCCACAACTGCATAGCTTCCTCCCGATCCTCATCTACCAGTCTCAACCGTTGGTGGGTTAGTTCAATAAATGATTTTTGCTCTTCAAAGGTATATTGATCCATATAAGTATTGCAATTATAATACAGATCATATGCAATATAGTTGTTCGGGTAGAGTCGATAGTTTTTATAAATCTGAAGATCAATAAAATCCGCCAATCTTTTCAGCCGGTCATTAATGTTTCCTTCCTTGGAAAGACTTTTAAGTGCATTTTTTTTGATCGGAGATCCAAACTGAATATGAACTCTCCCCTTTTGGTTTTTTAATCCGCTTACCATGCTGAGTAAATCATCCTTTTCTGTTTTATGGAAATCGGGATCAGCCTGCCGTTTTAAAAGCTCTGCAACCTTCTCATTGCCGCAAGGTTCAATTTCATACGAAATAGCCATCGGTACAATTGTCAGAGCCTGAAATCCACGAACAAACTTTTTTGTATTTGACATATTCAACATTTTCAATAAGGCAGGTGAAGTTAGGTCTAAACCATCTTTTGAGCGCCCTTCACGCTGTGCAATCCAAATTGAATTTCCATTGGTTGTCACTGTTTGTCTGATATATTCAGAGAGAACATGCGAAGATTTCAACATCTGTCTTACCGGAATGTTCCGTTTGACGATGAACGACCGATTCACCCTGGAAACATCCTCAATCCAGGGATAAATCAGTAAATTACTTCCAATGGCAATTTCTGTGGGTTTAAAGCCAAATTTATATATTTCAACATTTAACAGGGCAGAATCAAGAACTATGTCCCGATGGTTAGAAATAAACAGATAGCTTTTATCTTTTTCCAAATATTCAAGACCTCCAACAGTTAATTCACTAATACTTAATTTGATAATATTTTCAAGAAAGGGGACCATAAATCTCAGCTGGAAAGACTCAACATTCTGAGTTGATATCATTGCTTCTCTAATTTCCTGAATTTTAGATTCCTCAACAAAAAGATTTTTTAAAACCCTGGCAAAAACCGGATCAACCAATAATCTGCCCATGATTTCAGGAACCTCCTCATCGCGATAAGGCCTAATTTCATCGAAAACGTTCGAAGCCAACATAATTTTAATAATTTTATGGATGTTCAGTAGTGATAACAAATGT
>Ga0209697_10003508_pt1 | contig 21204 bp, 16 predicted proteins | sample AliMusrvi5mmetaG_FD_184115 | JGI IMG/M metagenome (GOLD analysis project Ga0209697, IMG submission 184115) | Freshwater lake bacterial and archeal communities from Alinen Mustajarvi, Finland, to study Microbial Dark Matter (Phase II) - Alinen... | ecosystem: Environmental > Aquatic > Freshwater...
TTAATAAATGATGGCTAATGGAAAACAAACGGAATCTTAGCATTATCCTCATCGTATCCTAATCATCAAAGTTTATAAAAGTGTTACAGAAATCGGGTTGCCGTGGAGCGGCGGCCGCACTTGGCGGTCATCCTCATTGAAACTCCGATATTTCGCGTGGAGGTGTCAATTGAACAGTCATCGAAGAACCGGGTTTACGCTCGTCGAGTTGCTGGTGGTGATCGCCATCATCGGCATTCTCATCGGCCTCTTGTTGCCGGCCATCAATGCGGCACGGGAGGCCGGGCGGCGATCGTCATGCATGAACAATCTCAAACAGATTGGATTGGCGCTGAACAACCATCTTTCCAGCCATGGCTCCCTGCCGCCGGGAATCAGACTGAAATCTGGTTATTCCGCGACGTACCTCAAGCAAAGCTTCTCTGTATGGTCCGAAGCGGGCATGCAGGGGCCGGGCTATAGCGGAGCGAGTTGGATGCTCTTCATCCTCCCCTTCATGGAATACAAAGATATCTTCGACAATTGGGATTTTTCCCACAGCGTCACTTCCAAGCAGAATCTACTCCTGGCACAGAGGGATATAAAGGGGTTTTATTGCCCCTCGCGACGAAATGAGATGCGCAAAGGCGATGAGGAGATCACCTTTCGCAATTGGACGACTGGCGGCACGGACTACGGCGGGTGTGTCGGCCGCACCAATTTTTGGGTGAATACCTTGGCGCCGACCGGTGACCACATGATATGCCCCGCGCAGTATATCGTACCCGGCGCCGACCCCGGAAGCGATGCAACTATCAAATCGGGCGTTTTCTATCCCAATAGCCAAACCACTTTGAACCAAATCACCGGAGGCGCTTCGCATACCATCATGATCGGGGAACTTCAGCGTCTGCACAACCCTGGGTATGTGCCCAGGGGGCAGGATGCGCAGTATTTTGGTCCCAGTATGACAAGCAACGATGGCTGGGCCCTCGGCGGAGTTTGCACACTTTTCGATTGCGCTGTAGCCGGAGAAGGAGGCGACTCGGGACAATTCGGCGGGCTCAACCAGAAGTTCTTCGAGAGTGCGGGAAGTCAGCATCCTGGCGGCGCAAATTTTTGTGACGTTGACGGATCGATCCACTTCATCAGTGAAAACATTGATTCCAAGCTCTATGCTTTGCTCTCCAGTATGTCCAAGGTCTATAGCATGGTCGGCAGCAATGCCGATAACAAGGTATCGACCGTGATCCAGTTTACAGACTGATCGAAACTTAATTCCGCCGCGTTCTCGATTTAAGCTGCTTTCGATCATCGCCCCGAAAAATGCCCATTGAATATCCTTTTGTTCAGGATGATGCCTGTCGTGTACTACCAAGTTGTTTCATCGTCTCGTGCCAAGTCCAAGTCCACTTTCTCCGGTAAGCCGTTGCTGCGACTTGCACTGGCAGCCGTTTGTGGCATGGGCCTGCTGGAGTTCGCCGGTTGCAGCAGTGGAGATCGTCCTGTACTGGGCCGCGTTCATGGTCGTGTAACGATGGACGGCAAGCCTTTGGTCAGCGCAGGCGTTGGCTTCCAACCGAAGGACAAGGGACGGGAATCTTTTGCCACTACCGACGCCAATGGGGAGTACGAGATGAATTATTTTTCGGACGTGCAAGGCGTTGGGGCCGGTGAAAACTCCGTGCGAATCACAAAACAGAAGAGCAACGATTGGCGGAGCGAAACCATTCCTGCCAAATACAACAGGCAGACCACGCTTCGCTTTGAAGTCAAAGGTGGAGAAGAGAATGTGGCGGACTTCGATCTGAAATCAAAATAGGGAAGGAGGCTAGTGGAGTTCATTTCACCCGTCTAACCCTAGGCAGTTCCAGGCAATGTCAGGCTGGAAAGCCTGACGTACATATTATCACCATGCAACCCCAAAAAACGCCATTCGCTGCACGGATTTATGCGCCTGTGGCACTCGGTCTTTGCATTATCTGGTCCGCCCTCGCGTCGGCCAATACGCTTCGCATCGCGACCTATAACATCAGCGCCGATACCAACAGCGGCGGTACTGGCGCCCCGAGCGCCGACCTGCCCACCGTGCTCCAGGCGATCGGCAACGAGTCTCTCAGCAACCATGCCCAGCCGATCGACGTGCTCGCCCTGGAGGAATTGTCCAGCGTCAGCTCCGGGGCTTCGCCGACCTTGCCGGCCGTGGTGGCCTCTTTGAACAACATCTACGGTTCCGGTGCCTACACCTACGATCCAATCTACGACCCCACCACCGGTGGGACCGGCGGCGGACCCAGCGGCCTGATCTACAACACTAAGACCGTGCAGGATCTCGGCAGCCTGGTGATCGGTACGGCCAGCGGCAGCGGAGCAGCCCGGGCACCGGTACGGTACAATTTGCAGCCGATAGGCGGAGGCAGCGCGGCCGCGTTCTATCTCTATGTCAGCCATGCCAAGTCGGGCACCGCCTCGAGCGACATTACCCGCAGAAACGCCGAGGCCGCCGCGCTTCGCAGCAATGCGAACGGCTTGGGTTCCTCCGCGCATATCATCTATGCCGGCGATTTCAACCTCACCGGCAGCACGGAATCGATGTATCAGACGATGACCGCTTCCGGCGTTGGACAGGCCATCGACCCGGTGAACGCCACGGGAAACTGGACCGCGTCTTCGGCCTTCAAAAACTTGCTCACGGAGTCCGCCACGAGCCTGAAATATCGGGATGACTTCCAGTTCGTCACCGCGCCGATGCTGGACCCGAGCGGCTTGCAACTCGTGCCGGGAACCTACACGGTGTTTGGCAATAACGGAAGCACGGCCTACAATACGTCGGTGAATCTGAGCAGCAACACGGCCTTGAGCGATCTCTCCAACCGGTCCGTTGTGCTCAGTGCCTTGACCATGGTCACCGACCACTTGCCGGTTGTCGCCGACTACTCGTTCGCGTCGGTTCCGTCCATGTGGGTTTCGTCCTTCAGCAGCAGTTGGAGTACCTCCGGCAACTGGACCGGCCCGGTGCCCAATGCCGTCGGAGCGCAGGCGGTTTTCGACGCGGTGCACGCCGTCACGGTGACCTTGGATGCACCGCGGACCGTGGGCCAATTGAGCCTTGCGGGATCCAGCACAACGAGTGGCTACAAACTGGCCGGCGCCGCCTTGACGTTGAGCAACACCGGCGGCAACCCGGCGGTGGTGACGGTGTTCAGCGGAAGCCAGACGATCTCCGCTCCTATCGTTCTGGCCGGCAATCTGACGATCAACGATAGCGGCAGCCTCACGCTTTCCGGAAGCATGAGCGAGAGCGGCAGTCCGGGAAAGCGATTGACCTTGGCCGGCGGCGGCCAACTGATCCTGGCCGGTACGGGCAGCTACACGGGCGGCACGACAATCAGTTCCGGGATGTTGATCCTGACCTCCAGCCAAGCCCTGGCCGATAGGGCGAGCTTAACAGTCGGGGCGGGCGGCACATTGATCTTTGACCCGTCGTTTACGATGTCGATGATCGTGCCCAGCACCGCAGCCGATCCGAGCTCCTTAACGCAAACCGTTACGTCGGTCCCGGAACCTGGGGCATTGGTGAGCCTGGCAGTCGCAATTTGCTGCCTTGCGGCGGGAAGTTGGCGATGTGGCAGTCGACTAGCTCCCTTTGCACCGTTTTTGCCTAAGTTCTAGGCACCGCCTGCTGCGCATCTGGTCGCCCAGTGCGGTCTCGCATAGCTCTACTGCCTGCCCTTCCCGCGCAAGTCTCGATCCGTTAGGGAGTTACTTACGGTAATGCTCATCTTGCTCGATCTCTCCCGGAGCTTGGCACGCTATATGCATAATCTCACGGGCATGGACGAAGAGACCCGAGCCGGACGGTGAGGACGCCCGGAAGGCTCGAAAAGTTGTTTGATGTTGTTTGTTTCGTGAACGACTAACGGAGGGCAGATCATGCAAGATCCACCCAGTGCTTTGCGGGGAGAAGTGGCAAGGGCTGCTTCTCCAGTCGTGTTGTTATGACAAGACCACATAACCCTTTACCGCGAGAACCCCGCCTTCCCGGCGGGGTTCTTGTTGCGCTCGGTAGTCGTAAAGAATCAACCGCTCGCCAGAATATCAAGGAAAGAGGTGGGACTTGCTGCGCTCGGCCCACCTCACGCCTGTCAGACTAGAAAGCCTGACGACCATTAACAAAACCCAAGTGAGCTTATGCGGCAAAACATTTTTGGCAGATCAATCGTTGGCAGGGCCATGGAAATCCTTTTGATCGAGGACGACTTGGTTGACGCCAGGGCGGCCTTGCGGGTTCTCGATGAGGGGCATGTCCGCTGTCGTGTGAGCTTGGTCCGCGATGGTGAAGAGGCATTGGCGTTTATCCGGCGACGAGGGATCTTCACCAAAGCACCGCGGCCGGATCTGATCCTGATGGACATATATTTACCGAAGAAGAGCGGCTGCGAAGTCCTCATGGAACTTCAGGCCGACGAAGCACTGAAGACGATTCCCGTCGTCGTCATGAGCACGATCGAGACCTGCCCAGCGATCCTCGACGGCGAATGCCACGCCGTACTGGAATTCATGCCCAAACCATTGGACGCCGAGCGGTTCGTCGGCATGGTCAAATCGCTGCACTACTCACTCTTGACCGAGTTGGTTGCCGAGGCGATGGTGTAATCTACGGAAGGCTGGCCCCGAGTAAGGAACTGCGAATTCCGGTCGGTCTGGCGGAACCCGCCGATGTCGCGCCAGCTCCCGGGATTCGGCCAGGAGATCTGTCTATTCTCGCGTTTACCCAGATTTAACCGGTCACCAATTCACAAATTCCGCACGGCCAAATTGAGACCAGTCTTAATCCGTGACAAGGTGCGCACCTAGCCCTGCTTGCGAAAGGGTTTTCCATCGCGTATCTTGGTGGCAGACGTATTTTGCCCCGTGGATGACTTGGTTTTGGCCGGGTAACCGGTCACGGAGGAAATGGTGAAGCGGACGTGGACTTGGGTGATCGGGTCTGCTGCCACACTGGCGTGGGTGAATCTGGCGGTGTCCCAGGAGCGGCCCAAGCGACCGGTTGCGACCATTTCAGCGGGCGTCGAGATTCTTCGGGATCTCCAGTACGTCGCGGGAGGGCACGAGCGAAACCGCCTGGATCTCTACCTGCCCGAGAAGGTCGAGGGGCGGTTGCCGCTGGTCGTTTGGATTCATGGCGGTGCCTGGCAGGCGGGCAGCAAGGACAACTGCCCTGCGGTCTTTCTGACCGCAAAAGGCTACGCCCTGGCCAGTATCAACTACCGCCTCAGCCAGCACGCGGTCTTCCCGGCCCAGATCGAGGACTGCAAGGCGGCCATCCGCTGGCTGCGGGCCAACGCCGCCAAGTACCACCTCGACCCAGACCATATCGGCGCCTGGGGTTCATCGGCCGGCGGCCATTTGGTCGCGATGCTCGGCACTACCGCCAACGTGAAGGAGTTGGAGGGCAAGAGCGGGAACCTCGACCAGTCCAGCCGCGTGCAGTGTGTCGTCGACTGGTTCGGCCCCACGGATATGACGACGATGGGCAGACAGGCCAACAAGCCGGATACCCCCGTGGCTCGTCTCATCGGCGGCCCGCTCCAGGAAAACCAGATGAAGGCCCGCAAGGCCAGCCCGCTGACCTACGTCAGCAAGGACTCGGCCCCCTTCCTCATCATGCACGGCGACCAGGACAACACGGTTCCCTTGAATCAAAGTGAAGTGCTGGCCGAGGCACTGAAGAAGGCTGGCGTCGAGGTCATGCTCGTCGTCGTCAAAGGCAACGGGCATGGTGGTCCGGGGTTCAACTGCCCCCAGAACCGCAAGCTCATCGAAGACTTCTTTGCCAAGCACCTCGGCAAGGATCGGCCCGCGGATAACGTGCAAGGGCAGCCTCCGAAGGAACGCAAGATTCGCCTCACGATATCCAAGGAGACGACGTACATCACCGAACCTTTGCGCAAAGATGGCTATGTCAACTACGTCGCCGCCTTGAATCAGCGTTTTCGCGCGGGCGCGACACCCGAGAATAATGCCTCAGTGCTTTTTTTGCACGCCATGGGGCCAAGCGAGATCGATCCGAAGCATCGCGACGAGTATTTCAAGCTGCTTGGGATTCCACCGCTACCGGAAAGGGGCGACTACTTCGTCACGCTCGAAAATTACGCGCAGGGGTTAAAGGACATGGAGCAGCGTGTCGCTAAGGAAGATGAGGAGAAATGGCAAGTCATCTATCAAAAGCAACTGACTCCGGCCATGAAGCGGCCCTGGTCGAAGAAGGAGTTCCCCTTGTTGGCCGGATGGCTGGCCGCCAATGAGAAACCGCTAGCGCTGCTGGTCGTGGCCTCGCAGCGTCCACGGCGATTCGATCCGCTTTACCCCGAGAATGGCTGCGCAATCGAAGCACTCTTGCCGACCGTGCATCAGTACCGAAATGCGGCACGGGCCTTGACTGCACGGGCAATGTTCCGTGCGGAGGAAGGCAAGGTGAGCGAGGCATGGGCGGATCTGCTGGCCTGCCACCGTTTGGCCAGACTGGCCGGTCAGGGGCCGACGTTGGTCGAGGGATTGGTCGGCTTTGCCGTGGACGGAATCGCATGTGCCGGCGACCAGGGTTTGTTGCAGCATGCGCGGCTCACCACGGCCCAGATTGCCAGGATGCGGGCCGAATTCGACAAACTGCCGCCCTCGCCCAAGATGGTTGACAAAGTCAACGTCGGCGAGCGGTTCATCTACCTTGATTGCGTAGGAATGATCGCCCGGGACGGGATCGGCTCGATAACTGGATTGACTGGCGGCATTGGCGGCAGCAAACCCAAGGGCATGTTCGATTCGCTGATCGACTCGACAGCCACGGCGGCGATCGATTGGGACCGTGTGCTTCGCATGGGCAACTCATGGTACGATCGAGAGGCTGACGCTGCCGGCAAGCCCACGCGGGCCGAGCGCGAAAAGGCGTTTCGTAAGATCGACGACGACATTCGCAAGCTGGCGGCGTCGGCCAAGGACTGGAAATCGCTGGACTTCTTGCTGCTTCTTGGCGGCCCGCGATCCGCCATTTCCGATCGGATCGGCCAGATGCTTGTATCCCTGTTTCTGCCAGTGACCAGACCGTGTTTCAACGCCGACGACCGCGGGGCAATGCAGTTCGACCTGATCAAGCTTGCCTTCGCCCTGGCCGCACATCGCGCCGACCACGGCACCTACCCAACAAAGCTCGCGGACTTGGTTCCCAAGTACGCAGTGGAAATTCCCCAGGACATCTTCAGTGAATCAGAGTTACACTATCGGCAGGAACCCGGCGGCTACCTGTTATACAGTGTTGGTCAAAACGGCAAAGATGATGGCGGCAGAGGCATGGATGATCGGAAGGAGGATGGAGAACTCTGGGATGACCTGATCGTTCGCGTACCCGCAACTACGCCACAGAAGCAGTAGTTGGTTCGTAGCGACCATGCAAGACCTCTGACGACGTGACCGGCCGGAACTGGTCGGCAAGCCGGTCATCGTGGGCGGATCGCCCGAGAAGCGAGGCGTGGTGTCGGCGGCCAACTATGTCGCCCGTCGTTACATCTGCCCTTCGCCGCCAATCCAGCGGTGACAACGTCGATACTATGCACCGCCGTTTGGCCCAGGGCCCGGTCCCTTTCGACCCTGCGGGCCGGGGCCCTTCTTGCCATGACCTTTCGTGCCGTCCGCGTCGGCATTTCCACCGACGCTGGCCGGTACTGAACCGCCTTGCTCAAGGGTCTGCCTCTGCTCGGGCGTAAGTATCCGGTAGAGGCGGGCTTTGGTGTCCTTTTCCAGCTTGGCAATCAACTTGAGTTGCTTGTCGGAAAGATTCATTTGGCTGGCAAGATGCTGCGGTAGGACATGGAAATCGCCTCCCTGCCCTAGGCCCTGACCACCTTGCGCACCCGGACCATTTTGCGGACCGCCGGGGCCAGGCCCCTGGCCATCGGGTCCGCGCTGGCCACCGGGGCCACCTTGCATCCCGGGGCCACCTTGCATCCCGGGGCCGCCTTGCATTCCCACGTCTCCTCTGCCGCGGCCACCCTGTGGTGGCGGACCGCCGCCTGGCCTACCTTGTGCGAATACCGACATGACGCCCGCGACAAAGACGAGCGCCGCAAATGTCAAGGCAATAATGTGAATACGTCTCACGGTGAACTCCTGGCTAGAGGGTTGTAGGGAGAAGAGATCTGGACCCGCCATCAAGCACATATCTTCGCACACTGTTGACCTCCGTGCAAATGGAAGCCAACTATTTACCTTGCGCATGAGTGCCATTTGCCCACATGACCGAGCACTCTATCGACTAAACGGCCAGGATCGGAAATTATTGCAGAGGCCACCGCAGAATTCTGTCAGTCAGTTGGGCCGCTATTTGAATAAATAAGGACAGTCGCGTCTTCCAGACCGGACCGGCAGAGGCCATCTCAAGGCTACATCTCTTACCGCCCGTTTACACCCAAGACACGCAACAACCGTCAGTGCCCGCTCGACATGCTCGAATTGCGAGGCCACTACCGAGGCTTCGACCTCAAGCTGATCCATAACGATTGCCTCGCCGTTTCGTCGCAAGTTGTCTCGATCACGAGATATGCATGGAGTTTGACCGTCGTTGCTCGCTTGGTTTGTAAGGCCCCAGGAACTTCGGCCCATTGAAATGAATCATGTGGTCGGGAGTTTCGGCAATCCATACTTCTGTTTCCCATGCGATATCAGCCGCATACTTGCGGAAGTCGCCCTTGTCAAGGAAGGCCGTAACATAGACACGTTCAGCCGGGCATTCTGCAAGCATGGCTTCGATTTCGGCATGTCGCTTTGAATTAACAGGGCCGTGACTGGTTACAGCTTCAATGAGGAATAACCAATTCTTCTTGGCGTCACACAAGACGATGTCCGGTAGCTTGTCATGCTCCGTTATGCCGATGTTCAGCTTTGCCAATTCATCAGTCACATAGACAACGTGTTTTTTTGCCGTGTCGCCAAGGTACAGCAACTTAGCACCGGGGGCGAATCGTGGGCCCAACTCTTCAACCACGGCAATCTGTAACGCGTTGTGCTTTCCAGGTGAAAGTTGAATCGTCGCCCCTGTTGGCAACTCTAGCTTGACTTTCTGCAAGTCACGCTGTTTGTTGTAAGCCCTTTCGAGTTGGCCGAACTCGCGAACGAATTTTTCAACGGAGCCTTCAAATTCAGCCGTTCCATAGGTCTTCAAGACCTCTGTTGCAGCATCGGTCAAGCTATAACAATTGTTCCCACTGTTGGTCGGGCGGGATGGATCATCGGAATTTCGGTCAACAAGCCTAGCCTGCTCAAACTGATGGATTGTCTGACGTCTGATCGTCTCGCGTGAGTTAGCAGCATAGTCTTTGCCATACTTGTCACGCATAAAACTCATGATATCCCAGATACGGAGCAACGGCTTCTTAGTGTTGGCCCAAGAACCTCTTGGACCAAGACCGGCTAGGGCAAGCAACGTCAACGCCGAACGCTCGTTTTGTTGAGCCTGCGGAAGGCCAAACGCTCGAAGAATCTCCAGGGCTTCGTCTTGTTTGGTCATTTTTCACGTTCCAACCAGGCAATTATACAGTGAACCCGCAACACCCAACTCTTTCAGCACAACGGCTTCGGCTTCCTTTGTGTTGTGTTTAACTTGCTTCCCGATTCGACGTAATAGTTTTAGTTCCGGAAAGTTCATTGCCCGTATCTCGGTTGCATTGACCTGAGTATTCCCACTAATGGTTCGGAAATATCGGTCAATCAGAGTGGAGTTGAACAGAGCAGCAATCCCGTATACTTCATCTTCGGTCAAGTCGCGTTCAATGTGGTAAATGTAGTTGACGTGGTTTTCAATTCCAATATAAGGAAAAGGAAAGTCAGTTTTCAAAAGGCAAGCGGCGGTTAACCTTCGTTTTTCTTCCTTTGAACTGAAGCGTTTGATTAAGACATAATTCTTTGTAGGAATCAACAGGCGTAGCGAGTTTTCGCAACAATTGAAGGATTTAGGCTTCCCGTTCTTTGCCAACGGCCAGTGCGTTGCGAATGGCTTGACGTTGTGCGAGTGAATTAGGGGAACAGCAAGCTTGTCGGTTGTGTCAGCGAGAAGGTATTCGGTAGCACGAAACAGGACAACGGGGCCAGTTGAGATACCTAGGCCAGTTTCGGCGAAGCGCAGCGGGAAGGATTCAACGAATTGCATTATTTCCCGATCATCGTCACCGTCGGGGATCCGGATAACATAGTCACCCGAAGAGTTGTCGATAATGTCGCTTGCCGGTATCTCAGATCGCTGCAAGCCGTTGGTTGGGACTGCTCCAAAACTGGTTGTAACTGCTATTGTGGATGTTGGGGAGCCAAGCCGGTGAACCTTGGTAATGATGCTCTCTTGCAAAACATTGGAATGCTTAAAGGTTTCCGTTCGGGATTCAAAAATATGGATATGGTCAAGGGCAACGCGGTCAAAATACCAATGGCGAAAGCCACGAAAGTAGAGGCCATTACAGAAGCTACGGGGCGTAATGGCTACAATTTCCCCGTTTTGCTTGAGCAGCCTTGCAGCCAATGCCATGAAAAAGGCGTAGATATTCGGTTGACCGTGTACAATCCTCTCCATCAGCTTTGCGTGTACTGAATCCTTGCGTAGTTTGAAGTAGGGCGGATTCATAATCACGCCGTTGCAATCCACGCTGAAGCCGGTTTCATCAAACAGTTGCCCACCATTCAGCGCAGGAGACGTTGCGAGAATGAAATCTTGAGCGTGTAGAACGTAGTTGAAGGTATGACCGACTTCGGACATAACACGCTGGCAGTTGTCAAGGTTCTGCTTGAGCAGGGGAATTAGCTGGGGGTCATTCTCGAAAACATGGGCGGTAACGGTTCGCGGAGAACATAGCTTGCTGATTCTCTCGCAGAATGCGGCGGACAACGTGCCGATACCTGCCCCAGGGTCAAGCAAGACATATTCGAGGGGAATCGCATCGAAAAGATTGGCCATGAACCTGGCGACTTCGGGCGGAGTAAAGACTTGCCCGCGTTCTTTCCGGTGTTCAACGCCAACGCTATTCTCGAATCGGTGTTGGAGTTCCAGTGCGTGGTTCAGCATTACAGCATCCTACCTTGTGTCAAACCACAGAAGTATACACGTATTCACTTTATGAGCAACGCCCCCTGGGTTGGCTTTTGCTTGCTTCGCCCAGCCTAACAGAGAATACCGGAGTTGGAGGAGATTGAGAAGCTCTCCGTCCCCGCCCTACTGATTCCCCGGCTTCCTCGCCAATTCATCGCGCAGATACTTTACCGCCATCTCCAACTGCCGGTCGACAAAAGACTTCTTCTCGGCTGCGGGCTTGGACTCGGTTTCCGTGGATCGCTTGCCCGCGTCAGACTTCGTGAATCCGCTACGTCGGGCAAGCGGCTCACCCTGTATTGCAGGCCCAAGGGAAGAGGGTGAGTCACTCGGCACGACGGACGGCTTGTCGCGCACGCGGCCGGACGCAGCGGGCGCCGTCGCCGACTTCTCGTCGGTCGCGTGGGCGAGGATGATGTCGCGATTGCGGCGATCGACCAGCAGTTCGTGGGTTTCACGCTCATTCAGGCCCAATTCGTATCCCAAGTCGGGCATGACGCCCCATTCGTCTTTATCCTTGGAATTTGGGAAGCGGTGAATATTCTTGCCGCTAGGCCGCTTGTAGGCGGCCGTGGTCAGTTTCAGTGCGCTGCGGCCGTTCTCCAATTCGATGATATTCTGTACGCTGCCTTTGCCCCAAGTTCGCTCGCCCATGACCACGGTCCGCTTGTGGTCTTGAAGGCAAGCCGACACGATTTCGCTCGCGCTGGCGCTATAGTGATTCACGAGGATCACCATGGGAATACCTTCAAAAACGGCGTTGCCGTGAGCATCCCAGACGCGTTCCGGCGTGTTGCGGCCCTTGGTGCTAACGATCCGGCCAGAGGAGATGAAGAGGTTGCTGACCTCGATCGCCGCACGAAGCAACCCACCCGGATTGAATCGCAAGTCGAGGACCAAGCCGCGTACCCTGCGCTGTTTGAGGTCTTCCAAGGCGGTACGCAGTTCCTTGGCAGTTTCCTGGCTGAAGGCACTGATGCGGATGAAGCCGATCTGACTCTTTTCGTCGTACATGAACTCCCAGTGGTCGTCGGCCTTGCGGCGATCGCCCAGCACGGTTTCCACATGGACGCGCTCGCGCATGAGTGTGAATTTTTCGCGATTCGTCTTGCCCGAATGAATAACGCTAATCGAGACTTTGGTGCCTTCGGCCCCTTTCATCCAGCGAATCGCGTCGTCGGGCTGAATCCCTTCGGTGCTCCTGCCTTCGATTTCCACGATCCGATCGCCGGCCTGGATGCCCGCTCGGTAGGCTGGCGTGCCATAGATGGGGCTGAGAACTTTCAGATCGCCGTCCTCGATCGAGACATGAATGCCGATTCCACCGAATTCGTTGTCCACGGAGCTATGAAATTGGGCCAATTCCTCCGGGCCAATGTACGACGAGTAAGGATCGAGCTTGTTCATCACGCCGCGGATTGCCGCCTCGATCAGCTCGCGGCGATCGACCTCTTTCACATAGTTTCGATCGACCTGATCGACCGTGTCAGCCAGCAACTTATAAAGCTCGTAGTAGTCATCCTTGGGGTGGAGAGACTTTTTTCCCACACTTTCAGCGGTTTTTGCATCTTCCTTTGCCGCCGCAAACCCCGGCATGGCAAACGGCACGAAAAGCACTAACACCAATAGCAGAAACGACTTAGGATATTTCTTCATGTGGATTGGTTTAGATAGGGAAGCAACTTTAGAACCTCCCTAGACTATACCGGGGATTGCCTTTTTGAGCAAGGAAAGATAGGATGATGGCCAAGCGATGGATTTTAACGTCGACCTAAACATCTTCCGTGGCCCGCTGGACTTGCTCCTCTACTTGGTGCGCAAGCACGAGGTGGAAATTATCGACATTCCGATCTCGCTGATCACGGATCAATACCTGGAATACATGACGGTATTGGAGCAACTGGACGTAGGCGCAGTCGGCGATTTCTTGGCCATGGCCAGCCTGCTCATCGAGCTTAAGTCGCAGCAGGTTCTGCCTCGCGCCGATGAGGTCGAGGAAGAACTGGAAGACCCCCGGCAGGAACTGGTGCGGCGGCTTTTGGAATACAAGCAGTATCGCGACGCCGCCAGTATTCTCGATGAGCGCAGCCGATCGTGGCAGCAGCACTATCCGCGGGTGGCCAGCGATCTGCCGCCGCGGCAGCGGAATCTGGCCGAGGAGCCGATCCAGGAGGTGGAACTCTGGGACCTCGTGAGCGCGTTCGGCCGGATCATTCGCGAAAACGTGGCGGTAAAGCCATCGAGCATTGTCTACGATGACACGCCGATCCATGTACATATTTCGCGGATCCTCGCCCAGTTGAATGCGCGCGGCCGATTGGCGCTCAGCGAACTATTCGACGTTCGCTTGTGCAAGTCGGTCTTGGTCGGTATGTTTCTGGCCATCCTGGAACTTGTGCGGCACCACCGCGTTCGAGCGGAACAAAACGACCTCTTCGGCGAAATCTGGATCCTGCCCGGTTCGGACACGACGGAGCCTTTGGACCCGTCCGTGATTGACAACTACGAGCATCCTGCCAATGGTTAATAATCTGCCCGTAAAAACGCTTGCCCACAAGGATCTGACAATTGAGGGTTATTCGCGGGCTGCCGTGCAAACCTATTGGCGCATCCCCGAGTTCAATCTCGGCTTTGATCTCGGCGCCCAGCCTTGGGCATTCATGGGCACGCCGACGTGGTTTGTCTCGCACTCGCATCTGGACCACATCGTCGGCTTGCCGGTCTATGTTGCCCGGCGGCGGATGATGAAGATGGCCCCGCCGGTGATTTACCTGCCCGAGACCGCGATCGATCCCGTGCAAAAGATCCTGAAACTCTACAGCAAGCTCGATCGGGGGCGGCTGCCGTGCGAACTCCTGCCAGCCCGGCCGGGCGATGAAATTGAGCTTTCGCGGGAGTTGGTCGTGACGGTTTCGGCCACGGTCCACACGGTTCCTTCGTTAGGCTTCGTGGTTTGGCAGCGGCGGCGGAAGTTGAAGCCGGAGTTTCAGGGCTTGCCCGGCGATCAGATTCGCGATCTGCGTCTAGGCGGAACCGAAGTCACGGCCGAAGTTCGCGTGCCGCGTGTTGCCTATCTCGGCGATAGCGCACCGGCGGGGCTCGACGCCTGTGAGGCCATGTACCAAGCCGAGGTGCTGATCATGGAGATGACCTTTGTTGCCCCCAGCCATCGCAAGGACAAGATCCACAAATTTGGACACATGCACCTCGACGATTTCATGGAGCGGATCGATCGCTTTCAGAACGAGCAGATCCTGGCCACGCATTTCAGTACACGGTATCATCCCAACCAGGTTCGTCAGCACGTCGAGCGCGCCGTACCCGACATGCTCGGTGGCCGATTGCACCTTTGGCTTTAACTTTAGGGCGGGCTGCCCATGTCAGAAATCGTACGTTTTTCCATTTCCTTAGAAGACGACCTGCTGGCACAGTTCGACCGTTTCTGCACGGAGCAACACCTTGCCACGAGAAGCGAGGCCATACGACAATTGATCCGGGACAAGTTGACGGCCCACGCTTGGGCCTCTGACGCCCAGGACGTGGCCGGCACGCTCACGTTGGTCTATGACCATCATCGCCCACAGCTTCGCGACCATCTTACGGCCCTGCAGCACGACCATGCGGAAATGGTCGTTTCCACGCTTCACACCCACCTGACTCACGATCTCTGTCTGGAGGTGATCGTCCTGCGCGGCCCCGCAGCCAACTTGCAACAGATCGCCTCAAAGCTCAAGGGGCTGAAAGGGATTATGAAGGGCGAATTGGTGATGGCCGCGGCAAAGTAGGACTGATTTTCGACCTGCTACCGATTTGGTGCGCGGGTGGTGAGGGCGTCTGGAGGGCGGAAAACGTGCCTCGATTTGTCGTTTTAACAAAACGCGCTCCAGAATAAGAAGCTTCTCCCCGGCTTGCCGACGTTCACTTTGCCGGCAGTTGGCCAGTGACGCGCTGGAGTTTTTCGGCGGCGGCGATTTCTCGCCCGTCGGCCAGGACGCGCAGGCCCTGGCCCCGATGGTATCGTTGGCCAGTCTTGTCCCAAAGGATCGTCAGCGTCCGGCCGTGATAGGCAATGTTGTCGAGGCAGAAGTAGGCCCAGCAGCCGGGCGCGAGCGGGTTGACTTCCACCGTGTCGTCGGCGCGGGGACGAAGGCCAATCAGGCCGGTGATGATGAGGTCGCAGTAGGTCGAGTGATTGTAGTCCTTGCCGCGCTCCACGCCCCCCTTGCCGGCGTCCCAAGTTCCGTTCTTCCAACCCTTCAGCCGCGTACGGGCGATCCAATCGCCGGTCAGTGGGTTGAGATTCTCGTCGATCCACGGCACAATCGAGCCGTCGTCGCGTTTCAAGCGGTGCGAGTCGGTGTAAGTCCATAGCAAATTGAAATAGTCGCCGTTGGTCACGACGTCTTGCTGATAGTTGTTGAGCAGATTCGCCATGGCCGTTAAAGTCACCGAGGTCGAGTAGGGCCAACTCGGTCCGTTCCACTGGCACTCATGGCCCTGGTAGGAGATCGCGAACTTCGGATGCCGCTGCTCGGCCGTCGTCGGCCCGAAGGGCGCGGCAAAACCCTTGGGGTCGCTGATCTGCTTCCAAGCTGCGGCATGGTCGGCGCTGCGTGAGTTCACCGACGGCAGGTTGAAATACCAGGGAGTGTAGCCGTACAACTCGCGGACGTCGGCCAACGGCAGCAGCGGATTATCCGGGCGGGGTTGCCGTTTCCGCATCTTGAAGAACTGCGCGTCGGCGTCCCAGAGTTTGCCAAGCACAAGTGTCCTGATGACGTGCGCTTTGGCGCAAAAATCTCTCGCCGTGTCGAGTTGCCCGGCCAGAGAGGCGATCTCGTGGATCGCTCTAGCGTCACCGAACATGTAACTGTTGATGGTCGCCCGATAGCCGGTTCCGCCGATGGCCACCTCCATGCCGTCTGCGCCGTCTTCTTGCCAGAATAGACCGTTGGCGTCGCGGCGTTCCGTTTCCCAGCGGCGGAAGTTTTTCACGAGATCGGGCAGCAGCTCTTTCGCCAAGGCGACGTTGCCGTTGACGCAATAGCGCGCCCAGATGGCATCGGCCAGCCAGTTACTGTAGTGATGCAGGTTGTCGGTTTTTCGGAGCCAGAAGACGGAGTCGTTGTCCAGGAACTTCGGATCGCGGAGCCAGCGGCCTTCGTAAAGATGATGACCGACCGCGCAACTGATCGTGTTGTGCTTGCCCGCCCAGCCAACCGGGGGCAGGAACTCGGTGACGACAAATCCGTCGCGGGTTTCCTTGATGTGCTTGCGGTAGGTCCACCAGCGAAAATAGTAGGTCTTCTCAATATCGAGGCCAGGGCAGTCTAGCAGCGGCACATTAGCGGCCAAAAACTCAGCCGCCTTGGCGTTGGGGATATACTGCCGGTAAAGGTCGTTGTCGGTGGCGTTGAACTTTGCGACGTAGGCCTGGAGTTTGTCCGGCCGCAGGACCGCCTCTGCTGCAGCAGTTGGGCAGACGCAGAGGAAAACGGCCAATGCGGCAAGATGAGGAGTGAGGTTTATTGATTTCATGGCTACTATTGTTACTTGCATTTTGCGTCCTGGCAAGTAATACTCATGTTCTTGCCGCCAGATTGGGATTCTGAACGCCTGTCGAGGATCCAGCTTCTACCATGACCGCACACCACAACCCAGAGCCGAGAAAACCATGAAAATCGCCACCCTTGCATGGCCCCTTCTTTTGAGCATGATGATCGCCAATCAGCGGGCGATAGCCGACGATTCGGCCGCGCAGCCCATCGACCGCTACAACGTCGTCTTTGATTCGCCCAGCAAGGACTTCCACGGCGCCATGCCGCTGGGCAACGGCGAGGTGGGGATCAGCGCGTGGGTCGAGGAAAACGGCGATTTGCTCTTCTACATCGGTAAGACCGATGCCTACGACGACAACAACCGGCTACTCAAGCTCGGGCGGGTGCGAGTCACGCTCACGCCCAATCCGGTCGCCAAAGGCGCGCCTTATCGCCAGGAACTCAATCTCGGCAACGGCGAGTTGGTCGTCCAAACCGGCAAGGACGATTCGGCCGTGACGTTGCGGCTATGGGTCGACGCCCAGCAGCCCATCATTCACCTGGAGGCCCAGGGCAAGAGACCCTTCGAGGTCCGCGCCGCGTTGGAATCGTGGCGAACCCAACAGCGCACGCTCGCCGGCCATGATCTGTCGCACAGCGATCCCTTGAACGGCAGCGGGAAGCCGACCATCCAATATCCCGACACGATCCTTGACAATCAGAAGGATCGCGTGGTCTGGTATCATCACAACGCACATTCCGTGTGGCCGGCGACCATGAAGTTGCAGGGCTTGGAGAGTGCGATGCAGGGCGCGGTCGATCCGTTATTGGAGCGCACGTTCGGCGGAGCCATCGTGGGCGAAGGCATGGTCAGTTACGGCGCTGCGGCGATCAAATCGGCCCAGCCGCGCGACAAGCAGGCCATCGCCGTCCACGTGCTCAGCCAACATCCGGCCAAGCCCGAGCAATGGCTGGCTGCACTGGAGGCGAACATCGCGAGGCTTGCTGCCGTGAACCTGGAGACCGCCCGCGAGGCGCATCGGCAATGGTGGCGAGGCTTCTGGAATCGGAGTTGGATTCGCCTCAGCGGCCCGTCGGACGCCCAACCGACAACTCGCGGGTACGTGTTGCAACGATATTTGACCGCTTGCGGCGGGCGCGGCAACCCCTGGATCAAGTTCAACGGCTCGATTTTCACGCTCCCTTATGAGCGCGATCCCGATTACCGCCGCTGGGCCGGCGCGAATTGGTTCCAAAACTTCCGCCTGGTTTATTGGCCAATGATTGCCTCAGGCGACTACGACGTGCTACAGCCAATGTTCCGCACTTACCTGGCCGCTTTGCCCCTGGCCAAGCAGCGGACGCGGATCTACTACGGCCACGAAGGCGCGTTCTTCCCGGAAACCCTCTACTCCTGGGGCGCCTACGCCAATCCCGATTACGGTTGGAATCGCGGCGGCAATCCCGTCGGGCTAGCCACGAATTCGTACATCCGCTATTACTGGTCGGGCGGCATCGAGCTATCCACGATGATGTTGGACTACTACGCCAACACTGAAGACCGGCAATTCGCCGCCGATACGTTGTTGCCGCTGGCCTCGGCGATCGTCCAATTTTACGACCAGCGCTACAAACGCGATGCGAAAGGCAAGATCCGCTTTGAGCCGGCCGCCTCGCTGGAGACATGGCATGTGGCAGTCAACCCGCTGCCGGAAGTTGCCGGCCTGAAGTTCATCGTCGGCCGCCTCTTGGAATTACCCGCCGACCTGACCACCGAGCGCCAGCGCACCGACTGGAAGCGACTGCTCGGTGAATTGCCTGAAGTACCTTCAAAGACCGTCGGTGGCAAAACATTCCTCTTGCCCGCTGAAACCTTCACCAACCATGCCAACGTGGAAAACCCCGAGTTGTATGCGGTATTCCCTTATCGTCTGTTCGGCGCGGGCCGCGACGGTTTGGAGATAGCCCGCGAAACATTCAATCGTCGCGAGAACCGGCACAACACCTGTTGGTGGCAGGATGACATCGACATGGCCTGCCTCGGTCTGGCGGCCCAGGCGCGGCAGAACGTGGCCGGCCGATTTGCCAGCATCAACGGCAGTTTCCGCTTCCCGGCCATGTGGGGCCCCGGCAACGACGAAATCCCCGATATGGACCATGGCGGCGTCGGGCAAATGGCTCTGCAATACATGATTCTGCAGCCGCTGGGCGACAAGTTCCTGCTCTTTCCCGCCTGGCCGAAGCAGTGGAACGTCGAATTCAAGCTCCACGCGCCGAAGCAGACGGTCGTCGAGGGTATTTACCGCGACGGCAAACTGGAGCAACTCAAAGTCACGCCTGAGTCGCGGGCCAAGGATCTGATCAAACTGGAGCCACAATGACACGTTCCCTGCATGAGTGTCATGCGCCCCAGAATCATGCTATGCTGCTTGGATTGATTTATTGTTTTGTGTCCGTTTTACAAGGAGAGTTTCGATGAAAGCGAAGTTTGTTGTTTCCCTGATGGTTGCCCTGACCGCCGCATTACTGGCAGGGCAGGCCGCGTTGGCGGCCGACGTCCTGAAGCAGGTTCCCGAGAATGAATTGAAGAAGGTCAAGGATGCCTTGCCGGCCAAGGCCACGGCGGAACCGGCAAAGCCGCGCCGGATCCTGATCTTCTGCCGTACCGAAGGTTTCCCCCACGATTCGATCCCGATCGGCGCCAAGGCGCTGGAGTTGATGGGCGAGAAGACCGGTGCGTGGAAGTCGGACGTCAGCGTCGACATGAGCGCCTTCGATGCCGATTCGCTCAAGAAGTACGATGCCGTGGTCTTCAACAACACCACGCAATTGAAGTTCAAGGATCCCAAGCATCGCGAGGCCCTGCTGGAATTCGTCCGTAATGGCGGCGGCATCGTCGGCATCCATTCTGCCTGCGACAACTTCCCCACTTGGAAGGAAGGACAGGATATGATCGGCGCCGTGTTCTCCGGCCATCCCTGGGGTCATATCCCGGTAAAGCTTGACGATCCCAAGAGCCCGCTGTCGAAGGCATTCGACGGCAAGGCTTTCTGGGTTAAAGACGAGATCTACCGTTTCAAGGAGCCGTACTCCCGCGATCGCTTGCATGTCCTGCTCAGCATGGACATGACCCGTATAAATAACAATCAGAGCCGTCCCGACGGCGACAATGCCGTAGCTTGGATTCAAGACGTGGGCAAGGGCCACGCCTTCTATTGCTCGCTGGGCCATGTCCACGACATCTTCTGGAACCCCACGTTTCTCCAGTTCTATTGCGACGGGGTGCAATTCGCCCTGGGCGACCTGAAGGCCGATGCCACTCCCAGCGCAAAGCTCTCGCCCCAGCCGCAAGTTATCCTCGCGCCGGAAAAGGACGCGAAGTAGAAGCAAGAGCCGGGAAACCGAATCGCTGGCCGTAGGAAAATAGGTTCGGCGCGGGTCTCCTGACCCCGCCGAAACGTCGGACCGAAGGTCTCCTCGTGAATGGGAGACCTTCAGTCGGCGGTGTGGCTCGGTCAGAGACCTGCCACAACAGCTCGGTCAGAGACCGGCCACAACAGAAGAGCAGGTTCGGCGCGGGTCTCCTGACCCCGCCGAAACATCGGACCGAAGGTCTCCTCGTGAATGGGAGACCTTCAGTCGGCGGTGTGGCTCGGTCAGAGACCGGCCACAACAGTTCGGTTAGAGACCGGCCACAACAGAAGAGCAGGTTCAGCGCGGGTCTCCTGACCCCGCCGAAACGTCGGACCGGTCACAACAGGGTATTTTAGATTCATGGTGTGGCTCGTTTAACTCGTCCCACCCTTTTTTTTCACAGTAGGAAAGGAGAGCAGCGTGTCTTTCCCACATCAGACCCGTCGACAGTTTCTGAACCATGCGGCCGTATTGAGCGGCTCCGCCCTGCTTGCCGGCCGCCTGGGCCGGGCAGCCGATGCCGAGTCAGGCAGCAAGTTGCACTTGGCTTGCCAAGAGTACCCGTGGGCGGTGTTTTATGACCGCGATCATCGCGACTTTGGCAGCATGTTAGAGACCGCCTTCGCCGAGGTGGCCCGCAGCGGAGTCAACGGCTTCGAGCCGTCGATGTACTCGATCCAGTACGTGGAAAAGGTGGGAATGTTGCTGAAGAAGCACGGCCTGGAGATGCGGTCTTTTTACGTCAATAGCGACCTGTGCCGCGCGGCTGACGTGGAGAAGAGCATCGCCCAGATTGTTGCTGTTGCCCAACGGGCCAAGGCCGCCGGCGCGCGGATCGTCGTGACCAATCCCAGTCCCATTCGCTGGGGCGGCCAGGAAGGCAAAGACGACGCCCAATTAAAGATCCAGGCGGCGGCCCTCGATCGACTTGGCGGCCTACTCCGCGAAATGGGCCTGACGCTTGCCTATCACAACCATGACGCCGAGTTGCGCAACGCCGCCCGCGAGTTCCATCACATGTTGCTGGGCACCGATCCGAAGAATGTCAGTTTCTGCCTCGACGTGCATTGGGTCTACCGCGGTTCGGGCAATTCATCGGTCGCGCTGTTCGATGTGGTGCGGCTCCATGGTTCACGCATCCGCGAATTG
>Ga0209697_10003526_pt1 | contig 21135 bp, 11 predicted proteins | sample AliMusrvi5mmetaG_FD_184115 | JGI IMG/M metagenome (GOLD analysis project Ga0209697, IMG submission 184115) | Freshwater lake bacterial and archeal communities from Alinen Mustajarvi, Finland, to study Microbial Dark Matter (Phase II) - Alinen... | ecosystem: Environmental > Aquatic > Freshwater...
TCCTCGTCTGTCACGCGTTTGCCACAAACAACCTGATACTGCTTGACAGTCCAGTTTTGCACTTTACAACTCTGTCTAGTTTTGAACCGGCCCCGACAGCCGCGTTCACTGCCCGCGCGCCTTCCAGGTGGCGCGGCGCGCCGAGAAAGCCATTCCGCATCAATCCTGTATTGCGAAAAAAAGCCGAAATAATAGACAATAACAACAGGGCGGGCGCGTTCTTCATAGTCAACTCGTTCGCCAATCATCAGGAGTCACGAACATGAGCGTTAGAAAGCGGTCCCTCCTTTTAGCAGTCACCTGCTGCGGTGTGTCTATGGCCGTATTCGCTGCGCCGGTCGCCAAACCGAACATCGTCGTCATTCTCGTCGACGACATGGGCTTTTCTGACCTCGGTTGCTACGGTTCGGAGATCCCCACACCGAACCTGGATGCACTCGCCAAGGACGGTTTGAAGTTCACGCAGTTCTACAATACGGGCCGCTGTTGTCCCACGCGGGCCGCGCTGCTGACCGGGCTTTATTCGCATCAGGCCGGCGTGGGCCATATGACGGAAGACAAAGGCGTGCCGGGCTATCAGGGCCATTTGAACGACCAGTGCGTGACCATCGCGGAGGTGCTCAAGCCGGCGGGGTACTTCACGGCGCTGAGCGGCAAGTGGCACGTGGGTCAGGACCATGGCGTTACGCCGTGGGGACGGGGCTTCGACCGCAGCCTGAACGCGGCATCGGGCGGTTTCTACTTTCCCGACTCGCCCAGGGCCAAGCTGTTTCTGAACGGCGAGGAACTCAAGAACGACGACCCGCGCCTGCCCAAGAGCTGGTACACGACCGATCTCTGGACCACGTTCGGCCTGAAGTTCGTCGACGAGGCTTTAGCCGAGAAGAAGCCGTTCTACCTGCACCTCTGCTACAATGCGCCGCACTTTCCGCTGCAGGCGCCGGCGGAGGAGATCGCGAAGTTCCGCGGCACCTACAAGGCGGGCTGGGGCGCGACCCGCGACGCGCGGTATGCCCGCCAGCTTGAGCTCGGTCTGATCGACAAGGCCTGGGCCAAGTCGCCGCGGCCCGAGGGCGTGCGGGTGTGGAAAGACGAGCCCGCCGACGAGCAGGACCGTTTCGATCATCTCATGGCTACCTACGCGGCGGTGGTGCATCACATGGATACGGCGGTGGGGGACCTCGTTGCCGGCCTCAAACAGCGCGGGGTTCTCGACAACACGCTGATCCTGTTCATGAGCGACAACGGCGGCAACGCGGAGTCAGGGCCAAAGGGTAAGACCGTGGGCGACCCTTCAAAGGGCGGTTCCGACTGGTTCTGCGGCATGAGCTGGGCCTTCGTGGAGAACACGCCCTTCCGCTTGTTCAAACACTTCAACCACGAGGGCGGCATCGCCACGCCGATGATTGCGCACTGGCCTGCGGGCATCGCCGCGAAGGGCGAGTGGCGTACACAGCCCGCGCATCTGATCGACATCATGGCCACCTGCGTGGAGGTCGGCGGCGCGACCTATCCGAAAGAGTTCAAAGGCCAGAGCATCACACCGATGGAGGGCCGGAGCCTCGTCGGCGCCTTCGCCAACAAACCCATCGAGCGCGATGCGCTCTACTGGGAGCACGAAGGCAACGCCGCCGTGCGCGTCGGAGACCTCAAGCTCGTCCGCCGCAGCCGCAATGGAGCATGGGAGCTCTACGACATGAAGACGGACCGCACGGAGCTACACGACCTCGCCGCCGCACAGCCGGAAAAGGCGAAAGAGCTTGCCGCGAAATGGGAGGCATGGGCGGTCCGTGCGCACGTGAAGCCCTATCCTAACGAAGGCGACGGCGAGAAGAAGGGCAAGGGGAAGCGGAAAGCCCAAGAATAACCGATAGAACAGGGATGCCCGGAAAGTCAGACAAAAAATGAAAACGCTCGGCACCCTCTTCACCTTCTTGGCGGTCCTTGCCTGTCACGGCCTTTCGCAAGAGAAGCCCAACATCATCTTCTTCTTGGCCGACGACATGGGCTATGGCGATATCGGGTGCAATGGGGGGAAGTTTGTTCCGACGCCGAACATCGATGCGCTGGCGCGCGAAGGAATCCGGTTCACGCAGTACACCAGCGCGTCGCCGATTTGCTCGCCTTCGAGGACCGGATGCACGACCGGCATGTTTCCGGCGCGCTGGAAGATCACGAGCTTTCTGCAAACGCGCGAGGGTAACCGGGCGTGCGAGCAGGCCGATTTCCTCGATGCGAAAGCGCCCTCCCTCGCTCGCACGCTGAAGACCGCGGGCTATGCGACCGGCCACTTCGGCAAGTGGCACATGGGCGGCGGCCGGGATGTGTCGAACGCGCCGCCGTTCGAGGCCTATGGGTTCGACGAGCATGCGAGCACGTGGGAGAGTCCGGATCCCCACCCGGATATCACGGGGTCCAACTGGATCTGGTCACCTAAGGACAAGGTCAAACGCTGGGACCGCACGGCCTTCTTTGTGGACAAAACGCTCGATTTTCTCCGCCGGCATAAAGGCCAGCCGTGCTACGTCAATGTCTGGCCCGACGACGTCCATACGCCGTGGGTGCCGGCCGACGATGTGCCGAAAGGCGACACGCCGGAGAATTTCCGCCGCGTGCTCGCCGAGTTCGATCAGCAGGTCGGTCGCCTGATGTCCGGGCTGAAAGAGCTGGGAATCGATGGCCAGACACTCGTGGTGTTTGCGAGTGACAACGGGCCTTTGCCCACCTTCAAGGGTGTGCGCGCCGGTGGCCTGCGCGGAAGCAAGATGAGCCTCTACGAAGGCGGAGTCCGCATGCCCTGCGTCGTCCGGTGGCCGGGGCACACGGCGGCGGGACGCGCAGATGAGCAGACCGTGTGGAGCGCCGTGGATTTGTTTCCGAGCCTCTGCTCAGTTGCGGGCGTGCCGATGCCGAAAGAGATCGCGTTCGACGGGGAAGACATCAGCGCGGCCTGGAACGGCAGAACGGTCGAGCGTGCGAAGCCGCTGTTTTGGGAGTATGGCCGCAACGACAAAGCCTTCAACTACCCGAAAGGCCGCGACCGCAGCCCCAATTTGGCGGTCAGGGAAGGCAAATGGAAACTGCTCATCAATGCCGATGGCTCGGGCGCGCAACTTTACGACCTGACGGCGGACCAGAATGAAGAACACGATCTTGCCGCCGTCAACCCCGACGTGACGAAGCGGCTCTCGGTGCGGGTTTTGAGCTGGAGAAAGTCCTTGCCATGAGGGGTGGCAGTGGGCTTCATCAGAGACGCATGAGTCCGCGCCGATCCCGCGCGTCACACCAGATCGATTCCAAACAGCGAAGACAGATCAGTGTCAGAGAGCAGCGCAGCGCCGTCGGGTGTCATCTGCGCGGCTCTCGTGAGCACGAGTTCGCGCGTGGCGCCACGCAGTTCGAAAAGTTTGATGGGCTTCTGGTCAAACTCCGTTGCCACGGCCAGCAGGGTGGCGGCTCGGTAAAGGCAGAACGGCAGGCGGCAGTGCGAACAGGAGAAGGCGAGATCCTTCAGCTCTGGAAGCAGTCCGTCCGTTTGGCCAAAGAGAGCGGCGACCACATCGTCTGGCAGGTCATCCGAAGCGAACAGGGCATCGCCGTATCGCTCGCACAGCCGGTCGAGTTTCTCCCAGCGTTCGGGCGACAGCAGACGCACACTCAAATTGACCAGCGCCATACCGCCCTGATAGTTCGTGAAGGTCGCCTGTGCATGCCCGTGGCGCACGCGGCATGACCGCAGGCGCCCCGCCTTCAGCAGTTTTTCGGCGAAAGTCAGCTCTGAGGCGAAACGCGGGACGCAGATGCGCCGGACATTTTCCAGCCAGGCGCGCCCCCATAAGGTGGTGCCGGACTCCTCCCACGCGGCCGCTTGAACAGGAACCGCTGCTCCTGCACGATTTTGAGCGTAATCGAACAGATCCATTTCCATGGTCCCCATTATATCATGGACTCGCCGTCTGGCCATGCTACACTAGCGCACATTCGTCTATGACCACGGAACTTTGCCTATCGCCGGGCGGGCGCTTTTATCTCGCCGAGACAGAGGCGTCAGATGTCCCGCAAAACGAGGCTGCTGTCGCCCGCTGGCGGCGCGCATTCGAGAGCTCGTCAGCCGAGGGCTGCTTGCTGCTTGCCGCGTGTAACGACCCCCTGCCGCCTTCGTTCGCCTTTGCCCGCGCCTTCGCCCGCCTCTATCTGACGGCGCTCTGCCACGCGCCGAAAGAGGAGGGGGCGCTCTACCCCGATGCGCCCGCGCCAAGCGCCACAGAATGGGACGCGTGGCTCGAAACCGCGCCGCCGTTCCGAGGCACGGAGAACTTCGATTCCGACCGCGCCGCCGCGCTGTGGCGCGAGATCCACGAAGCCGCCCGGCAAAAGGCCTCTGCCGAAAAAGGTGGCGTGGACGCCTTTCTCCACGCGGTCAACCCCGCGTGGCGGTCCGTTGGCCGAGTCACCTTTCATCTGGCCGAGAACAAGAAGAACCCCGACCGTCCTTTCGCCTTCATGGTCACGTACGCCAGCAAGCTTTCAGACATCGGGCGCGTGCAGCATCTGCCGCTGAAACGGGCGCTGAACGACTATGCCGGTGCGAAGAACCGCGAGGCTCTGCTACGCCTGCTCGCGCCCATTCAGCAGGCAATCGAGAGAAGCGCGCTTGTCAAAGAGCTGTTCGAGTCGGGCCGCATCTACCAGCCGCTCGCCTGGACCACGTGCGACGCCTATCGCTTGCTGCGCGATATCCCGGCGCTCGAGTCCAGCGGCGTGATCGTCCGCGTGCCCGACTGGTGGAATCCCCGCAAGCCGCCGCGGCCCACGGTCAGCGTCCGACTCGGCGACCGCCAGCCGTCGCGCGTGGGGCTGGGCGCCTTGCTGGACTTCAACCTCTCGGTGACGCTCGGCGAGGAAACACTGACGGGCGATGAGATCCAGGCGCTGCTCGGCGCGGAGAGCGGGTTGGTGTCTCTGCGAGGCAAGTGGGTAGAGGTCAACCGCGAGCAGCTCAAAGAAGTGCTCGACCACTGGAAAAAGATCGAGAAGGCTGTGTCCAAGGAGGGTGTGTCGTTCTCCGAGGCGATGCGGCTGATGTCCGGCGTGGCTCTCGGCGGCGGCGAGGCCGCCCGCGAGGCTGAGCGCGTCGGCGCCTGGACCGGCGTGCGCGCGGGTGCGTGGCTGAACGAAACCCTCGCCCGCCTGCGTCAGCCCGAAGCGGCCGCCGGCGCACTGCCCTGCGCGGCGGATCTGCACGCCACGCTGCGGCCCTATCAGGAGACCGGCGTGCGCTGGCTGCACTTCATGGCCAGCCTGGGGCTGGGCGGCTGCCTGGCCGACGACATGGGCCTCGGCAAAACGATTCAGGCGCTCGCCCTGTTGCTCTGGCTCAAGCGCGATGCGCCCACACACGCTCCCTCGCTGCTGGTGGCGCCCGCATCGCTGCTGGCGAACTGGAAGGACGAGGCGCGGCGTTTCGCGCCCTCCCTGCGGCTGCTGATCGTTCATCCGTCGTACGCCGATCCGCTGCAGCTCAAGCGGTGCGAAACGGCTCCCGGCACCGCGCTCGCGAAAGTCGATCTCGTGGTCACCAGCTACGGCATGGCCGCGCGTGCGGAGTGGCTGTCCGAAGTCGAATGGCGGCTGGTGGCGCTCGACGAGGCGCAGGCCATCAAGAACTCCGGCACGCGGCAGGCGCGGGCCGTGAAGCAGCTTAAGGCCGCCTCGCGCCTCGCCCTGACCGGCACGCCGGTCGAGAACCGCCTCGGCGATCTCTGGTCGCTCTTCGACTTCATCAACCCCGGCCTGCTCGGCGGCGCGAAGAGCTTCGAGGCCTTCATCCGCGCGCGGCAGGAGTTGCCCGACACCTATGCGCCGGTGCGCCGCCTTGCTCGGCCGTACATTCTGCGCCGCCTCAAGACCGACCGCCGCGTGATTGCCGACCTGCCCGACAAGACCGTGGTGCCCGCCTACTGCGGTCTGACGCAGGCGCAGGCCGAGCTGTATGCCGACCAGATACGCCAGCTCAAACACGCGCTGGAGGAGGGGGTGGCGGACGAGCCCATGAAGCGCCGCGCGCTGATCCTCACCGCGCTCATGCGCTTCAAGCAGATCTGCAACCACCCGGCGCAGGCGCTGGCCGACGGCGACTTCGCCGAGGGCCGCAGCGGCAAGTTCGCCCGCTTGCGCGCCCTCTGTGAGGAGATCGCCGAGCGGCAGGACAAGGTGTTGGTCTTCACCCAGTACAAGGAGATGACCGAGCCGCTGGCCGCGTTTCTGGGTCAGGTCTTCCGGCGGCAGGGGCTGATCCTGCACGGCGGCACGCCGGTCGGCAGGCGACGCGAGTTGGTCGAGGCTTTCCAGCGCGATGACGGCCCGCCGTTCTTCGTGCTCTCGCTCAAGGCCGGCGGTACGGGGCTGAACCTGACCCAGGCCTCGCATGTGATTCACTTCGACCGCTGGTGGAACCCCGCAGTGGAGAACCAGGCTACGGACCGCGCCTTCCGCATTGGCCAGAAGAAGAACGTGCTGGTTCACACTTTCATCTGCCGCGGCACGGTGGAGGACAAGATCAACGCCATGCTCGAAGACAAGCGGGCGCTCGCGGATGAGATTTTAGAAGGCGGCGGCGAGACGCTGCTCACCGAAATGAAGGACGACGAACTGTTGAACTTCGTTGCGCTCGACCTGCACGCCGCGCTCGATTAATTTCTCACCACCAAGACACGAGGAACACCAAGTTCACCAAGAATAAAACCGAGTGGCCTTGGCGCACTTGCAGGCTTGGTGGTAATAAGGAGCTGACAATGGGACGCTACGATGGATACCGCAGTTATTTTCCGCAGAGCAAAAGCAAAGGCGAGCGCATCGCCGATGCCGCCAAGAGGCAGAAGGCGCTGGAAAAGAAAGGCGTGAAGCTCTCCCCGGTCATTCTTGAGGGCGCAAAGATAGCAGAGACGTTCTGGGGCAAGGCCTGGTGCAAGAACATCGAGTCGTACCACGACTATGAGAATCGCTTGCCTCGCGGCCGTTCGTACGTGCGCAGCAATAGCGTGATCGACCTCCAGATCGCACAGGGCGTCGTGCGGGCGCAGGTGATGGGCTCGTCGCTTTACCGCATCGAGTTCGCGATCAACCCGGTCGCCAAGAAACAGTGGGCTGCGATCCGCGCCGTGTGTGCGGGCAAGATCGGCTCACTCGTTGAATTGTTGCGTGGCCGGATTTCGAACGAAGTCATGGAAGTCATGACGCGTCCGGGCGAGGGGCTCTTTCCGAAACCGTCAGAAATCTCTTTTAAGTGTTCGTGTCCGGATATCGCCGGGATGTGCAAACACATCGCGGCTGCGATGTATGGCATCGGCAGCCGTCTCGACGCCCAGCCGGAGCTGCTTTTTCTGCTGCGCGGCGTGGACTCGGCCGACCTGATCGCCTCTGCCTCCGAATCGCCGGTTGCGACCGTCCCGGCAGGCGCAGGCGAAACGCTGGCTTCGGACGAACTGGCCGACGTTTTCGGTGTGGAACTTGAGACGGAGTCGGTTCCCGCTGCGGCGCGCTCGCCAAAGACGAGGCGAACCGCAGCGAAGAGAACAAAAACCACGCCGAAGCCGTCTGCACGGAAGAAACGGGTTTCGCGTTCCGCGCGCCCGTGATTTCCGTGGTCGAGCCAGGCCAAGCCATCGTCAAGATTGTGCAGGGAGTTAGGGCTGCGGTTCGCCGATGGGCTGTGTCACAGAATCCGGCGGTTCACTCACGCGGACCAGGCGAAAATAGGTGCCGTCATGCAGAATCTCGGCCCCGTCCGGAATTTCGGCTCCCATCATGGGGGGGGCGCCTCCCGGGCCGCCGAATCCCTCCGGTCCACCGGCCTCGCCGGGTGGCGGCGGGCCGCCTCGGAAATCGCCTTCGGGTCCAGCCTGGTCTCTGCGACCCATGCCTTGGGAGCTTTGCCCTTTTTCCTGAATGAACAGTACGGTGTCGTACTTGGTCCAGTCGGAGGCGCACACGGCGCGGGCCTGGGCCACATGCGTGTGCAGCGTCCATGACGTCCACCACTCCAAGCCGTGACGCGCGACCACCAGCGTGCGCGCAGGCCGAGGCACGCACGCCGTAAGGGTCTGCAGCTCCTTGAACGCTTCCACACGGATGACCGGGTGTCCCCCGCGCAGCAACAGGGGCGCGGTGGTTGCCGCGATCAGAGCGAGAAGTGCGGTTGCACACACCGTTGAGGACCATCGCCCCGGCAGATGCGCCATGACAAACACGGCGGCGAATGCGGCAGGAATCATGGCGATCAAACGCAGCCGCATGTCGACATCGCCCTGCACCCAGGGACCCGTGAGGAGCACCAGCGCCCCCGCGCAACCGATGACGGTGGCCCGATCCGCAGCCGGCATGTCGCGGCGTCGCCGCCACGGCAACACGAGAGCGCTCACCGCCACAAGGCCGAACAGCGCACTGGGCAGCCATTGCGGAAGACCCCGCATGCCGGGCGGGGCCATGCGTGCGCGGCCCAGCCGCTCCGGCTGAGCGCCGGACGGCGGGCGGAGATGATCGGGTACGCCGCCTGGAGGCGAGAATGCGCGAAAATCGCTTCCTCCCGCGTGACCGCCGGTTTGCAAAAAAACGACGGGATTGGACAAGGCCTTGGTTAGCCGCTGCACGCGTGCCGGATCAAACTTCCATAGAACGACACCTGCGACCAGGGCGACTACCGCCGCACCCGCCGCCACCACCGCGCCGATATGGCGCAGAGACTTGAAGCCTTCCTTGCCGCGGAGCAACGCAAGGTCGGTGCCCCAGACCGATGCCGTCAGCAACAATGCCGCGCCGAACACGCCGATGTGTGTGAGTCCGCATAAACCGAGAAAGGCGAGCACCGCGGCCGCGCGGCCGCGCGTGCGGCATAACATCCAAGCGCGAAGTGCCATGACCAAGCCGGCCAGCCAGACCAGTCCGAGCGAGTTCTTTTCGAAGTCGCCGACCATTGACAGCGCGGGCATGCCGAGCGCGACCCCAGCGGCGGCCACCGCAGCGGGCCAGACCCCGCGACCGGTTTGCGCGCACCAGCTTCGCCCGAGAAGGAAAACGGGCACGGCGGCCAGCGTCGGAAAAACCGCGTCGCATAGTCGAACCGACAAGAGAATGCTGGCCTCGAGGCTGCGTCCGGTGACCCCCTGCACAAGTTTTGCGAAGGTTGCCTGCAGGAGGAAGGTCAGCGGCAGGTCGGGGATGCCAAGCGCACCATGTTCAAGTAGGGCGCGTGCCTGCACCAGATAGTATCCGCCGTTCATGCCGGGCATGAGGGGCGTGCTCCACAGGAGCCACGCCCGCGCTGCAACAGCTGCCGCGATCACCACCAGCAGTGCCGCCACGTCCCACCTAGTGAACATCTTCTTTCGGGAGTCCCCGGAAATACCTGTCATAGTTGCATCCCTTAAAACGCCTATTACGAGTAACGAATGTTTCATTATACGATTCTACGGATGACTTTATCCTATCTTAAAAGATGACAAAGTTGTCATCAAATGGCGCAAAGCAGGAGGCGAGAAATGAAACAACAAGGGATAGGGGAAACGTCCAACGCTGGGTTTGCCCAGGTCCGGAAGATGGGGTACACTGTGAGCCATCTGTGGTAAAGCTAAGCGGGAGAAAACGATGATGAAACGTTGGATGAGTGTATGTGGGGTTGTTTTGATGTGTGTGGCGGCGTTCGCGCATCCTGCGGCGTATCAGGAGACAGAGGGAAGGCTCGTGCTCGACTCGGCCGAGGGACACGGCGGCGCGTTCAACTGGACGATGAAGAAGGCGGGTGACGTCAAAGATTCGGCCGACCTGATCTCGCGAGCGGGCTACGCGACCGAAAGCTGGATGCCTGCGATGGTGCCGGGCACGGTGCTGAGCTCGCTGGTCCGCAACAAGGTCTATCCCGCGCCGGATTACGGCCTCAACAACAAGAAGACGCTGAAGCTCATCCCGGATCTGAACGAGTCCGGACGCGACTTCTACACCTACTGGTTCCGCACCGAGTTCGCGCTGCCGCCGACATACAAGGGCAAGACCGTCTGGCTGCGTGCGGACGGCATCAACTACCGCTCCGAGATTTGGATCAATGGCAAACTCGCCTTCGTGACGGCCGGCATGTTCTGCCAGGAGTTCGTGAACGTCAGCGACTATGTGGTCACCGACAAGCCCAACGCCATCGCGGTCAAAGTCTTTCCCGTGGACACGCCCGGCGACACCAAGCTGAAGCAGTGGGGCGCGGCGAACAACGAGTTCCGAAACGGCGGCGACGGCGAGATCGGCAAGAACGTGACCATGCTGATGGCCGTGGGCTGGGACTTCACGCTCAACGACGGCGTGCGCGACCGCAACACCGGCATCTGGCGCAGCCTCTCGCTCTTCGCCACCGGCCGAGCCGCTCTTCGCCATCCGTTCGTGCGCTCGACGCTGGCCAAGCCCAACTACGACTCGGCCGATCTGACCGCTTCGGTGGAGGTCGAGAATCCGACGACCGGCGACGTGACCGTCAAAGTGATAGGCGAGGTCGTTGGCACCGACATCCGCTTCACCTGCGACGCCACGCTCTTCCGCGGCGAAGTGCGAACCGTGACCTTTTCGCCCAAGACCCACCCGCAGCTCGTGGTCAAGAACCCGCGCCTTTGGTGGCCGATCCACAAAGGCCCGCAGAATCTGTATGAGGTGAGGTTCACGCTGCAGACGCTGGACGGCAAGACTAAGAAATACGCCGACAGCGACGCGCTCAAAACGCGTTTCGGCATCCGCGAGATCACCTCGGATCAGAACAGCCCTGACAAGTCGCGCACCTTCTACGTGAACGGTAAGCGCTTCTTCGTGCGCGGTACAAACTGGGTTCCGGATGCCATGTTGCGCGCGGACGACGCGCGCATGTACGCGGAGCTGCGCTACACGGCGCAGGCGGGTGTGAACTTCATCCGCATTTGGGGCGGCGGCATCGCGGAGTCGGACACCTTCTTCCAGCTCTGCGACGAGCTGGGCCTGCCGGTGTGGCAGGAGTTCTGGCTGACGGGCGACACCAAGCATCCGGTGGACCAGCCGCTCTATCTCAAGAACCTGGCGCAGACGGTCAAGCGCATTCGCAACCACCCGTCTCTTGCCCACTACGTCTCGTCCAACGAATCCACCGAGGTTTCCGGAGCGAAGGAGCTGATTCAGGCGTTGGACGGCACCCGTTGCTACCAGCAGCAGTCCGAGTGCGACGGCGTGCACGACGGCAGCCCGTACAAGACGGTGAACCCGATGCAGCACTACGAGAACACCGCTTCGGACCGCGGCAGCCGGATCGACGGCTTCAACCCGGAGTACGGCATGCCCTGCCTGCCGACCTTGGAGTGCCTGCGCGAGATGATGGACGCGAAGGACCTGTGGCCGATCAACAAAGAGGTCTGGGACTACCACGACGGCGGCGGCTTCCATCTGATCACGACGCTCTACAACGACCTTGTGAACCAGTATGGCCCGTCGCAGAGCATCGAGGAGTACGCGACCAAGGCGCAGGCCGTGGGCGGCGCGGGCTTCCGCACGATCTGGGAGGTGTGGAACGCCAACAAGCTGGACTTCGGCGACCGCTACTGCGCGGGCCTGCTCTTCTGGTACCACAACTCGCCGCTGCGCCAGACCGGCAGCCGCATGTGGGACTGGTCGCTGGAGCCGACCGCCGCGCTCTACTACTCGCAGGACGCGCTGGAACCGCTGCACGCGCAGTTCGAGTACCTCTCCAACACGGTCACGGTCGTCAACGATTATTACAAGGCCCTCAAGGGCTACACGGTCAGCGCTGACGTGTATGACTTCAACCTGAAGAAGGTGGTCGCGATGCAGGCCAAGGTGGATCTGCCCGAGGACGGGCTGGCGCACAAGGCGCTGAAGATCGACTTCCCGGCGGACATCACGCCGGTACACTTCATCAAGCTCACGCTGACCGACGAGAAGGGCGCGTTCGTCTCCGACACCTTCTACTGGCGCTCGACGAGTGTTTACAAGGGCAGGAAGACACTGACAGGCCCCTGCACGGCGGGCTTTGAGGATCTCGCGAAGCTGCCTGCCGCAACGCTCAAGGCCACGCACGCGGTGCGGGCGGAGGACAGTAGCACCTTTATTGATGTGACGGTCGAGAACGCGGGCGCAAGCCTCGCATTCATGGCGCAGCTGCAACTGCTCGACAAGGACGGCAAGCCGGTCCGGCCGTCATTCTACACAGACAATTTCTTCAGCCTCTTGCCGGGTGAGAAGCGGAGCGTCACGATTGAGACCGAATCCGCAAACCTCAAAGGCGGCGACGCTCTGGTCGTGAAAGGCTGGAACGCCGCGCCGCAGCGGTTCGCCGTCAGTCAATAGCGCGCAGGCCAAGCGGATTTCGTACAATCGTAAAGTCTAACCTTAGGATTGTACGAAAAGGCGGTTCGCTTACAAATCCCGTTTCGGAGGTGTGGGGCGTTGAGAAGTGACAGTGACGCGGTACGCCCCACTTGGAATGAGGCGGCAACGCCGCAAGAACTTCGGATGGTTGACCAGCCTCACAGCCTAAACAGCTAAGCCCTTGTCCGCGCGTCACGCGCGGGACCAGCGGGCGTAGGCGCCGCAGGGGGTGGGCAGCACCTCGGGCGTGCCGGTGAGCAGCATCTCGCCCGATGCGGTCGCGCCGCCGAGTCCGGCGGCGGACTGACCGAGCACGTTCTCTAGGACCACAGGCGAGTAGCCGGGAGTGTGCGCGCTGAGCAGGATGAAGAGCGGGTCGGGCGTCAGCAGGTTGCGGCAGAGGCGCAGCGTTTCGGGCAGATCCTTCTCGATCTTGTACATCTCGTTGTTCTGGCCGCGGCCGAAGGTTGGCGGGTCGAGGATCACGGCGTCGTAGCGGCGCTCGCGGCGCTCTTCGCGGCAGAGGAACTTGTGGGCGTCGTCGGTGATCCAGCGGACGGGGTGCTCCTGGAGGCCGTTGAGCGCGGCGTTATCGCGCGCCCACTGCACCATGCCCTTGGAGGCGTCGAGGTGGCAGACCTCCGCGCCGCCCAGAGCTGCGGCGAGCGTCGAGCCGCCGGAGTAGGCGAAAAGGTTGAGCACGTGAACGGGGCGGCGGCGTGCGATGCATCCGGCGCGCACGGATTCGCGGACAAACTCCCATTGGGCGCGCTGTTCGGGAAAGATGCCGAGGTGTCCGAAGTCGGTGCCGGAGAGTTTGAAGGCGATGCCGGCGGTTTGGATCTTCCACTCGGCGGGCAGGGCGCTGCGGTTGTGCCACTGGTTGCCTTCGGCGCGATCGAAGGTGGCGTGAGCCTTATCCCAGACGCTCTGAGGTTGCGCGGGTTTCCAGACTGCTTGCGAGCAGGGACGCGCCAACACATAGGCGCCAAAGCGTTCGAGTTTTTTTCCGTCGCCGCTGTCGAGCAGGGCGTAGCCGTCGGTTGTGTTTGCGGGTTGCATGGTTAGGGGTGTCCACTCTTATGCCACAAAAGCAGGATGGCCATGGCGGTGAAAAACAGGCCGAGCAAGATTTTGACAACGACCAGGTTACGTTTGCTCCAATCGATGAGGGATTTGAGCTGCATGCCGCGGTGGAAGCAGACAAAGACGGCTGCCAGGGGCAGAACGAAAAGCAGATTGTATGTGAGCAGCAGACTCCAGGTCCATAGGTTGGAGCTGTCGGTCTTGATCATATACATGAGCACGGGGACATAGCTCTGTCCGGTGCAGACACTCTCGAGGATGGTCACACCCGCGCCGGTCACCAGTCCGCCGAGAATGGGGCCGCCGACTCCGAGTCGCGAGTTCATGAAACTGTGGATGCTGTTTTTGATATTCTTCGGGATCTGGAGCGTCACGTCGTCGGGACGCTGGGATTTGCGGAAACGGAAGGCATCCCGGAAGGAGAGCACGGCGAGCGGGATCATGCAGAGCCCGAGGATGATTTCGGCGATTTTTTTTACGAGCGGGAAGTTCGGAGCCTGTCGGAAGGCGAAGAGGAAGCCGATGCCGAGACCGGTGTAGACGAGGAACGAGGCGGTGATGAAGGAGATGCCGACCAAGAGCCGGGTCCGCCGGCTGGCCTTGGCTACCGTCAGGACGCTCATGAAGAAGATGAGTGTGGAGATGGCGCAGGGGTTGAAACCGTCCAGCAGTCCGCCCACGGCGACCACGGAGACGGTGAATGCTTTGGCGCTCGTTTGCACGACGGACTGCGCCTCCGCGTGGTTTAGCGGAGGGGGCTGCGGAGCTGTCCAGCCCGGCTTCTGGCGGCCGATGAGCGCCTCGTTGACACGGTCGCACAGGCCGGTGGCGATCACCTCATAGCCAGAGAGGAAAGCGGTATGATCCACCACGAGCGAGACGCGGCCGTTGTCGGTATTGTGGCAGCGCTGTTTGTAGGCCAGCAGCAGCGGAATGGTTTCGGTCTTGGTCATGTCGTGCCAGACCATCGCGTAGAGGTTCTCGAAGCGGGCCTCGAGTTCGGGGAAGACCACGCGCTTGACGCGCTCGCACTCCGTGCAACCGGGCGAAAAAAAGATATCCACACTCACCTGATCAGACGTGTCCTCCGCAGATGCGGAACAGACGCTCACCGTCAGAAGCAGCGCCGCAGCGAGTAATCCTTTGAGTCGAACCATACGGGACCCCTACCTTCGTTCCTTGGCGTAGTCATTCCAAGAAACGCACAGTGTAACGGGGACAGGGGGGCGGATGCAAGGGGATACGAAACACCGGGAAGGCACACGCGAACGATACGGGAGACAGCCCTCAGCCGAGCGCTTGCCGTGGGTCAGAGACCCAGAAGACGGGCGGCGTTCTCCCAGAGAATCTTTTTTTGTTCAGGCGCAGTGAGGGCTAGGCTGAGGAAGGCTTCGAGGATTTTCGCGGGCTCCTGCCACGGGCCGTCTGTTCCGAAAACGATACGGTCTGCGCCATGGTTCTTCACCATCCGCGTGATCTGGGCATGCGGCATCCAGAAGAGCGTATGCGAAAGATCAAGGACGACGTTTTCGCCGATGAGCGTTTGCTCCGACTCGTCCCACATTTGGAATCCGCCGAGGTGAGCCGCCACCAACGTGAGCCGGGGGTGGCGCGCCAGAAGGTGGGCAATGGAGGTCGGCGAAGAATGGTAGGGCGGCTTGAAAACGCGCTCTCCTCCCGCGTGAAGAAAAACGAAGAGGTCCAAGTCGGCGCAGGCTTCCCACGCCGGTTCGATGCGCGGGTCATCCAAAGTGAAAGTTTGATATTCGGGGTGGAGCTTGACGCCTTTGAATCCAGCGGCCTTTGCTGCGGCGAGCACGGCGGGGATATCCGGAGTGTCTGGGTGAACGGTGGCCAGGCTATAGACCGGTTTTCGGTTGTTTGCGGCGGCCCAGGCGTTGATCGACGCCACCTGGTCCGGTTTGGTGGCGACCGGCAGGTTGAGCGCGCCACAAAATCCGGTTTCTGACAGTTTTTTCCTCAAGCCGCCGAGGGTGCCGTCGAAGGCAGGAGGATTGCCAAAACGCTCGGTGAGGTGAACGACGGCCTTCGCTGCCAAAGGGTCGGGATAGAGATGGACGTGGAAATCGAAAACTGGGCAAGGGGGTTGCATAAAAACAAGTTAATCTTAGATCGGACAGACGGTCTGCGCAAGAGAAAGCTGTCGCTGTGCCGAGGTGAACATGGAGACCGGCCAGCCCTCGAGGGAGCAAAACGGCAAGTGGACACAACCCGGCTCCTGTGGTACTTTTTTAGTCGATTTGGCCCGGCTCAGTATTCGACAAGGCTTGGGTTCAGACCGAATAGCGGGCAAGGGAGCTTTGAGGTAATTTGAGGCGGACATATGAGTAACCAGATAAGCGAAAAATTCATGTTGTCGGGGATCGTCGCGACGATGATGGTTTCGGCGGGATGCATGTCCTTCAGGGAGTCGAACACGACGCGTACGCCGGAAGAGCAAATCCTGTTGAGCAAGGCGGTGGATTATGCCCTCGTCGAGGCGACCCCCACCGGACTGACCGGCAGGCGGACGTTCGTCGACGTGACGAATTTGGACTGTACGGATAAGGCGTATGTGGCGGATGCCGTGAAGCAGAAACTCGCGTCGAAAGGGGCTCGCATCGTCGACAAAGCGAGTGAGGCAGAGGCTGTCGTGACGGTGCGTGTGGGCATGTTGGCGACGCAGTCGGGGACTGCGCTGGTCGGCCTTCCCACGGTCAAGCTTCCGGCGATCTTGACCTCCGGAACGCTGGAGACTCCTGAAATTGCCCTTTTCAAGCGCGCCACTCAGGAAGGGATGGCCAAGTTGTGCCTGACCGCCTACGACAACGATACGAAAGAGCTTATGGATACGCACGAAGGAATGGCACGGACGCATTTCGACCGCTGGAACATCCTGTTCGTCGTCAACTTCAACAGAACCAATGTGCCTGAGCTGACCATCCCTCCATCTCCGACGAAATGACGTGGCTACTCAGGCAACAGCGTTCCGGGTGCGGGGTTCAGGAACAAGTAGCCAGCGACCGCAGCATCTGACAAACGGGATTTGCGCGTCGGAGTGAAGGCCTTGCATGTAGCTTTTCTGAACCCTGAAATCCGAACCCTCCTGCCACGACCGGTTGCGAAGTGAAGGGCGACCGGTTCTTAAAAGGAACGCGGCTCGGAGCTTTCCGCACCGCGCTCCTTTCTCGGCGAGGTCAAAAGACAAGGATGAGCGAGCCGACGTGGCGGATCTCCACATTGACGCGCTTGTTCACGCTGTCGACGATGACGGTGCGCAGAACGCTGCCGGACACGCCGTCGCCGGTGACCTTCCATTTCGACAGCGACAGCGCGTTTGTGGGATCGAGCGAACCGTAGGTCATGACTGTGCGGCGGAAAGGCGTGGTCAGCGGATCGGCCGAAGTGTGTCCCAACGCGATCGTGCCGGTATTGGTCGCCGACAGCGTTCCGGTGACCCGCACAAGGTCATTCGTGGTTGCATCAGTAGTGCAGGCATAAATAAGGTTGGTGCCGCTGAGCGTGAGGTTGTCGATTGTCAGGATGGCCATGCCGCTGTCGGCATCCGGCGTGAGGCTGTCGGTGACGATCAGCACGCCGTTGGAGACGGTGCCGCCACCGGTGACAGAGGTCGCAACGTTGGTCGTGCCCAGTAGGTCGAGGGTGGCTGCCGTCGCCACGCGCAGCGGCGGCCGGGGCGTGGCGGTTGTGTACAGCGTGGCGACTTCGTTGGAGGTAAGTGCCCGAGCGAAGACAGCGACGTCGTCGATCATGCTGCCCGAGCCCAAGATCTCTCGGTTCGGATCGCCCGCAACGGCAACGCCGCGCCCGAGGGTCAACAGGTGTCCCGAGGTCAGAAGCGTGGGAGCCACAACGTTGGTAGAACACTTCATTACGCCGTTGAGATAGGCGTCCATCCGCACGGGGGTAACCACGTAGGTGACCATGTACCAGGTGCCGGTCGTGAGGTTGCCGCCGATGTCTGGCGTGATGTTCGCGCCAAAGTTGCCGGCGTTGAAAGATGAGACATAGTTGCCGGCGTTGAATTTGAAATCGAACGTGCCGTCTGCAGCAGCCTCGCCGGTGTTCACGCGGGTGCTGAAGAAGCCCTGATGGCCAATGTCCTTGGCCGCGAGATTGACCCAGAGGGAGACGGAAAAATTGACGACGCTGAAGGCTGACGTATAGTTCATCTTCAGGGAGCCGCTGACGCCCGGGAAGCGTGCGGCTTTACCGCAGGCGCCGCCGTCGACGAACGTGACCAAGTTCGTGTTGTTCTGCTGCATCAAATCAAAGCCGTTGCCCGACTGGTCGGCAAGCGTGCCGTCGTCGAAAGTCCAGAGCGCAAGCAGGCCCTCCGGGTAGAGGCGCTGCTGCCGCTGGTTGAGGCGTGCGCGCAGGGTGCCCGCCTGCACATCCGTCAAACCATACCAAGCGTTGTTGGTTGAAGGGAGCGTCAAGGTTGCCGGTCCGCGTTTCACCAGACCGCCGGTCGTACCTGCCGCACGCAGCGGTTGGACGATGGCGATATCGGCGACGGGAGTTTCGATGAGCGCGCCGCCGGAACGGAGCGTAAGCGTATCCACGCCGTAGAGGTAGTTGGTCAGGGTGGAGGTGCCATACGAGGCGAGCCCCATCGCTTTCAGCAGGCCGCCGTTGAAGGTGAAAGCCGTCCGTCCGCCGCCGCTGGCGTAGGGCACCGCACGCGTGGTGGCGACGAGGTCCAGTTCGCCGACCCCGGCTGTGCCGTTGCCGAGCACGGCGGTGTTGTAGCGGGCCGAATAGGTGTCGGACATCCAAGAGCAGTAACCGGTGATGTTCAGGCGTCCGCCGTTGACCGCGATGGCACCGCCAGGGCCGGAGAACAGGGCGACAGAGTCCAGGTAGCCCATGGCCACACGGCCGAGTGTCATGGTGCCGCCGTTGACGGTCAGATAGCCCGGGCCCCTCGAGCTGATGTTGGCCCACGTGGTGGAAGGCGCGAAGAAGATGCCGTCGTTCAGGATGTACGAAGCGGGGGCTGTGCCGGAGTCGCGGATGAACAGGCCTTCGGTATGTGTAAGGTCGACACGTCCGCCGTCCTGCCGCACGACGCAGTCGTTGTTGGTCGTGTCGAGCGCGGCGGCGCTCAGGTAGATGCCGCCCACCTTGAGGTGCGCGCCTGCGTCGATGATCAGCGTGGTCTTCTTATTGGCGTCCTTGCCGAGTTGGATCGAGTCGCGGATGGCCCCTTGGAAGGTGTAGTCCGCGCTTGAAGACAGGCGCAGCGTGCCTTCGCGGAGCTGAATCTTGCGGTTGGTGCCGCCGACATTGACGGTGCCCGAGAGCGTCACGCCGTTGGTGCTTTCGATGCCGAGGGTCATGTCGGCTGTATAAGCGAGCGTGCCGCCGAAGGTCAGAGAAGCCTGCTCGGTGCGGAGCACGGAGGCGGCGTTGACGGTGATGGGCGCGTTGAGCGTGAGCGCGTTCGCGCCGACGTGGCGTGCGGTGCCGCCGCTGAGTTGCAGGGGCTTGGTGCCGAAGACGTCGTTGGTGACGTCGAGGTTGCCGGCGCTGACGAGAACGCCGCCCGCATTGCCGAGCGCGGCGCTCAGGCGCAGCGTGCCTGGGCTGTCCTGGCGCAGCGTGCCGGCGCCCGAGGTGGCCGCGGCAAGGGCCAGCGTCGTATTTGTGGCAGGCTGCATACTGGCGTCCCTGGGGCCGATTTCGAACGTGGAGGCAACCGAGACGTCTTGGGTGGTTACGAGCGATCCGTTATCGAACCGGGCTCCGCCCGCGAGCGCGGCTCCGTCGCGCAGGGCGAGACGTCCGTCGCGGACGACAGTCTGTGTCTGGTTGGTTCCGGTCAGCGAGACGGTTCCCGCGCCGGCCACGGTCAGGGGGCCGGTTCCCGACAGGCCTCCTGCGAGCGTGAGCGTCGTGTTGGTGGCCGGTTGGGCGAGGGTGTTGCCCGCGAGTGACAGCGGCGCGGCGACAGTCTGTTGTCCAGCTTGGACGAAGAGGGTTGCCTGCTGCGTGCCGGCGTCGAGCGTCAGCGTCTGGTTGCCCGCGAGCGTGTAGGGCGCGGCATTGCTGAAGACGAGGCTGCCGACCGTGGAGGGCGCGTCGAGCGTCACGGTCAAGGCCGCGACGGCATTGGTCAGAAACTGCGCGGAAGCGCTGGCCGCGTTCGGGACGCCGCCTGACCAATTGGCGCTCTGGGACCAGAGTCCATCTGTCGCTGAGATCCACTGCGCTCCGGTGCCGTTGGAGACCGTCAATGTGACGACGCCAGCGGCGGCAGAGAATTGGTAGAGCTTGGAAGGGTCGGGGTTGGCGACGCGCAGGTTGTTCGCTGAGCCGGTCAGCGCGCCCGCATAGGTGATGAGGGGATACGTGCCGTTGGCGGAGAAACGCGCCATGGTGCCGGGCTGGTAGAGCAGCACCTCGCCCGCCCGCGAGAGATCCAGCCCGCCGGAGGTTGTGACGGCGATCTGGTCCAAATTGGATGCATCGCTGACCTCGAAGGCGACGATGCCCGCGCCTTGCGTGGTGCCGAGTGTCAGCGTACTGAGCGTGAGCGGGGTCGTGGCGTTGGTGGTGAAGGAGAAAGTCGCGCCATATTCGACCGCAAGACTTCCCGAGAAGAAGGTGTTGCTCGAAAGCACAGCCGAGGCGTACGGGGCGAGCCGGAGCGCCGTCGAGGCCAGCGGCGCGTCGATGCGCAGCAGGCCGTTCGACACAATCGTCGCGCCGGTGTAGGTGCAGTTTGTGGCGAGAAGCAGCGTGCCGGTGCCGAGTTTGGTGACGCCGCCGGCTGGTGCGCCGCCGGATTCGAGCGAGTCATTGAACGTCACCGTGTAGCCCTGCGTATCGAACACGAGTCCGGTCGGCCCCACCATCGAATCGATCAGGTTGGGCTGGGTGCCGAAAAAGGTGGCTGTGGTCTTTCCTGCGCGCACCGTGCCGCCGTTGAAGAACAGGGTGGTGTGCAGGTTGGTCTTGATCGTGCTGTAGACGAAAGAGCCTGTGAGGAAGGCTCCGGCATTGAAAGCGATGCGGTTGGTGATGGAGCCGACGGATTTCGTATTGTTAAGCGTATAACCGACGTCGAAGTCGCCATCGCCGTTGGCGGCGCGGCGGAAGAGGCCGCCGTTCATGGTGATCCAGGCACCGCCGTTCTCGGCCAGCGGGTTGCCAGCCAGCCACTGAAACTCGCCGTCACCGCTGAGGGTGAGGAGCGTGTTGCCATTGTTTGACCAGCGCAGGTTGTTGTTTCCGACAAAAACTCCGCCGCGGACATTGACAATAGTGGTCGCTGTCGAACTTTGTGCACCGAGAAACGCGCTACCACCAGCAATATTGATCTTGCCGCTGTACAGGTCGACGGTCGAAGCCTGCCAGATCGTATAGTTCGAACCTGTAAAACCGGAGAGCGTCGCGTTGTTGGTGACGATTAGCCGCGTCCCGTTCAGAAGGTCTAAACGGTAGAAAACCGTGTCGGCGGCGATGACGACGGTGCCCGCGGTTACACTGCTGATATAGACGCCAGTGGGATCGTTCACGGTCCAGTTGCCGCCGCCGTTGAGCGTCAGCGTGCCCGTGCCACTCTTGGTAAAGTAGGCGTTGGTTGCGCCGCTCGTGAGGTAGCCGTCGAGCGCGATGCCGCCCGCGCCGGTGTCGAGC
>Ga0209697_10003530_pt1 | contig 21125 bp, 12 predicted proteins | sample AliMusrvi5mmetaG_FD_184115 | JGI IMG/M metagenome (GOLD analysis project Ga0209697, IMG submission 184115) | Freshwater lake bacterial and archeal communities from Alinen Mustajarvi, Finland, to study Microbial Dark Matter (Phase II) - Alinen... | ecosystem: Environmental > Aquatic > Freshwater...
CTTTCTGTACACCACTAAGTTAACCGCATCTTTACGGACCTTACCTATGTGTGGATTTGTTGTATATGACATATACATGATTTTACTACTAAGGTGTTGCGAAGGTCATGATACATTACGCTGGGTTGACAGAAGGGTATTGTGCATGCTACTATATTTTCAGGAGGTGATAGATATGCTTACAAAACTTCAGAAGCTAATGAGGAAGAGTCTGGGCGAGTCTTTACACGCTTTCGCTCTTCACCCAGTTGATCAGACCAATGATCGTTGGTTAGTCAGCAACGATGGCTCAATGTTTCTCTGGATGTATCCAGGAGGAGGAATTGGTTTGTATTCGATCAGTCTTGGCAAGTGGTTGGTGTTACCTGAGTGGTGTTCAGTGAGATGGACTGGCAATACCCTCAACTTTTTCGGTCGAAATGATGAGACAATGAAGTTCTCAATCACGGAAAACCGGGTTGTTGACAGGGGTGGTTGGCGGTTCTCTCCTATACCATAGTGGTTACAAGGCCACTAGCAATCTGAAACGGCGATTCCAGCAATGGGGTCGCCGGTTTCTTTTTATTAACATCATTAATATGGTTAACATCTAGTAGGGTATACCTCCAAATATGAGGTTCTAACTTCGTTCATTAATCTCCACCAATGGTAACACTTTAATAAAGCCCTTATTTCTAGGGTTATTTTGGTTCTAACTCAGGAAGTGTCTCTTAAAGGACTTGCGTAATTGGGTAATATTGGGTAATATTGGGTAAGTCTAATAATAACCAATAATTAGATCATAAACTATAAATATGGAAATAAATCGTTTTAACAAGCGCATAAAGATCACTTCTGAAATCCTATCCAAAATAGCCAAGATAGACGAATTTAAGGGACTTTGGAAGGGGAGTATAAATCTAAATCCAGTCATTCTGAAGAGACTAAGGTCTACGGTGATTATTACATCGACCGGTGCCTCGACGCGTATTGAGGGGGCGAAGATGAGCGATGAAGAAATCGCACGCCTTTTGCGCGGACTAAAATCTAATCCTCCGAAGAATAGGGATGAACAAGAAGTTGCAGGCTATGCCGATCTGATCGGACGAATTTTTGATCATTATAAAGACTTGAAACTGACGGAAAATAATATCTTGTTATTTCACAGCATACTCCTGAATTATTCAGAAAAAGATAGAGGACATAAAGGCAAGTATAAAGATCATGACAATGTAGTCGCAGCTACCAATGCAAAAGGGGATAATATCATTTTGTTCAAGGCAACGCCTCCATATCTAGTCAAGCCGGAAATGGAAGCGGTGCTCTTTTGGACTGTAACTGAATTAGACAAAAAAGAACTGCACCCCCTACTTGTCATGGCGAATTTCGTTTTCGAATTTCTGGCTATTCACCCATTCAATGATGGAAATGGGCGCCTTTCTCGTGCTCTAACGAATCTTCTCTTGCTCCAAGCGGATTACTCATATACTCCATATGTATCTTTGGATGAAATCATTGAGGATACCAGAACTGAATATTATTTAGCCTTGCACAATACTCAGAATAGCCACAAGACTGATCACGAGGATATTACGCCTTGGGTGAACTATTTACTTGACTCCCTTATTGTTCATGCAAAGCGAGCTCAAGCACTTATGGAAGGCGAACAACCGGAGAAGCTTTTAGCAGAAAGCCAAGAAAAAATTCTGGGGCTGTTTGAGGGTGCCGCCGACTTGAGCATCTCCGAAATCATCAAGCAATTGGATAATGCACCCCGAGAAGCAATAAAGAAAAACCTGGCACGCCTAGTTGAGCTTCGGATGCTTGAATTAGTTGGTGGTGGCAGGGGGGCACGATATAGGAAGATATTTCAGTAACTTCGGTATGTAAATATAGCGGCTTTCCTTTCCCAATAAAGTTCTAACATCCTTCACAGTCCTCCACCACAAAAGGCTAACTTTATAAGAATCGCCAATATTGCATAACTTTATAAAGTTTGCTATTATGGCGTTGTGACCAATTTGGCCACTAAACATATGACTATTCGTCAAAAATTAGAAATAATCCAAAATAGACTAGGACTGACACAGACCAAGCTGGCTCTGAAGTTGGGCGTATCTTTTGTCACATTCAACAGCTGGTGGAATGATAAGTCTAAACCCAGGGCAAAGGCACTCTCTGCCATAGATGTGCTCTTCTTGGAGGTGACCGGCCAGAAAATAATTCCCACCGATCAACTAACAGCAAAAAAGGAGGTCTTGTCTAAACAGTCATATCAACACAAAAGTATTATTGATGAGATTCTTAATCACCCAGATATTCGTGACCAATTTATTCTCAAACTGACATATCACAGTAATAGCATAGAAGGGAGCACGCTTACTGAACCGGATACGGCGGCGGTTCTATTTGACAATGTTGCCTTGCCCAATAAAAGCCTGACTGAACAGCTTGAGGCAAAGAACCATCAAACCGCATTGAATTATTTGTTTGATTTTGTCTCAAAAAAAGGAAAGATCGATGAAAGCCTGGTTCTAAGACTTCACAGTATTCTCATGAACGGTATTCGCCCAGATGCTGGCTCATATCGCAATCATGGCGTTAGAATCACCGGTGTAGACTTGCCAACAGCCAATCATATGAGTATTCATAAACTGATACCAGAAATCTTAGCTTTGATTGATAATAGAACCAAGGACATCATTTTTTTGTCGGCTAAGGTTCATGCTAAGTTTGAACAGATTCACCCATTCTCCGATGGTAATGGTCGCATTGGCCGTCTTCTTATGAATGCTATGCTGCTTAGTGCTAATTTTGCTCCAGCAGTTATTCATCAAGAAAATAAGAGGCTCTATTACACATATTTATATAAGGCTCAGACCAAAGAGGATTATAGTCAATTAGAAAACTTTCTTTGCGATGCAATTGGTGATGGTTTTAAGATTTTGGAGCGAGAGGATTAGGTTTGGTATATAAACCCACGCTCCATTCTCCTCAAACAAAGTTCTAATACTAGAGAGTACTGCGATTTACAACCAGTCACTACGCTCCTGGGTAAATCGGGAGCATCCTTCACAGTCCCCCACTAGCACAGAAAACCTTGATATTTTCAGGGTTTTAAAAAATATAAAAAAGTCATATTTCTAGATACTCAATATGCTATAATTTTACAATGAACCATGAACAGATTTACACACAGTTACCACAGGAAAATATCTCGAAAAGTCCGGAGAGAAAAGAAGAGCTTACTCCAGTTATAGAACCAGTGGTACAAAAACCTGTAGAAGTTGCGGATGATAGTTTAAAAGCAAAAGAAGAACAATTGAAAAAAGATGAAATTGCTTTAAGAAAAGTCCGTGAATCGCTAGGCATCACTAAACCGGAAGATTCCGATACTCAAGACATTGGGGTAGATACAGCATCAGAAAGGATAGAAGAAGAGGAACAAGAAGATTATGAAAAAATTTTGGAATGGTATAAAAAAGCCAAAGAAAAAGCGGATAGGTTCATTGCAGAAATAGATCCTGATTACTCTGTTGAGATAGTAAATACCGATAGTAGGTCTGATAATGGTACAAATGTCGAGAACAGTATAAGTCTGTATTTTAATCATACAAAAAATTCTAAGTTGAGTTGGACTATGTCTATAAGGATGAATGATGACTATTTGAATAATAGATTTGAAGATGTGGTAAAAAATATATACAACAAAAGAATTCATTCTGAAAAAGAAAATATCGCGAATGATGCAGAAGATCACGAAGATGCTGATGATGATTTTGGCTATCAAGAGTTACCTGAAATTGAAGGAAAGGAGAAATCTAAAGGAGAAGCCGAGCTTAGAATCATAGAACTTGCCAATATGATTACCGATAGACTACGTAGTAAATTCGGTTTGAAAAATGTTCCTGTGCCCGACAGGGCAATACATATAATCAGAGAGGCAGATTGGAGTTCTAAGGGGACCGCCTCTTATATCGAAGAATTGAGAGCTATATTGGTGAAAGAACCGGAAAAACTTCAGATTTTTAAGAAAAAAGTTATACACGAAATGCTTCACCTTAAATCCTTGAATATTCTTCCAGTAGTCTTGAATGAAGCGCTCGTAGAACAGATAACTATAGAAAGTATGAAGCTTATAAGTGATGATCCTTATACCTCTACGGAATGTAGTCAGTCTGAATACCTACAGGAGAAATATAAAGATCATAGAACTGAAAATGGGGAACCTCTATTTGATGAAGAAACATTCCTTGCATATGTAGGAAAAGATAGAAAGTTGCATGCAGAAAGTTTTACATATAAAAAAGAGCGAAGGTTGCTTGATGGGATTATCGATAATATCTACAAAAAGAGTGGGGGAATGTTTGCCTCACGCGATGAGGTGTTTGGTTTGTTTGTGAGCGCAAGTTTTACAGGGAATACAAAACCATTAGAGATTATTGATCAAATATATGGTTCTGGGACTTTTGAAAAATTAAAGCAGACGAAAGATGTTGATGGGGTAGAAAAAGTTTTAGGGATCTGATCATAAGAGTTTACGAAACCTATACTAATGGGGATAACCCTGTTGAAAGACTGGGGATAAGAGCTACAATTAACATCGGTCTGAACAAAGGGGGTCTTATGCCAGCATGTCTACATATTGGGTGTGAGCGTAAGAAGGGGATATTTCGGAGACGAAAATCCGCAGGGACAAAGACGATCGAGAAATTAGCGTCGACTCCAACATCTTTTCAACGAGCATTTGGTTGGTTGGCGACGATTAGAAATTCTCCGTCTTTTCCTTGTGAGTGAAGTCTTCTCGAAGGACTCACCGGCACTCACAGCTAGTTTGTCAGTAGTTCGCCAACCGGCGCCTCTCATGTAGGGACGCCGGTTTGACTGTTTGTTTTATGCCTCTTTTTCTGTATAATCAACATCTATGGCAAATACGCAGAATCCAGAACAAAACACGCCAGGAAACCCACAAAACACACCCAAAAAGCCACAAAATCCAAAAGGTGGTTTTCGTTTGATCCCACCGAAGATGAGTTTCTGGCAAGTCGCCATCCTTATTGTCTTGGCATTTCTTTTGATCTCTGGAATATACAGTGAATTTTCTACACAATCTGCGGCCACGGCTACTGCAGGAACGACATCGCTTTCCGGATTGGCAAATGATATAAACAGCGGCACCGTCGTCTCACTCGATGTGCAGACCGACCAGATCATTGCCGAATACAAAGACAAGACGACTGGTCTTTCCACCACCAAAGCCGTGCAGAAAGAAGTGGATTCTTCCGTTACAGAAAGTCTGACAAGGCTCGGAGTTTCTCCGGCGCGCATGGCATCGACGACGATAACAGTGGAAGGTCCGAGCGGCTTCTGGTATTGGATGGGTCAGCTCGCACCTTTTCTCGCACCACTTATTTTCTTGGTATTCTTCATCTGGCTTTTGTCTAGACAGATGAAAGGGGCTGGCATGCAAGCGCTTTCATTTGGCCAATCAAAAGCCCGCATAACTCTCCCGGATGACAAGAAACAAAGAGTCACTTTCAAGGATGTCGCTGGTGCAAAAGAGGCGAAGCAAGAACTACTGGAGATTGTCGATTTCCTGAAGAATCCGAAAAAGTTTATCGAGATTGGCGCAGAGATACCGAAGGGTGTTCTGCTCATGGGCGCACCTGGAACAGGAAAAACCTTGCTCGCTCGCGCGGTTGCTGGCGAAGCCAATGTCGCGTTTTTCTCGATTTCCGGTTCGGAATTCGTGGAGATGTTCGTCGGCGTTGGAGCATCGCGTGTGCGCGATCTTTTCAAACTGGCGAAAGAAGCTGCACCAGCAATTGTTTTCGTGGATGAGATTGACGCAGTTGGAAGAGCTCGTGGTTCCGGCATGGGTGGTGGAAATGATGAACGCGAACAGACATTGAATCAGATTCTCGTAGAGATGGATGGTTTCGAACCAAATGAAAAAGTTATCGTCATGGCGGCTACGAATAGACCGGACGTGCTCGATCCAGCTTTGCTCAGGCCAGGTCGTTTCGACCGCAGAGTGGTTATAGACCTACCAGATCGTGCAGATCGCGAAGCGATACTGAAGATTCACTGCGCGAAGAAGCAGCTGGCTGAAGATGTAAATATCACCGTGGTCGCTGAGCGCACACCAGGATTCTCTGGAGCCGACTTGGCATCGCTTATGAATGAAGCCGCCATCCTCGCGGCGCGCGAAGACCGCAACAAGATTGGTCAGTTCGACTTGATCCGCTCAATTGAGAAAGTCATGCTCGGTCCAGAACGCCGTAGTCATATCCTCTCGACGAAAGAGAAGGAGATTACCGCATATCACGAAGCCGGTCACGCTATTGTCTCATCGGTTTTGCCGTACGCCGACCCTGTTCATAAGATCTCTATCATTTCACGCGGACGCGCTGCCGGTTACACGCTCAAGTTGCCGACTGAAGAGCGCCGTTTGCAGTCGCGCAAAGAATTCCTCGATGATATCGCCGTTTCACTTGGCGGTTATGTCGCAGAGCGCATGATGTTCGGAGATATGACAACCGGCGCTTCCAACGATTTGCAAGTCGCCACAGCTCTCGCGCGCAGCATGGTCACGCAGTACGGAATGTCCGAGAAGATCGGTCCAGTCGCTCTCGAATCACCAGCTGGAAAAGTCATGTTTGGAATGGGCGTCGCCGACAAAGAATATTCCGAGAAAGTTTCCGCCGAAATCGACGGTGAAGTGACACGCATCATGACCGAGGCTCGCAAGCAAGCCGAAGATGTTCTCGCTCATCATAAAAAAGCTTTTGAAGCTATCGCCAAAAGACTCATAGAAACGGAGACAATTGAACGCGAAGAGTATGAAGCTATAGTTGTTGCACAGGGAATACCTATGAAGAAATTAGAAAACCGCTAGGATTTGTGTTATAACTTAAGGGCCAAATCACATGCGCGCGTAGCTCAGTTGGTAGAGCAGTCGACTTATACTCGATCGGTCGGGGGTTCAAGTCCCTCCGCGCGCACTAAGATCAATTCTTGAGGAGCTAGTTTTAGTAGTGCACCAATAACATTGCTCGTCAATATTGATTATTTTTTCTGAAGTGGGAAAATTGAGGTATGGAAGCTATTACAAAAATCGCCATATTCAAGAAGAAACAGATACGCAAAACCATTTACCAAAATGAATGGTGGTTTTCGGTTGTGGACGTTATTGAGGCACTGACTGATAGCGATAGGTCAAGTGTTTACTGGACTGCCATGAAAGCCCGGGTTAAGGGTGAAGACGGATTTCAACTATCTACAATTTGTAGACAGTTGAAGCTTCTTGCCACAGATGGCAAAATGCGTGAGACTGATTGTGCTGATACAGAAGGTTTATTTCGTATAATTCAGTCTATCCCATCGCCGAAAGCTGAGCCATTCAAACGCTGGCTGGCAAAGGTTGGATATGAACGTGTTCAAGAGATTGAAAATCCAGAGTTGGCCACGAAAAGGACTCGATTGCTGTACAAGCTCAAAGGCTACCCTGATAGTTGGATTGAAAAGCGTATGCGTGGTATTGCTATTCGTGAGGAGCTCACAGATGAATGGAAGAAGCGAGGAGCAAAAGAGAGACGAGACTACGAGATTTTGACGGCAGAAATTTCCAAAGCGACTTTCGGTGTCACTCCTGATGATTACAAAAAGCTCAAAGGACTGAAGCTTGAAAATCTAAGGGATCACATGGATGACTTTGAACTGATTTTTACCATGCTTGGCGAGAGATCAACTACGGAAATACATCGTCAGGAAGAATCACAAGGTGTGTTAAAGCTTAAATCAGATGCAAACCGTGGAGGAAAAATCGCAGGTGTTGCAAAAAAAGAGCTTGAAAGGGAATTGGGTAGATCCGTAGTATCGAAAAAGAATAAATTTTACTTTATCTGATAAAAACTGATAAAACCTAAATTGCTAAACATAACAGTTATAATAGGTCGAGGCCGAGCGACAAGGTATGTAAAGATATAGCAATTTGCTATAATATAGCCATGCAGCTAGCTTGGCAATCAAAAAGCGAAGGCTTTACTCTCATAGAGATCATCATATATGTGGCGATACTCGCTATCATCCTATATTTTATCGGCGGGTTTATTTTCAATGGCGTGAACAGCGAAAGTAAGATCCAATCTTGGCAGGAAGTGAACGACAATGGCCGCTTCATAGAGAATAAGATCCTTGAAACCGTGCAAAGTTCCAAGGGAGTGAATTAGGACATTGGCGATTTTTCAATAAAAATGCAATCTTTCAAAAAAATCCTGACAATATCCGTATTTGCCGTCATATTTCTCGGCACTTCTCTTGTCTCGATGCTGACTTTCTCAACGAAAGCGTTCGCGGCCAGCTATTATTGGGTTGGGGAGGGCGCGACTTCGAATATAAACGACACTGGAAACTGGTCCACAGTTTCTGGTGGAGTGGGCGGTGCGGGAGTGCCGACGACTACAGATACAGTCACTTTCAATGGCGTGAACAACGGTAACACTATCTCAGGTCTGGTCGGTTATTGGAAACTAGATGAGACGGCTACGCCGGCAGTCGACTCTTCCGGTAACGGCGATCCAAATGGTACATGGGTCGGAAGCCCGACAGCCACCACCTCGGTTCCTTCAGCAATACAATTCTCCGATCCGAAGGCTTTGAACTTCAATGGTACTAGCCAATATATCCAAGCGGCCAGCGCTTCGACCATAGTGAATCCGAATACTTCAGATCTCACACTTTCAACATGGATCAATGTGAAGAACTTTGCCAACGACGGTACTGCCAACCAAGGAGTCTTTATGCAGAATATAGATGGTAGCAACGCCTGGATGATGACTATGGGGACAGGCTCTACTGGTACGAATCAGTTTACATTTATCATCCAAAAAGGTGGAGTCGCTTATCAATACTACACCACCAATACTTTTTCTACGAACACATGGTATCACCTAGCGGAAATTTGGAACCACAATACAAATATCATGCAGATATATGTAAATGGAACGCTTCAAGCTACCACTTCGACTTCCGGATTTGGTCTAGGAACGGCAGATAACAAGTATTATATCGGCGCAAGAAGCGATGGATTGGGACATTTCAACGGTTCTCTCGACGATGTTCGCATATATAACCGAGTGCTTTCAGCGGCGGAAGTGACAGCTCTGGCGGCGGGTTCTTCGACTACTGGAGGAGGTGTCGTCGTAAATTCAAATAGCAATGCCACGATAAATACCGCGTGGAGCGTGGCTGGGATTACTATAACTTCAGGATATTCCGGAACCATAACCCAAAATTCTGGCGTCGCTTTCACGGTTGGCACATCCGGTTATTCTCAAGCCGGCGGTACATTTGCGGGATCGACAGGGAATATGACAGTCGCTGGAAGTTTTACTAAGACCGGAGGGACATATACAAATAGTGGGTCATTAACTTTTAGTGGATCGGCAGCTGCCACCTCGACTTGTTCGGAAGTTCTTTCTGGTACGGTAATCATAAACAAAAGCTGGGCCGACGGTGATGGTTTTACAAATGCTTCTGGTTGTACGATAAGTCTTGGTGCTAGCCCGGTGACAACTCTTGGTTATAATCTAACGATACCAGGTATCGCTTTCACCAACAGCGGCACTATCATAATACCGAGTGGAACATGGACGATAAATCCAGCATCTCCTGGAGGTTCGAATATTACCAATAATGGCACGATAACTCACAACGGTAGTGGTTGGGTATTTACGACCGCTAACTCCTTCGTCAATAACGGCACGATCACATACTCGGGGAGTACGGTGAATTTCTATGGCAGCTTCAATCAAGCTGGGACATTTACCGCTCCTGGTACATTGGTACTTTTTGGTGGCGGCGGTTACAACTCCACTCTTACTTGCACCGGAACTTTTCCAAATAATGTTCGTGTCACAGAAACTCTCAGTAGTTATGGGTTTACTCTATCTTCAGGTTGTTCCATAAATACGGAAGCAAGTCCGACGTGGACAATAGGCAATCCTGGTATCACCAACAATGGAACAATAACTGTGCCGAGTGGTACCTGGACGATTACCGGCAATGGTGGTGCTATGCCGATCACAAATAATGGCACCATTACTCACAATGGTACTAGTTGGGTTATGACTGGTGCAGGTGTCTCTCTGACGAATGCTTCTACCGGTATTATAAATGCCTCTTCATTGACCACAATGACCGTCTCTGGATCCCTTACCAACGCCACCAGCTCTCAAATGACTCTTGGCGCGACCACACTGACTGTCGGTAGCAACTTCACACAGAGTGGGACGTTTAGTGGTATGACGGGGGTGACGATATTTAACCTTACTAATAATGCCTCACAGTTAACATGCACGGGAAATTTTCCAGGCACGATTCGTGAGACTACCTCTCTTAACTATGTTTTAACTATTAGTAATGGTTGTGCTGTAGTAGTGGACACTTCTATCCCTTGGGTTGTGCCTGGTCCGATTAGTAACGTTTTTCTTACAAATAACGGCACTATGACAGTAAACTCTGGAACATGGACCATAAATCCTTATGCGGGCTTGGCTGTATCTAATGCACTTGTAAACAACGGAACCATCACGAACAATGGTTCCGGTTGGACTTTTGGTGGAGGATTGGGTCTGACCAATAGTGCCGGTGCCACAATAACATATGCTGGTACAGTTTTGAATATGGGTGACAGTTTCAATCAAAGTGGTACATTTGATACTACTGGCAAGACGGTTGTGTTTTTGAATTTAGCCGTAAATGCCACGCTTACATGTACAGGGACTTTTCCGGGAAGTATAAATATGAACACGAATACTTATACAGTGACTCTCGCTGCCGGTTGTAACACTTTCGGTGGAGATTTTACTACTTCTGCTGGAAAAAATAGTGCTTTCGCTCTTCCAGCCTCTACAAATCTCTCTGTGGCCGGCAATGTAAACCTCGGCTCAACTGGCACTTTCGGTAACGCGACAATGACGCTCACTCTCACTGGTGCGGGGAAGTCGCTGACACTCAATGGCGCGAATATTAGCGGTATCGCCGGTGTTACTTATGGTGCGGCTGGTCAGGCATTCAACTATATAAGTGGCACATATTTCGCTAGTCCACCAACCTTTGGCACAAATGTTTCCTCTGTAAATATATATGGTAGCTTCGCGTCGAATATTGATCTTTCTGGTACCAGTGCTCAAAATCTGAATATATATGGGGGTACGATGTCTGGAACTATTACTTTTTCAGGTCAGAATCCGTCCATATTTGAATCATCTACTTCAACTATTTCCAATAACATAACATTCAATTCCGGTGGCACAGCCCTCATAAATCTCGCCGGATCTGTAACGGCTGGTACTACTACTATCAATTCGACAGCGGCGGCGCTTTCTGGAAATAGTACATTCTATAACTTGGTAGTCAATGCAACAAAGTCCCTCGATACTTCACCGGATGGCGGAACTACCATATATAACCTGACTGTTGTAAATAATCTAGTAAACAATGGCACTATCTCATGGCGTTCTAGCACCATTACTTTCAATGACACAAATGTCTCCGTGACCAGAACTCTCGGCAGCATGATATTTAACAATGTCATCTTGACTTCGGCGGATACGTCTAGCTATACATCTACATTTACAGGAGGTTTGAACTATACAGGTAACCTAACGGTGCAGACGACTGGAGGTACATCGGGGCAGACGCATACATGGAATATAGCTTCGACTACTACATATACTATTCCTGGAAATTTGACTATAAGCAAAGCTACCAATGGAGCTACACCGATTTTGAGTGTAGCCACTGCTACTACTTGGAACTTCGTCGGAAGTGGTAGCGCGATTCTAAATAATGGCGGCACATTTGCTCCAACTCTACAGAACTTCAATGGTTCTGGTGTCACGACTTATTCTAGTACTTATGCCCTTACCGTCGGCACCACCACCATCAACCAATCATCTGGTTCCGTCGCTTTGTCTGGAAACTCTACTTTCTATAACCTTGTCATCAATTCCGGCAATATTCTCGATGCCTCCCCAGACGGTGGAACAACTTCATACAACCTGACTGTGAACTACAATTTTGTGAACAACGCTGGAGCTACGGGACTGGTAACCAGACAAGGAACAGTTACTTTCTACCATAGCGTCGCCGGAGCCTGGTCGTATATAACTGGTGGTTTGAGCTTCTACAATCTAACTTGGTCTAATGCGGGTTCTTGTGTCAGCGCTATGACCAACAACCTCGCCGATAGTTTCTCTGTTACAAATCTGTTTTCTATAAACAGCACCTATAGTTGCGGTGTCAACTCTTGGGTTGCTACAACCTCGGTAACCATAACCGTCTCCGGTAGCGCGAGTATGACAGGAAATGCGGGATATACGACATTTGGTAATAGTTTCGTGACTCTGAATATGACTGGGGCAAATAAGTCATTTACTACATCTTCAGGAGTTACGTTCAATGCCAATCTCAACTTCAATGGCTCTGGAATAACTACAGTCAATACTAGAGGCACATGGTCTACTGGAACTGTCACCGTAAACCAACCAGTCGGTTCCTCGGTTGCTCTTGTCGGTAACACTACTTTTAATAATCTGGTCATAAACTCCGGAAATGTCTTCAATGCCGGACCACAATCGAGTACAGTATACGGTGCTTCGAGCGGTTTAGTGGGGTATTGGAAGTTGGATGAACCGGCGGGTGCAGGATTTTCTGTTGATTCTTCCGGTAGCGGCAATGGCGGCTTTTGGGCGGCTGGTCCGGTAGCGACCACATCTGCACCATCGGCGCTGGCTTCATACACAGATCCATACTCTTTGAATTTCAGTGGTAATACTCAATATGTAAATGTCGGCACTCCGGCGGTTCTCAATAATATGTCCGCTTATACAGTTTCCGCTTGGGTGAATATTCCAGCATATCCGGCGTCTGGAGCCAACTACAGGATATTTGATAAGACAAATAGTAGCGGTGCTAGTGGACCGGAGATGTATATAACAAATACTGGGACTATCGCATCAGCAAATGGTAGATATGTGACAACAGCCGCCAACTCTATATCTAACGGCACGGTCCCACTCAACACATGGACACATGTCTTGGCCACTATCGATACTGCCACTGGTACTATAAAGATATATCTAAATGGTACAGAAACTACCTATTCGACGCAGACAACTGGTGCTGGTGCATTGACGAACTCCGATGCGGCCAACTCCTTCGGTATTGGAGCGGCGATAGCGGCAGCCACAAGATATTTCGTCGGTTCTATTGACGATGTCCGCGTTTATAACCGTGTTCTGACCTCTGCGGAAATAACAGCCCTTTCCACTGGCAGTACCGCCTCCACGACGTCCACTACCACGGCTTATACTTTGACTGTAAATGGTAACTTGACGAATAGCGGCACATTCAACGCTTCGCCGGCTACGACAACCGTCACCGGTAACTTCACCATGAATGCTGGTTCAGTCTTCAACCACAACAACGGACTCTTCAATATGAATGGCAGCAACCAAGTTATCACGACTAACCAAGATCTTAACTTCTATAGCTTCAATAAGACCGTCGTGCCAAACGCGGTGGATACGCTAACCTTCAACTCCGGTTATACCTACACGATGTCCGGCATAGCTACTTTGCAAGGATATAGCAATGCAAATAAGCTCTATCTGAATCCGTCATTGAATGGAACTTCGTGGAACATAAACCCGAGTGGTACGCGCAACTTCAGCAACTTGGCGCCGTGGTATTCGAACAACATCAACTCGATAGCTATCAATGCTCTGAACTCGGCGTCATCGACAGGTAATAGTCAAACGATACCGACCACGAACTGTAATACCGCTGTCTCATTCTGCGATCGTGGATTCAATGTGAACTGGAACTTCGGCAGTGGTCAGAAGGCTTATTGGCATGGTCCAGCCGGTGGAAATGTCAGCGGCAATTATTGGGCCAGCACCTCTGGTGGTGCGGCCGGTTCAGCGACGATCAGCGCGGCTTATCAACTCTTCTTCGACAGTACAGCTACCACTAGCGCTGTATTTGACGCCAGCTCAGGAGGAACTTATGCCGGTATATATATCAATCCGGCTTATACTGGAACTATCACTCAGGCTCGAACTCTCACATTGAACTCACAAGGCTTCGTGCAAAATGGAGGAACATTCAATGGCAATGGATCGACCTTTACCACTAACACTTTCACTCTTGGCGGCGGCACATTCAATGCACCAACCACTCTGACCGACACCGGCACCTTCACCGTTTCAAATGGCATATATAGCGCCTCTACCACTCTAAATGTCGCCGGTTCATTTATAGATAACACTACCAGTGGTACCACCACTCTGTCATCCGGTTTGGCTGGGTATTGGCCGCTTGATGAGACCTCACCAGGTCCGGCGCTAGATTATTCAGGAAATAATAATACCGGTACTTGGACTGGTTCGCCTCTACCATCTCCGACTTCCGCCGTGCCTGTGCCACCAATAACTTTCAGTGACCCGTATGCGTTGACCTTTAATGGGAGTAGTCAGTATGTGAGTGTGGGAACTATGGGTACGTGGGGCTCAACGTGGGGGGCGGGATTATCCAAAAGTATTTGGTTCAAAACCACAATCACTTCAAGAGAGGTTGCTATCGGACTCTATCAGGGCTTTGGAAGTTCGAGTCAAAATTTAAGTATAGATATTAATAGAGGAAGTAGTAATCCTCAAGCAGGATATGTATTTACAGCTATTAGAGACAACTCACCATCTCCAAAAGACCTTTCAGGATATACTAATATAGGAGCAAGTATATATGATAACCAGTGGCATCATCTTGTAGTAACTTTTGTTCCCTCAACCAATACGATAGGAATTTATTTTGATGGAATACTGCAGGTGACTACGTATATTACTCAGGCTACGCCTAATACATTCGCTAATCTACCAATACCTCTTTTCGTAGGGGCACTTAATAACATCGGGTCTCCCTCGGTATATTTCAACGGCTCCATAGACGATGTCCGTATCTACAACCGTGCCTTGTCTGCAGCGGAAGTTGCTGCGCTGTATCAAGGTCGCAACAGCGGAACATTTGCTGGTGGGGCGTTCTTGGCGAATAGTGGCACAGTGAACCTAAATGGTGGTAGTCAATCGGTGATAAGTCAGGGGACTACGACATTTAACAACTTGACGAAGACGATCAGTTCAAACGCGACGCTGACATTCTCCGCAGGAAAAGTCTTCAAAGTCCTTGGAACGACGAATTTCGCTGGTGCCAGCGGACAATACCTGAACCTACGCTCAAGTCAGACCGGCACGCAGTGGAAATTCTTGCCGAACACTTCTGCTTCACCGGCTAATACTCTCAATATCCTAAATATCCAAGATTCCAACAATATCGCCACAGCCCAGCTGGTTGCCGGCGGTGGTAGCATCGATAATGGCAACAATATCAACTGGTTGTTCAGTATCCCTGGCACGACGATCGGCTGGTCAGGAACGCAAGTCGCCACGACGACTATACCGACGAGTGGGGTGATGTTGGGTGGTGCATTTACTGCAACACGAACTTCTTCTGGACCGGATCTGCATATAACTGGCATTACATTTAAACAAAATGGTTCCTTGTCGAATAGTTATATCAGTAATTTGAGGCTTTATTATCAACAGACCGCCGCCGGCTCATGTAACAGCGGTTTGGTTTATAATGGTGGCGTTATGTCTGGTGGTTTTGGTCCGGCTACTTATACCGCCACTGGTAAATATTCATTCTCGACAACCACCGGCGAAATAAATTCCACCAGCATACCAGTCAGCTATGGAACGACGACTTGTTTGTATTTGAGGTACGACCTTACCGGTTCACAGTCTATAGCTATCGTCGGTCAATCCATCGATCTTGTCATCAGTAATCCTTTGACGGATGTCATCATGGATCAAGGCAATGCCACACCTTCCAGCATGATCGATATTCAAGGATCCAACCGCGCCACGATCATCGATGGAAATAGTCTCGGTCTTGGTAATGTCCTCTCCATAAATACTTCCGATCCAACCACGAATCCGACTATATACTATGTTCAGAATAGTGCTCTCTGGGTGCGCCAAGGTACCAGCACGGCGGTGCGTCTGACTCCGACGACTGTTACGGCTACCGGATTCTCCTTCGTGAAGTCGGCACCTTCGAACAACACCCAAGTCGTGAAGATTACTCTCAATATAAATGAAAAAGATCCGAGAAATCCTCAGAAGCCTTCATATGCTAAGACATTTATGTTTACGGCGACGATAAGGATTTCGTCGAGTTAGGGGGTAGGGCGGTGATGTGTGGTGGTGGCGCGATTTTATGTTTATGCGCGCGGAGAGCTCAACATTGAGGAGTTTCTCACCCATCGATTATTAGCCGCCGTTTGGTGGTGGAGGGTGGACATACACTTTAAAACAGGGTTTTTAAAATAATTTAACCACGAGGTACCTCAGCTTAGGCTTCACAAAAATAGTCCACTGACAGTGACTATTCTGTGCCAATAGACCCAGTAATATATAGGCGGTACCTCGGCTATAAATTATTTCTAAAAGGCTGTTTTGGAGGTGTATGTGTCTCCCCACTGCTAAATCGTGGCTAATAATCATCGGCAACATGGTAATGTGGCGACAAGGTAACGGATCGTATACACAGCATATACACATTTATCTGGCTGCCAAAGTGTCAAAGGATGATGTAAGCTAAAGTACCTCTTAAAAGTTAAAAGTATTATATGCCAACCCTACCACCACTAAAATACCCATTGAAAACAAAAAATAGTGCAAAACTATCCTATTTGAAATTGGCCACATCTGAGCTTACATCCGAGCCCGCACTTACACTCACACCCGCACCCGCACTAACACCAACCTCAAATCTGGTAAATAAAAAAATCGCCGACTTGAGAATGGTACTTCTTGATTACTTCATTATCAAAATGATCATATTCTCCAAGCACTCGATGTATGGCAAAGAAATCCTGCAAAAACTAAAAGCTCTCGGACTATCCTCAAAAGAGGGGACTATATATCCACTTTTGAGTAAACTTCGTCGCGAAAATCTCATCTTGCATTCATATGAAGAATCAGATGTAGGTTCTCCGCGCAAGTACTATTACATAACAGATCAAGGTCGCCACTACTTCACAGAAATTCAGCGCCTACTTCAGGGCTTATGATTCAGCCTACGATTTAGATTACTCAAAATGCGAATTTTTCAATCCAGGAAATCCACTCAAAGTCGGATCTTTTGTAATAATCCGCACCGCCTCGGAGCGCGCGGCTTCAACCATTTTCATATTTTTGAGGGCCTCCATGGCGACATCGGAAATGCCCCATTGGCGCACACCGGAAAGTTCGCCAGCGCCACGCTGAACCAGGTCTAGTTCGGCGAGTTCGAAACCATTTTTTGCGGTCACGAGAGCGTGCATGCGGTCGCGCGATCTTTGTGAGCCTAGAGAGCCGGCGCCACCACCTGTACCGCCAGAATTTCCGCCGATGAAGACATAACAATACGCTTGGTGCGAACTCCTCATAACTCTTCCACGCAACTGATGCAACTGCGCCAAACCAAATCTCTCGGCACCTTCGATGATGATAACTGTGGCATTTGGCACATTGACACCGACTTCGACGACGGAGGTCGAGCAGAGTATATGAATCTCGCCGCGCTTGAAAGTGTCCATGACGCGATCTTTTTCCGCTGACGACATTTTGCTGTGCATGATACCTATCTCATATTCAGGAAAAACTTCGCGTTTCAATCTCTTGGCTTCTTCCTTCACGGACTTGGCATTGAGCGCCGACTCTTTTTCCGGATCCGGCTCATCGATACGCGGGCATATTACAAATGCCTGCCTGCCAGCGCGTAATTCCTCGCGAATCTTTTCGTAAGTCTCCTCGCGACCGGCCGGCTCAACACTTTCTGTGATTATAGTTTTTCTTCCAGCTGGCAATTCATCGAGCAAAGTGAGATCCAAGTCGCCATATATAGTAAGAGCGAGAGTTCGTGGGATTGGTGTGGCGGTCATTGAGAGAAGGTGTGGCGCTGGTGTCGGTGCGCCTTGCGCTTTGCCCTCCCCAGGACGATTTGGGGAATCGCTTGCGCCTTCTTCATTCTTCCTTACCAACTCCGCGCGTTGCTTCATTCCAAATCGATGCTGCTCATCGATGATCACATAAGCGAGGTGCTTGAACTTCACCGACTTCTGGATAAGCGCGTGCGTGCCGATCACGACCGCGACGGTGCCTTCAGCGATCCATTTCAAAAGCTGTGCGCGAGAAATATCCGTCCAACCCTTCGGATTGACCTTGGAAGGGAATATTTTGCAACCGGAACCGGTTATGAGAGCGATTCGCACCGGCATATACGAGAAATATTGTATGAAAGATTGGAAATGTTGCATAGCCAATATCTCCGTCGGACACATGTAAGCGACTTGCAAATGGCCAAAATCTTGGCCTGCAGGTTTCGAAGTTATGACAGCATAAGCGGTCGTTGCAGCCACGGCGGTTTTTCCAGAGCCGACATCACCTTCGAGGAGCCGAGACATTGGGTGGTCGCCTTTCATGTCTTCGAGAATATTCGCGATGGCGCGATTTTGCGCATCCGTAGCTTTGAAGGGGAATCGCTTCACGAATTCTTGGATATGTTTCTCGTTCGGTTCTATGGCAAATGCTGGATTTTTCTCATATGCCGCACGAGCTTGTTGACGACTAAGTTGGATCAGGAATATTTCCTCGAAAGAAAATCTTTTTCGCGCGGAGAGAGCGTCTTCATTTTTCATAGGAGTGTGGATCCAGATAAGTGCCGTCTTCAAAACCGGGAGATTGTATTTCTCGATGATATCCGCCGGCAGAGGATCGGCCACCTTATCAAGCACGCCGCTCCTGAAAATCTTTCTGATAGCGTGATATATCCAGAGTGAGGTGATGCCGCGCGATTCCGAATATACAGGGTAGAGCGTATGTTTGGCGCCATTTTCGGCGCCGGCGCTATTTATTTCATTGAACAATGAATCGCCGACACCAGTCGGCAATCGATCAACCACTTCAAGTTTCGGATTTGAGAGATATAGTTCGCCAGTCTTCCTGCGTGCCGAAACTTTTCCTTCTACGCGGACCGAAGCGCCCTCCGGAGTCATCTTGGCGAGGTAGGGCTGATTGAACCAGACGCAATGTATCTTGCCGCTCTCATCTTCGACGGTGCCAGAAGCCATCGGGATCTTCGTGCGGAAACCTTTGCTAGCTTTCAAGTCGGTGATCTTGCCAAATATGACCGCAGTTTCGCCTTTCGCCAATGTTCCAATATTGCCCGCCTTGGCGATATCTCCATATCGCACTGGGAAATGATGAAGCAAGTCGTCCACTGTTTCCAATCCGAGTTTCTTCAGAGCCGTTTTCTGGATCGGTGTCAGCCGAAAATGTTCAACCAGTTTGTCGGAAAGAGAGATGTTCATGTAGCCATTGTAGCAAATCTTTGAAAAAGTGCGCGAATTGTGTAAGAATGTCACAACATGACTGCTTCGGAGTGTTGGCAGATGCCTCGAGGTAAATCATGGAGAGTTGGCTGAGTGGTCGAAAGCGGCACCGTGCTAAGGTGTTAGGGGGGCAACCTCCTCGTGGGTTCGAATCCCACACTCTCCGCCTTGACAAGTTTGTATTGGCATGACTTGATTAGAATAGCCTAACTATTAAAGGTGATGGTGCGGCCGGGACACATACACCTCCAAAACAGCCTTTTTGAAATAATTTATAGCCGAGGTACCGCCTATATATTACTGGGTTTATTGGCACAGAATAGTCACTGTCAGTGGGCTGATCATGTATAGCTTAAGCTGAGGTACCTCGTGGTTAAATTATTTTAAAAACCCTGTTTTAAAGTGCATGTCCACCTCCGCCGCCAAACGACGGCTCAAAACCGTGGCTTATTTGTGATTCATTATTAGTCCAATCAAGCGGACTATGACTACAACCACAATCTGTAGAATAATATTCACCAATATCAGATCCAGTGCCACGATCCCGAGATTTTCGAGCGGCGCTGACTGGATGAAGAAAAGGATGACGACTGCCAGCCAGACATTTTTTATGTCTTGAAATGAAGGCCCCAACATAGCACCGGCATTGATGAGTAGAAGCAACATCACCCAACTTTGCCAGTGAAGGGGATTTATCTGTGTTATCAGTCTTAGAGGTCCGACGAGGAGACTCTGCCAGCTGGCGCCTCCGGCTCCACCCACGCCGCCGATACCACCAGAATTCAGCGTCAGGAAATTCCCCAAGACGAAGTGGTCTACCAAGAAAAGGAATAGCAGCCCGCCAAATATCGGCGCCGATGATATGAAGAGATTACTTATGAAAGCCAGCTTCGGCTTTCTGTGTATGACATGCGGCTGGTCGGAGAATACCTTGAATTCATCTATCTTCGCGCCAGTGACGAGACACAACAGGGCATGCGAGCTCTCATGGACAAATGCCCCAATATAATAAAGATATCTGGTAATCTTGTAGTTCAAGTAGCGCCAATTCAGCCAGTTGCTGATATAACCGAATATGACTATTAAAATAATGATCAATCCAAGGCTCATAATGGCTTTAGAATAACACATTTTTGGATGCCTGAAGTGCCCCCTTACCAAATCTATACGAAAGGTGCTAAACTATGACCCAGTACGATCTTGTGTTACTTGTGTGATTTAATTATTATTAGTTAATAAAAATAACATATTTAAATATATGGCAAAAACAAATTCTGCTTTTATGAAACCGATGAATGTGAGCGCCGAACTAGCCGCTGTCGTTGGTAAGGGTCCGATGCCTCGTTCTGAAGTGGTCAAGGCTCTCTGGATTTATATCAAGAAGAACAACCTCCAGGACCCAACAAATAAGCGCAATATCAACGCCGATGCTAACCTCAAGAAGGTCTTCGCTGGCAAAGCTGTCGTAAACATGTTCGAGATGACCAAGCTGGTTTCCGCACATCTTTCATAGTATCCACACATGTCAAATCATTTAATGATGACACCGAAATCATCTTTGGTTGATCAGATTAAATGACACCATGGTTGGTATTAATTTCTTCCCGGCGTCGACGACATTTCCGCCGCTTTTCTTTTGGTATGCTTT
>Ga0209697_10003531_pt1 | contig 21123 bp, 26 predicted proteins | sample AliMusrvi5mmetaG_FD_184115 | JGI IMG/M metagenome (GOLD analysis project Ga0209697, IMG submission 184115) | Freshwater lake bacterial and archeal communities from Alinen Mustajarvi, Finland, to study Microbial Dark Matter (Phase II) - Alinen... | ecosystem: Environmental > Aquatic > Freshwater...
AGAATTTTCCGTAAAAGCCATACGATGTGAAGTTCATCAAGAGAAAGCCTAACTTCCTTGCTTTCTCGATTAAAATTTTATTCTCATCATATTCTTTATGTTGTTCCATACCGGGGCCAGTAGGAAACAATTTCATAAATTCCCAGACCGTATTGGCATCAGCGGCTTGTCCTTTTTGATGCCATGCCCAATTTACCGCCCAATAAAATAAATTTATTTCCTCTATATCCTCACATCCTGTTTTTGAGTTGGCGTCTGGATACGGAGCAAAAGAGGTTCGGAGTTGCCCCCCTTGGCACCGCTCGAAGTAGCAGCATCGAAACCTGTCAAAAGTCTCGCCTCCATAAAAGATGGAGGGAGATAGACTGTCCGACCTTTTTTTTTACCGTCATCTTGGGGAAGAGCAGCGGCTTGGTTTGAAATCACTGAAATCTTGCCGACGATCTTCCTTTCCTGCTTTTGGTTTCCACGGCCACGGCCAGCCCCCCCAGGTGATGGCCCCAAATCACGACCACCTGATGATGGTTGACTATTGTGAAATACAGGCATTCCCTGTTCATCAAGAACTTGTTTTCCATTTGCACCGAGTGCAGGTAGAGGTTTTCCAAGAGATAATTGTTCAGGCGTGGGGATAACTAATTTTCTACTTTCTGCATCTTTGTTTTTCTTCTCTTCAATTGCCAAAAAATCGGTCTGGCTTTTTGTCAGATCGGTCATGCCCTTTTTCAGAGCATCAATCTGCCGACCTTGTTCCTTGAGCATGGTCTTTTCAATCATGTCAGGGTCAAGGTGAATGGTCCTGTTTTTTTCTGTCCCCGCAACATCCACCCCTTTTTTAGCGCGGGAATTATAACCAGTAACAGCGATTCCCAGAACAATGAGACCGACTACCGACCAGACTAAAACCTTTTTCTTATGTGGTGTCAGGTTGTTGAACCTTTCTTTCAGGGTCATTGCGTTTGCTCCCGTTTTTCAACCACAAACACCCTGGTCGCCTCGCCGGTGTTCAAGACCTGATTTTCTATTGCCACGGCCAGGATGGCTTCACTGATAAAAAGTGACAGAAAGGTTTTCTCCTTCAATTCCATTGTTTCATCCTTGGTAGAGGCCACCTTGAATTGCTTCAATCGCAATCCAACTCCTTCGACATCTACGGTCTGCATCAGGTTGACACTGAGATCACCACACAGGGGAATCAGAGTGTCCGCATTTGAAACCTTGTAGCTGGATGGATAGCCGCCTTCAAAACCTTCCTTGATGATTTGCAAGACCTGTTTTTCCAAAGGCATGTTTTTGAAATGGTCGATATTCTTTTTGAAAACATCCTTTGCTGGTGCGGCCAGATGCAGGGTTACAGATGAGGTTGCGTGAGGTTCCGCTATCAGGGTATAAACTGCCCCATTGCAGACAATAAATAACTCACTGGGAGTTTCAGCATAGGTTAGCTGTCCGTCCAACTCCTCGGCCTTGAATTTGATAAAGGCACTATTGCCGGAAAAATGACCAGTTACGCCCTTTTCTTCCGAGTAAATCAAATCACTCATCGGCCCGGAACAGACAATCCGGTTGATGTCACGATTGGACAACTGCACGATGCTTGGCATATCAGGGGAAATGAATTTGACAGTCGTAGGGTTGTCCAAATGGTCATTGGTCACAGTTGAAAGTTTTAGGGGTTTTGGCTCCCTTATAACCGGGGACTGCACGGCTTGTGGTAGATGAATAACGGTCTGGTCTGTCAGATCGGTGGGTGGAGCCGGTGCTTCTTCTGCTTGCACCGAGGAGGCAGTCAATAGCAGGCACAGGCTTATCTGAAAAATTATCTTCATTTCGTTTCCACCTCCGCGTGCTTGTCCATCTTCATTTTTGCATCTGCTCTTTTTTTGAGCTGTTCTTCTGTTTCTTTTTCTGCTTTTTGTGCGTCTATGTCTGCTCTCTGATTCTTCTCCTTGAACTCGCTAATCTCAAAACGACCGTCACGGATGCGATACGCGACCACAAAGGTTTTGGCGGCCTTTTCGAGTTTTGTATCTCCAGCAAACTGCACTAAATCAGCACAACACGTTGATATTTAACAGCCCGATACACCATAAGGGAGTTGAAGCAGACGGCTACGGCCATTGCCCCGACAGCAAATTTAAGCAGTCGGTTTTCAACGAATAAATTACTGGTTTTTTGTACGAAAATGTCTGCTTTCACTCGTTAAACTCCTGCTGGAAATAGTCGGGATAGTTGTTCATCTTGACCAGGCCAAAGACATAAAGGACATGCTTCAAGAATCCCCGTGCCTGAGATCGTTTGATTTTGGTGTAGGAATACTGAAATACCAGGAAGATAAGCCACATTAACGTACCGTAGAGTAGTGACAGGGTAAGGAAGAAGAGGAACAAGACCAACTCATCCACCTCAAACCACAGCACTTGGAACGGTTTAGATAGATATTGCGGAAACTTTCTGGCAATCATTGCTTATAGCCTCCTCGTTAAACGATTACAGCGCCGATAGACTGCACAACGGTATTAGCGGAAAGAAGAAATGCGCCACCAAGGACAACGCCTGCGGCAGGAAGAATCATCTGCCGGATAGCAAGGATGGCTGCAAAAGCCATAGAAGCAACACCAGCGACAAATCCAATAGGGCCAAGCAAAATCTTAGTTACCGCAATGTCGTACAGATCATAGGCAAACGAACCAGCCGCCGGAGTTGTCATAGCGAGGGCACTTACTGTCTGGAGCAGTAAAACGGTTAAGATGGCAAAAAAAGTTACTTTTTTCATGATGACTTTTCCTTTTGTTGCTGTTGTTGCACGAAATTGTGCTTTTCAGTTTTTTATTAGTTTTATCTCTACCCTTCGGTTGCTTTCCGGGGTGCTTCTGTAAATCATCCCTTTTCCTTCCGCCGAAGCCACTTTGAAACCATTTCTCCGAAGCATGGTAGCGACAGCCTCAGCTCGATACTTTGAAAGTTTCAGGTTCTGGCTTTCGATGCCAATCGAACAGGTGTAGCCGGTGAGATACAGAGGACAGGTGGCACAACAATCTCGCAAATCCATCAGGAGCTTGTCACCGGCATCCGGGGATAAGCTTGCGCTGCCCAGGTCAAAATAAACCACAGGGAGCGGACGGCTTTTCGGTTCAGCGTAAAAAGATGGGAGGCTTGCAATGATGAAAGTTTGATGGCTTGGAATTTGTACAGGTGTGTTTATGGCAGGTGGATAACTGAAAAAATCCTGCCGGATTTCAAGCCCCCAAACTGGACTCCAAACAGAACTGGTGAACATGAAAAATACTCCTAAAATCAGAATGATTTTTTGACTTTGTTTTTTGGCCGGATTCATCATTTCTGTCGCATTAAAGAAACTACTGTTTCTTTCTCTTTAATTATGTTTTGTCGCATCTTTTTCATGGTCATTTTGCAATTTCGGGTACACTTTTTTCGAGAGCATTGTTGGACATATCCATGCCCTCAGGTTGCTCTTCACTCAGCTCCTTTTGCACTTGTCTTTCTTTGGCTCTGTGGGCTCTCTTTCGTACCCGATACAATTTTCTAATGTCGAAAAGTGACATCTTAAACCGGAAGGTTAATTCAATTTCTGCTATCAGATTTTCCATAAAAAGACGTTTATCTAGCTTCAGGTTCATGAACCTGGAAAACGCATAACGTTCCCATTTTGTTTCCAGGTCACAGGTTTCAATGAGTGCTTTTCGATATTTTACGTTTTTCTGACTCAACTGAGGTCTCAGAAAACCATGCAGGCCCCAAAGATTTTCGAGTAATTTCAAGCCAATTAAATCTCCATCCAGGACAGGATCGCTTATAGTTTTTATCCTTTCCATCCAGCGAAGTGTTTTCAGCGGAATTTTGGAGGTCTTAGCATATTCTTTGATTTCCATATCCCTCTATTCTCCTGATAGTATTTGATAATATCCTTCTGACCGATTGGATATGAATCCCAAAATGGTTGGCAATAGTGTAAAAGCTGACCGGTTTTGGTTGTGAAAGAATCCATTGGGAAACCAGTCTTTGTCGACCAGTGAGTGCAGACAATGCCTCGGCAATAACCGAGTCATCGATATCAGAAGATTCGTTCAGATCCGGGGATTGTTCGTTTTGAATTGCCACGGTTGCCTGCTGTTCGCTAACTAAGGCAACACCAGCGGCCATCTGGATACATCTGGTGCGAAAAACAGTACGGAAATACTTGCTCGTTAAGGACAAATCCTTGTTTTGATCGATTAAGACCGAGATTACCTGATACACAGCGAGCTTGGCCTCTCCGGCCAAGTCACTTGAATCGCATGACATATACCGATGATATGGTGCGGCTATGCACCATATCATCGCCCTGTTGGAGCTCACCCAAGATTGAGCCAGTGACCAGATGTTCTGATTATTTGGGTTAACAGAACACATTTCGATTACCTGAGTATTCCATTGAGATAGATTCCTTTCATGCTTCATCCTCGCTCTGGGTGAGATACGACCTCAAATATGCTTGTGCAAGCCGTTGATAGGGTGATTCTCCAGTTGATATCGCTGACGACTCAAACGGTATTTGCTTTTTTAGTGACAAATCTTTAGCCTTTGTTTTCGAAAGCAATCGTCACCCCAACAGCAGATCACTTATCACTTGCGAGGACATGCCATAAAATCTTCATACCGTAAATATTTAACCATATAATCCACATATAATGAAGCATAGACGCATTTATACACATATTGTGATTTTATTGTAAATAAAAATCTTCGCATTAGTTGTTTATTTTTATCCGCAGAATGTGTATAATGCGCAGATGGAAAATAACAAATCTGACATAATGGAAATTTTCAGCATCGCAACCATGCATATCTTATCCACCAAAGGAATAAAGCAAAACGCGATAGCTAAAAAGCTCAATATGGGACCAACTACGCTGAATAATTATATAAACGGGAGGAGACAAGGAAGTGAATCTACGCGAAGAAGCATTGCAGATCAACTTGGTTGGAATTATGAAAAGCTGTTAGAGCTTGGTCGATGGATACTCCGAGGGAATCCTCCTGAGAAATTTTATCCACCGTTTGTGAATCCTACAAAACAAGACCTTTCCGAATCAATGAGTGACGCGACTTCGTCCTCACAATTATCAGGCACCAAAACAAGTCGACCTGATTATGCAATTCCTCAGAACACAGCAAATTTTATTTCTGTTCCCAAATTTGCAGCACAGCTACCAGTCGATCAAGGTTCTTTTCCAGATACAGACCTTGTTGAATCAGACATGATGTTCCACAAAAACTTCCTGATGAAGTATGGAAATCCTGATCAAATGGCACTATTTGAGGTTACAGGTAATTCTATGAATCCATTTTTATACAATGGAGATGTTGTCCTGGTTAATTTATCAAAAAACAATATCACCGACATTATTGATGGTAAGGCATATGCGTTTCGTGAAAATCATACTGTCAAGGTTAAAAGGCTATCGCTCCAAGGAGCCACATTAATTGTGACAAGTGAAAATTCGCTCCTTTATCCACCATACATCGTTGACACAGGCAACTTCAGCATGATTGGCGAAGTTTTATGGGTAGGACACGAGGTCAATTAAAGGTTTTCTATGCCAGCAACGCCAGCAACAGTCTGAGAAAAAGTTAAAGGCTCTGGCCGTGGGAATCTTCGAGTTATACGAGAAGTTCAAAGATCGGTTGAGTGATCCTGTGGTGAATAGACTTCATGGGATGGATTGAGAGGGAAATTGAAGAACGGTCGAAAAATATTTGGAATACTATTGTTGATCCAAGAGATGATGGGCTTTTGCGGTTGAAGAGTGTTGTGAATGATCTTCGTGAACGGCAACATCAGGTCTTCGTCAACGTCAATAATCATTTCGAGGGTTCTGCACCTCGGACGATAGAGAAGATCAAAGCGCTTCTGTAGATCGCGGGAGAATGATCAACTACAGGAGCAAATCACCCCTCATTAATCTTGCTTCGCAGGATCCCGGATGGATGGAAAGTGACAACTCTCCTGGCATCCAAATCAAGACCTTCCCCTGTCTGTGGATTTCTTCCACGTCTGGGATTCTTATCCCTGACATTAAATTTCCCAAACCCACTCAGCAGGAGATCAGATCCACTGACCAGGGTATCTTTCGACAATTTCAAAAATGCCTCTACCGCATCGACAGCCTGGGACTTGGTCAGGTCGCCATGATTTTTGTATACTTGCTGTACAAGATCTGCTTTGGTAAGTGTCATGCGATTTTTCCTATGGTTGATGAGAAATGATTTCTGTAATCTAATTCCGATCATATTCTAAAATTGAATAAATTCAAAAAAATTGGTGTGATATGTTCAATTTTCGATACATTTATTTCTTACCGTGAGAGATGGAGGCTAACTGGGTAAGGTCCTCTCAGAACATCCAACCCATGAAAAAATTATTGAAGGTCGATAATGATTTCACGCCGTGCCCCGCTGACATCGGTGATGAATTGTATCCCAATGGTATTTTTGAGTTTAATATCACAAAAATTCTCGAACATATTCAAACAACTCCCGATGGCATCACCGTTGAAGATGTAGCGGTACGCGATTTTCCCAATGATTTTTCTTCGATCAACGAATCCCATGTGGATTCAACTGATATTTCCACACCGGTAGTATTGGCGGAAATCTCTCCTGGACAATACAACTTAATCGACGGGAACCACAGAATGGAAAAGGCTCGCAGAATGGGTGTCAAGAATTTGGTAGCATATAAATTGAACGTCGAACAACACATTCCATTCTTGACCAGCAAAAAGGCTTATCTCGCCTACATTGAATACTGGAACAGCAAACTGAGGAATTGAGAGAGCAGAGACGCGGAAATTTTGATATTTGATCTCTGATATACATAAAAAAAACGCTTATAGTCTCTGCCAATGAGATCGAGAGCACACCATGGAAGATGCTTGGGTATTGGCCTCAGCAACGCAGTCGATGCAAGGAAATCTGGTGGGTGGCTGCATCTCTGCGGTTCTGCACATCGGGCCGGAAAGTCCTACACCATCACAGCGAGGAGGGAATCATGTCGAAAATTGTGCACCAGTCGCGAATTACAATCACCCGGGAAAAAGGCCCAACCCGAAGGGCGGAAATTGAGGGGTTTGCCGAACCGGTATATTATGGTGTCCATGGCGGGATCAAGAAATTCTACAATGTAACGCCAGAGGAGGAGCATGCTGCCACTCTTGACCATATAGTCGGTGCCGTAGGGGGCTGAATGATGGGCACATTGGCCTCGGTGATGGCCAAAAAGAAGATCAGAACCTTTCAGGACCGCTTTATGGCAAAGGTTACAGGTGATATCGAAGATGTGGGCGGTATCCTGAAAATAACCCGAATCGATGTCAGATATTTTCTGAAACTGCCGGATCGGCAGCGGGACGAGGCCGTGGAGTCCTTCAATAACTATATCGAGTTCTGTCCGGCAGCCCAAAGCGTCATCGGCTGTATTGCCATCAACCACAATCTGGAAATGGAAAAAAGGCTGGAGGATTGATATCAGCTATCCTCGGATCAGGTTTCAAACCACTCGCCGCGGCCTACTATCTGAAAGGACATACGTCAGCTCTGGTTGCAGAAGGATTCAGCTGCCGCTGTTTCATTTTTGGTTCGCCCGGAGGAAACATTTTTAAATGAATTATGGATGTCAACCGAGGTAATGAGACTCACAATTTAAAAGTGTGCCCTGCCTGGATGCGAGAGACAGGGCACTGAAGAATTATTTCTCCCTTTGTCAGACTGATTCACCAAACATCGCCATGAGTTTTGCTTGCATGGCCTGGGTCTTTTTTTGGCGGTCGTTGCCTTCCCGGAGCCGTTGTCCCAAAAGCTGACCAGCGGTTTTGGCAGCTTTCATCAATTCCGGCTGTTGGCTGACATTTGGAATCATGTCTTCACTTATTGTGACTGATCAAGATAACTGATGGAGAAAACCGAAAAAATGAGCAAGATATGTGAGGAAAGCAAGAGGAGCCCCCTCAGGTATCTTGGCGGATTCTTGTTCGGGGGCTCCTGCCTTAACCTAAACACAGGCAGGAGTAATGTTATCAGATCTTCTTCAGGACGTCAGTCTTTTTCGTATTCTTCACCAAATCGACCGGGATCTTGGCGAGTCATGCCGGCAGGCCCGATGTCCGTATTGCCAAGGCCCTCTTCATTCCGCCCCCTATCGCCGTAAACCGCGGGGCGGCCCCGAGAAAATCCCTGAAGAATATCTGTGGAGGTTCAGCCTGTGTTGCGGCCGGGAAGACTGCCGGCGCCGGGTATTGCCGCCTTCCTGTCTGTTTATGGGCCGCCGGGTGTACTGGCAGGCCGTGATCCTGGTTGTCATGACCCTTCGGCAGGCGAGGGCGGGCGGAATTGGGGCAAATCGGTTGATGCGGATGTTCTCCATTTCCCGTAAGACCGTTGTCCGCTGGATCAGCTACTTTCGCGACGAGTTTGCGGTAAGCAGAGAGTGGCTTGGGTTACGCGGCCGGGTGGATGCCACGGTCGGCAATGGGAACTTGCCTGGTGGCCTGGTTGAGCATTTTCTTGTTACTTGCGGTTCAGCCGCCGGCGGCTTGGTGGCCTGCCTGCAATTTTTGGCTACGGGTCAGGTTTCGTGAGGGCGGGTTTCCGGCACGCAGAAGATGGGGAATAGCCGGAAAACGAGGCTTTCGAGTATAAACCGGTTCCAGGGGGAAACACCTATTTTTTTCACCAAGGAGCCGTGTCATGAACAACAAGATCACCAATTGGAGTCAACTGCGCTTCTCCGTTATCGGAGGGTTATTGGCCAGACCGCCGGAGCCGGGGAAACTGGGCGAGGAGATCAAGCGCCTCGCCGGGTGCTGCTACCGCCATCCCCGGAAGGATGAATGGGTAAGCTTCGGAGCCTCGACCATCGAGCGCTGGTACTACCGGGCCTTAAAATCCGCCGATCCGGTGGGTGCTCTCGACCGCAAGGTTCGCGCCGATGCGGGCGAGGCCCAGGCGATGAGCGCCGAGCTGCTGGCGGCGCTCGGCGAGCAGTATCGCAACTTTCCGCATTGGAGCTACCAGTTGCACGCCGACAACCTGGCGGCGCTGGTCGGCGAGAAGTCGGAACTTGGCGAGGCGCCGTCGTATTCCACCGTCCGCCGGCGGATGAAGGCGCGGGGGTGGACCAAGAAGCGGCGGCCGAAGACACCGGGGCAAATTCTTGCGGCAAAACGTCTGGAACAACGCGAAGTTCGCAGCTATGAAGCCGCCCATGTCCATGCCCTGTGGCACCTCGATTTTCACTCTGGCAGCCGGCGGGTTGTCGATAGCCAGGGCGTCTGGCATACTCCGAAGGCCTTATGCGTCCTCGACGACTGTTCCCGGCTCTGCTGTCATATCCAGTGGTACCTTGACGAAACCGCCGAATCGCTTATCCACGGCCTGACCCAGGCCTTTCACAAGCGCGGCCTGCCGCGCAGCCTGATGACCGACAACGGCTCCGCCATGATTGCCGGCGAGACCAAAAACGGCCTGCTGCAATTGGGTGTCGAGCACCTTACTACCTTACCTTACAGTCCCTATCAAAACGGCAAGCAAGAGAGCTTCTGGGGTCAGCTCGAAGGGCGGTTGATCGCCATGCTTTCCGGTACGTCTCTGAGCCTTGAGTTCCTGAACAGGGCCACCCAGGCCTGGGTAGAGATGGAGTATAACCGTTCGCACCACGAAGAACTCGCCGCTTCACCCCTCGATCAGCTGCTCCAGGGGCCGGACGTCTGCCGGCCTAGTCCTGCCGGCGATATCCTGCGGCTGGCCTTCACCGTCCGCGAGACCCGAATGCAACGGAAAAGCGACGGCACCCTGCAGATAAGCGGCGTCCGCTTCGAGGTCCCCGCCAGATTTCATCATCTTGATCGCTTGCATCTCCGTTTTTCGGGCTGGGATCTGAGCCAGGCCTATCTGGTCGATGAGCGCACCGGCCTCCTGCTGGCCACTATCCGCCCCTTGGATAAGGCCAAAAACAATCAGGGCAAACGCCGCCTGATCTCGTCGGTCCCGGATCCTGCCCCCGCGTCAGGGGATGGCGATCCGACCGCACCCCTGTTGAGCAAACTGATGGGCGACTATGCGGCAACCGGGCTGCCCGCCGCCTATATCCCCAAAGATGAAGACAAATGAGGTAGGAGATGGACGACAAAAAACTTTTGGCCCTGTTCGGCCTGAAATGGAACCCTTTCCAGGCGGATTTGCCGGTTGACTCGCTGTGGTTGCCGCCGGCAATGGATTCGTTTTTCTTCCGACTCGAGAATCTGGTCATGGACGGCGGCTTTGCCCTCATCGCCGGCGAGCCGGGACTCGGCAAATCAAAATGTCTGCAACTCATCACCCATCGCCTCCGCCGGCTCGACAATGTGGTCGTCGGGGTGATGGGGCGGCCGCAGAGCAGCCTCGGGGATTTCTACCGGGAAATGGGCGATATCTTCGGTGTCAATCTCTCGCCCGCTAATCGCTACGGCGGCTTCAAAGTCCTGCGGGAACGGTGGCAAAAGCACACCCAGAACACCCTCTGCAAACCGGTACTGCTGATCGACGAAGCCCAGGAAATGTTCTCCGTCTGCCTCAACGAACTGCGCTTGCTCGGCAGCGCCAACTTCGATTCCCAGTGTCTGCTCACCACCGTCCTCTGTGGCGACACCCGTCTGCCGGAACGCTTTCGCGCCGAAGCCCTGGTCTCCCTGGGCAGCAGAATCAAGCTTCGCCTGACCCTTGAAGCATACGACCGGACGATCCTCCTCGAATATCTGGAGCACGGTCTGGCCCAGGCCGGTGCTCTCCATCTCATGACTCCAGGGCTCATGGAAACCCTCGTCGATCACGCGGCGGGAAATCTCCGAGTTCTCAATAATATGGCGGCGGAACTCTTACTCAGCGCCGCCCAAAAGGAGCTCAACCAGCTTGATGAAAAACTCTTCCTCGAGGTGTTTTCCCGTCAGCAGCCTATAAAAAAGCGCAAAACTGGTCAACGACTACCGGCGTGAAACACCAAGCCGGTTTGGCAATACCAATGAAATTCTAGAGAGGTTCGGTGAAACGGAGGCGGGCTCTGCTGAGGAGCAACCCGTCAAGGGATAGCCGGATGGGCGGCGAATAGTCGTCGTAAGAAAGGGAGCCTTCGGGCTCCCTCTTTTTTTCCGCCGGTCGCGCTTCCGACTATTTGTTGCCCCCATGCCTTAAAAAACCTTGGGGTCCGGGGCTTTGCCCCGGTCTTCGGCTCAATCAACCATCATCCATCAACTTGCTGGTAAAAATGTCCATCATTTTGCATGAACGGGCTCAACTTATTTTCACATCCGGTCTATGCAGCATCACTGGGATACCCACTTGACAGGTTTCACCATAACCGCAGCTGTAGCAGGAGGCTGCACCCTGACCCGATACTTTGGCGACAGTTTCTACAAAGTTGTAGAGCAGAAATTTCTCGATTGCATCAACAGGAGCTTGCCCAGCGGTACCTGAGGTCGGTCGTCAATAGTGGATACCAAACCTCTCTGTATTTTTCATTTCTGAGAAATGCCAACTTATTGAAAAAAGAGAGAATCCAAAGCCATTTACACAAAATTATTTACGAGTCCACATTTTATTCAATTTTTTACCTTAGCTTTTGCCTTCGGTGCGACCTTAACCGGCTTTGGGTTCAGATCCTTGAGAGCTTTCCCTGGTGTGAATTTGCCGTTAGTCTTGGCAGCTATTTTAATTTCTTTACCGGTCTGTGGATTCCTGCCTATGCGAGCGGCGCGGTTTACCGCACTGAATGTACCAAAACCTACCAGAGCTATCTTATCTCCATTCTTGAGAGTAGCCATTGTTACAGCGATGAAGCTGTTGAGAGCATTCTCAGCTTGTGCTTTTGTCAGTTCTGCTCCTTCTGCAATCCTCGCTACGAGTTCAGATTTGTTCATAATTCCTCCAAAATTCGGTTTTTTCAAAATGCAGTAAAAGAAATGAAAGGCAAATCTATCGATCTCTATCTCTACAATAGATTTTGGTATAATCAATCAATTTCATAATATTCTCAATAGACCCAAGACAGACACCTTGCTCTCAAAAGTGAAAAAGCAGGCGCTCCTCCTTCCTGTACTTTTCAAATGCCGGACAAAAAGGGATGATGGACGCAGGAACAATCAAGAATCCAAAATCCTCCATTATTCGCCATATCGTCTGGGATAATTTCGAATTTTCAAAAGAGCCGAATTGCTCCCTTTCTGGAATGATTTTTGGCAATGATCAAATCCAGAATGACAGGAAGAATCTCAACTGTGCCTTCTCAAGACTGAGGTAACGGTGTTCATGGATAAGCTCAACTACCAAATTCAAAATTTGTTGCTAGGAGTCTGGGCAAGCAGAAGCTCCAAGATACAGTAGACACCTCTCGCGGGGGTTCTGTTTCACTTTTGAGAGGTGTTCTTTGGTAAGGTAAAGTCAGCAGTTGCTCCATTTCTTCTCAATTCTCTGTATTTAGCCGATCCTACCCTCTCAGGAAGAACCTTAACACCTTCGGCTTACACATTCGTTAAATGTTGCCAATAAAAATCTCTTGACTCCATGGCAGGCCTCCCTTGTAAGAGGCGGCACCTGGAATGGTTTTAAACTGCATGTCGATGTCAATGACACGGGCATTCCTTTAAGCGCGGTTTCCCACCTTTCGTGGCAATAGTCCCGTGTTTTTCGTGCCCCAGATGAACAGTCATTTCTGCCTGAAGGGCACGCTCTAAAATTACCTTGGTCAATTGCTTAAGTAGACCATTTTCTCCAATCAAATCTTCAGGTTTCTGATAGTTGTAGTTCGCAAACAAATTGTCGAGCAGTTCTTTGTCAATGGCCATATATTCTCCTTGCTGAGGGTGGGGTTCTCAACTACTCCTGAATGACCATTTACACAAACTATTTTACACCCTCCCGTCCAACCTATTAAAAAAGCAGTGAATATTCCCCGACCGGTATAGTTTAGCATAAAATCAAGTTTTGAACCTTGCAATCAACCCTTTAAGTTTGTCGGCTATTGTAGATAATTCATCGGCGCTAACCTTCACCTGGCTGCTTGCTTGATTCATTTCATTTGCGCTGGAATTGACAGCCGCAATGTCAGATGCGATTTCTGCCGAAACTATTGAATTTTGCGCGACGTTTTCGTTGACTTCTATAATTCCTTGTGATGCCTGTTGCACATTCTGAGCAATTTCTCTGGTAGTGGCAGATTGTTCTTCCACTGCAGCTGCAATGGCGGCAACAATCTTGTCCACATCGGCTATGACCGAACTGATGTTATTTATTTCCTTAACTGTGACACCTGTTGCTTCCTGAACACCCTGAATCTTGGTTTTGATATCAAGAGTTGCCGTTGCTGTTTGTTTTGCAAGATCTTTAATTTCGTTAGCAACGACAGCGAATCCCTTGCCCGCCTCACCCGCTCGTGCTGCTTCAATGGTAGCGTTGAGGGCAAGGAGATTGGTTTGTTCGGAGATCTCAGTGATAACTTCTGTAACTTTGTTGATAGCATCGGCTGCTTTTCCCAGCTCATTGACGCGGTTGGAAGCTCTAAGAGATTGTTCTACAGCCGCACTGGTTATTGTTTTAGCCTCGCTCGAATTTCTTGCGATCTCGTTGATGGTGGCATTCATTTCTTCGACGGCGGTGGCCACCATATTGACATTAACCGAGGCTTGTTCCATGGCGCCGGCAATTGAAGTTTGACTGGCGCTCATTTCCTCGGCTGCAGTAGCAACCAGACTAGAACGATTTGCTGTGGATTCTGCCCCCGCAGACATCTGGTTTGAGATGGTGGCCAATTGAGACGAAGATTCATCCACGTGGATAACATCTTTGCTGATGTCTTCAAACATTTGACGGAGTTTCTTCGCCATATCATTGAGTGATGCTGCCAGAATGCCAATTTCATCCTTTTGGTCAACATCCATAGTTTGCGTGAGATCTCCATCAGCCATTGCCTTCGCCAGATTGACTCCTTTAAAGAGCGGCTTTGTTATCAGGCGGGTAAGGATAACACCTGAGAATACAGCCAGAATAATACCCAAAACCAGACAGATGATGGTAATAAATCGGCCCTGAGATGCGCTGGATTGGGCGTGGTCAACTGTTGCTGCAGCGGATTTTTCTGCAGCCTGAACCATCTTGTCGATGGCGGCAAACGCTTTGAGCTGGTGCGTCTCGCCCTCTTTTAAAAGAAGGGTGCTCATCTTATGGAATTTTGCGCCGGCCTCTTCCGTGAGATCTGTGATTTCATGGAAAATTTCGAATACTTTTTCCGATGCCGGAAGCAGTTTTCTCTCAAAATACTCCTTGGCCTCAGCGCTCTGACCGTTACTCATCAAATTTTTTATCTTTGCTGTATGATCATGAAATTCAGCGTGTATGGGTATTATTTCTTTCCTGAGAGCAATAATTTCCGGGTTGGATGTTTCGGTATTTTGCAGCCATTTGCCGAGGTTGCAGGTCTTATCGTTGGTACCTCCTTCAAAAGGAATGTTGAAAAGCAATAACTGACTCACTTTAACAAGAAGGCTCTTGTGGGCGATCTCAACTTCGGCCATATGCTCTTTTAAACCGGCTGGATTAGTCATGTCAGCGGCGATGAGTTCTTTTGAAAGTTCTACAACGTTATCATTCACACTCGCCAATTTACTTATGTGAGAATTAAATTCCTGCCATTCGGTTTCGATCTCTCTCATAATTGGCAGAGTTGCAAATTGTTCCTTCGCGGAGTCGTAAATATTTCGAGACTCAAGCAGTTGTTTGTGTGCGAATTTGAGCTGTTCTTTAGTAGCAAAGGGAGTGAGCAGAGTGCGCATGAGAGCTGCGCTGGAGGCTGCTTCGCTTTTAACGGTCAGGATTTTTTGTACAGCCGGCATTCCGTCTGCACCGATTTGTGCAGTTTCTTTTGCCAGATTTCCTTGTTGGATGATGGAGAGAAGCCCCACTGCCAATATGATGAGGGCGGTAAGGAAAAATCCACCGAGTAATTTCATCCCGAGTTTGATGTTTTTCATAAATCTAGTCCTATTAAAAAACCAGTTGCAAAAATATAGCTGTTAAAAAAATTGGGTTCGTAATGATTTCCAAAGGATTATCTATTGCTCTTTACTCCCGGCAATCCCTGTCTTCAGTGGTCCATTCGCGCGGCGATCCTATGTGTCCGTGACAGACGACCCCGACGATTTCCCCACCAATAAAGATTCCAGTATCCAGCATAGAGGAAATACCAAGCGGAACGAGATACACATCCGCAAGGCTGTACGTTCGTGGATCTCTCACAGCGACTTCAGTAGGAACTGTCTTTCGCTGTTTAAGACCGGCAAAGTAGTCGGGGATGTCGAGCGATGAGGTTCAATCGAATGGGCCGGTTCAGACATTTAAACACCTTAGGGATGGTAATTATTTTTATAGCTAATTGCCTTGACTTGGCTTAATATAATACATGTAATATCTAGACGTTGCGATCGTTATTTATCTCTCTTCGTGATAAGAAAACCGAAAAAATTCAAGCCCAAAAAAACTTTTTTACCGCTCGGGTGATCCAGCTTCCTTGTAATTTGGTGTCAACAACAACCGGCTCTACCTTATTCAGCGAAGCCAAATGAGCCTTAATCGGGCGAACATAGGCAGCATCATCGCGTTGAATATGATTTACTAGCCATCTCTTTAGGACATCATAAAATTCTTCGAATATATCTTCACCATCCTTAAACCGTACCTGAAACTTTTCAACCCGTTTGATAAAAGACTCATGAACGCTTTTATGGGCACCTGCAAAGGGGTATTTAGCTTCCGCCATAAGAGCTTCTTCAAAGGAGAAATGCGATAGTGTGTAGTCGACAATTCCCTCAATAACGTCTTTAACTTGTTTTACACTTCCTCTCATCCTCGCATCGTTCAATTGGTTCAAATAGTCAACGATTTGTCTATGTTGGGTGTCAATTTCAGCGATTCCTGTATTATATCTGTCTATCCAAATAACTTTTGACATATTTTTCGAATCCCAAATTTTAGATTTATTTTAAACAGTATGGCTTTTAACCAAACTCAACCTGCCTTGACAGAAACCTGTGGCCGACATAGCGAATATTGGCGAGTTGGCGGTTTTAATACAGAATGCTTTCTGCGATCAAGCACCTCACCTTCGACCACTGGCTAAACCGCAGTGCATTTTAAAAATCAGTTCACCATGAATAGGTTTTAGGATCAATGCCGCCTTTCTGCATCAAAGCAAGCGGGAAATCCAGGTCCTTGGCATCCAAAGGCTTCATCTCGTTGGCGTTGAACGCCTTTGCAGAAGCAATAGCAACCTTGGTAAATGTGCTTCGGTTTGTATCCGATATAGAACTGGAAGCCATCAAGATATTGTCTGGGTTCCGGGGCAATGAGATCTCAGGAACCTCATACATTTCGTAATCCGGATAGCTTTTCTTATTACTTTCCCACCAGAGGTTTTTCACCATTGCAGCTTTGGCTTTTCCCACTTTTACAGCTGCCAAAGCTACTGCATGTTCTCTTACGCCAATCATAGCCATACCTCCGGTGGCTGCTTTGGCGCACGATTCACCCGAACTGGCGCCAACAGCATAGGAAATTTCCTTCGGAAAATCACGAAGAAGAGCAACAGGGTTTTCACCTTTCGGGAATACCAACACACCGGAATATAACTCTTTCCCGTCAATCTTCTGCGCCATCGGAACAGCAAGACCTCGTGCTGTGAGAAGAGCAGCAGCAAATGACCCGGCATATACCAATGCCTCTTGCTTGTCTGCCAACGCGGCAAACATTTCTGGATAAGTTGCAGCAAGTTTCAGTTTCAACCGGATTCCGCTGCCCTGGCTCAAAGCCTCAGTTATGACGATGGCTTTTGCCGGGTCAAAACCAGGCACAAACCAGCATGCCAGTTCCTGTGCAATAGTTGAGGTTTGCATTACCGAGCAATTGATCATAAAGGCACAGGCCAGCATCAACAGTGGTTTAAAAATAGTGTTTTTCATACAATGGTTCCTTGTTGTAAGACTTTTTTTAAATAAAACGCAGGGAAGGTTGCTAACAACGAAGCATCTTTTTTTCATTGCCCTCTCTTAAATTTCATTATTTATTTGTTGTGGAATAACTTGGCCTGGTTCTTTGCACAATATTGAGATATCATTGCAAGCGTGCGTGGTCTATGCGAACTGAAAGGGCAATAAAATTGTCGGGGTTTTTCTTGACAACAAGTGTAACGCTGATACAATAATATTAATACTCATTAATCATAAAGGAATTGAACTTGTCAAGAAGATCTTTTTACATGGATGATGAAGAGGCGGTTCGAGCAAAAATAATGAGTCATGCCCTCAATATTTTTAAAGTGCATGGCTTTGATGGTTTCAGCATGCGAAAGTTAGCTAACCCTTTAGGGATCGCGTCAAAAACTCTCTACAACTATTTTAGCAATAAGGATGAGATATACCTGCATATTCTCATTGAAGGTTTCGACCAATTATACCTGGCTTTTAAATCAGCTGTTGAAAACGTAAGTCCTCCGCACGAGAGCCTTGCAGCCGCCATTCGAGCGTATATTAACTTTGGTCTCGAGAACGTAAACATCTATGACCTGATGTTTACGTGGCATAAGCCAAAATTCAATGATTACGTCGGTACCTCAACAGAAGAGTTGGCACGTCGTGAACTAGACTCTGCACTTCGCTGTGACGAGTTTTTTATGGGCCTCATCCAATCCTGTGTGACATCTGAACCTGCGGTTACAGAAAGTGAAATTCGTTTTGAAATGATTCAGATCTGGTCACAAATGCACGGATATGTGGCCAACCTCAACAACACATCATTGAGTTACCTCCACCCAGAACCGATTGCTCTTAAAGATGCTGTCATTAAACGTATTGTTAAGAATGCACTATACAATTTAGAAATTCTCAGTCGCCACATCAACTCTTGATTTAACATGTCGCCTATCGCCAAATCGCCGTTTATTTCGACTTGATGCCATCAATATCGGAAAAAATGAGTTGATAACGCCCAAAAGATTACCAAACTCCAATAACGAATTTTCAAATAGAGGGTTTTTCCGATGATTGGTATACTGACTGACTCTACATCTGATTTGCCAACAGACCTAATTTCCAGCTTCAATATTTCGGTCATCCCCATGAAAATAAAAATAAATGGGGAAAATTATTTAGACCGAATTAATCTCACAAGCGACATTTTCTACCAGCAAATATCAAATACCGATTGTCACCCAGAGACTGAACCGCCTTCTGTTGCTGATTTTATCAGCCGATATGCCGAAATGTTGTTGAAATATGATGAAATTATCAGTATCCACGTCGGCTCTTCTTTCTCAAAAACATTTCACCATGCTGTTCAAGCGGTCAATCAAGGGCGAAAATTGTTTTTTTCTGAACGTCTCAAGGCAAAGAATTACAAACCTTTTAATATTAAAGTGATTGATAGTAAAAGCGTCAGTATCGGAGTTGGGCTATTAGTGTGTAGAGCAGCAATGATGGTGGAAAAGAAGATTCAATTTACAAAACTTGCCGATTCTATTCAGGATTCTGCGGGAAAAGTCAGAGTCATTTTTACTCCAAAAGATCTTTCCTATTTGAAGCGATCAAAAAGACTTACGGGCATAAAATATTTTATTGCCAGCTTGGCCGGATTGAAACCGCTTATCCAAGTTACCAATGGCAAGATGGACAAATTCTCAACGTCTCGAGGTTTTGATAATGCTGCCGATGCCATCGTCAAGGAAGTCTATACCGTGTTAAAAAACCCTTTAGAGAATCAATTGGCTGTTGGCTATGCCGGAATGGTGATGGATCTGGGAGAGAATATTTTGGCGCAAAAACTTGGCGATGGCTTTAAATACAATTCCAGCTATTTTCAGTCAATTATTGGCCCTACCATTGGCGCCCATTGTGGACCTGAGACTGTAGCGGCTGCCTTTTTTACTGAATAGCAAAACGTCAACAATAATTGTTTCTTCTAACGGGGTTGCTGCAGCTTCTGAAAAAATGAGTGTTACCATGAACAGGGTCGCCGCTGCCGTGGAAGAAGCGGCGGTTAATGTCAGTTCGGTCGCTGAGTCCACAGAAGCCATTGCCGATGTAGGGAAGGCCATTGCCGATAGCACAAAAAACGCCCGGAACATGACCGGTGAGGCGGTCACCCGCACCCAGAGTTTCTATGAATTGATCAGTGCCCTGGGAGACGCTGCAAAGGAGATAGGCAAGGTTACTGAGACAATAACCGAGATCTCGGCACAGACCAATTTCCTAGCTTTAATGCTACTATCGGAGCAGCGCGAGTAGGGGAAGCCGGCAAAGGGTTTGCCGTCGTAGCAAACGAGATTAAAGAACTGGCCAAACAAACAGCTAATGCTACACATGAGATCAAAAATAGAATAGAAGGCATTCAAACCTCATACTGATTAACTAACGAATAAGGATAGATTGTGTGAGCGATAAGCGAACCACAATCTTATACGTTGGTTGGACGAGCCCGGGGATAGTATAAGGAATTATCTTTTTAAAGGGATGAATCAGGAGTGCAACCGAGTGGTATGCACTTTTCTCAAGACGCAGTTGTCCAATTGCCTTCAAAAGGCGAGAATAATTGTTAAAACTGTTCCATAATAGCTCTTTCCTCCTGCTGAATTGCAGGGTGAGGCCGCACCGATTCTGTAAATTACCCCGGCGGACTGACATTCCTGCGAAAGTTGACAATCATCATTGGCGATTTACAGCAGGGGCAGAGGAAAACCGGCCTGGATCGCGGTAGTAGTTGCTGAATGATGACATGGAGAATCAGTTGAATCAAGGTTCGTATCTTTTTGGCATTGCTGTGGAGAAATCCGTAGTCTCTTACACGCCGAAACCCTTTTGGCAGCACATGCTGCAGGATAAGGTGTAAAAAATCATCTCCTGCCAGTGTTCTAAATTTTGTTTCTCCGCTGTTGCTTTCAACATATTTAAATGTGACTTTGCCATTTTGGTTTGAGATGATGTTTTTCTCGCTGATCACTCCACGATACAAATATCGAGACAGGTATTTGAGTGCGGTAATGCCGCTTCCGACAAGCCGGCAGTCGACCACCCAGTTTTTCGGAACATCATTCGGAATGATAAACCCAACGTCTTTGATTTGCTGTAAGATTCTCGCTCGAAATACTTTCGCTAAAGCAAAGACATTAAACAGGAACTTCTCCTTCCCCCTTCTCCAGAGGTGGCGGCGTCTGTCAACGCCACCGCCGGGAATTATCGCATGGACATGGGGATGATAGTCAAGCTTGCGGTTATTGGTATGTAATACCGTTGTCAAACCAAGCTCTGCCCCGAGGTTTTTTGGATTTAAGCCAAAATCCTTTAAGGTGCTGGCAACACACTTGAATAAAAGAGAATACACCTCCTTTTGATTGAACCACGTCAATTGCCGCAGTTCAAACGGCAAGGTAAATGTTGCCATGAAATACGGTACCGGCAGCAATTTTTCCTGCTGTTTGTCAATCCACAGGCTGGATTGATGATTCTGACATTTTGGGCAATTACGGTTTCCGCAGGACAAAGGACGCCATTCTGCATGGTCACAATCAGGGCATTGGATATACAGCTCGCCGGACTTTGGGGTGCGGCAACGTTGAATGGCACCGAGAGCCCTCAGGTGGCCGGGAAGCGCTGTATCGCCGTATTTGTCGATAAATCCGTCATGATATTGATTGATGAGAGCCGCCAATTCCATAATCAGTGCCTCTCGATGTCGAAGTGCAATGTATTGACAAGCTCATTGATGGTATCCAGGCTGTCCTTTTCTGTAGTATCGGTGAGATGGGTATAACGTGCGGTTGTTGTGGGGCTGGAATGCCCGAGCAGGGCCTGGATATGCCGCAGGCTTAGGCCACGTTCCAGCAGGTGGGTTGCATAGCTGTGCCGATTATGCCGAATTCGGCATAAGCGCCATAATGCCGACTCCAGGATTATGCCGACTTGCCATATTTAACGCAGAACTCTTTTGGCTCCGGCACAATTGAAGTCGGCATAATAATCAGAGGTTTTCCAGGAAAGATAAAAGCTCATCGTC
>Ga0209697_10003539_pt1 | contig 21103 bp, 16 predicted proteins | sample AliMusrvi5mmetaG_FD_184115 | JGI IMG/M metagenome (GOLD analysis project Ga0209697, IMG submission 184115) | Freshwater lake bacterial and archeal communities from Alinen Mustajarvi, Finland, to study Microbial Dark Matter (Phase II) - Alinen... | ecosystem: Environmental > Aquatic > Freshwater...
TTCGTAGCGACTACCAGATGCTGTTGACTACTCAGTGAGTGTCGAATGAGCTGGAAACGGATCAGTCCGATGACTCTGTAGACCGCGCTGCCGCCCAATGGTGTTCTCGATTAATCTGGCCAACTTATCCGCCGCACCCTCAGCCGCTTGCTCTGCGGTCGCTGCGTGGTCAGTGACCGCAATGGGTTGATGGTGTTCAAGGCGAGCTTCCATCATACAACGCTTGTCGTTCGGGCTGTTTTTGTGGCTAACCTCGTCGGTCAGGTGGACCTCCACTCGCATGATGTGATCGCTGAGTCGGCTCAGAGCACTCTCCACGACGCCGCTGACCTGAGTGATGAGGGCTTCGCTACCTGCGATATTATGGTCGGTATTAATTTGGATCTGCATGGTGTTCTCCTGTTGTGATGTTGGGTATTGAATAATAGGTATCCCACTATACCTCGCAAACGGGGCCATGCTATGGGGTAAAACCCCACTGTGGGGCAACGACAGGACAGCGGTTGACTTCGTATCAAACAGGCTTACGTTGGCTTGGGAACTGCGAGAACAGGCGCGTTAGACGTTTAACGTAAAAGTCTGAACTTTCAGTTCCTGCTGTGTTTCAGATCCCCACATTGCCCAACATCGTGGCAATGCGGTTGGCTAGGCTGGTGATGTCGGGATGGGAAATTTCGAGTTTTTCGACAAGATCCGTAAGTTGCTCGCCCCCATGCTTGGCTGCGGCTGGGCGGATTGCAGTATTCCCTGCGGTCTGATGCTCTAAATCAGCCACAAGCTTGAGAAGGTCTGACTTGGTGGTGTCCGTCAAACCGTGCGCATTCTCCACCTTAGCGCGAAGCTGTTTAAGAAGGGGGTTAACCATGCCGTAGATTACCTCATGCAATCAGATTTAGATAGGAGAAGTGTAATCACCTGCCGTGGGCTTTGCGTCCAATCAAGCTTCACTATTTAGACCGATCCTGCGCCCCGGCCGTTCAAATCATCAGCCCATCAACCGCATCCGTACTTTCCCCGCCGCCAATTACACACTTCCACTGATTGTGGGTCCAATGGGATCGCGCCTGGTTACGTCAGGCAACGGATTTACGGTGAGGGTTTGGTGAGATTGGTAGCAGGTGAGGAAGGACAGCGGGAGGGTCAGTGCGACTTCCCGCTGTTTTCTTTTATGAACTTCGGTTGCCTGCGATTGGTAGCGTACCGGTGAGGTGATTTGTGAGGAACGCTCATTGCTGAGCGCTAGAGATACTGAACCGCTACCGTAGTGTTCGCAGGCAACCGGAATCCACATTATCAGTCCAAACACCGCTTAACACTATTGGTTGCGCGGTCACACATAACGCAAACCGCTCGGCAGGTCAATGTCCACATCTGGCCGGCGGCGATTTCTTGTTGCGGGGTGGGTGGCGAAGTTCTACTCTGCGCGACATGATTAATCCTAAGACTACCATTCTCTTTCAGGGCGATTCCATCACGGATGCGGGACGCGACCGAAACCAGAAGGGGGCCAATGCCGGCCTCGGCGGCGGTTATGCGTTGTTCATTGCGGCGCAGTTGCTGGGTGAACGGCCTAGCGCCAGTTTGCAGTTTTTCAACCGCGGTATCGCCGGTAACCGGATTGTGGACCTCTACGCCCGCATCAAATGTGATGTGATCAACCTCAAACCGAACGTCCTCTCCGTACTCATTGGTGTCGCTGACACGTGGATTGAGTTTGGCGACCAGAACGGCGTGGCGGTGCCGAAGTTTGAGCGGTTGTACCGGGATTTACTGACGGAAGTGCGGGCGGCGTTGCCGGCGGTCAAGTTCGTGTTGTGCGAGCCGTTTGTGTTGCCGGTCGGGGTGGTGACGAAGGATTGGGTGGCGGAGATGGATCAGCGCCGGGCGGTGGTCAAGAAGCTGGCGGTGGAGTTCAAGACGAAGTTCGTGCCGTTCCAAACGATGTTCGATAACGCGGTGAAACAGGCGCCCCCGGCATATTGGGCCAGCGACGGGGTGCATCCCACGCCGGCCGGGCATATGCGGATGGCGCAACTATGGCTCAAGGAGGTTGAAGGAATATGAGTTTTCCAAAAAACTTTGTGTGGGGCGTCGCCGCGGCGGCGTATCAAATCGAAGGTTCGACGAAAGCCGACGGGCGAGGGGAGTCGGTCTGGGATATGTTCTGCCGCAAGCCGGGCGCGGTTTGGAGCGGGCACTCCGGTGCCGAGGCGTGCGACCATTACCGTCGTTACAAGGCCGATGTGGCAATGATGAAGTCGTTGGGCGCGCATGCCTACCGGCTCTCTGTGGCGTGGCCGCGTGTGATTCCCACCGGCACCGGCAAGGTCAACGCGAAGGGGTTGGCATTCTATGACAAACTAATTGACGAACTACTCGCTGCCGGCATTGCGCCGTATGTGACGTTGTTTCACTGGGATTATCCGCTGGCGTTGTATCACCGGGGTGGCTGGCTCAACCGGGATTCCGCCGATTGGTTTGCCGATTACGTGAAAGTGGTGGTGGATAAGTTGTCCGACCGGGTGCAGCACTGGATGACCATCAACGAGCCGGTCGTTTTCAACGAAATGGGGTTGCGGTTGGGGCTCCACGCGCCGGGCGATAAACTGGCTTGGGCCGAGGTTTTGCGGGCCGCGCACAACACTCTGCGCGCCCATGGCCGGGCTGTGCAGGTCATCCGCGCCCGCGCCAAGATCAAGCCTGTGGTCGGTTGGGCGCCGTGCGGGCGCACCTGTATCCCGGCCTCGGACAAGCCCGCCGATATCCGTGCGACCCGGCAAAACATGTTCGTTTTGGAAGAACGAACAATCTGGCAACATAGCTGGTGGAGCGACCCGGTGTTCTTTGGCCACTATCCGGAACAAGGGGAAAAAGTTTTTGGCACGGATCTGCCACGAATCGAACCGGGCGATATGCGCACCATCCAACAGCCGCTCGATTTCTTTGGCGTAAACATTTACAGCGGTGTTACCATCCGGGCAGGCAAGCAAAACCAGCCCGAAATCGTGCAACCACTGACCGGCCATGCATTGACTACGTACAATTGGCAGGTCACTCCGAAGGCGTTGTACTGGGGGCCGCGGTTCCTGCAGGAACGGTACAACGTCCCGGTCGTCATTACGGAAAATGGCATGGGCAACACGGACTGGGTGATGGACGATGGCCAGGTCCACGATCCGCAACGGATTGATTTCCTGACCCGATACCAGCGCGAATTGAAGCGCGCGATTGCCGATGGCGTGGACGTGCGCGGCTATTTCCACTGGTCAATCATGGACAACTTCGAGTGGAACGAAGGCTACAAGCAACGGTTCGGCCTGGTGTACGTGGATTACCAGACGCAGAAGCGCGTTCCGAAGGACAGCTTCTACTGGTACAAGCGCGTGATCGAGTCCAACGGCGCGAGTTTATAGCTGTTGGTTCAGCTAAATTTGCCGAACTCGCGGCCGGCCTTGTACAGCGCCTCGGTGTTTGCGAGCGGTGTGGCGGGTGCGAGATTGTTGCCTTCGCGCAGGACGAAGCGGCGGCCATCGGTCACGCCGGTTTGCAGGACGCGCTGCACATCCGCGCGGATGGCAGCGGGCGTACCGGAGTGGAGGAGTTCGACGTGTGGGCCGCCTTGCAGCCGGACGAGCGGGCCGAGATCCCGGCGCAGGCCCCCGAAATCGACTGGGAATCCGGTGTCAAAGACTTGCACATTCAGCTCGTCGCGAATGGTGTGGAAATGCCGGGTGGAGTCGCCGCAGAGATGGATGCCGCGCAGTTGGGTTGGCGACGAAAACGCGTCGCACATCCGCCGGTGGTATGGCAAGACGTGTTCACGGTACATGCCGGTGGAAATCATCGCGACGCTGTCGTCGGCGAAGCCGAAGCCGTCATTGGTAGGGACCGGGATGCCAGCGAGTTTGCGCCACGCGGTCATGCGGCGAATCGTGGCTTCGGTGATGAAATCAAACAGTTTGTGCAACCGCTCCGGCTCGCCGGCCATCGCTTCGCAAACAAAACTTCCGCCGAACAAATTACAGGCCACCGTCATCACACCATCGGTGCCGCACATCGGCGCGGTGACGTTGATGGGGCGATCCAGATACGTCTCGCGGCGGGCGCGTGATTGGAAATGCTCGAAATACGCGAGCGCCTTCGCGCTGAAACCAGCGAACGGGTCCGGCACGCCATGCTCCATCACGCGTTCGGGCGCATCGGCAAATTCCGGCTGGGTGTCCGGCACTTGGTCCGGTAAGTACTCAACCTTGCAACCGAACGCTGCCGCTTCATAATAATTCTGAAAGTCCGGTGCGATGCTCCAGCGGTCCGGCAGGCCGAGTTCGGTGTCTTGGAGCAAGTTGAACCGGCTCCAGCGTTGAAACCGGAGCAGCGTGTCGAACATCAGGTCACGGTCTTCGGTGTAGCGTTGGAATTCTACGCCGGTCGGGTTGGCGTCGGCATTTACCATGAAATAGCGGGCGTTCGTGCCGAAGACGATCGGCACGCGAGGGGCTTTGCCGGCGGGGAAGGCGTCCCAGAGTGCTTTTACTTCCGCGTTGTGCTGCGCAAAATCTAAACCAACAAGTCGGTCAGGCATGGATCTCCTCGAAAACATCCAGTTTGGTGGGGGCGGATTTCAAAACAAACCGGAAGTTAGTTTCGCCGCCGAGCGCAATCAGGTTTTGTAGCAATGGTTCCGGTGGTGCCGTCGGCAAATCCCAAACCACGTGCACGGTTTGGCGCGTGGCGGCTTTGGTGAAGGTGCGCCATTCCAGAAATAGTTGGAGTTGCGACAAGACAGCCAGTGCGTCGCCGGCAAGAATGACGATGCAATACCGGTTGAACCAGACGGCGTTGAAGTAAAACTCAGCGTCGGCCGGTTTGCCGTAAACGAGTTTCGCCAGTGGCCAGTACTTGCCAAGCCGTGGCAAAGCCGGTGCCGGCCATGGATCGGTGGCGCTGAAATATAAAAACGTCTCACCGCGACGGACGGCGGTTTCGAGATAGTCTTTCAAGTCGAGCTGGCCGGCGAGCAGTGTGCGCGATTTCGGTGCGAGCCGGTCGAGCCACGGCCCGGCAATCGGCAGGGGATACGAGTTGCCGGTGGTGTGATTGAATCGCGCCAGATAATCGGCCACGAGCACGAGCAGCGCCAATAGTAACGTGCCGCGGGTGATGAGTAAATTCCACCGGTCGAGTTGGTTGGCTTCGAGGAGTTGGGATTCTTGGTAAGTGCGGACCGGTTTTTGTTCGGCAGGTGTGACGGGCGCAGCCTGGCCGCCGTCGCGGCGTTGTTTACCCATTTGCAGGTAAGCGGGGACGCCGGCTTCGGATTGCAGTTCTTCAACGGGCTGAGCAACGACCGGCTGGCCGCCGCTATCGAGCGGCACGGCGCTGACGCGGTTGGAATTGATTTGTGCGAGAATGTAGCCGGCAACTGCGAGGCCAAGCACGATCAGGTAGGCCCGCGGCCGTTGCCGTTTGGGTGCAAACGCGCCAAACATTGCCTGTGTGGCGAGCAATCCCAGCGCGCCGCCCCACGCGATGATTGACGCGAGGCCGACAACGCCGAAGTAGCCGTAAAGTCGAACGATCATTTTCGGTATTTCCGAGTCAGTTCCAAATAATGCGTGAACGAATAATAAATGACATTGACGCCGAGGTCGTAAGATTCAGCAACGAGTTTGGGGTCGAGGCCGGCATGGCCGGTTGTCCACGCGTCGAGGATGTCACCGGGATGGTAGAACACTACCCAGCGGTTGTTGTACTTGACGCCCAATGCGTGCGTCCCGCCGTGATGCCAGAGCGGCGGCGCGCCATTCGGAAACGCGTTTGGCACTTGAAAGATCGGATCATCGTCGGCAATCACCAGCAACGGATTGCCCGGTAACACTTGTTGGATGAAACTGCGGAAGCTCCGGTCAAATTGTGCGCTGGCGCAATTACAGAATAGCAACCCACCATCCAGTAAATATTCGCGCAACGCCTGCATGTCGGACGAGGATACGTTGATCCCGCCATCACCGGTCATAAAGACAAATGGCGGTGCAAAGCCTTTTGGATATTTCCGCAGTAAAGCAATCGGATGGCTCTCGCCTTGTGAGGCAACTTTGAAACCGGTGGCTTTGTGAAATTCCTGAAGGAAATTGATGTCCGACCGATCATGCGCGCTCATACCGGAGTCCCAAGCGCTCCCGTTGTATTCCAACCGGATAAACCGCACGAGTGCGTTCTCCATGCCATCGGGCCAACCACCGGTGGTGCCGCCGCCCGCGCCGAGTCCGCCGCCGGTCCCGCGCCCGCCCACGCCTTTCGGGCCGTTCTTGCCGGCCGCTCCAGCCACAACGCGCGATGTATCTGCTTGATATGTGACTTGCGCCTCCTGTTCGAGGTTCTTGTCCGTGCCGGCATCGTCCATACCCGGCAAATTAAATGAGATAGACGAGTGCGGATTGACGAGAAGCTTGTGTTTCTTCTTTTTCGTTGTCTTGACGATCTTGACCTGCATCAACTGCTGGGCGATGCCGGTGCCTTGCGGATTGCCACCGCCAGTCGGAGTGCCGCTACCTTTCGGTACTCGGTACGGCGTGACACAGCCGCGCAAAGATAACAGCCACGGCAATACCACAATCACCATTACATGCACGCCGAGGCTGGAGAAAATGCTCTTGCGGTAAATTGGGTCGCGTCCGTGCGTGCGGAGGTTTTCGAGAACGAGGTCGCCCATGGCCGGCGCGGATTCGGTCGCCCCGGTAAAGGCGTTGATGATGTGGCGCCGCCAGGATTGGAGATGCAGGAATCCAAATAGCGCCATGACGACTGCGACGGGCCAGAGCAGTTGATACCACCAGAAAAATCCGGTCACCGAACTGGTGACGATGCCACGCACCGGCAACTTATAGTCAACGATATGCCAGACGATCTTCGAGACGATACCGAGATAGATCACGCCGAGTACATAGGCCGCGAGGTAGCACCGGCGAATGATTGTGAGACGGCGTTTCAGTCCGAGAAAAAAACCGATTAGAAACACCACCGCGCCGATGCCGGCGGCACTCGCAAGGAAGATCGTCAGTCCATGAACCCCCTCGGCTTGGAAAGCCAGCCGGAACGCGGGGTTTTCGTCGAGCGCGTCGGTGTAAAGACACGGCAGCATGACAGCGTAATGGGCACAGACCGCCGCCAGCAGGCCGAGCGGCACGCTGAACACGATGGGCCAGAGTTGTGGTGCGCGACGCGACATTACTTGAGTTTGGTATCGTCGAGGGAAATGCCGAGATCAGTCGGTTGCTTGGGAATCTCATCAGGTTTGGCGGTTTCGGTGATGCGTTTGACGACCGGCGTGTTTTTCCGTTCTTCGAGCAGCCGGTCATTCAAATTGGTCGGTGTGGCAGCGACAGTGGGGGCCACGGCGGCCGGTGGAGCCGGTTTGGGTGCGACCGGCTTTGGTGCCGCTGGCGGTTCGGGTTTGGCGGCGGCGAGTGCAGCGGCTTTGCGCGCTACGGCCCCTTCCGGATCAATATAGTTGTCGCGGATAAACCCGTAGGAAATGAACGCGGAAATGCTCAGGTGGATCACAAGTGACATACTCACCCAAATCCAAAACGGGCTTTTCGAGAACGTCGTGAGCAATTTATCCGGGCCGCGGCGGCCCACTTTGATGTCAAAGCCTTCTTGTTTCATGGCTGTGTTTCCTGTTTGTCGGTTGGTCGTTCGCCGAGAGCGGCGATGGTGGCGCCGGCCTTGGCAATCGCGCCAAGGACCGGCTCAAAAACTTGTTTGGTAACGTGCTTGTCGCACTTGAACATCACGGTTTTGCCTTGGTCGGTTGTCGCGCCTTCGATGAGAATGCTGACGGAGGTCTCAACGGCATTGGCATCCGGCACAATCTGACCTTGCACGTAAATCTTGCCTTCTTCGTCAATATCGACACTGACCTTGCCTTCCAGCAGTTGGGTCAGGTGCGGGGATTGTGGAGGTGCAATCTTGCCGCCACCGGTTCGCGAGAAGGTGCTGCAAAACATGAAAAACGTGATTAGCAGAAAGGCAATGTCGCCAAGGCTGGCAACCGGGATCTCGATGTGTTTGGCCGGCGGGCGCTGGTATTTCATTGGCTGCCTTCGTCCTGCACGATGCCGATGACACCGCCAGCTGCACTCACGTCGGCCATGATTTCAAAATACGCTTGGTACGGAATCTTGCCTTGGGCTTCGAGCAACACCACTTTGGCCTCGCCAGTCTTGTTCGTGAGGTTGAGTTCGGTCAATCGCTGTTTTAGGTCAGCCAAAGAGATTTCCTTGTCGTTGAACGTGAATTTATTTTCCTGAATCGCAATGGTCGGTGTCTGCTCGGCGACGGCTTGGGAGCGTTCTGCCGACGGCACGTCCGCAATCACGCCGGAAAACTCCGCGAAACTCGTGACCATGATGAAAAAGATGTTCAATAGGAACGCGAGATCGACAAATGAGGCGACCGGAATCTCCGGCTCGCGAGTGAGTGCGCGGCGTGGTTTTTTCACGGTCAGGCCTTGGGCTTCTCCATTTCCGTCGAGACAAACTCCAGAACTTCGGCGGCGGCTTCCTCAATTTCGAGGTGAATCTGTTCGCCCATGTTCATGAAAATGTGGTACGGCACGACCATGACAATCGCGAGCACGATGCCGGCCGCGGTATTGATCAACGCCTCCGAAATGCCGCCGGCGACCGCACCGGGGCTGATGGCGCCGGCGGCGGCGATACCGGCAAATGCCTTGATCATGCCGGTGACTGTCCCGGCCATGCCGAGCAACGGCGCGACGTTGCCAATGGTGGCAAGCAGGTAGAGCCGTTTGTCCACCGCGCCCATCGCGTGGGTCATGTACTCTTCCATCGCCTCTTTCATGATAACTGAAATCGCTTCCGGTCGGCTGGTGAATGTCTTGTGGCGTTGATACGCTTCCAAGCCAGCCAGCAACACGGCCGATACCGGCCCGGGCGTGTTGGCGCACACCGTCGCCGCCTCGCCAATCTTATTTTCGGCGAGCAGCGCCAGGATTTTGGCCCGTAGCGCGCGGGTGTCGATTTTGGCGTTGGCGCGAAATGCCAGATACCGGTCCAACAACACCGCGAATCCGACGATACTGCCAATCCCCAACGAGATCATCATCGTGAGGCGGACAATTGATTCAAGCATGACTGACTTCCTTTCGGTTGATTTGCTCCAAAATTTTGTTTGCGTCTAACGGTGCGAGTTTGACCCGCCGGACCTTTGCTGCCAGTGCCGGTGCCAGCGCTAACTCACCCGTCAGAAAATTATAAAAACTTTTCGCTAATTCTGCCACCGGTATCTCCTCTGCATACGGTCGCTTGCCGGCCGCGAACATTACCACGCGCTCAGCAAAACATGCGATCCATACACGGCCATTCAAAAACCATTGTCCAACATCCATTGTTGAACTGGTCTTTAGCAACACAATTGGCGTTTCGCCATGCGCTGCAGCATCAAGTAAGCTCTGTTCGCCGTTGGTCATCATTTATCGGTTGCCGTGTCGTTTTGTTCGACCCGCGCGAGTGCGTCCTCGGTCAATCTGGCGCGCGCATTCTTTGCCCAATTGCTTTCGGGATAATCCCACGTCAAGCGCTTGAATAACCGGTAAGCGTTAACGTAATCCGGCTGTTTCAGTTTCGTGTAGCAGTCGGCAGCCCAATACATCGCTCGCGCAATCAAATCTGGCTCAGCCTTCTTTTCATCAATAATCTGACGAAAGACTTCGATGGCTTTCAGCAGATCCTCTGACAGCATCCAACATTCTCCAGAGAGCACTGTTGCCGCACCAGCAAATTTGTGTTCTGGAAATCGCTGTGCCAGCCGGCCATATACTTGTGCGCCGGTCTTGAACATGTCGCGTGCTTGCTGGTTGCCATGCTCTTGGGCGACCTTGTCGGTCTCCGCCTTTGCGGCATCCTGTAAATCCTTGCCTTTTTTCCGGAAATACTTGCCGAGTTGGGTGATGGTTTCTGCAACCAATTCATTGTCAGGATACCGGTACGAAAGCTTGACGTATTCCTCGCATGCTTGATCCATCTGGCCGGTCTTTTCGAAGATCAATGCCTTCTTGTATTGCGCTTTCGGTGCGTATGTACTGTCGGGGTAAGTCGCCACGATGTCGCTGAATCGCACGATTGCTTCGGTGTAACGTTTCTTTGCCTCGTCCGCGCTGACATCTTTAGCGCCTTCGTACGCTAGGTCAGCCAGTAGATAATCCGCCTGCGCCCGCGCTGCGGTGTTTGGATAATCGCGGATCGCTTCCTCCAGCAACTTCTTGCCCTGTGCGATTTCCTTGTGCGCCAAATCTTCCTGCCCGAGTTCCCGGTGTTTCTTTGCCATTTCAAAATACGCTTCCGCCACCGTGAACTGCGTCTCCACTGCAATCTCTGAATCTTGGAACCGTTTTGTGAACGGCAGCACTTGACCGGTCGCGCCCTTAAAAATCGCGACTGTTCGTTCCACTTCGCCGGTTCGGTAAATCGCGCGCACCGTATCGCCGTACTTCACCGGTAATACGTCCATTTCATTTGTCTTAGTCGCGTCGCCGGCAAAGACCACGTCGGCTTTACCCTTGAAAATTCCGGTATGCGGGAACGTCTCGGTTAACTTCACAGTATTACTCGCACCAGATGACGCCACCAGTGTGATGTCCACTTGACCCTTGCCATCCAATACATCCCGCATTGGATCAATCAATCGGAAATACATGCTCTCACCGATGTGCAACGTTGTTAGCGGTTCCTGATAGCGACGCTCCATTACGTCGAAAAACGCATCGGCTTTCAGTGCCACGTGTTGTGTGACCCAGTTGGTCGCACTGGTCTGAAATGCAACCCGAACCTCGTCGCCGGGGGCGACACCAAGCACTGGCACTTTCACAGTGGTTCCCTGCCACGCGGTATCGCCGTGCCGGTCGATGACCGGTACGAGAATGCTGACCTCAACGAGATCATCAGCATTTGTGGTTGTTGTGCCAAGTTTGAGTGGAACAATGAACGTGAACCGGCCGTCTTCCAACGGATCGCGTGCTTTCGGATTTGTCCGTAACATCACCTCACGGTAACCCAGCGGTGGCTTAATCATACCGGCATCACCAACTGGCCGGTGGACTGTGATAGTGCCCGGTAATTTAGGGTCGAATTCTTGTGGTTTGCCGGCCTGTACAAATAGCGTGGCTTCACTTTTAAACGACTGTGCGACAGTCGGGTACACCAGTTCGGCGATCAGCGGGCAGCCGATCAACGCCGAAGAAGTGGTATTGCTCCAATTCACATTAATTGTTCGTGTTACCGGGATGAATTCTTCGATGTGGCGTGCCTCTGTGCTGCGTGCCACAATCTTTAACTCCGCTTCCGTCAGTAGCCGTGATGTGATGTCGTAAGCGCGCAAGACTGGCATTGTCTCGGCTGTTTGTTCGATTGTAAACGTACGTTCCCAAGGAATGCCGGGATCGGTGTTTTCCTGATCGAGATAGCCAATGGTCACATCTTCATCTTTGCCAACGGTGATTTCCGCTGGCCGCCCTGGTGCGCCGGCGACCGGGAATACTTTGCCAATGAAAATGCCAGAGTGTGCATCGGTTTCCAGTGCTTCCAACTCGACATGTTTGCCATCGCCGGCTTGTGCCCAGAATTTTAACTTGTCGGGCGCATCGCTCACATCGCCGTCAGCATCATTGATGAAGACATTAATGGTGTCACCGGGTTTGAAGCGACGCATTGGAATATATTGCGCCTTGCGATTGCCACTTGAGTCCACGATGCTGTCAATGAAACAGGCGCTCAACGTAGCGTTGTGGTAGGTGGCTGTCAGGTTTGCGTCAACCGATTGCTTGTCTTTTGAAATCGCATGTGGGTTGTCGTATGTCACTGTGATCCGGTCGCCCGGCACGATTTTCAAAGTCTGGTTTTTGCGCGTGCTTCCAACGTCCATAGCTGCCGGCAACACCGGCTGGCCAGTTGCGCTGGTCAATGTCAGTTTCTTAATCGCCGGCGCATCAGTCTCAAAATCCGTCAGCCATAACCGCAGCACTCGCGCCCGGCTGCCGGGTGCGAATGTCGCAGCAAATGCAGTTGTTGTTGCGTTTGACGTAATTTGCGCCGGTAATTCCGCCGGCCATTTCGCGTCAAAAGTTGTACCTTCGGCTAGTAGTTCATAATCCAGCGGCACGTTGCGCTGGGCGCAAATGTAAAGGTCGAGCCGGTGCAGGCCTTTTCCCAGAGAACGACTAATTTCAGTCGTAGTGGGGCCCGGTTGGCCATCCACTGTGAGAAGATACCGGACAGTCTTGACCTGCTTGTTGAAATTCACACGGAAGTTTCGCAACTGACGCGCCGACAGTTGAAACGCGCCTGACCAGCGTGCGACATTCCAGCCATCAACCGCGAATGTTAATTTCTCCGTGCCGGGGCGGAAAGTTTTGGTTACACCGGCGGCAATGTAGCCAGCATCGAGGTAATCGCGGAATTGATCGAGTGCAGCCGGTGGTGTCGTGCCGGTAAATGGAACAATCTCCCAGCGCGCCGCGCCGTCCCATGCCGGTAATGTAGTTGGCCATGTGCCGGCATTGGCAAATTCCTTGCCGTTGAGCGAAGTCTGAATGACAAAACTCTTGAGACGACGGCCCGGTACATCAGCAAGAATCGTCAGCTTGCCAAGTGCGATATTGTCGTTCATATCCACATTAAAAACTTTCGGGCGCCGGTTATCAGCGAGTGCAACCCATGCCGGATAGTCGCCTTGCGCGATAGCAAAATTTGGTTCGCGACCTTCTTCGGAATCAGACGCGTAAGCCGTGGCCGTGGCTGAGGCGGTGGGGATTTTACCTTCGAAGACACCGGTGTATGGCGCCGTTTCCTCTAGTGCAAATGCGTCAATCCGGTCACCGCTGGTCGTGGTGACGCGGACCGCACTCATGTTCTTGCCAGCAGTCTTGCTAGCGGCGGGGTCAATAAGTCTGGCGTTGATTGGCGCCCCGGGTTTGATTTCGTTATCAGCACGGATAGTACTCAATGCCACCGTTGGTGCAGCAGTTTCATCGATTGCCATTCGTGTTCGAATCATGGCTTCGATCGCGCGCTGTTCCTGTTCAGCCTTGCTGAGAATCTTACCGGAGGAAATGAATAGCTCCGCATCCGCTGCCACCGTGATGTTGTTGGCCAACTTGCCGGTAATGGCGGGATGAAGTTGTTTGAATTTGTCAGAGTAATCGAAATGGACTATGTCACCGCCGAGGAGTTGCAATACCCGGTCGCCTTTTCTTGGCGCACCAAGCATGGTTGGCAGTTGGCCTTCAAACTTAGTTTTGGAATCGCCGAACGGCAGGAGGTTGAAAATTTCCTCGTCACCAGAATCGGCCCAGACGCGAACCTCGATGTTAACGGACTTGCCGGCTGTCGCAAGGTTACGGTCTTCGAGCTGGATTTTGAGTGGAACGCCCGGGATGATGGTTTGCTGGTCGGCAGCGAGACCGACACGGACTTCGGTAGCTTCAACGAGCTTTTTGAGTTTGAGATAGAGCTTGCCTTCAAGAATCCGGGCATTGGCATGGGTCGGCTCAATGGCAAATACCTGATCGATACATTGCCGGGCTTCGGGGTACAATTCTTGGTCGAATTTCACTAGCGCCAATTGGTAATTGGCTTGTGCCTGTAGGTATGCATCTTTCCGACGTGCTAGTTTTTCCAATAAGTCAGTTGCAGAATCGAAATGTTTTGTGAGCCGATCTACTTCGGCAACTTTCAACTCGGCATCGCGTTTTGCCTGAGTGCCGGCGAAGTCTTTGGCTGTGGCAACTTGCTCGAATTGCGCCCTGGCGCGCGGGAATTCTTGCCGGGCAAACGAGATGGATGCGAACGCCACCAGTAAACGGGCGCGGATTTCTGGATCGAAACTCTGTGGTGCGGAGTCCACCCACTGAATCAACGTTCGGGCCAAAGCATCGGCGTCATCATAATTACCGAGTTCGGTGTTTTTCTCGACAAGCCAAATTGTGAAGGTCGGGTCGAGTTCTTTATACAACTGGCCAGCCATGTCGCTGCTGCCGGTGAGTTGTTGCCAGGCGCTGTCGGGTTTACCGGAGAGGAATGCGGCTTGTGCGGCAAACAATGGATAGCGGCGATCACCGCGTTCAACCGGAATGACCGCACCGATTGTGGTTAGTGATTTTGAGTGCAGTGCAAGCAATGCATTGCGCGCATCATCTGGCAATGTGCTACCCATCAAGTCGAGGCCGATAGCAGAATTGACCGCCGCCAGATCGCCATCAAGCGCGTTGCTGGCTTGTACCATCGCGCGCTGAAACGTCGGGTTGCCAGAGTCCTTGGCGATTTTCCAGAAATGCGGCAGGAGCGCGAATAATTCACCGGCGCGATTCTGTGCGCGGAGATTGTCGAAGACGAGCTGCTCGAGCGTGTCGTAGTAATTATTGGCAGTCCAAGTGATAGGTGCGCTGTTGGTAAAAATGCGGATGAGGCAGTTCAGTTCATCGGTGCTGAGCTTGGCCGGATTCAGCCTGGCCAATTGAATCAGATTTGGCGGTGTAACGCGCGCCGGCATGGTGGCGGCGCCGGTCAGGAATGCGTCGAGTTTGGCGAAGTATTGCTTGCGGCCGGCATCGGTGCTCGCGTCGGCAACATGATACATCCACGCTGCGCCGGTCGCGTAAGCATCAAACCTGGTCTTCCAGCCAAAAGTTTCGAGCTTGGTCAGGAGCGCATTACGCAACACTGAGTCAGCAGCCATCGCGCGCCAATGGATGTCAAAAAATTGTTGCCGGCCGTAAACATTCTTTTCGCCGTCGTAACCAAACGGGTATTTTTCGTAATCAGCAAGCACCTCGGCGGCAGCATTCGCACCTAGATGTTTTTCATCGGTGCTGTAGACCCAGAACGCGGCATCGATAAATCGCGTACGACGTACTTCGTCAGCATATATTGCATCAAAGTAGCTTCCCACCGGGAAGTCTTTTGCGAGTGAATTGAATTCATTGACGATAAGCCACTGGTAAGTGCAAGCCGCGCTGCGCTCAATCCGGTAATCTGATTGCAGGAGTGTTTTTTGCTCGATCATTTTGGCGAGTACTTCGGAATGCAAGTTTTGCTCAACTCCACTTGGAGCGCGCCGCGAAGCGCGGAACCAATCGAAGACTTCCCGGTTGAACTGATTTTTTGCAAGCTGGTCGGTCAGGGTTTTGGCGAGTACATCGGAAATTCTGCGGGCACGGACCCGGTCGCCGGTCTGTAATGCGGCGAGCGTTTCACGGAGCGCACGGTTGGAACCTTGCGGCTCATACCGGGCGAGTTGGTCAGCGAGGATTTCAAATTGAAAATCCAACATTTCCGGGCGTGGTTGGAGAAGGAACGCAAGTGCCGCGCTACCAAATGGCGTCCGCTTTATGTCGTAATCGCGGACGAGTGCGTAGATGACGTGCGCAGCGTCGAGGAGTGCGACGTTGTCTTTCATACGCAGGGCGATGATGAATTTAGCCAAGCCTTGGCATAGTGGCGTGGGCGGCTTGCCAAACTCGCCGATGGTTGGGTCGAGGACTTGTTTGAATTGCTCTTCGATTGGCACGATTAACGCAGCCTGTGCCTCGGCTTCGGCGATTTTAACAGCGTCTTTAGTTTTCTGCGCAGCATCGAGTGCGAGACGGGTGGTGTTGGCCCATTGTTTAAATTCAGTCAGGGCAACACCAAAAACAGCCTTGCGCTGTTCGAGCGTGTATGGCAACCAATCGAGCGCGTGAAGATAACCTGCCAGCTTGGGTTTATCGCCAAACCGCCAAGCGAAAGTGATGTAATCCCGCGCAGCGTCGAGATTGAAGAATGCCAGTGGCGTCTGGCAGGTTTGCTCAGCGCCAAATTTAAGCTGTAACCGGCCCGGCGTTTCGGACGGCAGACTGCGGAATAAGTCGTAAAGCTCCGTAGTGGACAGATTCCAAGATTCTTGCTGTGTCAGCCATGCGCCACGCGCGTCACCGGCAGCGAGTGTATTGACCAGCGCGGCGCTGCGGCCCGGTACGCCATGCAGGGCTTCGGCTTGCTTCTTTAATAGCACCACATCGTTAGTCGCAATAAATGGCAGGTTCGGGCTGCTGGGTGATTTACGGAACAATACTGAATATTTAATGGCCAGGTCGGTCCATTGTGTCGGATTGGCTAATGCGCCGGCAACATCCACACGTGCCATAAAAGCCGCGCGTTCGGCATCGCTGAACTTTTGGAAGGCGTATATGAAAATTTCACTTCGCACGGTCAGCAACCGAGTATAGGCCGGTTCGGTGAACCGGGCATTGGCGAATAAGGTGCTGATTTCGCGGAACGTGTCAGCGGTCGGTACGGCGTCAAGGTAGGCATTGGCGGCGGTACTGATGGCAGTTAAGTCGTTGTCCTGCGCCCCAGCGGGATTCACTTTGGCGGCGAGTGTTGCAACAAGAAATTGGAAACGCGTTTGTACCCGGGGACTGTTGCGAATGAGCGGTGCGATGCGCTGGCAGGCCGGTAGCATGTCGGCAATTTCGGGACGTGGCACGCTGAGTTCAGTCATTAGATAGTCGAGAAATTCCCAATAAAAGAAACGCTCTGTTTCCACTGGCATCTGATCGGCCATGATTAGCGCTAACCGGCGGGCCAGCGCGGCAGGTTGTTTGCGGTCACGCGCAGTGGTGAGGAACCAGCGGTCAAACTTTTTGGAGGCGATGGATTGACGGAGATTGTCCCCGAGTTCATCCATGAACCGGTAAGCGTCGTCTGTTGCGCCGAGAAAATCCACTTGGATTTGGTAAAGCTGTGCGGCGGCTTCAGATGTTTCAACGCTGGCCGGCGCAGTGCGGAGGAATTGTTTGTAGCGGGACGCGGCAGTCCGGAAATCGCCGGCCAACGCGGCGTTTTCGGCGGCAGCCTTGAGAAGTTGGGCCGGAACACTGAGATTTTGCGCGAAGTAACCTTTAACGGCGGCCGCAGCAGTGTACGGACTGTTTAAGTTCTTGGCTTGCTGCAAGAGCTTGGCGACGTCATCGCCAGACACGGTACCAGGGTTTTTCTGGACACGCTCAACTGCGGCGCGGAATTCGTTTGAGGTTTGAGCGCGGGCGCTGAGCCCGGTCACAAGAATGATGGCGACAAGTAAGGAGCGTTTCATTTTTTGAGGCGGGCTTCGATTTGCGGCATGATTTGTTTGGCTTTTGTGGCGTAGGAACTTTCCGGATATTCGAGCAGCAACTTTGAGCATTTCTCGTAAGCTTTGGCGACATCGCCGGACCGGTAAGCGACGAGCACCCATTTCAATAACATTGCATCGAGGAAGCTTGCATCAGGATGATCTTGAAAAACCTGTTCAAGCAGGCTGTTGGCCTGACTGTAATCTTTTGTATCGACGTAATAATCCACAAGTTTGGCCAGCGATGCACCGGCAAACTCGCTGTCGGGATAATGTTCGGCACAGGCCTTGTACTGCTGGACAGAAGCTTCTTTGTGATCGGGGCCGGATTGTAACTCGGTTGCTTGTGCGATTCGAAACGCCGCTTCAGCTTTCGCTTGCGATTTTGGCAGACTGAGCACCTGCCGGAAGACGGCGATGGCATCTGTGTATTGCTTGTTATCCATTCGAATCTTACCGATTCCCATGAGCGCCTGATCTGCAAACGGCGAATCTGGAAAGAGGTGGTTGAAGGTGCTGCAGGTTGCCAAGGCGCTGGCAAAATCATCAGCCGCTAGGTGCAATTCCCACTTAAGTTTGAAGGCGTCCTGTTGGAGGGCGACTGGCACGGATTTGGTTGCACGGATGACAAATTCGACACGCTTCAGTCCCTCGTCAGCTTTCGCTTTAGCGCCTGTCATCGAGCCAATGTTCTGGATTAAGCCCATGCTTTGATAAATGCGAGCGAGTTCGAGAAACGCTGTGGCTTCAACGAGGTTTTTACGCGCTTTGATAACCGGGTCGGACACGACGTCTTGTGAGGCGCGCGGTCGGTTGTCAATTTCACCACCAATTTTGAGAGTGGCATCGACAAGGCGCGGTGTTTCGCCACCAATGTGGCGTTCGTCGGTGTAATTGACCACAATTTCGTCGTCGGATCCGCAGGTAAGGATTTGGTCGTTCTGATCAACTGGCTTACCGGCTTCCGCAGCGGCAATTGTGATCTTACCGGCGAAACGTCCAGTATGAACCGGCGGCGTGCCGATTTCGGTGAGCTTCACTGTTACTTGGTCGCGGATTTTGAATGGCTTTTTGCCGGCTTCGAGCAATTTATCCACGTTCACACCTTGCGTTGCGGCGTCAGTCTCGTCGTCGTCTTGATACCGTGAAATGACGGTTACAGTTGCGGTATCAGCAGCGTCGGAAGTATCGAGGTCTGCATCTTGCAAAACGATGAATAGTGGCTGATCGAAAAAGGCAGCGGTCGCACGGGTCTCGTAATCGCCAAGCGTAAAGGTGACTGCGCCGGTGGAGACAACTTTGACTTTGGCGACGCGAGGGACATTGATGTTGCCGGCTTCGTCATTGGTGTCAATATACGTGGTAGTGATCGTGTCGCCGCCGAGAACTTGCAGGATGCGGTCGCCGGGCTTTGCAGTGCCGATCTCGGTCGGGATTGAACCGATGTAAATGTCACTACCAATGCTGAGCGGGACGCAGTCAATAGCCTCCTTATCACCGTGTGTGGTTTCGACGGTGATGCTGACTGGTTTGCCGAGGCTAGTTAACACTGGCAAATCTGCATCATGTACTTTTACGTAGAACCGGCGGCCGGCTTCGACATATTGAACAGTTGGGCCGTTCGGGTCAACAAATGTACCGACCATGCTGAGTGCTTCGATGGCTTTGCCCCAGTTCTGCTGTGCGAAGTGGCACATGCCTATGTAATAGTAGGCTTGATTGGCCCAGACGGTATTGGGGTAGTCGTTGGTAATTTTACGGAGAATCGGGAAGGCGGTGCTGTATTGGTGCATCTGAAAATATGCGACACCCATCAGGTAAAGTCCTTCGAGGTAAATCTCGCGGTCGGTAGTACTCAACTCGGTGTCCGGCTGGTCGAACGCCTTGAGGCTGGCAAGGTAGCCGATGGCTTTACCGAGGTCGTGAACGCCGACGTAATACCGTCCGAGCGCAAGGCTGGCGGCATATCGGACACGGCTCTTGGGGTATTGTTCAAGAACTGTTTCGAGCATCTTAACGCCACGCTCAGTCTCCTTGGCTTGCAGGAATTCCTGGGATTTGTCGAGAAGCCGCTGCGCTTCCATCTCGCCGGTATCATCGGTGCGCACCTTGGCTTCGCGCGCCGCGAAGCCGGTTAGTGGCAACAAACCGGCCACAATCAAAATTTTCCAAAGGTTATTCCGCATCCACGCCTCCACCAATATTGACGCCCAATGCTTCGAGTTCCAAATGGGCCGTACTGGATTGACTGCTCTTAGGGTACTTTTTCAACACACCACGCAACAATGCGATGAATTGTTTCCGGTCTTCCCGGTAAAGGTAGGCGATCTTCAGTGCCGCTGCCGGCGCCTGATCTTGGAAAAAGTTTTCAATTTCGCGCAGTTGCTTCAACGCTTGGTCGTGCTGCTTCATGGCGAGTTGGCAGTCGACAATCCGCCAAAGGTTTTGTGGTGGATTGTCAGCGGACTGGTAGGTACTGATGGCTTCGGGAAACTTGCCGGAGTATTGCAATAACTCCGCCTTGATCCAGTACGCCTCCTTCGCTGTGGCCGGCACATTGATCGCTGCCATTGCAACCGGCAAGCCTTTGACGGCGTTCCGCCGCCATTGGTAGTAGCGCAGTAATTCCATCCGCCCTCGGTCCTTGTCGGTAATACTCTGACAGGTCTGCTCGACGCACGACTCATCCCGGCTCCAAAGATACTGCGCAAGCTGACAGCGCTCGTTATCGGTCATTGTGTCGAGATGCAGCTTGCTGAAAACGTTCCGCGCCATGCCGGCGTCCTGGACGTCCTCAAATAGAACCCGCAGCAGCTCTTGCAATTGCCGGTTGGTCATCTTCGCGAAATCGAGTTTGGCGTAATATTCCTGCACTTTCTTGTTCTGCCCGGCATACAATGCGATCCACTTCACAATGCGTCCGTAATCGCCTTCCTTCTGATAAGCGCGGAACTGCTGCTCAACCCGCTCCATCCATTTACTGGGATTGTTCTCGTACACGCGCCGGTAATTCGCAATGTCGATCTGGAAGTCGTCCCATTCTGGAAACTTGCCTTCCATCGCATCGGCCCAATACCGGAAACACCGGTCGCGTTCCTTGGTTTCGTTGTCGGCGAATTTGCCGGATAATTTGAGATAGCGGCGAATGCGTTCCCAATAATTCCCGTCGCCTGGCTTGCTAGGATCTGGTTCAAACGTGCCGACTTGCTCGTAAAATTCGTGCAACTTCGGTTGGTTTGGTTCGACAAGAATGCGGATGCGCATTGCTTGTGTAATCGCGTCGCGGGCGACGTCGGGATTGCTTTTGCGGAAATCAATGGCGGCTTGTTCGTAATAGGTTGCGGCCTCGCCGGGTTTGTTGAGCTTGAGGAGGTTGCTGGCCAATCCCGTGAGTGCGCCGGCGGCGAGGTAATGCTTCCGGTAATCCTTGTCGTGCGCCATTTCTGTCCAAGCTTTCATGGCTTCATCCAGCTTGCCGTTTTCGGCGTGGCAGACTCCCATGTAAAAGAGTGCTGGAGCAGCGTAGTTAATGGCATTTGGAAAATAATCAAGCACTTCAGTGTACGCCTTTACGGCCTCGAAGCGTTTATTGCCAAGATGCAGGCATCGCGCTTTGCGCAACACGGCGTAGGCAGTGGCCGGCGATTTCGGGTATTGCAAAAGGAACGCCTCATAGGCCGCGCCGGCGTTCCGGTAATCCTTGGCCGCGAACGCCTGATCAGCTTTTGTCAGTTCGTGACCTTCAAACGTATCAAGTCGGTTAAAGTCCTCACTGGAAATCGCTGGTTCCCGTTCCACGGCTTGAAGCGTGACCGCCAAAAAGAACGCGAGCAACAGGTGGATTAGCCACTTGGTTAGCATACGTGTCCGCAAATATCAGACGTGAGCGCCGGTGTGAATCATGGTTGATGTAAATATGCCTACGAGGCCGTGT
>Ga0209697_10003545_pt1 | contig 21085 bp, 24 predicted proteins | sample AliMusrvi5mmetaG_FD_184115 | JGI IMG/M metagenome (GOLD analysis project Ga0209697, IMG submission 184115) | Freshwater lake bacterial and archeal communities from Alinen Mustajarvi, Finland, to study Microbial Dark Matter (Phase II) - Alinen... | ecosystem: Environmental > Aquatic > Freshwater...
GATAATTTAGAAAGTACTTCGGAGTTAAGGCGTATCTTGTCCAAGCCGCGTTCCACGCTGGTGATGTGCGGGCATACCTTAAACTTTTCTTCCAGCAACATTTCATCCACGGGCTTAATGTCGATGCCAAGGATGCGTTGCACGACATCGTAGCCTTGATTCATGGCTTGCTTGATGAGTGGGTAACCGCCCAAAGCACCGACAATATAGAGCCCTGGCACACTAGATTCATAGGTGGGTGATAATTGGGGAGGTGATGAAGCTTCAGGTCCCGCAAAGGTGATGCCAAAGCTTTCTAGTAGCTTGCGTGGCGGCTCAGCACCTAGACGCGCAATAATACGATCGCAGGCAACTTCTTCTCGGCCTTGCGGCGCTCTGGCGATAATATTGAGCGGATGGGCACTGCCTTCAGTCCATTCTATCGTGTCTACTTGGGTGTCGAGCAGTAAAGTGATATCACCGCGTTGCGCTGCATCGCGTAATTGGCTTTCATTGTCAGGCTTACAGTTAAAGAAGCCATCTAGGCGTGTGATAAAAGTGACATTGTTATTGGGCATCAGTGCGAGTGCATTTTCCAAGCTGGCATCACCACCACCGATAATCGCAATGTGCTCGCCATTGAACTCATCTGGATCATCCAATTGGTATTGCACGCGAGGATGGTCAGCGCCCGGTATATTCAGCATACGAATATTGCTTTGTAGACCGATGGCAAGAATTACGTAATCCGCAGTAACGCTGACGCCAGATTCGAGCTTGATATGGAAAACGTCCGCCACTTTCTTAATGCCGACTACTTTGGCATTAGCACGAAAGTTAATGTTAAAGCTCTCTAACTCTGATTCCCACTTCTCTAATATATTTTCACGGCGGCCGGCACCAAATGACATGCGGCTGCGTAGGGGCAGGGCGCGAGGCTCTGCCATGACATGCTTACCCTTTTGATAGCTACGCGTCACACTTGCTGGATGCGCATCGGCTTCAAGCAGCACATGCGTCACACCTGCTTCAGCGGCCTGAGCTGCGGCAGATAAACCGCTTGGGCCCGAACCTATAATGGCTATTTTAAAGTGATCTTTCATTAAGTTAGGTGAATGCGAGGGTCTCGAAATGGATGATTTGTATGGGTGTTATGGTTTGTTATTTTTATACTGTATCAACTTACTATTGGCATGATTAAAATTACGCCTAAAAATGCGCAAATGCACTCACGCCAACATTTTAACCACTACCAAAGAGTAACAGATTTCTGCCTGCTTGAAAATGCGCTTTGGTCTAGTGGCTGTCTTTATTCCAAGCCTTTTCAAGGGCTTTTTGCTGTTTTTCAAGTTCTTCCTTGGCTTTGCTCACTTTTAGCGTTGCAGCGGCTTGTCTCTCTTGCTCTTTTTTTAGCAATAGCTGTTCTTGAGCCAGTACTTTTTCTTGCTTTTGCAGCATTAATGTTGCGTTGACCAATTCGGATTGGGCATTATCATAGTTTTTCTGGGCCATGGTGACCATATACTGTTCGTTGGCAACATCTCTTGCCAGTGAATTAATAGGTATGGCCAGTCCTAAGACGAAAATACAAACCAACGCTTGCAGTTTGCTATTAATCATAGGGAAAATTCCTTTATTTAACATGGTCTTTAGGTTCTTAGTGGCATACATGATGCCAGTACTTAACTTATCATAATTATGCGTCAATTTTAGGATAGTTGTAATGCAGATTGGCAGTATTGGCGTTATTTTTTAATTTAAGAATTGAGGCCTAGTTGGCTAGGTCGTGTCTGCTAAAATACCAACACTTCTCACCGTTAATTGACTTCGCATGAACCCAGATGATTTACAGCGCTTAGTGACGCTTCATATGCCCTATGGTAAATATAAGGGGCGTTTGTTGGCCGATCTTCCTGGGCAATATCTGAACTGGTTTGCACGCGAGGGGTTTCCAGCAACTGATTTGGGTCGACTACTCCAGTTAATGCAGGAAATCGATCATAACGGCCTATCTGCCTTACTTGATCCCTTACGCAAGTAGAATTTCGGGCGGTAGTGCTGACGCTATTCCTCTACCTCATTGTTCGGTGTGCCATTTTCAGTACGATTAATGTCACGCAACATAAAACCATACAAGCTCTCTACCTTTTCTCGCGCCCAGGGCGTTTTGCGTAAAAATTTCAAACTAGAGGCCATGCTCGGGTCGTTGCTAAAACAGCGCACTGGAATCCGTTCTGCCAATCCAGCCCAGCCAAAATGGGCTTCCAACGCGGTGACTATCGCTTCTAGGGTTAGTCCGTGCAAGGGGTTGTTACGCTGCTTGACGACTGGTGTGCTTGGATTTTGCATGAATTAATCTTTATGGGTGGGTAAGGCTAGGCATTAATTAATATTATAGTGAGCTTGGGTTGCGTGTGTTGATAAAATTACGCTTAAGGACTTTTGGAGCATACGAAAATTATCGTCACGCAAACGCTTGGCTGGTTCTTGTTAGGCTGTTGCTAGGGTAAAATACCTCTATTAAATTAATCGCTAGTCTTAGGAAAATCATGGATGCCAGCAGTAATATCAATCTTAAAGTGCCTTTTAGTGAAAAAGATCAAGCCAAGTCGTTAGGCGCGCGCTGGAATGCGGAATTAAAACTATGGTATGTGCCGATAGGCATTGAAGCGGCGCCATTCGCTAAATGGTTTTCTGACGCGCTGCCAGTCGCTACTGGCACAACTAAACCTAAACAGGCAGCCGTAGATCAAGGGCAGTCCGCAGACGAGGATATGGATGCTATTAATGCTAGATTTCGCGATGCTTACGAACTGCGTGAACTTGACGTCGAATAACGAGTCATTTAAGCCACCATTGAATATTTTAGGAGTCTCTGCATGACCATCTCTATGTACCAAGCCTCAGTCCCTGTCATTACTCGCAGCTTAACGAATTTTCGCACCTTGCTTGAAAAAGCAGTAGCGCATGCTGAGGCTAATAAGATAGACCCAGTAGTGCTTTTGAACGCACGGCTTTTTCCTGATATGTTTCCACTCGTGCGCCAAGTCCAAATTGCAACCGATATGGCCAAAGGTGGGGCTTCAAGACTCGCTGGGGCAGAAGTGCCTAAATATGAAGATAATGAAGCCAGCTTTGCTGAATTAATTGCACGCATCAATAAAATCATTGCGCTACTAGAAACTTTCAAACCAGCGCAAATTAATGGGTCCGAAGATCGCGACATTACTGTGCCTATGCGTGATCGAAGCCTTAGCTTTAAAGGTTTACCTTATCTCTTCGACTACGTGCTTCCTAATATTTACTTTCATGTCACGACGACCTATGCAATTTTGCGCCACAACGGAGTAGTGCTCGGAAAAGGCGACTTTTTGGGTAAAACAGACTAAACAGAAGTAGGGGAGATTTCAGTATGACCAACATCAACCCGAAAAAACTTTTAAACAGCAAATGGACGGCTGTCACGCCAAGCCATAAAGAAAAGCACTTTATGGTCATTAGCTTAATAGCGCCGGAGTTACCAGCTACTGCCATAAGTTTGGTAGAACTAGAAGCCGTTTACACAAAGCGCAAACAAACTTTGCATTGGCAGACGCTGACTGACGAAGCCTTATGGGTGCAAGGTTGGGTTTAAGCTTAATTAAACCCAACTAATGCTTTAGCAATTTTGAGTGGATCCCCACTTTTGACAACATCAGTCAGTGATGGGTCGTTTTTATGCAGTTCGGCCTCTCCGTCTAATTGATCAATCGCCATTCCGGCCCCAATTGAAACCAACGTAGCCGCCACCATGACAATCATGGTGCGTGAACGTGTACTGGCAAGTTCTCGTGCATCAAAGTATTGATTAAGACCATACATGGCCAGAGAAAAGGCGATGGTTGAGATAAAAAAATTCAGCATACTAGGTTAATTCCAAGGTTTTAATTTCAATGCTTGATTGTATCGCGAGCTTGGGTAAGTGGTGGAACTAATGCAAGATCTAGCCCAGTCATGTTGAAGGTTATATGCGTTCTAGGTTTTTGATCTGATTAGACGAACCTTCATTCAGGTGGCGTGCTAGGGTAATTAATTAAATAGGCCAAAAGCATTATGGCCTGCGTGTAATTTTTTGGTTAGGCTGACGTGGATTTAGTGAGGCATGCGCCTAATTGTGAGAAGTATTCGCGAGTTTGCTGCGTGTAGGTGATATATTTAACGCGGTTATCCAAATCATCCAGCAATAAAGTGATATACCCTTTTTTGCGCAAATTTTTAAGTCGGCGGTGCGCTGTACTAGGAGAAATCTCTTCAGAAGATTTCATTGCCTCGACCACTGTCACTGCTTTTCCATCTAACCAGAAAAGTGCACATTGGTTGAGTAAGCGCTCCTCAATAGCATCTAGCGCAGGAAACTTCTCTAACGTTCGTAAGGCTTCTGATAGGTGCAGAAACTTTAAATAGGTGACTGAGTTAGAATCAACTTTATTTTTTTCGTCATTCATCATAATAGTATATAAAGGCATCAAATTTTTATCAATAAAAATTAACTATTTATTTAATTATTGTTAATTGACATCCTCCCCGCCCTAAAGAGCGGGGATTCCTACGGGTTCACGCGATGACTTGCGGATACCTTCGGCGGGTTTGTGCTTCACTGTGTGGCCTTGTTGCACCATCACTCCACACGCTAACACGGCATGTCCTGCCGCTAATATATTGATTGCACCGACCAAATCGGCATTTTCTGCATAGCCGCATTCCACACATTCAAATTTCGATTGTGTCAGTCGGTTTTCTTTGGCGATGTGACGGCAACACGGGCAAGTACGACTGGTATTGCGCGGATTAACCGCTAACACCTGACCGCCTGCCCATACTTGCTTGTATTCAAGCTGCCGCCTGAACTCAAACCAGCCTTGGTCTAGGATAGAACGATTCAAGCCTGATTTGGCTTTGACGTTCCGTCCCTTGGCTTCTACCGTGCCTTTAGCACTTTTGCTCATATTACTAATCTGCAAATCTTCTATCACTATCATGGCGTGGTTTTGGCTGATGGTAGATGTCGTTTTGTGCAGGTAGTCTTTTCTGATATTTGCAATGGTGCTGTGGAGCTGGGTGATTTTGCCTTTCTGCTTTTTCCAATTGCTACTGAATTTAACTTTGCGGCTTAACGCACGTTGATACCGCGCCAACCTTGTTTGTTTTTGTTTGAAGCTATTAACGGCCTCAAACACTTGTCCATTGCTGAGTGTGGCGAATCTTGCTATGCCTACGTCCACACCAATGATGCTGGTTGCGGCGTGTTCTGTTTGCTCAACTTCACGCTCGGTTTGTATGCTGGCGTACCATTTACCACATTTTTGTGAGACGGTGATGTTTTTAGCAAACCCTAACATCTCACGGCTATTGCGGTAACGCAACCAGCCGAGCTTAGGCAGAAATATCCGATTGTTGTGTTGTTCGAGCTTGAAACCTTGCGGGAATCTAAAGCTATCACTCATGCCTTTCTTTTTGAACTTGGGAAAGTCAGCGCGCTTGGCAAAGAAATTCCTAAAACTGGATTCTAGGTTTTTGAGTGATTGTTGCAACGTTTGGCTTGGTGCGTCTTTAAGCCATGCAAGCTCACCTTTCCAAAGAGGCAGTAGATTGGCAATTTTAGTGTAGCTAAACTTGAAGGTATTATCTGCTTGGTATTGTGCATTTTGCCATGCCAAAGCCTTGTTATAGACCACGCGGCAACAGCCCGCGTATTGACGCATGGCACGGGTTTGTTCACCGTCAGGCATCAATTCAAACTTGTAGGCTTGCAAGCGCTTCATGCTTCTATTATACTTGGTCTATGAGAAATAACAATGATATTAGACACGGTAGACACTGTGTATTTTTAATGCACGTACATTTGGTCTTTGTGACTAAGTATAGGCGAGAAGTGTTTACTAAAACCATATTAGACGAATTGCGTCCGATATTTGCGGCGGTGTGCAAAGACTTTGAAGCGGAGCTGGTGGAGTTTGATGGTGAGGATGACCATGTGCATCTTTTAGTGAATTATCCGCCTAAAGTGGCTATTTCAATGTTGGTGAATAGCTTAAAGGGAGTATCCAGTCGCATGATACGAAAAAAGAATTATCCGAGCATTACCAAGAAGTTGTGGGGCGGCGCACTTTGGTCGCCTAGCTATTTCGCGGGGAGTTGTGGCGGCGCACCGATTGCGATTATTCGGCAATATATTGAGCAGCAACAAACACCGCATTGAACGGCTTCACCGTTCGCGCTTACATCCTCGCACTAAAGGACGAGGTTTTACGCGCTAACTGATAAATAATTTTTTTAGTTTAGTTAAAATGATTTTTTGCTGAGGAGTTTCTCTTTAGGGCTACGCTTCATCATCTAGATTTACTGTTATTAAGTTAGATATTGACGCTTAACTTGGAGTCTAGAATAAGTCGGCCTGCGCTTTTGTGGGCGCTGAATTGAGTTCTTCCAAGTTAATTTCAAATATGCCAAGCTTTCCACGACATGGCATAAATGTCATAGGGATAGCTTGTTCAAATAAAAAGCCGAAATGCGCATGATTAACCCCGTTAAAGTGTGTGCGTTGTTCACCACGAATATTTGTAGGTAAGTCACTTGGGTGGCAGCAAAGTGTTAGGTTGGCCATGCCAATGACCCCGCCATATTCTAGCTTGTCCTGATCTGGCAGAGGGATGTTAGTGTTTGATTTTAGGTAGTCGTAATACTCTTGATACAACCCTTTGCTGGCGTGAATCAAAATGGTTCCGCGGTATTGGGTTCCCCATGGACGGTCGTCTACTAATAGGTATTTGTTCGCAATGAGCCATGCGATGGGCTGCTTAAGCGAAAGGGCTTTAATCAGGCCGGTTGGGACGGCGTGATTTAAAGCGGTGCTCATTGTGGATTATGCAACTATTGCTTGTACTGCGGCCTTTCTACCTGGCGCTGCTGGTGGAATATAACCAGAGAATCGACATAAGATACCTTCAATAGCGACACCATTTTCAAAGTTAATCACGCTACAGCTAGAAATCTCTTTTAGATTTTGTAGCTCTGCAATAGTGGTGCGCACTTGAACAAGCGATATCCCCGTATCTTTAGCGATCTCTCGGTCTAGCTTTTGGCCATGTATTTTCATGTATTGTAGGATTTTTGCTGCGTACATATTGACTCCGATTAAACTTGTATTTCATAGCTAAGAGTTGATTGCTGTTGTTCAAATTTCCCTGTACAGCGTCCAATAGTAGGGGTTCTAAGATTAACTAAAAAGCCCCACATGATGGTTGTAGGGCTTCTAATGTTTGGCTGCTCAATCTACGCTTGGACAGAAATGCATGAATTAGCTTTCTGCCGTGGGCTCACTTTTAGTGGCCGTGCTTAATAAAATTAATCAGGTAGCGAACAGCTTATATTTAATGTTAACGCTTCGTACCAAGTTACCTGCATTGAAATAACTGTAAAAATAATTTTGCTTGATGATTATAACATACTACGCCTAAATCAATGGTTAGCTTTGCAAGGTTGCCAAGTCCAACGACGCAGGTGTTAGATTTCAAAGCATCTTTTTAGTTAGTAGTAGGGTGAGTGTTGCGAAATTGCAGCATTTAGCCCTTTTTAATGCAAAATGGCTTACGAAAGAATCGTAAGCCATTGATTTGTTTGGCTCCTCGACCTGGGCTCGAACCAGGGACACACGGATTAACAGTCCGTTGCTCTACCAACTGAGCTATCGAGGAATTGTTCTCAGAACAACGAGAAGCCAGCACTATACTGACTCTCAAGGTTAGTGTCAAACCTTTCGTGCACTTGAATTGCTATTATTTACGCACTTAATTTTCGAGCTAAAACGGTATGCTATCTAGCATTTATAATGCCATGATTTTTTAAGCCAATTAGACCTAACAGCTTGTATTTATGTTATTTGAGCGCTCGTTCTATGCGATCTAAGGCGTTGCGTAAATTGTCCATGGAAGTGGCAAATGAAATGCGGAAATAGCCTTCAGCGCCAAATGCAGAGCCAGGGACTACGGCGACATCGAATTTTTCTAGTAAATATTCCGCCAAGGCCATATCGGTATTCGCTTTAATCTTACCGGCTTGGTATAAGCCCTCAATAGCGCAACGGGCATCAGGAAAAGCATAAAACGCGCCACCAGCCATTAAACAACTTAATCCAGGCATGCTATTAAATCGGTTCACTACATAGGTGTGACGCTCTTTAAATGCTGTCACCATAGGTGTAATGCAGTCTTGTGGACCTTCTAGCGCAGCTTGTGCGGCCACTTGTGATATGGAAGTAGCATTACTGGTCGATTGTGACTGTAGGATTTCCATGGCTTTAATAATATAAGCTGGCCCAGCTGCATAGCCTATGCGCCAACCAGTCATGGAATAAGCTTTAGAAACCCCATTTAATACGATGCAACGGTCTTTTAATGCTGGGGTTGCATTTAGAATATTGTAGAACTTATCACCAGTTAAATTTACGTGCTCATACATATCGTCGGTTGCAACTAGTACGTGAGGATGTTTAAGTAGAACATCACCTAGTGCTTGTAGTTCGCTTAAGCTGTATACCGCACCCGTCGGATTCGATGGTGAATTGATCATGAAGATTTTAGTCTTAGCCGTAATAGCAGCTTCTAGCTGCTGCGGCATCAGCTTAAACCCTTGCTCAATACCACATTCAATAATGACGGGGGTCGCTTCTGCGACTAGGGCTATATCAGCATAAGAGACCCAGTACGGGGCAGGAATAATGACTTCATCGCCTTTATTGAGGACTGCCAAACAAAGGTTGAATATGGTTTGCTTACCACCCACGCCAACGATGACTTCATTTAGCTTATAGTCAAATCCGTTTTCATTTTTAAACTTATTGACGATTGCTTTTTTAAGACCAGGGATGCCAGCTACCGGCGTGTACTTGGTAAAACCTGCATCAATCGCTTTTTTTGCGGCGTCTTTAATATGTTGCGGCGTATCGAAATCTGGCTCACCTGCAGCAAGGCCGATAATATCGCGTCCTTCAGCCCTGTATTTTCCAGCTTTAGCGGTAATAGCAAGTGTGGGAGATTCTTTAATAGCTTGAACGCGGATTGAAAGTACTGACTTTTGATGAGCAACTTGCGCCTGAGACTCTGTTTGTGCTGATGCCAAAATATGCTTCCTTAAAACAATTTTTATGCAAATGACTGAATGGGCGCTATTTTACGCATAAAAATGGTGATTAGGTACTACCTAGCTGAATTTCAAAGTTATTTTCCATAAAAGATAGAGGCCTCAATTTGAGGCCTCTTATACGCTATCACCACTTAAGTTAGCATTTAATGCCGCATTCCATCATGTGTCCGTACTCTTCTGCTAATTCTTTATCAATCACAGCAATGGCTAATTTAACCTCATTCATGCCAACCTTGTCATCGTTAGTAATAGCGATTGCGCCTAATCGGAATAGGGCGTCTGTGTTACCTGCATCAAGCTTGAGCGCATGTTGATAAGCCTCTTTAGCCTCGGGCAATTTATTTAAGTTTTCATCTGCAGTGCCTAGCTCAAACCAAGCGTCAGATGTGTTCGGGCTTGCTTCTACCCACTTTTGTGCAACCTCAGCAAGTTTAGGCCAGTCTTGATTGATTTCAGGTAAAGCCATCTGCATAAAGAATGGTTTTTTATCATCATCGGCTTCCCAGAATGCCTTGCCGTCTATCGGAAATTCGGTTTCAACTGGCAGTTTTTCTAGATTAGCTAACCATTCAATCGGTAAGGAGTAAAAGTAAGCAGGGCGTCCTGGTGTTTTAAACGTGTTGATGCCAAGCAGGTTGCCGTCTAGATCGAAAATGCCACTGCCGCTTGCGCCCATTAAAAACTTAGCGCTACTGCGGATAATCCTACCGCTTTCAAACTCGTAGGTGGATTTGATATTGCCTGACGACGTTAAAGGGGCAGGGACGCCGTTAGAATGTCCAATGGCTAAAACTTCTTGCCCACGTTTTAAGTCGTACCCTTTGCCTAATGGTGCAGGTTTAAAAGGCAAGCTAAAGGTCGTCACTAAACATAAATCATGCCAACGGTCGGCTTGCACAGAAACGATTGCATATGAATCCTCACCGCGCGATATCCAAGGCTGTTTGGTCTTGCGAAATATATGGCAATTAGTCATCACTTTATTTTCAGCAACCACCACGCCAGAACCATAGCCTAGGCTGCCATTTGTGTTATAGGCACGCACCATGACTACGGATTGCATAGATTGCATCAGTTTTGATTGGTCGGTGGCTAGGGCTGGTTGCATTACAACGAGTTGAATCACGCTTAGTAGTGCTGCAAACAAAGTAAAATTGCGCATAAAAATCCTTATGGTGTCGCTTATGGCTAGTTATTGTTATGAGTAACGCTGTTTAATCGAAGTTTGATTCACAACGCGTTTTACTCATGACTCAAATATTTGCGCAAAGTTCTCGGCACTATTTCTTGAGCGTGCTTGTCTACTTGTCTGTTAAAATTAGTGGTTAAATTTTCCATGAAGAACAATGTGTTTGTCACTTTTCCAAATAGTAAGTATCAGCTTCATCAGCCCTTCGCACCAGCCGGTGACCAACCGCAAGCGATTGATAAACTTACACAAGGCATCAATGACGGTCTAAAGTTTCAAACATTACTCGGTGTGACTGGATCTGGCAAAACCTTTACCATGGCCAATGTGATTGCGCGTACTGGACGTCCAGCGATTGTGATGGCGCCCAATAAAACGCTTGCCGCTCAATTATATAGTGAATTCCGTGAGTTTTTTCCCAACAATTCCGTTGAGTATTTTGTGAGTTATTACGATTACTATCAGCCCGAAGCTTATGTCCCTTCTCGCGATTTGTTTATCGAAAAAGACTCTAGTATTAACGAGCATATTGAACAGATGCGGTTGTCTGCGACCAAGGCTTTATTAGAGCGCGAAGACAGTATTATTGTAGCAACAGTGTCGGCTATATACGGTATCGGTGATCCGGTGGATTATCACGGCATGGTTTTACACGTACAGCAGGGTGAAAAAATCGCTCATCGCGACATGATTGCTCGATTAGTGGGCATGCAATATGATCGAAATGAATTTGATTTTTCACGAGGCACGTTCAGAGTGCGTGGCGATGTCATTGATGTATTCCCTGCTGAAAATAATGAGACTGCCGTTCGCATCTCTATGTTTGACGATGAAGTTGAATCAATCACCTTATTTGACCCCCTTACCGGCCAAGTATTTAATAAAATCCCACGTTATACAGTGTACCCATCTAGTCATTATGTAACGCCACGTGAAACGACTATTCGTGCGATGGAGAAGATTAAACACGAGCTTAAAGACCGTGTTGATTTTTACATTAAAACGGGTAAGTTAGTTGAAGCTGCACGCATAGAACAGCGCACGAGATTTGATTTGGAAATGCTTAATGAGATTGGCTTTTGTAAGGGTATTGAAAACTATTCAAGGCATTTGTCTGGACGCAACCCAGGCGATCCGCCGCCCACTTTGATTGATTATCTACCTGACAATGCGTTGATGATTATTGATGAAAGCCACGTAACCGTTCCGCAAGTAGGGGCGATGTATAAAGGTGATCGTTCCCGTAAAGAGAATTTGGTGGATTATGGATGGCGTTTGCCATCAGCTTTAGATAATCGTCCGCTCAAGTTTGAAGAGTTTGAGCATATTATGCGCCAATGTGTGTTTGTTTCAGCGACGCCATCTGAGTACGAAGCTAATCATCAGCAGCAGGTCGTAGAAATGATTGCACGACCGACTGGATTAATAGACCCACCTATTGAAGTAAAGCCTGCGGATACACAGGTAGATGACTTATTAGGAGAGATTAAGTTGCGGGTTGCTGTGGGCGAACGTGTACTGGCGACCACGCTGACCAAGCGTATGTCTGAGGATCTGACAGACTACCTAAGTGAGCATGGCGTTAAAGTGCGCTACCTACATAGCGATATTGACACCGTCGAGCGGGTAGAGATTATTCGTGACTTACGTTTAGGTGAGTTTGACGTGCTCGTTGGTATTAACTTACTGCGTGAAGGCTTGGATATTCCGGAAGTTTCCTTAGTGGCAGTCCTAGATGCTGATAAAGAAGGCTTCTTGCGTTCGGAGCGTTCCTTGATTCAAACCTCAGGTCGTGCCGCACGTAACATTAACGGTAAAGTGATTTTTTACGCCAATAAAATCACGCGCAGTATGAAAGCGGCCATGGATGAGACTGAGCGCAGGCGCAACGTGCAAATGGCCTTCAATGAGGCTAACGGCATTGTGCCCAAGGGTGTGACTAAGCGCATTAAAGATATTATTGATGGTGTTTACGACAAAGATGAAGCGCTCCGTGAACGCAAGGTGCTTCAAGAGCAGGCTAGTTATGAATCTTTAAGCGAAAAGCAAATTGCCAAAGAGATGAAGCGCTTAGAAAAAGCCATGCACGATAGTGCTAAAAACCTAGAGTTTGAAAAAGCCGGTGAATATAGAGATCAACTTAAAGCCCTTAGAATTAAGTTCTTTGGTGCGGAAATGCCAGATTTAGTTTAGTTTGGTCTCAGCCATCAATGAGCGCTGCTATTAAAAACGATTGATTAAACTACCACATATGTCTATAATCGCGCGCTTGCTTGATAGCGTTATCAAGTGAATTAAAATTTAACCTTGTCACACTACAACGTATTGTGATGTTCAACTGATTTTAGTTGTACATTTTGTAGGTGGCTTTAATCCAAAAGGAGTACTAATGAGACATTATGAACTAGTGTTTATCGTCCATCCGGACCAAAGTGAACAAGTACCTGCAATGATTGAGCGTTATCGCGCAGTGATTACAGCCAGCGGTGGTGCAGTGCATCGCTTAGAAGACTGGGGTCGTCGTCAACTTGCTTACCCAATCAAAAAAATCCATAAAGCACACTATGTGTTAATGAATATTGAGTGTGGCCTAGAAGTATTGGCTGAACTTGAGCATGGCTTTAAATTTAATGATGCTGTATTGCGTCATTTAATGATGGCTACAAAAACTGCAGTAACAGAACCATCTCCAATGATGAAAGAAGAGAAATCTAGATCAGTATTGGGTAGAGATGGCGCTCCAGTGGCACCGTCAGCGGCGCCTGAGGTTGCAGCAGCTTAAGTAATAAAGTGAATACACTGGTGCTGAAAGCGGAAGTTGTGCAAATTGAGCCACTTCGTTACACGCCAGCGGGCATACCGTTGTTAAGTGTTGTATTGCGACATGTTTCCGAGCAAGTAGAGGCGGGCATGAAGCGTAAGGTGGAATGTGAAATAAATGCGGTTACCTTAGGTGACCTAGCATTAAAAGGCTTGAAACTAGGCACTCACATTTTAGCGACTGGCTTTTTAGCTAAGCGCAGCCTTAAAAGCACACAATTGGTCATGCACATTAACCATATAGAGAATATTTAGGAGTTCAAGATGGCAAGAGAAATGTACAAACGCCGCCGTTACTGCCGTTTTTCAGCAGAAGGCATTAAAGAAGTAGACTACAAAGATGTAGATTTGCTTAAAGATTTTATTTCAGAAAATGCAAAGATCATTCCTGCACGTATGACGGGCACTAAAGCACGTTATCAACGTCAATTAACGTCTGCGGTTAAACGCGCACGTTTCTTAGCTTTGCTTCCATTCACTGACAAACACCAATAATCGGAGGCTACCATGCAAATTATTTTATTAGAAAAAGTGGGTAACCTAGGTAGTTTAGGTGACATTGTTAAAGTTAAAGATGGTTACGGCCGTAACTTTTTAATTCCACAAGGCAAAGCTAAACGCGCTACTGAAGCGAATAAGGCTGAAATTGCAACACGCCGTGTAGAGTTAGAAAAACAACAAGTTGCAATCTTAGCTGCTGCGCAAGCACGCGGTGAAAAGTTGGCTTCATTTGTAGTAACTGTGTCGCAAAAAGCTGGTGTTGATGGCCGTTTATTCGGTTCAGTGACTAACGGTGATATTGCTGATGCATTAAATGCACAAGGTTTTGAAGTGACTAAAGCCTTAGTACGTTTGCCTACAGGTCCACTGAAAACTATCGGTGACCATACAGTAACTGTAGCTTTACATCACGATGTTGTTGTTGATATTACAGTGACAGTGGTTGGTGAAGCTTAAGAACTAACAATATCGTCGCCATGTGGCGATATTCGTTGTTTTAATATTAAAAAAGGCTGCTTCGGTAGCCTTTTTTATTTGGTGCGATGCCTTTGGATAGTGCGGTTATTCAGTATAATCGTGGAATGACCGACCAACAATTAGATGCACTAAAAATCCCCCCTCACTCTGTAGAGGCTGAGCAATCAGTCATTGGGGGCTTGCTACTTGAAAATGAAGCGCTCGATAAAGTCGCCGATATACTGACCGCAAAAGACTTTTATCGTCACGATCATAAGCTGATTTTTCAGCACATTGCCAAGCTGATTGAGCATAATAAGCCGGCTGACATTGTGACTGTGGCAGAGTCACTAGAGAATACTGCAGAGCTTTCTGGTATCGGTGGCATTGCTTATTTAGGCGCTTTAGCGCAAAGCACGCCTACAGCAGCAAACATTCGTCGCTATGCGGAAATTGTGCATGAGCGCGCAGTCATGCGCCAATTGGTCGTGGTGGGTTCAGGTATTGCCGAAAGTGCATATGCACCCAACGGTCGCGATGCCCAGCAATTGCTAGATGAAGCGGAAGCTAAAATTTTCCAAATTGCCGAAGGCGGTAAAAGAAGTACGCAAGGTTTTGTGGATATCAAAGTTTTATTGCCGCAAGTGGCTGACCGTATTGATCAGTTGTTTTCACGTGACAATCCATCCGATGTGACTGGCATTCCTACTGGCTTTGCCGATTTGGATTCAATGACTTCGGGCATGCAGGGCGGTGATCTTATTATTGTGGCAGGTCGTCCATCGATGGGTAAAACAGCATTTTCACTCAACATGGCTGAAAACGTGGCATTGGATAGCGGTCTGCCTGTCGCTGTATTCTCGATGGAAATGGCGTCAACGCAATTAGCCATGCGGATGATAGGCTCGGTTGGACGTCTAGATCAACATCGTATGCGTACAGGTAAGCTGGAAGATGAGGATTGGGAGAAGCTCACGACTGCACTAGGCAAGCTCAATGAAGCCCCAATCTTTATTGATGAAGGGGCAGGGTTAAGCAGTTTTGATGTGCGTGCCAGAGCCAGGCGCTTACACCGCCAATGTGGCAAGTTAGGCCTGATTGTGGTCGATTACTTGCAATTGATGTCGGCACCCGCCGGGCGTCAAGGTGAGAATCGCGCTACTGAGATTTCTGAAATATCACGTTCGCTTAAAGCCTTGGCTAAAGAGCTCGATGTGCCAGTAGTGGCATTATCACAGCTCAATCGAAGCGTGGAACAGCGCCCAGACAAGCGTCCAGTGATGAGTGACTTACGAGAGTCGGGTGCGATTGAGCAAGATGCCGATGTGATTTTATTTATCTACCGTGATGAGGTGTATAACCCAGACAGTATTGATAAAGGCACCGCTGAGATTATTATCGCCAAACAACGTAATGGCCCAATTGGGCGTGTACGCTTGACCTTTATGGGTCAACATACCCGCTTCGAAAATTATGCAGGTAGTGGCCATATGGCTGATAGTTATTAATCGCTAGACTGTTATTTAGAAATCTTCCAATGCGACCAATACAGGCCACCATTTCCCACAGTGCGTTTCAGCACAATCTCAACGTGGTCAAACAGCATGCACCACAGTCTAAAATCATGGCTGTCGTTAAAGCCAACGCCTATGGCCATGGTTTAACCAATGCTGCGCATGGGCTTAACGATGCGGATGGCTTTGCAGTGCTTGGGCTCGATGAGGCGATTGATTTACGCGAAGCTGGATTTACGCAAAATATATTACTATTAGAGGGCCTATTCTCTCGCCAGGAGTTGCCTATTGCAGCGAGCTTTGGCATTGATCTAGTGGTTCATAGTGAGCCGCAGTTGCTGATGCTAGAAAAAGCGCAACTGAAGCAGCCAATCCACGTACATCTTAAAATGAATAGCGGTATGAATCGCTTGGGATTTACGCCAGCGCAGTATCTGCCAGTATTTTCGCGCCTGCAGGCATGTCGCAATGTGAGTGGTACGACTTTAATGACGCATTTTGCTACCGCAGACGAAACATTGGGTGTCACTCAAGCTTTGACGTTATTTCAAAAAACTACGCAGGGCTTACAGCAACCACTATCACTCGCTAACTCAGCTTCGATATTGCGTTATCCACAAACACATGCTGATTGGGTGCGCCCAGGCATTATGCTTTATGGTGCATCGCCTGTGACTGATACAGATGCCGCTACTTTTAATTTAAAGTCGGTGATGACTTTGGGTAGCGAGATTATTAGCATCCAAACTCTATCAGCTGGTGAGAGCGTCGGTTATGGTCATCTATTCACCGCTAGTAAAACCACGCGTGTCGGTATTGTCGCTTGTGGTTATGCCGACGGCTATCCGCGACATGCCCCTAACGGCACACCAATTGCTGTAAACGGTGTAATCACGCAAACCATTGGCCGTGTTTCGATGGATATGCTCTATGTTGATCTGACTGATATGCCACAAGCGCAGATTGGCAGTCCTGTTGAGTTGTGGGGTCAGCAAGTGTCTGTAGATAAAGTTGCTGAAGCTTCAGGCACCGTAGGCTATGAATTACTATGCGCACTGGCTCCACGTGTCCCTATGCAGGCAGTCGCCTAATGGCAAAAGCTAAAACCATTTACACTTGTACTGAATGCGGTGGTGCCGAGCCTAAATGGCAAGGCCAATGCCCCAGCTGTTTGGCTTGGAATACTCTGGTAGAAGGCATTGCCGAAACCGCTAGTACCAGTGCCATTGCGAGTCGATATGCACCATTGGCGGAAACGGCTGGCTTGCAAAAATTATCGGAAATTGAAGCGGCAGAAGTGCCACGCCAACCGACGGGTGTGAGTGAGTTTGACCGGGTGTTAGGTGGCGGGTTGGTGCCTGGCGGAGTAGTGCTCATCGGCGGTGATCCTGGTATTGGTAAATCCACTTTATTATTACAAACCCTTTGCCATATAGGCAATGCGCGCAAAGCGATTTATGTGAGCGGTGAAGAATCGCCACAGCAAATTGCGATGCGTGCTAAGCGGTTAGGCTTAGATGCCAGTCAGATTTCACTATTGGCTGAAATTAATCTAGAAAAAATTATTAGCATCTTGCAAGTGCATAAGCCTGACATTGCAGTGATTGATTCCATACAAACGGTGTATTCGGAAGCCCTGCAGTCTGCGCCAGGCTCTGTGGCGCAGGTGCGCGAATGCTCGGCACAGTTGACGCGATTGGCCAAGCAAGCGGGTATTTCGGTCATCTTAGTCGGCCATGTCACTAAAGACGGCGCTATCGCTGGCCCCCGTGTGCTTGAGCACATTGTTGATACCGTGCTTTACTTTGAAGGGGATCAAAATTCAAGCTTTAGGTTGATTCGCGCCTTTAAAAATCGCTTTGGTGCGGTGAATGAACTCGGTGTATTTGCCATGACCGAAAAAGGCTTGCGTGAAGTGACCAATCCCTCAGCTTTATTTCTATCGCATCATAGTGAGCAGGTGGCAGGTTCTTGCATTACTGTGACCATGGAAGGCACACGCCCGCTATTGATTGAAATTCAGGCACTGGTGGATGAAGCGCATGCACCTAATCCTAAACGACTATGTGTAGGCTTGGAGCAAAACCGTTTGGCCATGTTATTAGCGGTATTGCATCGCCATGCGGGTGTTGCATGCTTTGATCAAGATGTGTTTATTAACGCAGTAGGTGGGGTCAGAATTAGCGAGCCGGCGGTGGATTTGGCGGTATTACTCTCTATCGTTTCTTCATTAAAAAACAATCCATTAGACAATAAACTTATAGTATTTGGTGAGGTTGGATTGGCTGGTGAAGTACGTCCAGTGCAGCGTGGCCAAGAGCGCCTAAAAGAGGCGGCTAAACTAGGTTTCACCAAAGCCATTGTGCCTAAAGCGAATGTACCTAAGCAGCGAATTGCCGGCATAGAAGTGATTGGTGTTGAGCGCTTAGAGCAAGCTTTAGCCAAAGCGCGAGACCTTTAGTTCATATATAATAACTGTTGCGTACCCATTAAACATTAATTATACTAATTAATAATTAGTTTATAGGTACAGTTATGCCCAAGAGAATTCCTGATAATGTTCCAATTCCAATGCCTGTTGCTGACTTAATTGAGCGTTGGGGTAGATCAATTCGAGCTCAACGCCAAGCAAGGAAAATACCTATGAGAGATTTTGCTCATAGAATTAATGTGAGCTTAAATACATTGCAAAGAATTGAGCGGGGTGAACATTCTGTTCAGGCAGGCACAGTACTTACTGCAATGACGACACTGGGCATCATGGAGCAACTATGCCCATACCCGCAGCCGTCACTAATGCAAAGTTCAGTGGTGCGAGTTCGCACCCCCCTCACTAAAAGTGACGATGACTACTTCTAGCGTTTACGTACATTTACAGAGGCCCGATAATGGTGAATGGGTGACCGTTGGCAGATTTACCTTAGATCGGCTTGATGGTAATCAAGGACTAGCTTCAGGCTCATTTAGGTATGCACCATCCTATTTGGACGCTGGCTATACTTGGGTAATTGACCCAGTGAACTTGGGGAGCTTAGACAAAGTTCCTTATCAGGCAACAAGATATAACGGCCTTACAGACGTTTTGCGAGATATTGCTCCTGACTCATGGGGTAAGTTTTTATTGCAAAAAGAACACAACCTAAGTAACTTCGCACATGAATTTGATTATCTTCAATGTTCAGGTAATACGGATAGATGGGGTGCCTTAGTTATTGGGTTAAGTAAAAAACCTAGTTCATCAAATATTGCTAGTCCACGAATGCCTAAATTACCAGACGTAATTGAGGAACTGCAGTTGATGTCCAATCAATTGCCAGCTAAGCATGTTGAGATTAGAAAGCGATTGATGAAAACTTTAAGTTCTGGGGGCGCTAGACCTAAAACAACGGTGCAGGATGGAGAAGTTTTCTGGTTGGTTAAACCTACAATTAGTTCTGATACAAGTAATGTTGCACTTTTAGAGCATGCGTGTATGCAGATGGGATTGCGGGCTCAATTAAACATGGCTAAAACTTATGTGCATAAGGATGATACTAGAACAGCCGTTTTGGTTAAACGCTTTGATAGATTTGGAAACCAACGGCACATGGTGCTAAGTGGGGCATCCTTATTACAAACAGAATATCCCGCAAATACAGGGCAAAAAAATGATAATTCTAGATGGAGTTATCCATTACTTGCACAAACAATGCGCGCAATTGGAGCGCCTGATAAAGATCTGATTGAGTTATTTGGAAGGATGTTGTTTAACGCACTAATTGGGAATGATGACGACCATCCACGTAATCATGCAGTTGTTTGGAATCAAAGTGAAAGAAAATGGAGGCTTAGCCCAGCCTTTGATGTTGTACCAAACATGACTGAAACCCCAAAGACTTTATCTATGCAATTGTCACAGGGACGATGGGATATTTCAAATGCTGCGCTTTTTGCTGATTGGAAATACTTTGGGTTTTCAAGTCTAGCTCAGGCCTATCAATATGCTAATGAACTAATTGTTAAAATTAAGACAGGTAGTCTATTTCTTGAAGAGACGGGTCTTTTTAGTGATGATGCAGAATTGATTAGGTTGCGTATTCAGGACATGGCACAAAAAATTATTTAATTATGATTTTGCGATTTTTTGTCTTCACTAGAGATTAAGCTGGCACATAATAAACCGCTTCTAACTGCACCCTCTATGCTTGCTGGATAGTCCGCATAGGTGTAATCCCCCGCTAAATATAAATGTGACTGCAAGGTTTGATTACTTGGTCTGTCTAGCATGGCATCACATGAGAAAGTGGCCCGTTTTTCAGCAATCACTTTATGCCATAGCGGTTTAGGTAGGTATGGATAAGCCAGCTTTAGTTCATGCGTAACCATTAAGGCCAGTTGCGACTGTGTTAAGCGTTGATGCGCTCCAGATGCGCTGACCACCACCGATAATAAGCCTAGTTGGCCACAAAGTTGCCCGCGATCAAATACCCATTGCCCAGTACTATGACAAAGACCGCTCATTACCTGCGGTAATTGGGTGGATTCAGGATACTGCAGGTAAATAGTGTAAATCGGTTGATATTGGTAGCTTTGCGTTACTTCACGAATATCGTCTGCCAAAGGCAGTGCCTGCAATAGTTTTGCAACATGGCTCGGTGCCGTGGCGATAATGACATCAGTGAAAAATTGGCTACCATCCGCTGTTTCTAATTTAAAGCCATCTTGACCCAAGCTGTTTTGTTGCGTGTCTAAGCTTAGCACCGCTTGATTGAGGTTAATCACCCCCCCTTTACTTGAGATATAGCGTGCCAGTGGTTGCGCAATAATGTTGGATAAATCCTGACGCGGTAATAAGAAGTCACTATTGCGCTGATGACCACTAAAACTATCACGCAATACGTTAAGAAAAATACGGGTACTGGCTGCAGTAATAGGGGTGTTGAGCGCGGCTAAACACAATGGCTCCCAAAGCATTTTAGTGAGATTGGGTGTTTGTTCTTGCGCCATCAAAAAACCATCTAATGGCGTATCTTGGACGAGTCCGTAATTAGTTTTCTTTAGGTGGTGCATTAACTTAATGGCTTTGATGCGTTCTTGCCAACTTAAGCCCTGACAGCCTAACAACCCGAATAGCAAATGTAGCGGGGCAGGGAGAAGTCGCGTTGACTTAAGTTGAAATACGGAGTGGCCGTGATTGGACTGCATATTGATGTGTAAGGGCAAGCGTAAAAAAGACTGATCAATAGGCACGCCTACTTTGCGCAGTAATGCTAGCGTCTGCTGATAAGCGCCTAGTAAAATATGTTGGCCGTTGTCGAGCGAGTGTTGTTTAGTTTCAATCGTTCGCGCACGACCACCTAAATAAGGGCTGGCTTCAAATAGCGTCACCTTCAATCCGCGATCAACTAAAGCCGCTGCCGCACTGAGGCCGGCGCAGCCGCCACCAATGATGGCTATATGAGGTTTA
>Ga0209697_10003554_pt1 | contig 21042 bp, 17 predicted proteins | sample AliMusrvi5mmetaG_FD_184115 | JGI IMG/M metagenome (GOLD analysis project Ga0209697, IMG submission 184115) | Freshwater lake bacterial and archeal communities from Alinen Mustajarvi, Finland, to study Microbial Dark Matter (Phase II) - Alinen... | ecosystem: Environmental > Aquatic > Freshwater...
CCTACATGGCCGCCGCCCAGATTTTCACCGACCGCCGTGCCACCCGCGCGGATTTGCTGGAAGTCCTGCGGGTGATGGCGCAACAGGCACCGCACGCGGTGACGTTGAGCGCCTTTGCCGTGTTGCCGCCGAAGTATCGCGATCAGGCGGCGTTCCGCGCCGCCCTGGTGCCGCTGCTTATCCAGCGCGGGCAACTCGACATTGCGGAGAATTGCCTGCGTGAGGTGGCCCAGCCGACCGATGAGCCGCTGGTCCGGGTCGAATTGGTGCGTGCGCTGTGCAGCCGTCCGAATGCCGGGCGGTTAGCGGAATCGCGGCGAATCCTCGCCGGGTTGATCGCCGCCAAGGCCGATGATGAGGCATTGGCGGCCTTGCGCATCCTCGGCGAAACCCCCAACGGCCTCGCGCCGGATCCGTCCCTGCCCGATCTCCCGGAGTGGCTCGCGAAAGTGCCGAAAGCCACCCCCTTGGACCACCTGCTGGCCATGAATCCGTCGCTCGCGGCCCAGCCTGAATCCGCCCAACAAGGGTACGAATCCGCCATCAAGCGCTATCTGGCAAGCGATCCGGGGGTGCTTGGCAACTGGTTGGTCGGACACGGCCAAGCCGAAAAGGCCGCCTCCATCCTGGAAGAACCGGCGAAAACCAACTCGGGCGCCTACCTCGCCCGCCTGAACGCCCTGCTGCGCTTGCACAAAACCGACGAAATCACCGCCGCCCTAGCCGCTCCCCCCGACTCGTGCGACCTCGTCGCCATGAGAATCGTGCAGGCCAACTTCGCCGCCAGCAACGGCGACATGATCGGCTCCGATGTCGCCTGGACTGGTGCCATGGACTATGCCGTGTTTGATTCCAGCCGCAACCGTTTCCTCGAAATCGCCCATGCCGCTGCGGCCGCCGGAGCAAAGGACGCCGCCGATAACGCCTGGGTCGCCGCAGTCCGCATGGGTTGGGGACCGCTGCCACTCTACAACGATCTGTTGCCGGTCTTTGTCTCGCTCATGGCCAAAGGCCGCTCGGAGGACATGCTGGCGATGTTCCGCGCCTTGCTGCGCTTCGAACCGCTCAACCCCGACCTCCAGAACAACGCCTATTATTTCGGACTGCTCCACGGACTCCTGACCGGCGGTCCGGTGGCCACGACCATGGAAAAACTGATCAAACGGCAGGATAAACCGGTTTTCCATTCCACGCTCATGCTGGCGGAAATGCTGGACGGCCGCCCTGCGGACGCCTTGACCTGCCTGCCCAAATTTGCCCACGACAAGACCGTCTCCCCCATCATGTCTCAAGCCCTCGAAGGCACCGCCCGCGTGCTCAACGGCGAAACTGATGCCGGAACCGCCCTGCTCCGACAGGTCGATTGGACATCCTTCATGCGCCAGGAACGCGCCGTCTTCCGCAGCATCCTGGTCAAACTCAAAATCGCCGAACGCCCCCCGCCGGAACTCGCCAACCCGAGCGCCGATGACCATCCCGAGCAAATCCCTGCCTGGCGCAAGGCCGTCGAACGCCTCGAAAAAGACCGCGCCAGCGATGTTCTCCCATCCCTCCCCGAACCCCGTATCCCGGGTGCCAGCGTGCCCGATCCGCTTCTCCCCAAGCCGGAGGAGGGGGGGAAGTGATTACTGATTACTTCTTCCCCCGCGCCGCACGGAACTCGCGCGGCGAACACTGCTCCTGCCTGCGGAACACGCTGGCGAAATACGCGCTGGATGCGAATCCGCAATCGAGCGCGATCTCGGTGATGGCGCGGCGGTGATCGGCCAGCAGGTGTTTGGCTTTGGCGATGCGCAATTGCTGGAGGTAGGCCATGGGCGCGAGGTTGGTGAGTTTACGGCAATGGTGGGCGAAGCGGGTGCGTGCGAGACCGGTTTGTTCCGCCATCGATTCGAGGGTCCATGGATCGCCTGACTCGTTTTTCAGCCGTTCAAGAAACATCGCCACGCTGCGTTCGCCGTGGGTCAGCGAAACCTGCCGCGGCGGGTTCTGGCTGCGCAACAATTCCAACAGGCACACCAGCAGTTCGTTGGCCAGCAGGGCCAGGCGCGACGACGGCACCTTGCCCGCGCCGGTGGCTTCGATCAGGTGGCCGATGTCGGCGAAACAGCGTCCGATTTCCGGTGTGCCCGGCCAGACCGGGTGTTCGTTTTCCCGCAGCAGGTTGGTGAGATCCTTGCGGTCCGCTGGAGACAGGATGAGCCACGGTGGCCAGCGCCACGCCTGGTGGGGTTGGCGCACGCCGAGATCGAGGATCAGCCAGTAGAGGCGGCTGGCACCCACCCGCGGGTTGCCAACCGAGTGCGGTTGCCACGGGCGGGTGATCGTGAGATGGCCGGGTGCCAGCGGATGGGATTTCCCGTCCACCACGAATCCGAGCCGACCGTTGTCAAGATAAGTGATCTCGATGCCCTCGTTGCGGTGTTCGCCGAGTCCCCATGTCTGGTCGCGCACGGCATCCCAATAACCGATGCTGCACACCTGAGGCAGAACCCCGGCAGGCAGCGGACGGCCCGGGTAGGTGCCGCGCGCCATGGCCGCCAGGCGTACGTCGCCCGCCGCCGCCGCCGCTCCCAGCGACTCGCAAGTGTCGGCCCGGTGCAGCCGCCCGGCAGCGTGGAAGATGGCTGAGCGGTAACTCATGTTTCATTATTTACCACTGGCCGGAGCCGAAAGACAAGCGCTTTCGGGATTGTCATCCTACCCAGCGTCATCACCATCAATCAATCGGAAAGGAAACAGCCATGGGGAAAATCAGTATCGGGATCAACCTGGAATTCGTGCGTCACGAGGACAAACCCTTCGAATGGGGGGTGAGAAAAGCCGCCGAACTCGGTTACACCCATGTGGAACCGATGGTCCATTGGGGCCGCGAGTTGCTCAGCGAGGCTGGCTATTTTCACAGTGTTTCGATGCTCGACGATCCGTTGCGTGTCGCCCGCGCGTGCGCCGCCGCCGGGGTGTGCTTATCGGGATTTTCCGCCCACACGCCCTTGTGCAAACCGGAGATCAGCACCGAATACCTCAAACAGGCGATCCGTTTCGCCGCGGAATGCGGCGCGCCCGTGGTCAACACCGACGAAGGCCCGAAACCCTGCTGGACCACCGAGGAGGAGGACCATGTCCTGATGCGTTATGTGCTCAAGGAAGCTGCCGCGGTGGCCGAACCGCGCGGCATCCTGATAGGAATCGAACCGCACCAGCAATACTCGAAACACCCCGACGGCCTGGACCGCATCCAGGTGCTCGTCGATTCCCCGGCCATCGGCATCAACTTCGATACCGGCAACAGTTATCTCTGCGGCCATGACCCGTATGCCTGGCTGCAACGCGTCGCCAGTCGCCTCGTCCACCTTCATGCCAAGGACATCTCCGTCAGCCAGTCCGCTAGCGAACGCGGACAGGTCACCGGCACTCCCGTCGGGTGCGCGTGCGGCGAGGGCGTGATCGATTGGGCGCGCGTCATCGCCATCTGCAAAACCTGCCCGCGTGACATCGTGTTGTCCGTGGAATGCGGCACCGTCGCCCAGGCGGCCACCAGCATCACCCACCTGCAAGCCCTGCTCTGAACCCGTATGAAACCTGCCCGCTCATTTCTGTTAGCCATGGTTCTTGCCGCCGTCACGCGTGCCGCCGATGCTCCGCCGCCGATCCCGTTGCGCGTGGCGGACGGACCGGTGGTCGCCCAACTGCAAGCGACACCCAATCCTAACAAACCATACATCGCGCAGCTTTTCGCGCCCGGTGAAAAGCCCTTGCCATTGTTAGATGATTCTCCGCCGGACCATTTCCACCATCATGGATTGATGTTCGCCATCGCGGTGGACGGCACGGATTTCTGGTCGGAAAAAGGAATTCCCAACACCGGACGCCAGGAACCGGTGGTGGATCCGGGTGTCGCCCGGGATAGCGATGGCTTCAACCAGCGGCTTTGCTGGCTCGCCACGGACGGCACGCGCTTGTTGGATGAAACGCGGCGGGTCAAGGTCCGCGTCACCGGCAAGGGCGACGACACCGTGCACTGGCTTGACTGGCAATCCACCCTCACGCCGGCCGCCGGTCGCGAATCCGTGCGGCTCACGGGCAGCCATTACTTCGGGCTGGGCATGCGGTTTCTGCCTGCCTGGGACCGCAAGGCGGAGTGGATCTGGCCGGATGTCACCGGCCAGAAAGTGGTGCGTGGTGACGAACGCCTCACCCGTGGCCCGTGGTGTGCGGTCCGCTGTGTGATCGACGGCCAGCCAATCACCTTGCTGATGGTCGATCATTCCGCCAACCCGCGGCCCGCGCTCTGGTTCACCATGCGCGAGCCGTTCTGTTATCTGTCAGCCACTCTCAACCTCGCTGCCGAACCCGCCACCCTCAAAACCGGCGAATCATGGACGCTGCGCTATGGCATCGCCGTGATGAACGGGAAACCGGATTACATCGCACTATCAAAACTCGCCGCCAATTGGAAGAAAGCGCTAACAACCAAAACCACCGAACCACATGAACCTCCAAACAGATAACTCATCATCATCCATGCCCCGCCGCCAATTCATCGGCCAGACAGCCGCTACGCTCGCCGCGCTGGCCGCCGCGCCGGGATTCGCCCGCGCCCAAACCCCCGCCCCATCTAACACCCGCCGCCTCGGCGTTGGCTTCATCGGCTGCGGCGGCCGTTCCGAAAGCCATTTCCAAATGGTTTCCAAACTGCGCGATGATCTGAAAATGCCGGTCGATATCGTCGCATGCTGCGACCTCTACCGGCCGCGGCGCGAGGAAAAGAAAAGGAAATACCAGGTCAAGACGGCCCATGACACCCATCAGAAATTATTAGAAGATCCAGCGGTGGATGTCGTCTGCATCGCCACGCCGGACCATCATCACGCATCCCAGGCACTTGCCGCAGTGAAAGCCGGCAAACATGTCTATTGCGAGAAACCTATCAGCCACTGGAGCCAGTTCGAGGCCACCCGCACCTTGGCCGATGCGGTCGCTACCGCGAAAACGGCCTTCGTTTGTGGCACCCAGGCCATGACCGATCCCGCATGGAAAAAGATGAAGGAATTGATCCGCGCCGGAGCCATCGGCCAACCGATCCAGGCCGAAGTCGGGTTCTTCCGCACCGGCGATTGGGGCGAGCGCGGCATGCCCATCGATGACCCGAACGCCAAACCCGGCCCCGACCTCGATTGGGAAGCGTTTCTCGCGCCGGACCGGCCCAAGGTCCCGTTTTCGGTGGACCGCTGGTTCCGTTGGCGCCTGTTCGCCGACTATGCCGGCGGCCCGGTGACCGATCTCTATCCGCATTGCCTGGCCCAGGTGGTGGACATGTTGGATTTGAAATTCCCCGAAAAAGTTGCCGCCATCGGCGGCATCTACCGTTACCCCTACGAATTGCGCGACGTGCCTGACACGCTCCAACTCATCGCCGAGTACCCGAAGGGCCTGGCACTCTCACTCAACGGCACCCAGGGCAATGACTGGCAAACCACCCCGCAACGCGGTGCCGGCCAGCGCTGCCCCGTCATCCGCGGCTGGGACGGCACCTTGTTCGTCGATCCTAACAACCGCGAGATCGTCTTTCGCGCCACCGGCGGATCGTCCAAACCGAAAGCCCTCGAACGTTTCCCCATTGAAGGCTCGGAGGACAATCTCATGTTGTGGAAAAACCTGATAGATTGCGCGCTTGCCGGCCGCACCGACACCTGGAGCCCGATGAATCTGGCCTTCCGCACCCAGACCTTGCTGCAAATGGCCATGGCCTCGCACCTGCATGGCAAAACCATCCGCTTCGACCTGGTCAAGCGCGAAATGATTATCTAACAGAACACCTCAGAACCCCGGTGCCGGGACGGTGGCATGTGCGCGTTCCTCACTGCGGTGGCGCAGGATGCGTTCGGCGATTTCGCGGACCATTTCGGCGAGCAGCAGCCACAGGTGGGAGCCTTGTCGGTAATCGGCGGGGGCGATGTGTTTGACGCGACCGGCGTGGGTTGAGAGTTGATAGCACTTGCGGAACGAGCGGCCGCTGAGGTCATCGGGATTATAGACGGCGATGCCATGGCCGCCGTTGCGGTTCATCACGGTGAAACACGGGACATCGGTCGGACCGTCGCCGACATAGACCATGTTCTCGAAGGGAATCGGCCGTTGATCGTGGGGCATGTGATCGTTGACATCCTGATCGTGGTTGAGCATGCCCTTGTTGATGCGGAACAGGAACTGGGTCTTGGTGGTGTGCGAAATGACGCGCTTGGGAAAACTGATCCGGCCCTCGGCATCCTCGCCGAACTCGCACCCGAAGATGGCCTTGACGAAGGGTTGCAGGCGGGACCCGTCCAGCAACGCCTTGAGGCCGGAGGAAATGATATAATGTTCCACCCGGATATCGGCGGCCTCATGGTCTGCGGTCAGCGCCGCGGCGGGCAAGGCCCCGAACATTTCCGGCAGCCCCGGGAAAAACCTCAACCCGCCTCCCAACGCGACAAGCCGTTTGTTAGTCACATTGTCCATGCCGAGGTAATCGAGCAGGCATTTCATATACGCCAGCTCGCCGTCCCATTTCTGATCGGCGACCAGCGAGTCGCATCTTTTCCAGAATTGCACGGGGTCGATCCCGAACTCGGGGAACAACACGTCATCCTGCATGTAGCGCGGGCTGAGCGTCTGGTCGTAATCATAAACCAGCGCGATGATGTTTTGCGGAGCGGCCATCGGGGGCAATCAGTCAAGCAAAAGCAAAGGCCTGGGACAAGAGCCAAATCGCCTGGTTAGCGATTCAGGATTTGCGATTTGACATTTATCATCCATGATCGCCCTCTTCCGCCGGGAATCCAAGCAAGATGTTTGGTCCTTCCCGTTGTTGTTCTTCGTTTCGAATTCAGCGCTTAAGAATTATCACTTCACACCCATGACCGGCATCGGCTACGACGTTCACCGCTTTGCTTCTGACAGACCGCTGGTTCTCGGCGGCGTTACCATCCCTCACAGTCACGGGCTGGCCGGTCATTCCGATGCGGACGTGCTTTGTCATGCCATCGCGGATGCTGTGCTCGGCGCGCTGGGCTTGCCGGACATCGGACATTATTTTCCGCCCGGCGATCCGTCATGCAAGGACATCAGTTCGTTGCGAATCCTCGAAAAATGCCGCGATCTTGCGGGCCAACTCGGATTCACCATCGTCAACGTCGATTCCACCGTCGTCGCGGAAGCGCCCAAAGTGCTGCCCCACCGCGAGGCCATGCGCGGAAACATCGGCACCGCGCTGGGCATCCCGCCGGAGCGGGTCGGCGTCAAGGCCACCACCAACGAAACCCTGGGCTTCATCGGCCGCAGCGAGGGCATCGCCGCCATGGCCGTCGCTCAGGTGGAGCGCCCGGGCTAACCGACATCGCGCCGGGCTGATTTCGCGATTTCCTCCCTGACGCGGCTCATGATCAGGTCGGCGAGGTGGATTTCACCCTCCTCGCGCAGGAACGCGCAATAGTTGGTAGCGACGGCATCGAGATCCTCATGGTATTCCGGACCGAGCGCTTCAAAACCGGCCAAAGCGTTTTCAAAATGGCGGCGCGACCACGCGCGGTCGCCGGTGCTGAGCAGGGCGAGGGCCAGGTTGTTATGCGATTGTGCGGTATCCGGGTGTTCCTCGCCGAGCAGGCTGCGGCGCGTTTCGAGGGCCATCATGTGCATTTCGCGCGATTGCTCGTGGAACCCGGCCGCCTGATAGAGCGCGCCGAGGTTGCTGGAAACCGTGGCGGTTTGTTCGTGCTCCTGGCCGAGTTGCGAGTGGACGATTTCCATGGCCCGCAGGAAGTGGGATTCTGCGGCGTCGAGGTCGCCGGCCGCCTTGTAAAGAAAACCGAGATTGTTCGCCATGGCCGCGATGTCGAGCATCAGTGGCGGGTCCTGGAGTCCGAAGAAATCCATGGCCCGGTGCCAGTGTTCGCCCGCTTTGTCGCCCCGGCCTTGGGCGTCGTAGGCGGCACCGAGTGCGGCATGCAGACGACCGACCTGGCCGTACCGGTCCGGGCGGTCCTCCAATTGGTCGAGGGCTTGGCGGTAGTCGTCACGGGCGTGTTCGTAGTTGCCGAGTTCACGGCAAATATCGCCGCGGATTTCGAGTGCGGAGGCGAAAGCGTCGATACTTTCGAGGTTCGGGCCGAGTGTTTGCTGGGATTTTTCCACGGCTGCGGTGGCGGCGTGGAGGGCTTCGTCGAGATCACCGGCAGCGCGGAGAGATTCCACGCGGTCTTGTAAGATGGCAATAAAGGTAGCGGTTGGAGAGTCCATGGCGGGGCGCAATTTGCTGTGTTGTTGTGATTATCGGCTATTTTCGTCCGCTGACGAGCGGAAATCGCGTGGAGGGCAAAGTCTTTCGAGCAATTCTCCGCGCGAGGCTGGCAGGGAACCCAGCGCGTCGCGCAAAGATTGGTCCGCCGGACGCTGTGGTTGGCTGATTCCCAGCAGGCGGGACAACTCGCGTTCGTAATGGTGGAGGGCCCGTAAACCGGGCTCCGTGGCGTCGATATGATCGAGCGCGCGTTCCAATAAATCGTGCAATTCCGGGGCCGGATGTTCGGGTTCCACCGAGGATTCGAGCAATTGGCAACAGTAGGCGGCAAACAGGGTGGCGGTGTAGTTTTTCCGCAATCCCTCGCGCCAACGGTGGATGAAAATCTCACGCAAGGCGTGCAATTCGCCCCGCCGCGTGAACTGGACGGCGATTTCACCACTGAAAAACAGATCGAGCTGCCCGGCAAACGGACTCGTCGGCCGGCGGGCACCCTTGGCCACCGTTTTGATCAACCCGAATCCCTCGCTGAACCAATGCACGATGAGACTGGTGTCGGTCAGCCGGGTAAGGCGAATGAGGGTGGCCCGGGTGGATTGCACGCCATGAGTTTCGGAAAATCGGCACGTCGTGTCCACATCGAAGTCTCCTCAAGCGTCCCCAGGAGGGAAACCATGCTGGCGGACCGCCTGGACTCACGCTAGAGTGCCGCCATGACCGGTACGTATTCGCTCGCGCTTGAAACATCCACGCCCCATGCGTCGCTCGCACGGATCGGGCCGGACGGGTTGGTCGAGCAACGGGGGTTTTCCAGTGACCGCAACCACAATGCCCGCTTGTTTGCACCGCTGCATGAGTTGTTGCGGGACACCGGCCGGCAGGGGATCGGGCTGGTGCTCGTCGGCAGCGGGCCGGGAAGTTACAGCGGTACCCGGGTGGGTATCGCCGCGGCGCAGGGTGTGGCCATCGCCTTGGCTTGCCCGGCGATCGGCGTGCCATCGGTCCTGGCAGTGCCATCCGCCGAGGACGGGGACTCCTGTATGGCCATCGGCGATGCGCGGCGGGGCAGTTATTGGAGTGCGAGGATGGAGAACTTCCGCCTTACCGATGATCCGGCGCTGTGTGACGCCATGGGTCTGGAAACCATCGTTGCCGCAGCGGTCGCGGAGGGAATGGCGGTGGTTTCCTTCGAGGATCCCAGCCGTTTTCCGTTGCCGGGTGATCTCGGCGGACTGGTGCGACAGGAAATCCCGGACGCCACCCGGCTTTGGCAGGCATGGCTCCGCACGGACGCACAAACCCGCCGCATCTGGAGCGACACCATCCCGCAACCGCTTTATCTGAAACCGCCCCATATCACGCTGACCAAACGCCCCCCGCTTTTGCGATCCCCATGAGAAGATCCCCTTGAACACCGGAAAAACCCGTCTAGTTTGCCGCCAAGCAGAATGTAGCATGTCAGCCCGTCACCCAGGAACCCCAGCGTCGCCGACCGGTTGCCACAGCATGGTCCGTTCCCGTGCGATTCTTGTCGCCATGGTGGGGTTTGCCGCATTGCTTGCGGGCATGGTCGGGCGGGCCTGGGCCGCCGATGGGTTTGTGGAAGGCGAGGTGATTGTCACCTGGCGTTCGACGACCACCCTTGAGGGCGCGAAGACGTCGGCGGGGCGCCACGCGGCGGAGTTGGGCCGCCACTTCGCATGGCTTTCAAATCATCATCACCAGGTGATGGGAGTCGTGCGTTCCGGCAAACGCTCGACCGCCGCGATGATCAAGGAGATGCGGGACGATCCCGAGGTGCTCGTGGCCGAACCCAACTACATCCGCCATGTGTCAACGCTGCAGCCGAACGACCCGTATTTCGGCAATCTCTGGGGCTTGAACAACACCGGCCAGTCGGTGAACTCGACCGCCGGCACCAGCGGCGACGACATCCGCTTCACCGCCGCGTGGGATCTTGCCCGCCCGACGAGCACTGCCGAGGTTGTCGTCGCGGTGATTGATACCGGATTGGACACGAGCCATCCGGACATTGCCGCCAACCTGTGGACAAATTCCGGTGAAACGGTTGGCAACGGTCTCGACGACGATGGCAATGGTTACGTTGACGATGTTCATGGCTACAATTTTGTGGATGGCAACTCGGACATTGCCGACTCGGGCTATCACGGCACCCACGTCGCGGGCACCATCGCCGCCGCAGGCAACAATTCACTCGGGGTGATCGGAGTGGCATTCAAGTCCCACGTCATGGTGCTCAAGGTATCCAATGACGGGGATACCATCTCCACTTCTGCGGAAATCAGCGCGCTCCAGTACGCGGCCATGATGAAATCGCGAGGGGTGAACATCGTGGCGATCAACGCGTCCTTTGGCGGCAACGCCTATTCCTCGGCGGAATCCGCGGCGATCCAGGCGGCGGGCGATGTCGGCATCGTCTTCTGTGCCGCGGCCGGCAACTCGAGCACCAACAACGACACGACTCCCAGCTACCCGGCCTCCTACCGGCTCTCGAACATGATCGTCGTGGCGGCGTCCGATCAAAATGACCAGCTCGCCAGTTTCTCGAACTACGGCGCAACCACGGTCGATATCGCCGCGCCTGGCACGAATATTTTCTCGCTCTGCCCGGCAGGGATTCCCACCACCACGGCCATGGTTACCATGGGGACCACCACTTATAATTCCGCGCAAGGGATGAGCTTCGCAGGTGCCTCCTCCGGCATCACGGCCACTTTGATCAATTGCGGTTTCGGCAACTCCGCATCCGAGTTTCCTTCCGCCGTGCGCAACAACATCGCGCTGATCCAGCGCGGCACCCAGACCTTCGCCACCAAGGTGACCAACGCAATGAACGCTGGTGCCGTGGGCGCCATCATCTATAACAATGTCGCCGGCGATTTCGGGGGAACTTTGGCCACCGCAGGCACCTGGATTCCCGTCGTTTCGGTGTCCCAGACCGATGGCACCAGCCTGCTGGCCGTGGTCAATACGCCGGTCACCATGGCGAACTCGTTGCCGTATCAATATTTGGACGGCACCTCGATGGCTACGCCTCATGTCACCGGCGCGGTTGCCTTCGCCGCAATGAATTTCACCTCCGAAACCGCAGCGCAACGGGTGGCGCGGGTGGTCAATCATACCACTGCGGTCCCAGCCTTGGCCGGCAAGGTCAAAAACGGAGGACGCCTCAATCTGCTCAAAATGATCGATACGGGTTCCACGCTTGCCGGACTCACGTTGAGCAGCGGGACGCTAACCCCCACGTTCGCGCCCGGCACGACATCCTACACGGCCAGCGTGGCCAATGCCTCCACCGGTGTGACTGTCACCCCCACGGTCACCGATGCGACGGCAACAGTCACAGTCAATGGAGCACCCGTCACCTCGGGAACCGCCAGTGCTTCCATCCCGCTGGCGCTTGGCAACAACCAGATCACGGTGCTGGTCACGGCGCAGGACGGCATTTCGTCCGACACTTATACGATATCCGTCACTCGCCAGAACCCTGCCCCCAGCGTCACCACCGGAGCCGCAAGCGGGATCACCACATCCGCCGCGACCCTGAATGGCACGGTAAACCCGAACGGATTGGCGACCACCGCTAAGTTCGAATACGGGCTGACTGCTGCTTACGGCAGTTTGGCCGGCGTAACGCTGTTGCCTGACAACGGAACCACGGTGCAGAACGTCAGTGCGAATATCAGCGGCTTGCAGCCGGGAACGACCTATCATTACCATCTTACCGCCACCAATGGCAATGGCACAAGCCCGGGCGATGACATGACATTTGGTTCCGCGAAAGCGCTGCCTGTCATCACCTGGGTGAATCCTGCGGTCATTACCTACGGCACGGCGCTTACCGTCACCCAGCTTAAAGCCAAGGCCAATGTGCCAGGGCAGTTCGTCTATTCTCCTGCCCTCGGCACCAAATTACCGGCGGGCAACCAGACCTTGAGTGTCACCTTTTCGCCTACGGATTCCACCCATTACGATACCGCGCGAAAATCGGTGCCATTGATCGTCAACAAAGCCACGGCCACGGTGACCCTGGTGGGCCTGAGCCAGACCTTCAATGGCCAACCGCGGGTGGTGACGACGACCACGGTGCCGGCCGGGCTGAATGTCGGCATTACCTATAATGGTTCCGCCACGGTGCCGGTCAACGCCGGTTCATATGTGGTGAATGCGATGGTCCTGAACGACAATGTGGCAGGCAGCAAAACCGGCAAGCTGGTCGTTGCCAAGGCAGCCCAGACGATCACATTCCCAACCCCGCCCACCTTGCGTTTCGGTGATGCGGACTATGCCTTGGCGGCGACTGCATCATCCGGCCTGGCCGTGGTTTATGCCAGCTCCGCGCCGGCGGTGGGCACCATCGTCGACGGCAACAAGCTGCACATCCTGGGTACCGGCAGAGTGACCATCATGGCCATTCAATCGGGCGACACCAATTGGAAAACGGCCGTCTCGGTAAAGAAGGTTCTGGTAATCGGCAAGCGGAGCCAGACGATTGACTTCGCCGCATTTTCCGGCCATGCCGTGGGCGAACCCGATTTTTCTCCCGGCGCGACCGCGACTTCGGGGCTGACCGTCACCTATGCCAGCGCGAGTCCGGCGGTAGCCACCATCGTGGCTGGTAAAATCCATCTGGTCGGGCAAGGTGCGGCTGTGATCACCGCCAGGCAGGCGGGCAACACCCTCTGGGCGGCGGCTGCCGAGGTGACGCAGATACTCACCGTGCAGGCGTCACAGGCCGGTGTGCTCGCTGTTCAAAGCACCCCGTCCACAGGCGCCCAAGCCAGGATTTCTGACGCCATTGCCATCGATGTCATTCCCTACGACTCGTGGAAAGCGACCGCCTTCCCCAACGTGACCGACCGCAATGATCCGGCACTCAGCGGCGAATTGGCGACACCTGCCAACGACGGCATCACCAACCTGATGAAATACGCACTCGCGCTCGATCCCATGACCTGCGGCACCGACGGCCTGCCAACCGCGTCACCGCAAGGCGGCTATCTCACCCTGACCTACCGGAAAAACAAGCAGGCCGTGGACGTGACCTACACGGTTCAATCCAGCGACTCACTCAACGGCATCTGGGCACCCGCCACCACCGTGACCTCCCAGGCGGACCAAGGAACCTACACGGTCGTGACCGTCCGCGACACGGTGCCGGGTTCCGGTTATCCGCACCGCTTCATGCGCTTGCAGGTGAGCAGGTGAAACTCGCCGGACATTTGCGGAAACCATGTGCAAACAACACCGCGCCGACCTCCTGCTGCGCCGCTTGGGCGAGTTCTATCAGAATCCGCCGATTCCGCTGGACCACAAGGACCCCTACACCCTGCTGGTGGCTGTGCTGCTTTCCGCCCAGTGCACCGATGTCCGGGTCAACAAGGTCACGCCGGCCTTGTTCGCGTTGGCCGACAATCCGCGCGACATGGTGAAGGTTCCTGTCGATGACATCCGCTCTATCATCCGCCCCTGCGGGCTGGCACCACGCAAGGCCGCCGCGATTTCCGAACTCTCGCAAATCCTCGTCGCCCGCCACGGCGGCCGGGTTCCGGCGGATTTCGCGGCATTGGAAGCCCTGCCCGGTGTCGGCCACAAGACGGCGTCCGTGGTCATGGCCCAAGCCTTCGGGGTGCCCGCGTTTCCGGTGGACACCCACATCCATCGCCTCGCCACCCGGTGGAAACTCACCTCGGGCAAAAACGTCGTGGAAACCGAGCGCGATTTGAAAAAACTGTTCCCGCGCGAGTCGTGGAACCTCCTTCACCTGCGAATCATCTACTACGGCCGCGAACATTGCACCGCCCGCGGCTGCGATGGCAAAACCTGCCCGTTGTGCCGCGAATTGAACGGCTGAAAGGACCGCGAGTCTCCAGACTCGCCCGCCCATGAAACGCCAATGTGCTGAGACCTGCCATCCACCATTGGCATCCCATGGACGGGGGCGATTCGGGACCGGAGCGCTGCGGAGATGGCCGCAGACAAATCGCACCTCCCTTATTTATTTCGTTTTCGCTTGCGCTGTCCGCCTCGGAGTTCTTAGGTTGCCGCCGCCGACGGCCCATGGTTAGGCCGCCGCACCGAGATAACACAACTAACAGAAAAGTATGGCAATCATTGATTTTGGCGGAACGAAGGAAGAAGTCATCACCCGCAAGGAGTTTCCGATGACCCGGGCGCGCAAGGTGCTCAAGAACGAAACGATTGCCATCATCGGCTACGGTGTCCAGGGTCCCGCCCAGGCGCTCAACCTGCGTGACAACGGCTTCAAGGTCATCATCGGCCAGGCCAAAAAATTCGCGAAGGACTGGGAGCGCGCCCGCAAGGACGGCTGGGTTCCCGGCAAGACCCTGTTTGACATCGAGGAAGCCGTCCAACAGGGAACCATCATCCAGATGCTCGTCTCGGATGCCGCCCAACGCTCCATCTGGCCCATGGTCAAACGCAACCTCAAGCCCGGCGACGCCCTCTATTTCTCCCACGGCTTCTCCATCGCCTACAAGAATCTGACCAAAGTCGTGCCCCCTGCCGATGTGGACGTCATCATGGTGGCACCCAAAGGATCCGGCACTTCGGTCCGCCGCAACTTCCTGTCCGGCGCGGGCATCAACTCGAGTTTCGCCGTGGGCCAGGACGCCACCGGACGGGCTGCCGAGCGCTGCCTGGCCGTGGGCATCGGCATCGGCTCGGGCTACCTGTTCCCCACGACCTTCACGCATGAGGTTTACAGCGACCTCACGGGCGAGCGCGGCGTGCTGATGGGCGCGCTGGCCGGCATCATGGAAGCGCAATACGACGTGCTTCGCTCTCACGGCCATTCCCCCAGCGAGGCATTCAATGAAACCGTCGAGGAACTCACTCAAAGCCTGATCCGCCTGGTGGATGAAAACGGCATGGATTGGATGTATGCCAACTGCTCGGCCACCGCCCAGCGCGGTGCCCTGGATTGGAAACCGAAGTTCAAGAAGGCGGTGCTGCCGGTATTCAAGGATCTCTATCAAAAAGTCAAGTCGGGCGCGGAATGCTCCCGCGTGCTGAAATCCTGTGGCAAGCCGGATTACCAGGTGCAGCTCACCAAGGAACTGGACAAGATCGGCAACTCCGAGATGTGGCTGGCGGGCAAGGCGGTGCGGGCATTGCGGCCCAAGGAAACCGCCAAGGTGATTTCCAAGGCCACTCTGGGCGTCGCCGGACGCAAGGCCAACTGATTATCCCGGGTTGAATTGATAACTTGCTTGGCAGGTCCCCTTGGGGATCCTGCCTTGTTTGATCCAGCTCATCGTCGCGCGGAGCCTTTCACCGGTTTTCTCGAGCGCATGGTCGGATTCCGCCTTGCGCAGGGACTTCAGATTCTTGCCGCCAGACCCAACCTCGTGCAGCCATTCCTTGGCGAATTTGCCGGATTCAATCAACTTGAGCTGCGCGGTCAGCCGCTTTCTAACAGTCTCGTCGATGATCCTCGGGCCGACGCTGAGGGCACCGTATTCGGCGGTCTCGGAAATCGAAAAACGCATGCCGGAGAGTCCCTGTTCGTTCATCAGGTCGGCGATGAGTTTGAGTTCGTGGAGGCAGCCGTAGTAAGCCGCCACAGGCGAGTAACCGGCATCAACGAGCGTGTCGAAACCGGCTTTGATGAGGGTTGAAACACCGCCGCAAGTGACGCATTGCATCCCGAACAAATGAGTCACGGTTTCCTCGCGGAAACTGGTTTGATAGATCCCGGCGCGGGCACAGCCGAGAGCGCCGGCCCAGGCGAGGGCGGTGGAAACGGCCCGGCCCGTCACATCCTGATGCACCGCGATCAGGCAGGGAACGCCCATGCCGGCGACAAACAACGAGCGCACGGCGTGGCCCGGTCCCTGCGGTGCCACCAGGATCACGTCCACGTTTTTCGGCGGCCGAACCAGCTTGTGATGCACGACGAAACCGTGGGCGAACAGCAGGGTCTTGTCCTTCGTGAGTTTCGACGCGACATCGTTCTGATAGACCGCCGGCATCACCGCGTCCGGCACCGCCACGAAGATCACATCGGCCGCTTTCACCGCTGCCGCGGTATCCATCACCTCGAAGCCGAGTTCCCTGGCGACCGCACGGGATTTCGATTGCGGATGGAGACCAATGATGACTTTGAGGCCGCAATCCCTGAGGTTGAGCGCATGGGCGTGCCCCTGCGATCCGAAGCCGATCACGGCCAGCGTCTTCTTTTTCAGCGGAAACAGCGGGGCGTCTTTGGTGGTGTGGATTTTCACGGCCATGAGGGTGCGGGTTAGCGGCCGCTGTCATCGGTGGCACGGCATGATTCCACCATGCACCCGCGAATCCACCAGTCAAGCCGCATCCCAACGCTTGATCTTACCCATGATGATTTCATCCGGATTGTTCATATCGCCCGTGCATTCGGGCGGGGAGATATTCCAACAAAATGCCATCAGAATCAGGGGGGGGGTCCAGAAATCCTTGCCAAAGCGGCCCGGGAAGCTATTTTCGCGCTTGAGGTTATCTGCCATGATCCTGACGAATTCTCCCATTTCCCCGCATGATCCCGCCGGACCAGCGCTCCTTTCGGAGCTTCTCTTGTCTTTTTTCAGCATTTCAGCTTTTACCCCATCGCGCCCCCTTTTCCCCGCAACCCCCTGATACCAGTTCCAAAGTTATTCACCAATCGGCGGAATGGCGCTCTTTCCCCAGCCATCCGCCCCCAATCGTTCAACGGCCTCCAACTTAAAACAAATTCTTATCACTAATATGATGCATCACAAAATAGGCTCTTTATGGTGTCTTGCAACTGCGTTGATTGTCCTTCCTTCGTGTTCGGTCGATAAGCTGGCCAGGCTTGATCAGGTTTCTCCGAATGAAGCGATTGCAGTCGCCAGGTTCCGGGTGATCTACAACGGAGAAAAAGTCACGAAAAATAACTACGTCTACTTTAACAGCACTTATGGTGGAGAGCATGCTTTCAAGGACGACGAATATATGTTCTTCAAACTCCCTGCTGGGAAGAACAACATCCAGAATGTTTGCCATTCACTTGTGCAGCACCATTTCGAACCCGATGAGCTGACATTTAATCTTGCTGGAGGCGGAACCATTAATTATCTCGGTGATATAACCTTCGTCTGGGACGGCATGAATTCGGCCGGCGCGACCGGAATGGCGCTTCTATCTCCCATAGCAAGCATGTATCTCACCGGAGGAGGGACGAAAGTGAGTGTGGAGTCTCATCCCGCTTCCGCGCGGGATGCATTGAGGCAAAGGTACGGGGTTGATCGAGTTGTGACACCTTCTCTATTGAAAGTTAAGACGCGACATCAGTAGGCCATCCAAAACCATTTGGCTGCGGGCTGCGCAGAATAGGCCAAGGCCGATCGTGAAGCGGATTTTTCGAGTTGTCCATGAAAGAACTGTTAGAGCGTTGTGAGATTGCTGTGAGGCTCTGTCGGGATAAGGAATTATATTGGGGCAAGCTCCCTGCCCGATCCTCATAGTGAAATCGTGATTTTTTTATAGGTTCGATTTGGCTCCCGCTTATAGTAAGACAAGCAATCCGGCACCCAGCCGTTTCAGATTGTTCGATGGGGAGATGCACCAATGATCTATCGGCGGTGGATCTTTCACGCCCGATGGATCAGCGCGTGCGGTTGAACGCCCAGCGCCAACCCCAGTCACTCCGGCCGGCCAGTGCAACCAGGGGATCCTGCAGCAATGGCATCTGAACGATTTTCTGCAGCCATCGGGCCCAGGCCAACCGGCGGTTGAAAACGGCATCGCAATCCCGGGTGATTTTTTGGTGCGCCTCGTTCCAGGATAATTTGCCTCTGCTCCACGCGACGAGAGGGCCACTAGCCAGTTCCGCAGATTCAAAAGCCATCGACATGCCGTTGCCAGTCACGGGAGGAATCATGGTCATGGAGTCACCCACACATATTTCCTCACGTGCCCCAGCACGCTGCGGCTGAATGCAGAGCCCGGCCACGGCGCAAAATGATTCCTCATCGAAATCCGCTTTGGCGAGCCGTTGCCATAACACCGATCCCGACTGCCCGCGCAGCAGTTCGCGCCCGTGGATGGAATCCTCGCGACGGTCAACACGCTTGCGAAAAAGACCACAAACATTCACTTCGCCGCCATTAATCCGGCACAACCCTACATAACCTAACGGTGATACGTGCATTTCCAAATCCGCAACGGGTACGACGTGCCGCGCGTGAATCTTCAACCCAAACCAGCGCGTGCCGTCCGCATCCGCTCCGGCGCGGCGGCCCGTGGCGCGGACCACTCCTTCACCAAATCCCCGGGCGTCGCGTTCGCCTTCAACCAATTCTCCCCCGAGGTCGCGGAATCTTGCCGCCAGCAAGGCATCCAAAAGGAAGCGTGAAATACAGATCCCGGCTGTCGGCAGCCGGCGCGGCCCGGTGGATCGGTTCGACGAGAAAAAAGCAATGGTGCGCGCCTCAATGGCACCAGCCGTATCCAACATGCTTCGCAAGCCCAAGCGTTCGAGCGAGGCCTGTCCATGACCGCTGATGAATTCGCCGCAGACGCGGTGGCGTGGATAATGACCTGCCTCGTGAACCTGAACCGGGACATCGTGCTGTCGTAGCGCGATGCCAAGTGTCAGGCCTGCGAGTCCGCCGCCGACAATGGTGACTGGGATTGAGTTGCTCATGGTTCAAGTGATGTGATGACGTGTAATGAAAACATGGCTGAATAGTCCGGCCCTGTGTTCCGCGTGTTGCCAGTGATCGTGGTCCGGCCACAATGCGGAAATCTCCCTACCAGAAAAGCCCGCGCGCACACTGACCGCCGCATCGTGACGCGTCACATCGTTGCACCCCAATGCCCACAATAAGCGGCTGCAAAACAGCGGCCATGCCCCGCGTCTCGGTTCGATGGCGATGAATACCTTCGCCTGCCGCGAAATCAAACGCAGCAGTTCCACAAGTTGCGTGTCATCGAAATGATGCAAGAACAGATTGGCGATGATCACCTCAGCCGTCTGCGATGCTCGAAGCCAGTCGAAAACGTCGGCAACAATGGTTTCGGCGTGCCATCCCAGTGCGGCGAGGTCAGCAAGGGTATCTGCGGAAGCGTTGCTTTGCATGTCGAGCAGTGCTATATCCGAAACCTGCGTTGGGTGTTCCGGCGCGCCTGAAGATGACCCGCCAACCGTGCTGAGGCGTTCCGCCACACTCAGGAAAAACATCCCGTCGCCTGCGCCTAAGTCGGCTATGCGTGCGGGCAACCGAGTATTCAGCTCATTTTGCAGCGCCTCCGCCATGAGGGCGTGATTGCGCATGCAAATGTTCACACGGTGCAGATCACCGCGCGACCGAACTGCGCGCGGATCCTGTGGTGACAATGTGTCGAGGAGTTCGGGTCGAACGATGCGTTTCATGGAGTCAATACTTCTAACATGGCGCCATGGCAACTGAAGCCGGCTCCGAAAGCGGACATCCACCAAAGGCCGTCGGGAACGGTGTCATTAAGAGCGCGTTCAAGGATGAAATAGACGGTGGGGCTACTGATGTTGCCGAATTCACGCAAAACGGCTGAGCCATGCCGCATGTCGTGCGCGCTCAACCGGAGTTTGTCCCGCAATGCAAGTATCACGTCGCGACCGCCGGTGTGCAGAACCCACCCGGTGATCTGCTCGCGTTTGACGCCAGCCGCAACAAGCGATTCCTCAAAGAGTTGTTCAGCGATGCTGCTGGCGATTTGCGGAACCTGCGGCAGCAGGATGTTGCGCAACATGCCATTCTTATGAGCAAACCGGAGCGTATCGCGCTCGGCCGGGACCAGCCGTGAATCCGTGAATTTCCACTCCACCTGGCGGCGGCCAGGCAACGGTTCATTAGATAACACGGCGGCACCGGCACCATCGCCGAACAGGCAGGCGCTGATAAGGACTCCTGGGTCGTCATCGATGTAGAACGCGGCGCTGCAAATTTCCACACATACCGAGAGGATTCTTCGCGCGCGGCCGGCGGCGAGAATTGCCTCGCCCGTCCTCAGGTTCGGCAGCGCAGCCCCGCACCCCTGGCCGACCAGGTCGAGGGCAAATACATTCGGGCGCAAACCGAGGCATTCACTGAGATAGCTTGTTAGTCCGGGACACAAATACCCGGTGCAGGTGCTGACCAGCACGGCGTCGATCTCTACCGCCAGACAGCCCGCGTCTTCCAGCGCGTTGCGCGCGGCCTGGGTGGCGAGCGCTGGTGCGTGCCTTGTGAAGCGGCTCTGCAAGGCGTCTGGGGTCTGGTTGAAAACCTCGGTGAGCGGATCCAAAGCAAGATGACGTGTGTCAATGCCGTTATCCCTGCAGAGGACCTTTTGAAGGATGGTCTTGGAACGCGTTTTGAGCCGCGGAAATTCCTGCCAGTCCTGCAACTCGCTCCAGATCTCGCGCTGGGCATAGCGCTGGGATGGTGAGGTAGTGCCGAGTCCCGTGATAAACATCAGATAGGCTAACGTCTGTCGCACCGATCTGCAAAGGAAAATATCCGGTAGGGAAATACCCCATTGGCCGTGATCGTTCCTCCCCGTAATTTTCAGGACCAGTAGAAACACGCTATGAAAACAGGATTCGTACAGGATATTGAAAGTCTCGCCATCAGCAATAAGCAGTTCCGCAAGGTACTCTATACGGCTCAGCACTGCCAACTCGTCGTCATGGCGCTCAACCCCAAGGAGGAAATCGGAATGGAAGTCCACAAGCTCGACCAATTCTTCCGGGTGGAAGAAGGCTC
>Ga0209697_10003559_pt1 | contig 21001 bp, 18 predicted proteins | sample AliMusrvi5mmetaG_FD_184115 | JGI IMG/M metagenome (GOLD analysis project Ga0209697, IMG submission 184115) | Freshwater lake bacterial and archeal communities from Alinen Mustajarvi, Finland, to study Microbial Dark Matter (Phase II) - Alinen... | ecosystem: Environmental > Aquatic > Freshwater...
GTCTCACGGGGAAGACGGTCGCTCGCGACCGGGGAGCGCTCGAGGCGGACCGACTCATCGTTCGCAAGGACGATCTCCTGGCCCCGGCTTCGGGCTGGTGCTGGAGTCCCCGCCGCGGCGAGCGACGTCCGGCGCGCAGGTGACTGACCCGGCGGTCTGGCCAGCAGGCTTGCCTGGCCGGCGGGAGCGCACCCGCCTCAGGCGCGCCGCCGCTCGCGCACGAACGCCAGGAGCACAGCGGCGGCGAGCGACGCGCCGACCATCGCCCACCAGGCCGGCCCGTAGGTGCCGTAGCGATCGACGAGGAAGCCGAACAGCGGCGGGCCGATGAAGATGCCGATGTTGTCGATGGCGCCGGTGACTCCTACCGCGGCGCCGGCGGCGGCCGGCCCGGCGGTCTCGCCGGCGAGCGTGCTGAAGAGGCCGCCCCAGCCCACGGCGCCGACGCCGAGCAGCGCCAGCGCCGTCCAGAGGAGCGCCGTCTGACCGGGGTGCATCAGCGCCAGGATCGCGCAGGCGAGGCCGGAGAGCAGCGCCAGCGCGAGGAGCGGCGCCTTGCGGCGGCCGCCGAGCAGCCGGTCGCTGATCAAGCCGCTCAGCGGCTTGCCGAAGGCGCCGGCGGCCTGGCAGAAGGCGAGGAGGCCGCCGGCCGCGACGGCGGTGTAGGCCCAGCTCGCGTGCAGAAACAGCACGAGGTGCGCGAGCGCCGAGAACTCGACCATGCAGAGGAACATCGCCGCCAGCCCCATGAGCAGGATGTCGCGCGAGCGGATCACGGTGAGGAATCCCGGTTTGAGAGCGGCCCTGTCGACGGCCTCGTCGCCGGTCACCGCGGGCAGGCCCTGCTCCGGCTCGCTCATCGTCAATGGTCGGCCGGCGCCGGCCGCGACGCCCGGCCCCCAGGCACGCTCGTCCGGGCGGGGATCGCGGTAGAAGGCGATGGCGACGCCGCAGATGGCGAACGCCATCACCGAGGCAAGCAGGAACCCGGACCGCCAGCCGAACGCGATGGCCAGCGCCGGCATGACGGCGGCGCCGAGCATGCCGCTGATGTTCACGGCCGACTGGTTCACGCCCACGGCCGTCCCTCGCTCGCGCGCCGGGAACCACACCATGATCGCCTTGACGGCGGTCGGGTAGATGAAGCCGCAGCCGAAGCCGGAGAAGGCGAGCAGCAGGAGCATCACCGGATAGGACGGCGCCAGCGCCACCGCACCGATGCCGACGCCGGTGATCGCGCTGCCGATGATGAGCGCGCGGCGCACGCCGATGCGGTCGGCGAGCCAGCCGGCGAAGATCAGCGTCGGCGCGTAGGCGACCGCCGTGGCGCTGATGAGCCCGCCGATCTGGGCATTGTCGAGGTGGAACGAACTCTTGAGAAACGGCGCCAGCGGGCCTACGCAGAGGCGCGAGAGGAAGACGACGAGGTACGCGCTCCACACCACGGCAAGCGCGACGAAGCGGTAGCGCGGAGCGGGCGTACGCGGAGACGGCGCGGCGCCGGGCGACAACGGCTGGCGGGCTCGGGATGCGGCGCGACTCACCTCCCGATTCTATCCGGCGAGCCCTCGCCGCGCTCGCGCAGCCGCGAGGACGCGGCGATGTGTGCGGCCGCGCCTGCGACGCGAAGGGGCGGCGGGCCGTCCGGCCCGCCGCCCCGTTCACGGCGTTCGGCGATGCGGAGCCTCGACCGGCGCCGAAGCGCGCCGGCCGGCGCTGCGTATCAGCCTTGCTGTGGGGGCTTGTGCACGCCGATGCGGTTACCTTCGGAATCCTGGAAGAAGCCGATGGACCCGACCATCTCGCCCATGCTGGCGACCGGCACGAGCACCGATCCACCGGCGGCGACGACGCGCTCGATCATGCCCTCGGGATCTCCCTTGCTGTCCAGGTAGATCGTGCAGCCATCCATCCCCGGCTTCTGGTTCTCGCCGCGCGCAAGGTCGCCGCTCACCTCTCCCTGCTGCGGGTCGCCGGGGAGCAGGGCGACGTCGCCGTTCGCCCCGTCCATCAGTGGTATCTCGGTCTGAAGCACGGCCGAGTAGAACTTGCGGGCGCGATCCATGTCCGTGACCGGGATGTCGGTCCAGACGATCGTGTTTGCCATGATGTTCTCCCTCATCGTGAGGATGCTGACGCTGGGAGGATAGCCGCAGCGCGCGCGCGCGAAACCGCCGCAGCAGCGGACGAGGCCCCGACGCGTGTCGGGCCCATCTGGCCCGTGGACGATGGGATACCTAAATGATATCATTTGGGTATCACAGACACGGAGGTGGGAGTCATGAAGTCCGCACAGGCCAAGACGTCGACCCAAGAGCACGAGCGCCGAGTGATGAGCGGCTGGGTAATGCTGCCGATCACGATCGCGCTCTACGTGGCCACACCAGTCCTGATCTGGATAGCATTCGCCGAAGGCACGACTACCTCCAGCAACGCAGCCCAGCCGCAATGGGGCCTGTTCGTCGCCGGCATCGTGGTGTTTCTCCTCGCCATCCTCCTCTCCCCCGGCTTCTTCACGCTCCAGCCCAACGAAGCGCGCGTGCTCATCCTCTTCGGGAGCTACAAGGGCACCGCCAAGCAGGGCGGCTTCTGCTGGGGCAACCCGTTCTACGCCAACGGCCCGGCCGGCCAGTCGTCGTCCAACCAGCCCAAGTGGGTGCGCTCATTGTCCAAGAACAGCGACGGCAGCGAGCAGAGCCAGGGCCAGACCGGCCGCGGGCTGAAGCGCTACAAGATCAGCCTGCGCGCGCGCACGCTCAACGGCGACAAGCTCAAGGTCAACGACAAGCGCGGCAACCCCGTGGACATCGCCGCCGTCGTGGTCTGGCGAGTGGAGGACACGGCAAAGGCCGTCTTCGACGTCGACGACTTCGAGACGTACGTGGCGACCCAGAGCGAGACGGCCGTGCGCCACCTCGCCAGCACCTACCCCTACGACTCGGGCGAGACCTTCGCCGACACCGAGGACGAGATCACGCTGCGCGGCAACGTCGACGAGGTCTCGGAGGCGCTGCGCGTCGAACTGACGGAGCGGCTCGAACAGGCGGGCGTGACCGTGGAGCAGGCCCGCCTCACGCACCTCGCCTACGCGCCGGAGATCGCCCAGGCGATGCTGCGCCGCCAGCAGGCGGAGGCGGTGATCGCGGCGCGGCGCAAGATCGTCACCGGCGCCGTGAGCATGGTCGAGATGGCCCTCGAGGACTTCAGCAAGAACAAGATCGTCGAGTTCGACGAGGAGCGCAAGGCGGCGATGGTGAGCAATCTCATGGTCGTGCTCTGCGGCGAGAGCCAGGTCACCCCGGTCGTCAACACCGGCACGCTGTACACGTGAGGCCGGGCGAAGAAGTGAGGCCGGGCGAAGTCACGAGGCCACGTGAAGACGCGGCGCCGGCCTTCCTGGACGGCTGAGCGATGGCGGCGCGCAAACAGTTCCTGCTGCGCATCGATCCGCAGCTCTGGGCCGACATCGAGAAGTGGGCGGCCGACGAGCTGCGCAGCGTCAACGCGCAGATCGAGTGGACGCTGCGCGAGGCCGTCCGGCGGCGCAGCGGCCATGGGCAACCACGGACGGGCGCCGGCGAAAGCACGGACGCCGGGCCGGCGGCGCCGGGAGCCTGACGGCGCCGGTCGCCGGGAGCCTGACGCCCGGCGGCGCTGCGGCCGGGGCGGCCGTCAGACCGCCCAGGCGCAGACCACGCTGCCGCGCCCGCCGCTCTTGGCGAGGCGCAACGCCTGTTCCACCTGGTTGAGCAGGCTCGCGAGGTCGAGACCGCCGATCTCCTCGGCGGCGGCCACGCCGAAGCAGCCGCTGACGTGGACGCCGGCGCCCTCCACCGGCACCTCGAGCGCCGCCACGGCGTCGCGCACCGCGGCCGCGACTTTGGCGAGCTCGTCGCCGACCAGATGCGGCGTCACGACGGCGATCTCGTCACCGCCCACGCGGCCGACGATGTCGTAGGGCCGCAAGGCGTGCCGGCAGGCCCCGGCGACCGCCTGCAGGAGAGTTCACCGCGTCGAGCTGGTCGAGGTCGAGCAGCAGCATGCCCACCCCGTAGCCGTAGCGACGCGCGCGCAGCAGCTCGGTCGCGGCATCCTCGCGCCAGGTGCGCTGCGACAGCAGGCCGGTGAGCTCGTCGCGCGTGGTGAGCTCGCCGAGGCGCTCGAGCAGGCGTGCGCTCTCGGTGACGTCGTGCAGGAGCAGGGCGTGCCCGACGACGTGCCCGCCGCGGCTGCGGACCGGCGTCAGCCCGAGGCTGAAGTCGCGGCGCGCGCCGTCGCCGGGCATCATCACCGAGACGTCGGCGCGCACCAGGCCGCCGGCCACGTCCTGCCCGCTCCCGCCTGCCGCGACCTCCCGGCGCAGGTCGTCGAGCATGGCGGGATGGATGGCGAGGACCTCGTCCACGGGGTTGCCGACGGCGGCGGCGACGAGGCCCGGGAACGCCGCCCGCGCCGCGGCGTTGAAGTCGCGCAGGCGGCCTTCGCGGTCGACGACGACCACACCGTCGGCGAGCTCGTCGATCACGGCGTCGCGGGCCAGGGGCGCGATGTCGAACAGGCGGTAGCGGAAGAGCGCGTAGGCCATGAGCACGCCGGACACGCTGATCGCCGCCATCGCCGGGTTGTATTCGGGCCACGGCGAGACTCCCGCGGCGTACAGGGCGCCGGCTGCGAGAGGGATCACCGCCGCGACCAGCAGCGCCGCGTACTGGCGCGCGTAGATGCGCTGGGCGTGCAGCATGCCACGGACGAGCAGGAACACGGCGGCCAGCGACAGCCCGTACAGGTACGGCAGCCCGACGTAGCGCCAGAGCGGGCCGTAGTCGGGCGCCAGCGCACTCAGGGAGCCGTGGACGACGACCGTGGGGTGCCCCCGGAAGAGGCCGCCCGGGTTGACGAACACGATGACGATGACGATGAGCGCGCCCGCCCACAGCGCCATCCAGAGCCACCGCGGGAGGCTGCGGCGCCCGGTGTAGACCAGGATGACGACGAGCCAGAAGAGCGGCAGCAGCGTCGTCCCGATGTACTCGAGGTCGGCCCAGACGATCTTCGCGTGCAGGCCGACCGCCATCAGCTCGAACATGTAGCCGACCGTCCACCACAGCAGCGCTATGAGCGTCGCCGCGAACCACGGCGCGACCGGCTCGCCCCAGTTGCGCCACGCGACGACGAGCAGCGCCACGACGATCGCCGCCGAGGCGGCGAGCGGAAGCACGAACGGCGTGTAGACCAGGTCGAACACACTAGCTATTGTCGGCGGCGCGCGGCGCGCGCGTGAGTCCGGCGAGGCGGTGGCGCCGGCGCGCGTGGCCTGCAGCCTCGCGCCGGCGCCACCCAAGCCTCACTTCTTGCGGGGCTTCGCCGCCTTCCCGCCGTCCTCGATCACGCCGAGCTGGCTCTGCCGGCGCGGCCGCTTCTCCACGTCCACGCGGCCGCGCCCGAAGGCGTCCACGCGGCCCCAGCGGCCGGGGATGTCGAGCAGCTCGAGGCGGCCGATGCCCTGCGGCAGGGCCGGGTCGACGACCAGATGCTCGCCGATCGGCTCGAGCCCGAGCATCGTGCGCAGAAGCAGCAGCGGTGCCCCGGTCGACCAAGCCTGCGGGCTGCAGGCGGTCGGGTACTGCACCGGGTACTTGGTCAGTTCCCGCGGGTAGCCGCCGAACGCCTCCGGCAGGCGGCCGTCGAAGAACTCGGCGGCGTCGAGGATGCCCGCGGCGATGCGCGCCGCCTCCTCCTTGAAGCCGTAGCGGCGCAGGCCCCAGGCGACGATCGAGCTGTCGAAGGGCCACACCGTGCCGACGTGGTAGCCGATCGGGTTGTAGCGGGACTCGTCCGTGGACAGGGTGCGCACGCCCCAGCCCGAGTACATCGCCGGCGACATGAGGTGCCGCGCGACGGCCTTCGCCTTGCCCTTGTCGACGATGCCGCTCCACAGGAGATGGCCGTTGTTGGAGGCGAGGGCGTCGACCTTGCTGCCGTCCGCCTCCAGGGCGATCGCGTAGTACTGCCCCTCCTCGACCCAGAAGTCGCGGTTGAAGCGGCGCTTGAGCTCTGCCGCCTCCTTCTCGAGCCGCTGCGCATAGGCGGGGTCGTGCCACACCTTGCGCGCCAGGCGGGCGCCGCGCATCTTGGCGTCGTAGGCGTAGCCCTGCAGCTCGCAGGTGGCGCGCGGGAAGCCGGGCAGCCGGCCGTCGCGGTAGGAGATCGAATCCCACGAGTCCTTCCAGCACTGGTTCTCGAGGCCGGACTGCTCGTTGCGCCGCTTGTAGGCGATGTAGCCGTTGCCCTGCAGGTCGGCGTAGTCGTCGATCCAGGCCAGCGCCCTGCGCGCCGTCTGCTCCAGGTTCCGCACGAGCTTCGTGTCCCCGGTCCAGCGCTCGTACTCGTCGAGCAGCACAACGTAGAGCGGGGTCGCGTCCACGGAGCCGTAGTACGGCGAGTGCGGCCGCTCCTCGAAGGCGGTCATCTCGCCGAAGCGCAGCTCGTGGAGGATGCGGCCGGGGTCCTCGTCGCGGAAGTCGTCCGAGCGCGACCCCTGCCACAGGCCCAGGGCCAGGAGCGTCGTCTCTGCGAGCTCCGGCGTGAACGGCAGCGCCTGCAGGCTGGTGAAGATGCTGTCGCGGCCGAACATGGTCATGAACCAGGGCAGCCCGGCGGCGGGCAGGTAGTGGCCGGGCAGCGACACGGGCGAGAAGCGCAGCGCCGCGAGGTCGACCAGGCTGCGCTGGTACGTCCGGTTCAGCGGGTCCCAGTCGCACGTCAGGCGCGGCGCCTCGTCCAGCCACTTCTCCAGGCTGCGCTCCATGTAGGGGAGCGCCTTCTTGGAGTGGCGCTCGTACTTGGGCTGCGCGATGCTCTGGCCGCCGACGCCGCGCCCCAGCGTCACGTGCAGGTCGGTCGTCCACTCGTGGTTGGGCTCCACGTGGACGCTGAAGGTCAGGCCGTGCTCGTCGAGGGCGCACGCCGCGGTCGCCGAGATCCACGTCTCGCGCACGTAGGTCTCGCGGCGATAGCCGAGCACCAGCCGGCCATCTTCGATGCGCGTGTAGTACTCGCCCTTCTTCTTGAGGTCGTCCTTGACCTCGAACAGGTCGGCGAAATCGCAGCCGACCTCCATCCTGACCTCGAGGTCCACCGCCTTCTCGTCATGGTTGAGGATCGTGAGCTCCTCGTGAAAGCCGCCGCCGACGGCCCTTTGCCGGATCACCGACAGCTTGGCGTCGATGTACACGGTGCCCGTGCCCGGCACCAGGAAGAAGCGGGTCTCGAAGTACTGGAGGTCGTCCACCGAGAGCGGGTTGAGGCGCTGGCCGTCGACGGTGAGCACCCACTTGGAGAGGTACCGCGTGTCGAAGGAGAACAGGCCGGTCGGATCGGTCAGCGACGCCTCGATGTCGCCGCGGTCGTCGCTGACTACGAACGTGTTGCCGTCGAGGATCTTGACGTCCGGGCTCATGACAGCCTCCTCGCGTAGCCGGCGGCGGGTTCGTCGGGGGCGCACTCGGCCGGGGCGGCGAAGAACCGCTGCACCGCGGTCATCAAGGCGAAGCGGCCCTGGATCTCGACCGCCCCACGCAGGACCGCGGCCATGGCGTTCATCTTGCCGCTCACGATCGCCTCGAAGGTGGCGAGTCCCGTGCTCACCGTGCAGTCCGGATCCGGACCTTGATGCGACACGGTGACCTCGCCTTTGCGGATGGCGAGGTACCAGTGCTCGGTGCGCTCGCCGTCTGCCAGGTCGAAGCGCATGAGGCCCGTCACGCCCTCGGGCAGCGGCTGGTGCCGCTGCGCCAGTGTGGCGAAGAAGTCGCGCGTCGGTTCTGCCATGTCTTCTGCTCCTGTCTCGTGGGGTGAGAGCTGCTCTACAGTCCCTTGTTGAAGTAGGTCATGCCGCCGTCGACGACGTAGGTCGCGCCGGTGATGTAGGCGGCCTCGTCCGAGGCGAGGAAGACGGCCACCGAGGCGACCTCGTCGGGGTCGCCGAGGCGGCCGGCCGGGATCACGCCCTGGAGCTCGTGCAGCAGTTCGCCGTCGCCGAGCGTGCGCTTGTTGATCGGCGTCGCGATCGCACCCGGCGCGATGTCGTTGACGGTGATGCCGTGGGGCGCCAGTTCCTGACAGACGGTACGCGTGAACATGCGCATGCCGCCCTTGGAGGTCGTGTAGGTCGAGTAGTGCAGGAAGGCGACGTCCTCGTGGATCGACGAGACGTTGACGATGCGCCCGCCGCCGCCGGCGGCGATCATCAGCTTCGCCGCCGCCTGGGCGGCGAAGAAGGCGCCCTTGAGATTCACGCCGAGGACGAGGTCGTAGTGCGCCTCGGTGACGTCGACGAACGGCTCGCGGATCTCGACGCCGGCGTTGTTGACGAGGATGTCGAGGCGGCCGAGCGCGGCGTGCGCGTCGCGCACGAGCTTCTCGGCCTCCGCGGCCACGCCGACGTTGGCGCCGAGCACGACGCACTTCCGGCCGAGCTTCTCGACCTGCGCCGCGACGGCGCGCGCCTCGTCCTCCTCGCGGTGGTAGTGCACGGCCACGTCCGCGCCCTCGCGCGCGAAGCGCAGGGCGATGGCCTCGCCGATGCCGCTCGAGCTGCCGGTCACGAGGGCGGTCTTGCCTTCGAGTCTCATCGTGTGCTCCGTTTCATGGGGCGCCGGTTACGATCGGGCACCGGGGGCCATCCCGCGCCCCCGACGTTGGCAACGCGTTCAAGCATTGAACGCGTAGGTGGGCTGGCCGGCGACGCCGGGGTCGAGGCGCAGCAGCGCCCCCGCGAGGGGTTGCTGCGCCATCTCGGCGTCGCTGAGGCCGTCGCGGCGCGTGGTCACGTACAGGTCGCGCAGCTCCGGGCCGCCGAAGCAGCAGCTGGTGATGCGGGCCACCGGCAGCCGCACCTCGGCGAGCAGCTCGCCCGCGGGCGAGTAGCGGTTGAGGCCCCAGCCGCCATGCAGGGCGACCCAGAGGCAGCCTTCGGCGTCGACGTTCATGCCGTCGGGGACGGCGCCGTCGACCTCGACCGCTGCCAGAAGACGCGGGTTCTCGAGCGTGCCCGTCGCCAGATCGAAGTCGAAGGCATCGACGCGCCGCGTCGGGCTGTCGATGAAATAGAAGGTCGCGCCGTCGGGGCTCCAGCCGAGGCCGTTGGAGATCGTCGTGCCGTCGAGCACGCGGGTCACGCTCAGGTCGAGGCCGACGCAGTGGAGGCCGGCCGTCGGCGAGGCCTCGTCGCGCGCCATGGTGCCGACCCAGAGCCGGCCGGCGGGGTCGCAGGCGCCGTCGTTGGTGCGGTTGGCCGGGCGGTCGGCCTCGACCGGGACGAGGGGCGGTGAGCCGGGGACCGGGCCGGTCGAGGAGCCGGCGGCGGAGTCGGTCGAGGAGCCGGCGGCCGGGCCGGCCGGCGGCGCGGCCGGCTCGCTGCCGAGCTCGGTCGCCGCCTCTAGCGTGTAGATGCCGCCCGGCATGCCCACAAGCACGCTGCCGTCGCTCCTCGGCAGCGCCAGGCTGGGGATGTCGCGGACCGGGCGGCGTTCGTCCTCCCCGGTCCGCGGATCGAAGCGGTGCACGGCCCGCCCGACGATGTCGACCCAGAGCAGCGTGTCGGTGGCGGCGTCCCAGCGTGGGCCCTCGCCCAGCTCCGCTCCCGGCCGAACGGCGACCTCGAACTTCATGTCGATCCCTCCGATGTTCATCGCGCGGTCTCTTGCCCGGCCCGTCCGCGGAGTACCTCGCCACCGCGCTGCAGGCGCGCGAGTGCGTGAGCCTGCGCGCGCGTCGCGGGGTACAACTCGCGATACAGGCCGTACAGCCCGTCGTAGAGCGGCGCCGTGGCCGGCGGGCGGAGCTCCTCCGGCCGCGCCCAGCTCGTCGCGAGATCCGCCTCACCGAGCGCGATCGCCGCGAACAGGGCACTGCCGGCCGCGGCGCCGGTCGCGGCGCCGGTCTCGGCGGCGAGGCGCCGCTGCGGCAGCCCGGTCACGTCGCTCACGATGCCGGGCCAGAGCCCGTCGCGGGCACCGCCGCCGCTGGCGCGCAAGGCGGTGATGCCGGCGCCGGCCTCTGCCATCACCTCGAGATTGTGACGCACGGCGAAGGCGGCGCCCTCGAGGAGGGCGCGCAGCACGTGTCCGCGGTCGTGCGCCGTGGTGAGGCCGAACAGGGCGCCGCGGGCGTCGGGGTCGAAGAGCGGCGTGCGCTCGCCGTTGAAGTACGGCAGCGCCAGCAAGCCGCCGCCGCCCGGGCCGGCCGCGGCGGCCTCCTCGAAGAGCTCGTCCAGCGACCCGGCGCCGGTGACGCCGTGGAACCAGGTGGCGAGCGCGCCCGCGGCGCCGATGCCGCCTGCCAGGTTCCGCGCCCCTGGCGCGAACGACGTCGTGCTCCACAGCCGCGCGTCGGGCCGAGCCGCGGTGCCCACCTCGAGCAGGAACATCGTCGTCCCGTAGACGAGCAGCGCCTCCCCCGGACCTCTGAGGCCCGAGGCGGCGACCTCCGCCCAGGAGTCGATGGTGCCGGACGCGACCGGGATCCCCTGCGGCAGCCCGGTCGCCTCCGCCGCGGCGGCGCTCACCACGCCGAGCGCCTCCTGTGGCCAGGCGAGGCGCGGCAGCGGCAGGCCCGGCGCCGCCGCCTCCGCCCACTCCGCGATCCAGGCGTTGGCGCGCACGTCGTAGAGGGGTCCGCACTGGCTGGCGCTGTGGTGGTCGAGCACGTCCTCGCCGGTGAGGCGGAACACGAGGTACGAGCCGGCCGTGTACCAGCGCCGCGTCTGCGCCCACACCTCGGGCTCCTCGCGCGCCAGCCACGCGAGCTTGGGGCCGAGCGATTGACTGGTCAGCGGGCTGCCGCAACGCTCCAGGATGGCGGCCTCGCCGAGGCGCGCGTCGAGCTCTTCGATGTCGCGCGCCGCGCGCGCGTCGATGCCGTAGAGGATGGCCGGGCGCAGCGGGCGGCCGGCGCCGTCCGCGGCCACGAGGCACGGGCCGAGGCCGCTCACGCCGACGGCCACCGGGCGACCGGCGCCGGCCGCGAGCAGCTCGCGGCAGACGGCGACGAGCGCGGCCCACCAGTCGCCGTCGGGGTCCTGCTCCGCCCATCCGGGCCGCGGCCGCGCGATCGTCATCGGCCGCTCTGCCTCGGCGAGCAGGCGGCCGTCCACCGTCACGAGCACGCCTTTCGTGCTCCCCGACCCGACGTCCACGCCCATGATCACCCGTTCGGCGCTCAGGCTCTCACCCTCCGTCCAGGCGCTGCCGTACTCGCGCTCCGCAGCTGCGGCCGCGCATTGCAGCGGCAGACTACCCGGGCACGCCACGGGAGAACCCCGGGAAGTCGTGGCGCCGGAGTCGGGGTTGGTGACCGGCCGTCGCGGATATCACGAGCGGTGAGAGTCACGAGACGAGGAGGACGAGATGCGCGAGCTGGCACCCGGCATCTTCAGCTGGACGGCGCCGCACCCGGAGTACCGGCCCAAGGTCGAGGAGGTCGTGAGCTACGCCCTCGTCGACGGCGGGACGCTGGCCCTGGTCGACCCGCTCCTGCCGGCGAAGGACGACGCGCGGCGCGCGGCCGTGCTGGCCGATCTCGATGCGCGCGCCGGGCGAGCGCGGGCCGTGGAGCTCCTGATCACGATCCCGTACCACACGCGCAGCGCCGAGGAGCTGTTCGAGCGCTACGCGTCAGTGGCGGCGACGCGCATCTGGGGGCACGCGAACGTGCGCAAGCGCCTGAGCGCGCGGGCGCCGCTCGACGAGGTCCCGCGCCGCGCCGCCGGGGCGGCCGCCGCGGTCGCCGGCGGCGCGGCGCTCGCCTACACCATCGGGCGCCCGCGGCGCAGCGAGCACCCGCTGTACTTCCCGCGCCTGCGCGCCGTGGCCTTCGGCGACGCGGTCGTCGGCGCCGAGGGCGGCCTGCGCTTCTGGAACCAGAGCCCGGCGACCGGTGCGGAGTGGTATCGCGACGTCTTCGCGCCGACGCTCGCTGCGCTGGCGGCGCAGGACATCGAGTACGCGCTCGTCACGCACGGGCCGCCGGTGCTCCGCGAGGCGCGGCGAGCGCTCGCGGAGTGCCTCGCCGCGCCGCCGGTCGACATGTACTGAGGCGCGCTCGCTACGGCCGGCGCGCGCTCGCGGCCGCTCCCTATGGCCGGTGCGCCGCCCGCTTCTTGGCGCGCCACTTGCGCCACTCCGAGCGCACGATCCCGCTCAGGAGCCAGATCACGCTGAGGAGCGCCCCCACGAGGACGACGCGGGCGCCGACCTCCTCCGGCCGCGACAGGCCGGGGCGGCTCACCAGCAGCGCCGCGCCGATGATGAGCGCCGAGACGATGAGCGCGTAGGCGAGCAGCGAGAACGCCGTGAGCATGCGGTCCATCACCGGCTCGTACTCCGTGGGCCGCACGGAGAGCCGGAACTCGCCCTCCCCCGCTCGCCGGAGCACGCGCGTCGCCTCCACCGGCAGCTCGTCGAAGAAGCGCGCGTAGGCGCGCGCCGAGCGCAGCGTCTGGTGCATCAGCTTCTCCGGGCCCAGCGCCTGCGGGATCAGGCGGCGCGCGAACGGCTTGGCCGCGTCGACCATGCGGAACGAGGGGTCGATCTGCGCGGCGACGCCGTCGAGCATGCCGATCGTGGTGAGCAGCACGGTGAGCTCGGTCGGCAGGTGCAGGTGATGCTGGCGGATCATGCCGAGGAGGCCGCGCACGAGCAGCTCCACGCCGCCGCCGCTCGTCTGGGCGCGGCGGAAGAGGGCGAGCAGGTGGCTCATCTCGACCTCGAGGGCGGCGATGTCGACCTCCGGCGGCGTGCCCGTCATCGCCAGCACCGCCTCGGTGGCGGCGCGGCCGTCGTCGTCGAACGCCGCCAGCAGCATGTCGAACACGGCGCCGCGGTTCTTCTCCGACACGTTGGCCGTGCGCCCGAAGTCGACGAAGGCGATGCGCCCGTCGCGCAGGGCGAAGAGGTTCCCGGCGTGCGGGTCGGCGTGGTAGAAGCCGATCTCGAAGATCTGGCGGAAGTAGCAGCCCACGCCGAGCTCGACGAGGCGGGCGCCGTCGACGCCGTCGACCTCGGCGCCCTCCAGCTTGGTCGCGGGCACGCCCTCGACGAAGTCCATCGTGAGGACGCGCGCCGTGGTGTGGTCCCAGTACGCCTTGGGGAACACGATGTCGGCGTCGTCGGCGAAGGCCACGCCGAGGCGCTCCATGGCGCGCGCCTCGTGGCGATAGTCCAGCTCGGAGCGCAGGACGTCGGCGAACTCCTCCGCCAGCGCGGCGACGTCGTAGTCCTTGCCCCACTGCGTGTGCGCGCCGACCCGTCGCGCCTGCTCCACCAGGATCTCGAGATCGAGCTCCATCGTCTCGCTCACGCCAGGACGCTGCACCTTGACGGCGACTTTGGTCCCGTCGGGGAGCGTGGCGCGGTAGACCTGCCCGATGCTCGCGGCGGCGACCGGCTCCGTATCGAAGGTCGCGAAGGCCTCGTCGACCGGCGTCTCCAGTTCCTCCTCGATGCGCTTCTTCATCACGTCCCACGGCAGCGTGGGGACGTCGTCCTGCAACTTGGCGAGCTCCTCGGCCAGGTCCGGTGTGATGAGGTCGCGGCGCGTGGCCAGGATCTGCCCGAGCTTGGTGAACGCCGGGCCCAGGCGCTCGAGCGCCCGGCGGATCCTGACGGCCCGCGGCTGGTCGCGCTCCCGCCCGGACGAATCGCTGGCGGAGGAGGCGGTCCCAGCCGGCCCGCTCGCGCCGGCGTCTTCTCCCGTGAGCTCGTCGATGCCGGGCTCCCTCGCGACGCCCACCGCCTCGGCGGGCGCGTGCTCCTCGAGCCCGCCGCCCTTCATCAGGTTGAGCACGCGCTCGTCCCACAGCACGGCGGCGATCTCTCGGTAGCGTGCGCGGCGCTGGGCCGCGCGGCTGCGGGCGCGCCCTTCTTTGTCGGCCATCGGACCTCCCTTCGCCGCCGGCTCGTCGCCGGCGACGTCGTCGTCTGGAGGTCTTCTTCCGCGCCCGCCGGCACTGACCTGCCGCGCGGGTGGCGGGGCGGTTAGAGGGAGGCGGGGGCCGACCGAACGCGAAGCGCGGCCGGCCTTGAAGGCCGGCCGGACTCAGGGAGACGCCGCGCCGCGCCGGCAGGCGGCAGGGCGCGGCCTCACGTTCAGACGAGGGCGGGCTCCTCCGCCATACGCTCCGTCACCGTCTCGTCCGCCTCTCTCGCGCTGGTCTCGGGCTCGGCGACCGGGCCCGGACGGCCGGAGCCCTCCGGCGCCAGCTTACCGGCGTCGAGCCAGATCCGTCGTGAGGCGCGGCTCGCGACCCAGGTGTCGTGCGTCACCACGATCAGCGTCTGGCCGCGCTCCCGCCACAGTTGCTCGAGCAGACCGATGATCTCGTCGCGCGTGCGCTCGTCGAGGTTGCCGGTGGGCTCGTCGGCGAGGATCACGCGCGGCTCGCGCACCAGCGCGCGAGCGATGGCGGCGCGCTGCTGCTCGCCGCCGCTCATCTCCGAAGGGATATGGCGCGCGCGGTCGGCGAGGCCGACGCCGTCGAGCGCCTCTCGCGCCCGCCGGCGGCGCTCGTCGCCGCCCACGTGCCAGGGCACCAGGGCCGTCTCCACGTTCTCCTGGGCCGTCAGGGTCGGGATGAGGTTGAACGCCTGGAAGATGAAGCCGTAGGAGTGGCTCCTCAGCTCCGAGAGGTCGCTCTCCCCCATCTTGGCCAGATCGCGCCCGTCGTACATCGCTTCGCCGGTCGACGGGCGATCCATCGCGCCGAGCATCTGTAGGAGCGTCGTCTTGCCGGATCCGGTCGATCCCTGGATGGCGACGAAGTCGCCTTCGCCGATCGTCAGGTCGATGCCGGCCAGCGCGTCCACGGTCTTGCGGCCGCGCGAGTAGCGCTTGGTGACGCCTGTGAGTTCGTACAGCATGGGGTTCCTCCCAGAGGGTGATGTGATTTCGGCGGGCACGGCGTCAGTCGACTCGCCGGAGTGCGTCCGCCGGGCGCAGGCGCGAGGCGCGCCAGCCGCCGAAGGCGCCGGCGAGCACGCCGCCGGCGAGGGCGAGACCGACGGCCAGAGCCACGAGCTGCAGGCTCACCGGCGCGGTGAGGTGCACGGCGACGGTCTGCGCCGCCTGGCCCATGGCGGCCGCCATGCCGGGCGGCGCCTGTCCGCCGGGGCCGGCGGTCGACGTCTGCCCCACCGTCGCCTTGAGCACCGGCGAGAAGTGGGCGATGGCCATGGCCCCGGCGACACCGATGATCACGCCGAGGATGCCGCCCACCACGCCTTGCACGACCGACTCACCCATCACCTGACCGACCACGCGCCGGCTCTTCCAGCCGAGCGCCTTGAGCGTGCCGAACTCGCGTACCCGGCGCGAGACGGCGGAGACGGTGAGCAGACAGGCGACCGCGAACGCGGCGACGAGCGCGGCGACGGCCAGCCACTTGCCCAGCGTGGACGCGAGCTGCGAGGCGCTCTTGAGCGAGCCGCTCACCTGGCCGGCGAGGTCGGACGCGGTCGTCACGGTCGCCTTCGGCAGAGCGGACTTGATCTCGCTCTTGACCTTGGCGATGTCGTTCGCGCTCGTGGCCTTGACGTAGATCTCGTTGACCTTGCCGGTGTTGTCGCTGATCGCCTGCGCGAGATGCAGCGGGATGTATACGTCCGAGGTCGACGTGCTCCCGGCCGACGATGTGACCAGCCCGATGACCGTGTACTTCTTGCCGGAGATCTTGATCGTCGAGCCTACCGTGTACTTGTTCTGCTTGGCGTAGGACTGGCTGAGGACGGCGACGTGGGTCGTCGTCTCCGTGCTCGTGAAGATGCGCCCCGTCGAGAGTTGCGTGGAGCTGAGCGGGCCGAGGCCGGTCTGCGTGACGTCCACGCCCGAGATCGAGAACGAGGACACGTTGATCGGCGCCTGCGACGCAGTCGCCGCCGACTGCGTCGAGCTCGAGGAACTGCTCGAAGTGCTGCTCGAAGAACTGCTCCCGCTGCTCTGCGAACCCGGTGCGGCGCCACTGCTCGCCGCCTTGGCGAACTTGCCGGACACATTCATCGACGTGAGCGTCAGCCCGCCGACCGCCTGCTTGACGCCGCTCAGCGCGGCGATCTGCGTCACCTTGGTGGCGGCGAGCGACTGCTGCCCGGGCGCGCTGCGGATGGCGGCGCGCGAGAACGCCTTGCCCTGCTGGCTCTGGCTGCCCGGGTTCATCTGGAAGCTCGGCGGTCCGCCCTGCGAGAGCTTGGCGGTCTGCGTCACCGTGATGTCGGTGCCGACGCCGTACAGCGAGTGCAGGACGGTGTCCTGCGCCTTACCGACGCCGCCGGCGTAGGCCGTCACGGCGACCACCAGGCCGACGCCGACGGCCAGGCCGAGCGCGGTCAGCAGCGCCTGGCGGTGCCGCCGGCGCAACTCGCGGTAGATGTAAGTGAAGAACATGGTGCCTCCTTGCGGCTCGCCGGCCGCAGTCGTGCGGCGAGGTCCGCCGCGCTGTGTCCCTGAGCACCTTGTACAGCGCGGCCCTTGGACGCCCCTGAACAAGCGCTGTGCGAAGGCTGTGAGTGAGGCAGCCCCGGCGGCCGGACCCGCCCCCGACGGGCGCGGCGCCGAGGGGGAGGCCCGCCGCCCGCCCCACAGGCGGCGCCCAGAGACCTCACAGGCTTTTCTCAGCACTTCGGCCTACAATCGACTCGCGGCTGAGGAAGGCCCGAGGGAGATGCGGAGGGCCATCCTCAGCGGCAAGCCCGAGGGGCGTACCGGGGCAACGGACCAGAGGAGCGAGCGATGATCGAGCAGATGGTGGACACGGCCCGCGTCCTCGTCGTGGACGACGAGGCCAGCATCACCGACCTGCTGTGCATGGCACTGCGCTACGAGAAGTTCGACGTCCTCGCCGCGCACAGCGGCCGCGAGGCCCTCGACGCCGTGCCCGCCTTCGACCCGGACCTCGTGGTGCTCGACGTGATGATGCCGGGCATCGACGGCTTCGAGGTCGCCCGGCGCCTGCGCAACGACACCTCGTCGCTGCCCATCCTCTTCCTCACCGCGCGCGACGCGACGGAGGACAAGGTGCGTGGGCTGACGCTCGGCGGCGACGACTACATGACCAAGCCGTTCAGCGTCGAGGAGCTCGTGGCGCGCATCCGCGCGATCCTGCGGCGCGTGAAGCCGGCCTCCGATGCGACGGGCCGGCTCAGCTTCTCCGACCTCGAGATGGACGAGGACACCCACCAGGTCTGGCGCGCCGGCGAGGAGATCGAGCTCACAGCGACCGAGTTCAAGCTCCTGCGCTACCTCCTCCTCAACGCGCGCCGCGTGCTCAGCAAGGACCAGATCCTCGACCACGTCTGGAACTACGACTTCGGCGGCAACGCCAACATCGTCGAGACCTACATCAGCTACCTGCGGCGCAAGATCGACGCCAATGGGACGCCGCTCATCCACACCATCCGCGGCGTCGGCTACAGCGTCCGCCTGCCGAAGGACTGAGGGACTCCCGAGACCCGCCGATGACGCTGCGCACACGCCTTCTGCTCGCCCTGCTCGGGCTCGTCGCCCTCGGCCTCGTCGTGGCCGGCGTGGCGACGTTCACGTCGCTGCGCTCGTTCCTGCTCACGCGCGTCGACCAGCAGCTTCAGGAGGCGCGCCAGCCCGTGGTGATGGTGCTCTCCAGCAACAGCCAGTTCCCCGGGATCGGGCAGGGACCAAGCGACCAGCAGCCGAACCTTCCGCCCGGCACCTACGGCGCCCTCCTCGACACCTCGGGGACCGTCATCAGCCAGAAGACCATCTCTTACGGACAGACCACGACGGCCGTGCCGAAGCTGCCCTCCCCACTCCCCAGCGCGCCGGCCGACGACAGCGGAGCGACGATGTTCAGCGCCGGTTCGAGCGGCTCGCCCGCCACCAGCTACCGCGTGCTGCTGCAACGGTTCCCCCAGGCCGGACGCATCCTCGTCGTCGCCGTGCCGCTCACCGAGACGAACCAGACGCTCGGTCGCCTGCTCGGCATCGAGGTACTCGTCTCGGTCCTCGTGCTTGCGGCGCTGGCCGCGGCCTCCTGGTGGCTCATCAAGCACGACCTGCGGCCCCTCGAGCGGATGGCTGGAACGGCGGACGCGATCGCCGCCGGCGACCTCTCGCAGCGCGTGGAGCCGGCCGAGCCGCGCACGGAAGTGGGCCGGCTCGGCCTGAGCCTCAACGCGATGCTCGTGCAGATCGAGGAGGCCTTCGCGGAGCGCGCCGCCACCGAGGACAAGCTGCGGCGCTTCCTCGCCGACGCATCCCACGAGCTGCGCACACCCCTCACCAGCATCCGCGGCTACGCCGAGGTGTTCGAGCGCGGCGCCAAGGAGAATCCCGACGACCTCGCCACCGCGATGCGCCGCATCGAGGAGGAGAGCAAGCGCATGGGCGTGATGGTCGAGGAACTGCTCGTGCTGGCGCGCATCGGCGAGGGCCGCCAGCCGGAGAGCGCGCCCGTGGACCTCACGCACGTCGTGAGCGACGCCGTCGCCGACGCGCGCGCCGCCGCACCCGATCGCGAGATCAGCCTGCAGGCCGCGGACGCCGCGATCGTCATGGGCGACGACAACCAGCTGCGCCAGGTCGTCGCCAACCTGCTCGCCAACGCGCGCGAGCACACGCCGGCAGGGACGCCGGTGCATGTGAGCCTTGCCGCCGCGGACGGCAGCGCCGTCCTCGCCGTGGCCGACGAGGGCCCCGGCCTGCCCGACGCCGAGACCGAGAAGGTCTTCGAGCCCTTCTACCGCGCCGACCCGTCGCGCACGCGCGAGACCGGCGGCGCCGGTCTCGGCCTCGCCATCGTCGCGGCGATCGTCGAGGCGCACGGCGGCACGGTCGCGGCGGCCTCGCAGCCCGGCGCCGGCGCGACCTTCAGCGTGCGCCTGCCGCTGGTCGCCGCGATAGTCTAGGAAACCTGCGAGTACGGTCCATCCAGTACTGCCACGTGCGCGATCGTGCGTCGTGCGCTGTGGCGATGCGTCTTGTCCGGTCTTGAAACTCCTCTGAGACGGCCCCCGCGCCTGTTCGAAGCGGCGGGCCGCCGGGCAGCACCGGTCCGGTGCGTCCCGGCGCCCGCCGACGGGCTGCGCTACCGCTTGAGGATGAGGCTCACGTTGTCCACCGAGGCGTCGTTGTACATGCCCTCGACGCGCGTCATTGTGATCACGAGCGTGATGCTCTTGGTCAGGGCCGGGACGGCGACAGTCGCGGTGCGCGGAAGCAGCTTCGTCACCCCGCCCCGAGCCGAGGCGGTGACTGGGCCGATCTGCCGCGTCGTCAGCTCGACCCCGCCGCTGTCCAGGAAGTGGGCGACGACGATGGCGTTGTCCTGCTGCCCCCCGTAGCCACCGAGGCAGGCGTACAGCACGGCCTTCACGCGGCCGCGCCCCACCTGGCTGAGCCAGCTCGCGGGCACGCGGTCAGTCTGCGTCGCGGTCGAGAGAGCCACGTTGCCGCCCGCGAAGAAGGCCTTGCCGCCATGGATCGCCGTGGAGTTGGCTGAAGTGGCGAATCCGCCGCTCGCGCCGTAGCGGACCTGCGTGACCTCGCCCGTCGTCGTCCAAGCCTTGGGCGGGCAGATCTGCCCGCTGCTGGCGGCTGCCTGACCGACTTCCGCTGAGCCGTTCGTGACCAAGTTCGCACTCTTGACAGTCCGCGCCACGGCGGCCTCTCCCCCGAGCGCCAGTACCAACACCCCGCAGCTCAGTGCTGCGCCCGCCAGCAGCCCCAATCTTGTACGCATCGTCCGTCCTCCTTCGATCGCGGCTCACCCGTCCTTCTGCTCACCCCTCGTCGACCAAGCCTCGCCTCCTGGTCCCGATTAGACCGTACACCCTAGGCCGATCGCATCGTCAGGTGGGTCGGCGTTGGACTGTCGAGAAGCCGTGAACAGCGGGGCGGTGAAACCCTGTGTCGTGGCACAGGTCCGGCGTCGGCACACTCCAGTGGTTCTCCGTTGCGACTACTCTTCGCTCACACGGATGCGACAACGCTGCTGACGGAGGACAGAGCGCGCTCAGTGCCGGCTGGGCTAGACCCCAGCCTCGACCTCCAGCCGGCCGGAGCGCACCGCCTTGGCGAACGCCTCGTAGTCGCGCTCGTTCTGGTCGGCGTAGGCCACCGAGAAGTCAACGATCGCACGGTCGAAGGCGTCGCCCTTGCCGAGGTACGCGGCGCACCCCTGACTGCGAGGCGACCGTCAAGAGCCGCGACTGCAAGAAACGCGCGCGGCGACACTCGAGCGCCTGATGTTCGACGAGGGCGACTCATCGATGACCAGGACGAACGGGTCGGCGCCGGCGACCGCCGTCGCCAGGCTCGGCAGAACGCACTCGTGGGCGGGGCTCCGGCATGGACTAGCACTGGCGCACACACGAGCCGCTATCGACTGCCTGCTCCAGGACACCTGTCACCGACTACAGGAGCACGCCGGCGGCGGAGTGGCACGAGCCGGGCCGGCGCAAGCCGCCCATCGCTCGCGCCGAAACAGGCAGCGTCTGCCGCCGAGGGCGACTGGACCTCGACGTCCGATGGCGGGTGGGCATCGGCGTCTGACGGCGTCCGCCGAGCCGCTTGAAGGGTCCGGCGCACCAGGGTCGCGCCGTCAGAGCCCCGTCGCCAGCGTCACCATGCGGCATGCGACGACCGATGCCGCGCGCTGGTGAGCCCGCACAGCCAGGGAGAGCTCCACACCGCAAGCTCGATTCATCCTTTTCGGATGATGCGCCAAGGCTCCCCAGCGTCGGAGGATGAGGAATCTGTTGAGGGACTGGGGAGTCCCACGATCGCAGGGGGAGGATTCATGGGGATCGACAGGCTTGGTGACGGACGGGGGAGAACGCGTGGAGCCGGAAGAGGCCACGCACGGGCGAGGAGGAGTCTGCTGCTCCTCTCGATGACGCTTCTCGTGTTCGTCGCGGCGCTCGCCGGCGGCCAAGGGGCGTTCGCCGGCGGCAAGCAGCTCTTCGCCGCCGGCGAA
>Ga0209697_10003560_pt1 | contig 20974 bp, 13 predicted proteins | sample AliMusrvi5mmetaG_FD_184115 | JGI IMG/M metagenome (GOLD analysis project Ga0209697, IMG submission 184115) | Freshwater lake bacterial and archeal communities from Alinen Mustajarvi, Finland, to study Microbial Dark Matter (Phase II) - Alinen... | ecosystem: Environmental > Aquatic > Freshwater...
TTTCGGTTTACATCATGACCGCATTGCTATGGGCATTCGCCTTCATGCTGTTAGGCCAGCTCGTACCTGATGCCTTTTCCATCCACACCGACCCGAAGGACCCGCTCGAGATGACGAGTTACAACGCGTTTTACTACAGCATCTGCACGCTGAGCACCACCGGATTCGGCGACATCACCCCGATCTCGAAGGCGGCCCGCACGCTTTCGTTCATGGAGGCGACGACCGGCGTGTTCTACGTGGCGATCCTCATCTCCAGGCTGGTTTCCATGTATCAACCGAAATCGGAAACCGAGTAATGGAAACGTCCAGTCACCATCGCCGCCGGAGAGTTCCAAGTTGGGGTAAATTCGTCTTGGGCCTGCTCGCGCTCTATCTGATAGTTGCATATCTCATCATGCCATGGATCGATGTCAGGGAATCCCGGCGACATCCGGACTTGGCGGCGGTCGAGCACCTCACACAAACCAAGACCGGCCTGCCGGGTGACCCGCTCAACATCGCCCTGGTTGGCACCGAGGACGAGGTCATCCGCGCGCTGCTGGCATCGGCATGGGTCCCTGCCGATGCCCTGAGCGTGAGGAGCAGCTTGCGCATTGCCGTCGATACCGTCATTGCCAAGCCGGACCCCAACGCCCCGGTGAGCAATCTCTATCTTTTCGGTCGCAGGGAGGACCTTGCCTTTGAAAAACCCATCGGCCACAGCCCGCGGCAACGCCACCACGTCCGGTTCTGGAAATCCACCTGCCTGGACGCAGGGCGGCCGGTCTGGGTGGGCTCGGCGACGCACGATACCGGCGTCGAACTGAGCCGGACCACCGGGGAGGTGACCCATCACATTGATGGCAATGTGGATGCCGAGCGGGATATGATGTTGGATGATCTGGCAAAAGCCAATCCGGGGCTCGTCACGCGCTGGATCACGGGATTCCACCAAACCCTGCAAGGCCGCAACGGCGGCGGCGACCCGTGGCATACTGATGGGCGCTTGCCCGTGCTGACGCTTACGGAGGATCACCCTCAATGATTGCTTCTCCCTGTCTCCGCTTCTTTCTGTTCAAATTCCGAAAAGTATTCTATAACCCGTTCGTTATGCGATCCGTCTGGTCCAACATCTCTGAAAGAATGCAGGTCGGTATCGCCTTCAACGGAGCGGCAGAGATTGGCCTGCGGTTCGCCCTGGCGCTGGTGGTACTGCTGGTGGCGCGGCCTTGCCGAGGCCAGGACATCGAGCCGCGCCGGTGGAGCCATCTGCCGCTCGACACCAATTTCCTCGGTGTCGCGTACGCCTACAGCAGCGGCGACATCACGCTGGATCCCGTGCTCAGGATCCAGGACGGCCAGTTCGACCTGCAAACCATCGGGGTCAAATACATCCGGAGCTTCGAGTTGCTCGGCAAGTCGGCCCGCTTCGACATCATCCAGGCCTATCAGTCGGGCACCTGGAATGGTTTGGTCAACGGAGTGCCCACCGAGGTCGCGCGTAACGGCTTGGCGGACACCTCCGTGCGCTTCGCGGTGAATCTGATAGGAGCGCCGCCGCTTGCGGGCAAGGAGTTCGCCGATTACCGGGCCAAGGCGGACTGCGAGACGATCGTCGGCATGGGCTTGGTGGTGCAATTGCCCACCGGTCAATACTACGATGACAAGCTGATCAACCTTGGCTCCAATCGCTTTGCGTTCCGCCCGCAATCGGGTGTCGTCCACAACCGTGGTCCATGGTCGGGAGAACTCACGACTGCCGCGACGTTTTTCACCGCCAACGAGGATTTTTTCAATGGCAAGCGCTTGCGGCAGGATCCGGTATTGAGCGCCGATGCGAACCTGATTTATACCTTCAGTCCCGGCTTGTGGCTGGCGGCAAGTCTTGGCTACGGTGACGGTGGCATCACCATCATCAATGGCGTGGCAAACAACGACCGCCAGAACAATCTCGGCTTCGGGTTGTCCCTGGGTATTCCGATCACCCGCGCCATGGGCGTGAAACTCGGCTACACCGGTACCCGCACCCATGCCCGGACCGGGTCGGACGTGGATACCTTCACCTGCGCCCTCTCCGTGATGTGGTGAGAGGTGGAACATGCGAATCATGATGCGACGGAAAGAAGCGACGAGTGGCCGGTGGTTCCGTGATATGGGGTGGAAAATTGCCGCATTTGCTATTCCAATTTTCGGTTTTGAGATCATAGTTCTACGCGTCTGACCTACCGCCATGAAAATTTCCCCCGCCATCCTCACGCTTTGGACCACGCTGGCCATCACCGCGTGCGTCAACACCCCGCTTACCCCGCAACAGGCCGAACACCGGACGACGGAGGAATTCCTCAAACGGGCTGAAGAAAAGGCCACTCCCGCCGATCAACGCGTTGCCCTCTATCTGAGCGCCGCCGAGGAGGCGGGTTTCCGCGGCACCGATACTTCGGATAGGGCCAGCTACAACAAGGCCGCCGCCGAACTCTCCGTGCTGCTGCGTTCTACCGACAACGGTCGGCTGTGGAACCATCCGCAAACATTCACCAGCGGCACACACAGCTACCGCTTGCATTTCGCCAAGGGAACCCGCGATGGTGTCTGGAATCCGGACTATTTCACCTCCTTCACCACGGCCGAAGCGGTGAAGGAGAACAAGGAAATCAAGCGGATCAACCGGGAAGACGGCATCGGCGGAACGCTGGTCGGCGTGCACAAGACCGATCCGTTAGAGCAATTCTCGCCCAAGGTCGGCGTCACCGCCCCGGTTACCGCGGTGCTTGATTTCAAGGGCCGCGATGTCACGCTCACGCTCTATGATCCCGGTAAGAAACCGAAAGCGCGGGTGGGCGGAACCGAACGGAAGTTGGAAGCGGATTTCACCGCACCATTGAATTATTATCCGCATCAATCGGAGTTTTGGAACGGGCTGATGGGTGCGATCCACGTGAAATCCTACATGGGAACCACCGGACTCTACATGCTCCAACCCTACGATCCCGACCGCATCCCCGTGATTTTCGTGCATGGTCTGATTTCCACGGCCCGGATGTGGCGCAACGTGGTCAACGAGATGGAAAGCGACCCACAGTTGCGCGGCCGCTATCAATGCTGGGTATTCGCCTATCCCACCGGCAATCCTCCCGCCTATTCGGCGCTGCGATTCCGCGAGGAACTCGACAAACTCCATAAGCTCCACCCGGATGCCAAACCCTACGTGCTCGTCGGCCACAGCATGGGCGGACTCATCTCGCACATGGTGGCCACCACCGTGAACCGCCAATCGTGGAATGCCATCGGCAAGGACAAGGCGCAGCGATTCCTGAGCGGGGTGAAGAAGGGCAGCATCGTGGAACAGGCGACGCTCTTTCATGCCGACCCGCACATCGGCCGCATTGTCTTCATCTGCACCCCGCACCGGGGCAGCAAAATGGCCCTCGGCAGACTCGGCGAATTCGCCCAGAAACTGATTTCCCTGCCGCTCGAACTCACCTCCACCATCACCAACTCGCTGATCACCGGCAACGCGCTCGCGGTCGTCACCGGCGATGCCAAACGCCTGCCTAACAGCGTGAGCGGCCTGGCACCGACCAATCCCATGTACAAGGTGCTTGATCCGTTGCCCATCGAGGCTCCGCATCACTCGATCATCGGCGACCGCGGCAAGGGCGATACGCCTAACAGCTCTGACGGAGTGGTGGAATACTGGAGTTCCCACCTCAAGAGCGCGAAATCCGAATGCATCGTGCCCGGCCCGCACGGGTCGTGCGAACTGCCCGAAACGATTGTCGAGTTGCGCCGCATTCTGCACCTGAATCTCAAGGAAAGCGGCGGCATGCGCCCGGGCCGCTATTCATACATCCATTCCTAGGCCAAGGGCGTGCTGGTGTTCCCGTCCGTTGTCAAGGCCGGCTTCAGGGTCCGGCCGGGCAGGTGCCTTGGTTGTTCATTGGCATGCGCCATGCGGCCCGCCCGTTTTCCAAAATCCACATTCGATAATGAACGAGCACAGGAACCCACCCTTCTTGACTTGGGAACCGCGGGGTGGATTGATGTGAAAGGCGCTGACCCAGCAATCCGTAGGGAATACCGGTGCTGAAATCGAAGACAGACATGAGTATCAGATTGCGGACACGCATCGCCATTGCCGAAGCTGTCATTGCTTGGATTTGCGCATTATCATTTTCCGGCGTTTCCGCTGCGGACCTCGGGGCTTCCCAGGATGTCCCGCCGAAACCGTCCCAGCCATGTGCAGATGTCACGTTTTCGGCCCTGAAGTCTGAATGGGACAAGCCGTCACGCACGTATAAGCCTCACACTCGTTGGTGGTGGCCGGGCAATGCCCTCACCAAGGCTGATATCACCTGGCAACTCGAACAAATGGCAGGGCAGGGGATGGGTGGTGTCGAGATCATGAGCTTGTGGAAAATGTATGAGAAAGGCAATGTCGAGTATCTCACGCCGGAGTTCCTGGATTTGCTGAAACACGCGGTCGCCGAGGGAAAACGCCTTGATTTGGAGGTGTCGGTCACCTTTGGCCCCGGTTGGGGGTTTGGCGGATCATGGGTGGCCAAGGAAGACCAGAGCAAGGTGCTCTGCATGGCCAGCGTCGATCTAACGGGAAGCCGCCGCTTCATCGGTGCATTGCCAATGCACGATCTCAAGGGTGTGCGCGGCGAAAAGGCAACAGGACCGCGCGAACCCGGCCCGGTGATTGCCGTGGTCGCCGGTCGTCTCACCGGCAAAGACCAACTTGATGCGGATTCGCTGACCGTTCCATCAAACGCATCACAGCCGACAGGGAACACCCTTGAATGGGACGTTCCTTCAGGGCAGTGGCGGTTGATGGTTTTCCGCTTGGAATTCACCGAACAGCAATGTTCGGCACAGAGCTTTGAGCCGCCTCCGATGGTGATCGATCACCTGAATGGTGGTGCCGTGCGACGCTATTGCGAGCATCTGGGCGGCTTGATCGACCAAACCGTCGGCCAGGATTTCGGCACCACCGTCGATTCGTTTTTCTGCGACAGTTTTGAGTTTTGGCCGTTGTCCAACGCGTTGCTTTGGAGCAATGACACGCTGGCCGGATTCGGGAAACATGCCAGCTACGATCTGACAAAATTCTTGCCGGCGCTGTGGTTCGACATCGGGCCACTCACCCCGCGTATTCGTTATGATTTGGGAGAATACCTGAGCCGGTTGGCGTTGGAGTCGTTTTTCAAACCATTCAACGAGTGGTGTGATTCGCACCACGTGCAGGCGCGCATCCAACCCCACTATCGGTTCAGCGAGGAATTGGTCCAGGGTGCCGGCGCGACAGCCCGTCCCGAGACCGAAGTCACCACGGCCCGCTTTGAACCGGTTGCCGATCCGCGCAAAGCCACCGTTTCCGGTGCTAGGTTTTACGGGCGTGATATTGTGTCAGCCGAGGCATATACGTTCATTCATCCCGCCCGCTATCGGACCAACCTGCAGGATCTGAAGATTGCGACGGACGCCTTTTTGCGTGACGGCATCACTCAGATTTACAATCATGGATATTTCGGTTCGCCGGAAGCGCACGTTGCACCAAGCAGGGATTTTCCGTGGGCCAACCGCATCGACCACTGGAACACCTGGTGGCCACACTATCATCATGTGGCGGAATACGTCGCGCGCTGTTGTTCCCTGCTGCGTCAGGGGCGCATTGCCGCCGATGTGCTTATCTATTCGCCACAGGCGAGCGTCTGGAGCGAGCGTGCGGTTTGGGGCAGCACCCGCCGCGTGATGCCTTATGGAAACCTGGCCAAAACACTGGTGGCGAACGGATATGACTTCGACATCGTCAACGACGATCTGTTACAACATCGCACGCAATTCCGCGACGGACAAATCGAAATCAACGGCCAGAAGTATCGGATGCTGATCCTGCCTCGCGTCACGGTGGTGCCGATCGAAACGATGCGCGCGATTTGGAAGTTCGCTCAGGCGGGCGGCACGGTTGTGGCGCTCGACACGGTCCCGGAGGCGGCCGCCGGGATGAAGGACTATCAGGAAAACGACCGCGAGTTGAAACAAATTGTGGTGCGTCTATTCAGCGAGAGTCCGGGTAACAAATCCGGTGGCACCTTCATCCCGGAATACAAGATCGACCGCAAGCCCTTCAATCCGGGAAGACAACCGGCAGCGCCAACCCCGCCACTCGATGCCGCGCAACACCGCCTGTTGGACATACTCCACAAACTGACACCGCCGGATTTTTCTATCGGCCACGGGGTGCAGAGCGATGGACTGACATACATCCACAAAGAGATCGGCGATGTGGATGTCTATTTCGTATGCAATTTGCAGCAGCAACGCATTGCCAGCGACGTGACATTCCGCGTTGCCGGCAAGGTGCCGCAGCGTTGGGACGCGATCACGGGAGCGGTGGCGCCGGTGAGCGGATATCGCCAGGTTGCTGATCGGACGGTTGTCGCACTGGACATGGAACCATGGGAGTCGGCGTTTTTCGTGTTTGTGCCTGGCGTCCGGGCGCAGGAATCGGTCAAACCGATGGCAAGACAGGAAGCATTGCCGGAGCCTTTGGCGATTGGCGGTGCGTGGCGGATGAAACTTGAGGGATATGGATTTGAAACATTCGACACGACTTGCGAGACCTTGGTTTCCTGGACTGAAAATCTTCGGACCCGCCATTTTTCCGGCACCGGCCGCTATGAGATCGGGTTTGAGGTTCCTGCGGAACGCATGGTGCCGGAATCACGGGTGATGCTGGAGCTGGGCGAAGTCGGCAACCTGGCGGAAGTCGAACTCAATGGCCAGGCAATGGGAGTCGCATGGATGACACCCTATCGGATTGACGTTACCAAGGCATTGCATGCCGGAAACAACAAACTTGTGGTGCGGGTAACTGACGCGCTGATCCATTATGTCAGTGGCCTCAAGGAGCCACCCGAAATCCCTGTGGACCTCCAGGCGCGTCTGGGCAAGGCCAATCCGTCGATCTATCCGGAGGGAGCGTCGGCCAAGGTCGAAATGAGTGAAACCGATCTCCCGCCGTCGGGATTGTTAGGACCGGTGCGGTTGGTTTGGCGGGGTGGCACCGTGCCCGGGCTGGGTTCGTATGAAGGACGTGAGCCGGGGGCTGCGTGGCGGACGACGGCGGCAGCGCGCAGCGCGAAATACCACATGGCGGATCTGGAGGTGCGGGTGATCGACGGGCAGGGTGTCCGTGTATCCAACGCGGCGGAGGGATTCCCGATTCACATCAGGAATTGAAGACGGGAATGAAAAAGCGATGCAAATGAAACAACAGGCGACAATATGGGTGATTGGGTTGCTGACAATGAACTCCGGAGCCATGGAGAGACCTGCGGCAGCCGAAGTCGGAATCATAACGAATCATTTGGGATACGACACCGGTGGCAGCAAGAATCTGGTGGTGCAGAGTGCCGTGGATGTGGAACTCGCACGGTTCCAGGTGATCGACAATCAGGGGAAAATCGCGTTCGAGGGGCCGCTGCAAAAGACCGGTGCGGTGGCCGGTTGGAAGGGCCGGTTCTATCACAAAGGAGACTTCACGCCGCTGAAACAGGCAGGCACATACCGGATCCAGGTCACGGATAGGGTGTCGGAGAGGTTCGCGCTTGGCGATCATCTGTTGCCCGAGGCTTGTCTTTCCGATCTGATTTATTATTTCCGTATTCAGCGATGTTCCGGCGTGTATGACAGGGCGGACCGTTCATTGCCGGTTTTCGGCGACCCGCAGCGACCGCGGGTGGATGCGCATGGCGGGTGGTATGACGCGTCAGGCGACGTTTCAAAATACATCGGGGCGCTGAACGAGTCGAATTATATGGACGTGCAGGAGTCGCCGATGGCGGTGTGGTGTTTTCTACAGAGTGCGGAGTTGTTGCGGCAACAGAAGAACCGGCGATTGCGGCCGCTGATTCCCATGTTGACGGAAGAGGCGTTGTATGGGGCTGATTTCGTGGTGCGCATGCAGGACACCAGCGGGTACTTTCATACTTCGGTGTTTGACGGATGCACCAAAGACCCCGCGCAGCGCGAGATCTGCGCATTCAAGGGTTTGGATCATGCCAAAAACGGCGAAACCCGGGCGGGATTCCGCGAGGGTGGGGGAATGGCGATCGCCGCGCTGGCCCGGGTCAGCACCCTGAAACAAAGCGGTGATTTCGCGCCGGAGCGGTACCTGGCGGCGGCCGAAAAGGGATTCCAACATCTACTGGAACACAACCTCGAATATGTGCCTGATCACCGGGAGAACATCATCGATGACTATTGCGCCTTGCTCGCCGCCACCGAACTCTATCAGGCGACCAGAAACGAATCCTATCTGAAAGCCGCCCGATCTCGCGCGGATTCGTTGGTTAGGCGTATCTCCAAGGATGACAGCCATGCCGGTTGGTGGCGTGCGGATGACAACGGAACCAGGCCGTTTTTTCACGCGGTGGATGCGGGTTTGCCGGTAGTGGCCCTGATGCGTTTCCTGCAAATTGAGGGCGATGCGGAGCGCAAGGCCGCCATAGGGGCTGCGGTCATGGCATCCCTCGGCTTCGAATTGGCGATCACCAGGGAAGTGGCCAATCCATTCGGTTATGCCCGGCAATATGTGCAGGAAACTGACGGCGGGAAACATGGCGCGTTTTTCATGCCGCACCACAACGATACCGGGTACTGGTGGTCCGGCGAAAACGCGCGACTGGCATCGCTGGCCGCGGCGGCTCGGTTAGGGAGCCGGCTTGTCCCGCCGGAAATGGCGGTCGACCTCCGGACCTATGCGGGTGATCAGATCAACTGGATCCTCGGCATGAATCCTTATGATATGTGCATGCTGCAAGGTAAGGGGCGAAACAACCCGGGCGACTACGAAGCGGGGGCACCCAACCCGCCCGGCGGAATTTGTAACGGCATCACTTCGGGCGTCGATGACGAGCGGGAAATCGCATTCCTGCCGCCTCCTTATGGCAAGCGGGCGGATTGGAGCTGGCGCTGGAAAGAACAATGGATTCCGCATGCCGCGTGGCTGGCTCTCGCCCTTGCCGCCGAGGCGACGGCGCCACCGTGATCGTAGATGCGTGGATTGATGCGTAATGGGCGTGCCGGCAGCATAACCCCAGCCATTCATCCGCCACCAATACCAGCGCAACACATCAGGGATGATGTCCGTCCGGCATATCGCCTCGGAAACCGAAGTTGTGACCTCGACGCAGTCGGCGGTGTTTCCACGGGGCACCTTGAGACCGGCTGCCGGACAACGGACTGGGACCCTCACAGTTCCGTGATTCGCCCCGCGGAAAGGCCGGTGGCTTGTGCGATGATGCCAGCATCGACGCCGGCGGCTTTCATGGCCGCCGCCGCTTGGAGGATACCCGCCGCGCGGCCTTCCTCAAGTCCCGCCGCGCGGCCTTCCTCAAGTCCCACCGCACGGCCCTCCTCGAGCCCTTCGGCACGGCCTTCCTTGAACTTGCCGCTCATCAGTGTGCGCTCGCGGCTCACGCTGTCCCAGAAGGCGTCGTAGCGTTCGAGTTGCAGTGGGTTGAATCCACATTCCTCGGCGATTGCCATGGCTTTGAGCAACGGTTCATTGATGCCCACCGCTTCGCGAAACTCTGCGACCGAGGGATGGTCATGCCGTCCCGCGTTACCGGCTTCGCGCAGGAATGTCAGCCAGGCCCAGCGCACTTTGCGTGCCTCCAGCGGGCGGGTTTCCCGATATTTCGGCAATTCGACGAACACCAACCGCAGTCCCTCAAGTACCCGTTCCGGCTTGCCCGCCTCGACGATCCGGTAGTCGTGGTAGTAACAATCCGGATCCGGGTCATAGGTATCGTCCAGAAGGCTGAGGCCGTAAACAGGGCACAGCATCTCGTATTTCTCTCCTTTTTCAAGCTGCCGCACGTAGGCTTTACTGGCGTTGAACAACACGCGCTGTAGAAACGCGTTGGTCCACGCCATCTGCATTTCAACGATGAACTGTCGGCCGGCGGCGTCCATGCAGCGCACGTCCACCACGCTGTTTTTGATCAGGGGAATGTCCGGCACCTGCTCAGAGGGAAGGTATTCGAGCGAGACGATGAATTGTCTCTCGTTCTCGAAAGGCAACAGCCCGTTGAGAAAATCGCGGAGAATGTCCGGGTGCTCACCGAAAATTCGCTTGAACACGATGTCGCTGCGGGGATCAAGAAAACGGGACATGCCACAACAACTCTAGCATCCCACGCTCCGCGGTCAAGCGGAACTCCCCGATAGAAAATAACTCGTTGCGTGAAAAATAGAACTCGGGACATCTTCCTCAAACGGACACAGGTGAACCATGCCAAATGGAGAAGAATGATGACGAGCGGATTCAATCCCGCATTACATATATTGTCACAAGTAAGAATCCATTGGATCCGGGACTGGTTCAAAGGGCGGGTTTGTGACAAATTTCACCGGCCCCCCATTTCACTTTGCGGCACTTTGCGGTCTTTGCGGTAAATCTGCGAGTTACTCAGAAGGATGAATCGGGCGTTTGGCAGCGCCTGGATTGGGCCGTCAAGGCGCATCGACAAACCACGATTCACGGTTAGTATCCCGCCATGCGATTCACGATTCCACTGTTGTTGAGCCTCACTTTGGGTGCGTTTGGCGCACCCGAATCCAAGAAATCCGCCGAGCCGTCGGGCAAGGAAAATCACGCCGAAAAGAGCGGCGAAAAGCCTGCCGCAAAGAGCGGCGAACCGGTGGTTCGGGAAGCCGCTGTGGAGATTGGCGGCCAAAAGATCCCATACAAAGTCACCACCGGCAAACTCCAGCTCAAGCAGGACGACGGCAAGGTGCGGGCGTCGGTATTCCATGTGTCGTATGAACGCGGTGAAGTGAAGGACGGCACCCGGCGGCCGGTGTTGTTCGCCTTCAATGGCGGTCCCGGGTCGTCGGCGGCATGGTTGCATATCGGTTTGCTCGGGCCGAAAGTCATCCAATTGCCCGGCGATGGCACCACGGCCGCGCCGCCGCCGGTGCGCGTGGCGGACAATTCGCTGAGCATTCTTGACGTTTGCGATCTGGTGTTTGTGGACCCGGTTTCCACCGGTTACAGCCGGGCCGAAAACGACACCAAGCCCGGCGATTTCCACGGTCTCAACGAGGACATCGAATCGGTCGGCGATTTCATCCGGCGCTGGATCAGCGATCACGACCGCTGGGACGCGCCCAAGTATCTGTTAGGAGAATCCTACGGCGGTGTCCGGGCGGCAGGTCTCAGCCATCACCTGCAATCCCGCTACGGCATGAATCTCAACGGCGTGGTGCTGATGTCATCGCTGCTGGATTTCGCGACGCTGCAAATGTCATCGGGAAATGATCTTGGCTTCTTGCTCTATCTGCCGTCGTTCACCGGCATCGCCCATTTTCACAAGAAAACCACCGGCGACCGGGATGCGCTGATCCGGGAAAGCACGGACTTCGCCTTCGGCGCCTACGCCACGGCCTTGCTCAAGGGCAGTTCGCTGGAACCCACTGACCGCACCGCAGTCGCCGCCAAGCTGGCGCATTTCACCGGCATTTCCGCCGCCGTCTGGTTGACGCATAACTTGCGGATCGATCCGAACTTTTTCCGCAGCGAATTGTTACGGGCCGAGGGAAAAGTGTTAGGACGCTTCGATGCGCGGGTTGCCTGGGACACAGCGGACCAAACGGCCCAGGCACCGGATTTTGATCCCTCGTTCTCGCTCGCCTACGGTGCGTTTGCCACGGCGATGATGGATTACCTCGGCCGCGATCTCGGTTACAAAGAGGACCAGCCCTATGAAATCCTCACCGGCAAGGTCAACCCGTGGCGCTGGAATGCCAGCAACGAGGTGGTCAACGTCGGCGAACGCCTGGCATCCGCCATGCGCGACAACCCGCACCTTCGCGTGCTCGTCATGGGCGGCCGCACCGACCTCGCCACCCCGCCCGAAGGCGTCGCCTATTCGATCCGCCACCTGCGCGATCTGCCCGCCAGCGCGCGCGCCAACATCACCACCACCCACTATGACGGCGGCCACATGTTCTATCTGAATCCGCCCGACCTGGCGAAAACCCGCGCCGACCTCGTCAAGTTCATCCAGGAGGGCAACCCCTGAGTGACTGATCAAACCGGCAAGTCCCCTGCCCCGCCACCTGTCGTAAGGGCGGCAAGGACGCCAAGGATACGGCCCACCTCAAGGACGCCTTCGCCAAACACAAGAGCGATCCCAAACTTTTCAACGATGCGGTGAAATTCAAACGGATCAAGTAGCGGATTGCGCCGCTCCTGAATCTGTCGTCCGTTGACAAGTGACGGTTGCGCCGGGACGCTTGGGATGTTATCCCCGATCCGTCTCCGACGGAAATCCGGATCGCCATGAAAAAGTTTCTCATCGTTTTGGTGCTGGTGGCACTGGCCGCGACCATCGCCTGGCAATTGCGGGATCATTTCCTCACCGTCGACCACACCCTCAAATTCTACGGCAATGTGGATATCCGGGGAGTTGATCTCGGTTTCCGGGTCCCCGGCAAGTTGGCGGAGGTGCTCAAGGACGAGGGCGACGCAGTTAAAACCGGCGAAACGCTGGCCCGCCTCGACCGCCTGCCCTACGAACACGAACTCGCCAACGCCACCGCCCAAGTGGCCGCAGCCGAGGCCGACCAGCGCATGAAAAAATCCGGCTACCGCAGCGAGGACATCGAGCAGGCCCGGGCCGCCTTGGAAGAAAGCCGGGTTGCCGCCAAGGATGCGGCGCGCGCCCACCAGCGGCAGGCCAGCCTGGTCGGCGGCGGCGGCACGTCCCAACAAAATCTCGAAAGTTCCCAGGCCGCCCTCGATGGGGCCGAACAACGGGTCAACGTGGCAGCCGCAAAAATGAAATTGATGGAAGCCGGGTTCCGTTCCGAGGAAATCGCCGCTGCCGATGCCACAGTTGATCAGGCGATAGCCACCCGCGCCAGCGCCGAGCTCCGCCAGCAGGATACCGAACTCAAGGCGCCGTCCGATGGCGTCGTGCTCACCCGTGCCCTCGAACCGGGTGCCATCGTCCAGGCCGGTGTCACCGTGCTTTCTCTCTCATTGGAGCGTCCGGTGTGGGTGCGCGCCTACGTCCATGAAAGCGATCTCGGCAAAGTGCCGCCGGGCACCAAGGTCTTGCTGGTCACCGATGGCCAGCCTGACAAACGATTCCATGGCAAAGTCGGCTTCGTTTCACCCCGCGCCGAGTTTACCCCGAAATCCGTCGAAACCCCCGAATTGCGCACGTCCCTCGTCTATCGGCTGCGGGTGGTCGTCGCGGATTCCGACGGCTCGCTGCGCCAGGGCATGCCGGTCACTGTTTTGTTAGACCCAACCCCGCCGTGAAGTGCCCGACGCAGTGGTTAGTTTCAGGGATTTGACAAAATCCTTCCCCGGAATGGAGTTTCCCGCGCTGGACGCGGTGACCGGCGAGATCCACTCCGGATTCATCACCGGCCTGATCGGCCCGGATGGCGCCGGCAAAACCACTTTGCTGCGGCTCATCGCCGGATTGTTGGTCCCGGGTGCCGGTTCCCTCACCACCCTCGGCCGCGATCCCGTGCGCGATCCCGCCGCAATCCACCGGGAAATCGGCTACATGCCCCAGAAGTTCGGATTGTATGAGGACTTGTCAGTGCTCGAAAATCTAACACTCCATGCGGACCTGCGCGATGTCACCGGCATGGAACGCGTGGCCACCTTTGATAGATTGTTAGGTTTCACCGATCTGCGGCGTTTCACCGGCCGCCTTGCCGGCAAACTGTCCGGTGGCATGAAACAGAAACTCGGCTTGGCCTGCGCGTTGCTGGGAACCCCGCGGCTTCTTTTGTTAGACGAGCCGGGCGTGGGGGTGGACCCGATTTCCCGCAAGGAACTGCGCCGCATGGTCGGCCAGTTGGTGGACGATGGGATCGCGGTGGTGTGGAGCACGGCCTATTTGGAGGAGGCGGAGTTATGTGGAACCACGCTGGTGCTCAACGAGGGGAAACTGATATTTTCCGGCCCGCCGGATGTCATGACCGCGCCGCTGGCTGGCCGCTGCTGGCACCTCAGGAACCCGGTCGGCAACAAACGCCGCCTGCTGGCCCAGGCATTGTCCCATGCCGCCATCAGCGACGGCACCATCCAGGGCCACCACCTGCGGCTCACGTTCCGCCAGGACGCGCCACTCATGCCGCCGGCCTTTCCCCCGGAATCCTTCGGCGCACCGCCCGACACCGAATGGGCACTGGTGACACCCCGTTTCGAGGATGCCTTCATCGACCGCATGGGTGGCGCGCCGGATGGCGAATCCGTGCTCGCCCGCCATGTCCGCGCCATTCCCGCGGATGGCCAGGTGGTCATCCGCGCCGATAAACTCACCAAGAAATTCGGCGATTTCACAGCTACCGACGATGTGACCTTCGAGGTCCACCGCGGCGAGATCTATGGTTTGTTAGGTCCCAACGGCGCCGGCAAGTCCACCACCTTCAAGATGATGTGCGGACTGCTCAAACCCACCTCGGGCCGCGCCGCCGTCGTCAGCCTCGACCTCCGCCACAGCGCTGGCAAAGCCCGCCAGAAACTCGGCTACATGGCCCAGAAGTTTTCCTTGTATGGCAACCTGTCGGTCCGCAGCAACCTCGAGTTTTTCTCCGGCATCTACGGCCTAACCGGAAGCGAAAGGCGTGACAAGACCGCCACTATGGCCGACATCTTCCACCTCGGACCGTTTCTCGACACCAAGACCGACGCGCTCTCGCTCGGCTTCAAACAACGGCTCGCCCTCGCCTGTGCCGTCATGCACGAACCGGACATCCTCTTTCTGGACGAGCCCACCTCCGGCGTGGACCCGGTCACGAGGCGCGAGTTCTGGACCCACATCAATGGTCTCGTCGAACGCGGCGTCACGGTCATGGTCACCACCCATTTCATGGACGAGGCCGAATACTGCGACCGCATCGGCCTGGTCTTCCGCGGCCAACTCATCGCCAATGGAACCCCCGACGAATTGAAAACCCTCGCCGCCTCCCCCGAAAACCTCGACCCCACCATGGAGGACGCCTTCATCGCTCTGATCGCAGGCATGGAGGAAAAATGACTTTGGACTGCGGCGAGCCATCGCCGCTTTGACCGGCTAACGGACATGCCCGCGGGTGCCGGCCACCCCGGTAGTGCCGTGTTCATGCGGTTGTGTCTTTGGGTTCACCGGTCGCTTCCGGCTTGCCACCGCCATTACCGGAACCGATGCTGGATGCGTGCTGCAAATCCTTCGCGAACGATTCGGATTCGGAACCTTCCGTGAAGGCCAGGAACCGGTGATCCGCGCGTTGCTGGATGGCAGGTCGGCGCTCGCGGTGTTTTCCACCGGCGGGGGAAAATCGTTGTGTTATCAACTGCCCGCGCTGATGCTGGACGGCATCACGCTGGTTGTCTCGCCGCTCATCGCCCTAATGAAAGACCAGGTGGACGCGCTCACCGCCCGCGGCATCGCCGCTGCCCGGTTGGATTCCACCCTCGGCCCGGACGATTTGCGCGACCTCTACGGACGGTTGGAGAACGGCACCATCAAGCTGCTCTACATCGCGCCCGAACGGTTTGCCAACGAATCGTTCCGTGCCCTGGTCAAACGGCTGCCGATCGCGCTCGCCGCTATCGACGAAGCCCACTGCATCTCCGAGTGGGGACATAACTTCCGCCCCGATTACCTCCAACTCGCGCGAATCTGCCGCCGCCTCAAAATCCCCCGCGTGCTGGCCCTCACCGCCACCGCCACTCCCAAGGTGGCCCGCGAAATCCGCAACCATTTCCAAATTTCCGCCGCCGATCACATCCAGCTCAGCTTCCACCGCCCGAACCTCGACCTGCGCGTCACCCCGTGCGCCGCCAGCGAACGCAAGAGGATTTTGCTAGATAAGCTGACAGCAACCGCCGGTGCGGCGATTGTCTATGTCACCCGCCAGGAAACCGCCGAGGAAGTGGCCACCTTCCTCGCTAAAAACGGCCTGTCCGCCCGCGCCTATCATGCCGGTTTGCCTGATGACTGCCGCGCCGCGGCACAGGGCGCTTTCATGGCCGGCGACACCCGCATCATCGTCGCCACCATTGCCTTCGGCATGGGGATCGATAAGGCGGACATCCGCGCCGTTTTCCACTACAACCTGCCCAAGAGCCTCGAAAACCATACCCAGGAAATCGGTCGCGCCGGTCGTGACGGACTGCCCGCCATCTGCGAATTGCTCGCCTGCGCCGACGATCTGACAGTCCTGGAAAACTTCATCTATGGGGACACGCCCATGCCACGCGCCCTCGCATATCTGCTAGACCGGGTGCTGCGTCTCGGCCCGGTATTCGATGTCTCGCCCTACGATCTGTCAACCGTCTGCGACATCCGCCCGGGGGTGGTCGCCACCGTGATGAGTTATCTTGAAAACGACGGCATCATCGAGGCCACCGGCAGCCATTATGATATCTATCGGGCAAAGCTGCTCACCCCGCTTGATAGAATCCTTTCCGGTCGCTCCGGTGCCGAACGCAAACTCATCGAAAAAATCCTCGCCACCCAGGAAACGAGCCGCGGCCGGCTCCAGATCCGGCCATCCCTGTTAGAGGAAACATTGCGCGTTCCCCGCGCGAGAATTGTCGCCACCCTCAACCACTTGCAGGCAGCCGGCGAGATCTCGCTCGCCCCCTCCGGCGTCCGCCACGGATTCAAACTCAAAAAGAACCCCGGCAAACTGATCGGGTTAACAGAAAAGCTGGCGTTCAGATTCCAAGCGCGCGAGCACGCCGACTTAGCGCGTTTGGGTGAGGTGTTAGGTCTATCCGCCCATCGCGGGTGCCTCACCGGCTATCTCACGCGGCACTTCGGCGAGACCCTGGCGGAGCCCTGCGGCCACTGCGACCGCTGCCGCGGCGTGCCCGCCACCACCATCAGCCGTCCGCCGCCCCGCCGTCCCACTGATGACGAACTGACGGTTGTCGGAAACCTCGCCGCCGCGAACCACGCCGCGCTCGCCAGCCCGCGCCAACTCGCCAGGTTCCTGTGTGGCCTCGCCAGCCCTGCGAGCACCCGCGCCCGGTTGTCTGGTCACGAGGCCTTCGCCCTGTTCGCGGACTTGCCGTTCGCCGAGGTGCTGGCGCTCGCCACGGCTTCATGTTAGATCCCGGACTCATTACTTCGCGTAAATCCGCGCGCCGCCGATGATCGTTTCCATGACTGCCAGGTCGCGGATTTCCATCGGCGGCACAGCAAGGGGGTTTCTATCAAGAATAACGAAATCGGCGAGTTTTCCGGGTTCGATGGATCCGCGGTCTTTTTCCTCGAAGTTTTGCCATGCGGCCTCGCTGGTGACCGCGCGCAAGGCGTCCATCACGGGAATCGCTTCGTCGTTGCCCAGCACTTTGCCGCTGGAGGTGACCCGGGTGACCGCCGTCCACAGCAACATGATCGGGTTCACCGGAGTGACGGAAGTATCGTTGTGCAGGGTGAAGCGCAAGTGATGGCGCAGCGAACCGGCCAGCGGCGAGATCCGTGCCGCGCGCTCGGGGCCAAGAAAGATATCACGATGGCGGTCACCCCAATAATAGACATGGGCCACGAAATACGAAGGCGTCACGCCGAGTTGTTCCATGCGCGCCAATTGATCTTCGCGGGCCGTCTGGCAATGTTCGATGCGGTGGCGGGCATCGGGTCGCGGGTCGGCCTTCTGTGCGGCGGCGAAAGCCTCGAGGATGTCATTGATGGCGGCGTCGCCATTGCCGTGAATCGCGACCCGCAGACCTTTCTGATGGAAGGCAGTCACCATCCTGATGAGTTCCTCGCGCGGATGCGAGGCATAACCGCAATAGTCTGTCTTGCCTTCGGGCTGCTTGTAATAGGGCGCTCCGAGGTAACCGGTATAGCCTTGGATTGATCCGTCCTGAAACATCTTGACTCCTGTTAGGTGGAGGCGTTCCAGCGGCGCCTTCAATTCAGGCGGATGGTCGGCATCACGCCAGGCAACCAGCGCGGAGATGCGCAGCCGCAGGCTGTTGTCCGCCACCGCCGTGTCCAAATCACGCAGTGCCTCTGCGGAGGCGCCGGCGATCACCGTGGTGGTCACCCCTTGTTTCAGATAGACATCCTGTGACTTGCGAATCGCCGCCTGCCGCTCTGCGGGCGCGTGGCCGGGAATGTGGCGGCCGACCAGCCCGCCGCATTCCTCGAACACGCCGTTGGGGTCGCCGGTTTTGGGGTCGAGCCGGATACGGCCGGCGGCGGGCTGTTCGGTGGTCTTGGTCACGCCCGCAATCTCCATCGCTCTCGAATTGGCGGCGCCAAGATGGCCTGAAACATGGGTGATCCAGATCGGGTGCCGCGTCGAGACGCGGTCGAGATCGTCGCGCGTCGGGTGGCGCGACTCAGCTAACAGCGTGTCATCATACCCCCATCCCAGCACCCATTGGCCTTCCGGGGTGGTTTCGGCCTTGCGTTTCAAGGCGGCGATCAACTCCGCCATGTTGTGGATGTTGCCCAGCGGCGGACTGTTCAGATCCACCTGATAGAGTTCATTGTCGCCCGCTTCAGGAAAATGATCGTGTGCGGCGTAGAACCCCGGCAACATCGTCCGGCCTTGCAGATCGATCCGCTCGTAACCCGGATGCAATTTTTCCGCCACTGCAGCCGTGGTGCCCGTCGCCAGGACACGCCCGTCCCGCACACCCACGGCCTCGATACGGTTGCCCTTGGCGTCCATGCTGAGAATCGTCCCGCCGGTATAGAACTTGTCGGCACCAAGGACCGGCACCACTAACAACCAACACCCGCAAACCCATAGCTTGATCTTTTCCAGGGTTCCACCGGCCAATTCATCCGCCAGATGGGCAGGGGATAATGGATAACGATACGCGTTCATCGGCAAACATCATGGGTTCTAACATAATGGCTGTCAAGGATCGCGAGTCTCCCGACTCGCCTGCCCGTGCACAGCGAATGCATGGAGCTTGAAGCGCGTTCCAGTCGCACTTCACGGGCATGCGGACAGGATGTCCGCGGTCCACCGGATCGCGAGTCTCCCGACTCGCCCGCCCGTGCACAGCGAATGCATGGAGCGTGAAGCGCGTTCCAGTCGCACTTCACGGGCATGCGGACAGGATGTCCGCGGTCCTATTCCTTGGCCACGCGCCGGCATTCGCCAACGAAGTGATTGCACGCTTCGCGGCAGATCAGGGGAATCGCCGCGGTTTCCGGCACGCCGTCCGGGATTCCATCGTAGCGGCTCGCCTCGCTTTCTTCCATGGGCGTATTGGCATCGATTTGCCACAGAATGCGTTTGGCGCACCGGTGGGCCGGCCCGCAGACTTCGCGCACCAAGCGCTGCGCGGCGGCGTCACTGATGTTGCGGGCAATCCGGAACATCCCGCTCTGCCGCCCGAGTTTGTCCCGCAGGTTTTCGGTTTCCAGCGTGCCGTTCCGTTGCGCCAATAACAACCCAACCCCTGCCGGATAAAATTGATCCAACGCCTGCCGCAACTCCTCGGCATCCGCCAGGACCATCACCCAACCTCGCCTCAAATTCGCCTCCGCCTTGGCACAACGATAGTGGCCGTCATCCGTCAAAGCAGCAAGCTCCCGCGCCGCAGATGGCCCCTCATGCGACTCCAATCCCCCAAACCCTGGCATGCCCACCTTCTCGGCATCCAAATGATGATGAAGTATGAATCCATCGTTCGAATCTATTGTTTGAAACGATAGCTCGCCCATCCGGCGAGCGCCGGAATGGACGAGATTCTGGAGTTCATTGGCGATCGGCATATTTATTGATTTTTCATAAAATATGAACACTATCTATTTATTATATGTAACTTATGAATCAGATCAAAATCCATGACCTGGTCGAGGATGACATCGGCCAACAAGCGTTCGGTTCCGATGGATGAGGAATAGTAGAGGATTTTTCCACGGAGGTTGTATGGGTTATGGCGGAAGATTTCGCGTTGGCTGGCGGCGGGGCCGGAGTTATCTTCGATGCCGAGGAGGACTGGGATATCCTGATAGGAATGGAGGCCGTCGGAGATGAAGAACGGGACGACGATAACCATGGGTGTTTGAGCCAATTGGTCCCAGTCGGCGATGAACGGAGGTTCTTCCATGTAGGCGTCGAGCACGGCGGCGTAACCTGCGGTGGAGCGGGCGATGAGCTGCGCTTGGTTGCGGATGGCCATGGCGGAGTTGGGGTTCAGGCCGGTGCCGTGGCCGGTGATGATGAGGGTGGTTTGAGCGGGATCGAGCGTCGGAGCGACTTGGCGGGCGCGGCGGAGGATCAGGCCGGTCATCGACGGATGGATGCCGACCGGCAGGCAATAATGGAAGGTTTTGCCATGCACGACGGTGGTTGGGCCGGTGAGTTGGAGTTCGCGCGGGATGATTTCCTGGGTGAAATAGCCTTCGCTGATGAAATCGGGCACCACGTACACCTCGTCGGAGTCGATCATGTAAAATGCCTCGCGCATCGACGGTTCCTCTTTCCAAAAGCAGCAATGGACCTCGGCGAACAGTCGGCGGTTGCGGATTTCATCGGCATGCTCGAAGTAGGGCACCGACGAGTCCGGGTTTTCGGTGGACCCGTGACCGACGATGAGCAGGGCGCTGTGCGGCTTCGGCGCGATGGGCATGGTGGCTGTAAATTGGCGGACTTTCGGCGGATTGCAAGGCAGGGCGCACATTTCGGTTTCCAGAATCCCGATTTCAGGATGAGAATGGCGGCGGAACATGCGGGTTTTTGAAAAAATGCGGTTGTGGGTGGACCCGGTGGCACGGGCGGGGCCGGAGGCGATGGCGGTGGATGAATGGTTGCTGGAAACCGCGACCGAGCCGGTGGTGCGCGTCTATCGGTGGCTGGGCGACTGGGGCACCGTCGGGTATTTCGGATCGCTCGCCGTGGCCATGGCCACGGTTCCGGGGGTCCGGTGGGTACGGCGCTGGACCGGTGGCGGCACGGTGGACCACCGCGCGGATTGGACTTACACGGTGGT
>Ga0209697_10003563_pt1 | contig 20971 bp, 19 predicted proteins | sample AliMusrvi5mmetaG_FD_184115 | JGI IMG/M metagenome (GOLD analysis project Ga0209697, IMG submission 184115) | Freshwater lake bacterial and archeal communities from Alinen Mustajarvi, Finland, to study Microbial Dark Matter (Phase II) - Alinen... | ecosystem: Environmental > Aquatic > Freshwater...
CTCCCAAATCGTCCGCGAAGTTGTTATTCCCGAGCTGACGAGAGAAATCAACGAAGGCAAAAACTTCGCCCAGCTTCGCCAGGTCTACAATTCGCTTATTCTTGCGACGTGGTACAAGAAGAAAATCAAAGATTCCATCTTGGCCAAGGTGTATGCCGATAAGAACAAGGTTGCGGGTGTTACCATTAATGATGTAGGGGCGGGTTCTAAACCCGCCCTAGAAAGGGCACCCACAAGGGGTGCCCCTACGGAAATATTGGATACCAATGCCATCTACCAACGCTACCTCAGAGCCTTCAAAAAAGGCGTATACAATTACATCAAGGAAGAACAAGACCCCATGACGCAGGAGGTGATACCGAGAAAATATTTTTCTGGGGGGATGAGCCTTGCAATGACTTCATTGACAACAGGAGCTATGTTAAGCATTGTAAATAATCATACGATTAAAAGATGGTGGCCATTAATATCGGAATCTATATTGAAGAAAAGTTTTTTTACGGTATTTACAGCAATCCAACTTACTAGTGCCGTGGCTCAAACACAACCATCTTCCCCATCGCTAACGAACCAATCGAGCGACCAGCAACGATTAGAAATGATCTTAGGTGCTGATACTATCAAAAAGGGTATAAACAAAAAGGTGTTAATAATGATTTTAGATTACGCGAAGGAGTCAGTGGACAATAAATTTAAAAGTGATTTAAATTGGTTGAGGGAAAGAATCGGCGATGAGTTTCTTGGCAGGCCTAAAGACGCGCAAAGGTGGTTGCTATTGATGGATGGGAACAAAGACATTTCTCAGATTTATGACAAAGCTACTGAAATTTTTGGTCAAGATTTGTTGCGTCAAGAAGGAGGGTGGGGTTTGTTATACATTATTAAAGAGAAACAAGAGAATCCATATCAATTTGAAACAATGACTAATGTTGTTAGTGTATTACGTAATCAATTTGGCGACAAAGTTGACAAGCTGTTTTTAGATAAATTTACATTTGATGAGTTGCTGTCTTCAGCTGATGGGCTATATGAAGGCCGATCCGGTAGAATAAGGGGGCAGTCAATATTGATATCATTTTTTGAGGAAGTGAAGAAAAATCTATCCCAAACGATGATTGATGATTTGTTGTCTAATCCTAAAGAATTTGTTGGATTCTGTAATCATTTGCGTCCGGAAACCTATAAGGATGTTGTTAAATCTTTAAGGGTACTATCTGAACAGTATGAAATTCGAGATCTTAAACAACTGGCTGATTCAATATTTTTCGATGGGGAGTGGGGGCTTTTTGTCGGCACACATGATATTGATACTATTCGTCAGTCAATGGCAAACGTTTTAGGTAATAATCTTGCCAATCAGCTTTTGCCGCATAAAGATCTAAAGTCTATTAAGGAACTTTCTAAAATGCCCAAGGAATTTATCAACGATCCAGAAGCCTATCTTAGAAAGGTTCCTTTAGGTCAAGAATTGTTGAGGTCGATTTTTACATCTTGGGAAACAGCCAGGAATTTTTTTCAACAACCGGCAAGTTATCAAACTAAGCTTCAAGGTTTAATGGAAGCCTTTAATGCTAAATTCAAAGGCACTGGGATGGAAGGTTTACTTTCAACAAACGCATCCACTTATTTTAGATTATTATCGATCATGGATAAAAATGGAACTTCTGTGATTAACGATGAATTGACCCAGACTATGACTAATGTGGCTGCCCTTTATCAAAATACTAACACTCAACATTGGCTGCAAGCGATTCAGGGGCTTAAACCTATTGAAATAAAAGGAGAAATAAATCCATTTAATACTTCTGGTCAAGACAATGATCATCAAGAAATGATCCGTCGCGTCAACAGTCAGTTAAGAGAATATTACCTTGACGCGCTATATTATATGGTTAGCTCACGAATGATTAACCCCCAACAGTTTCCTGAAGAAAAGGTAAAAAACTTGATATTGTCGATTTTAGTTAACACGACTCCTATTGATAAGGGAATCGATACTTGGAATGCTACGAGTGGTGGGGAAGTTGGTTTGGGGCTTATAAAAGATTTACATAGTCAACCAGAAATGATTCTGTGCGTCCTGGCTCATGAAATAGGCCATAACTTATTTGGTAATTCAGAAGCATTAGCAGATATTTGGGCCTTTGCGTTTCTACAGAAAATCGGATATGAGGATGCCATTCCAAAATTTCAGAAAAAATTTGGCTACGACAAAATAGACCCTAAAAGCACTGAAGAACATGCTGTTGGACGTGGACGGGTGAAACTATTCACGCGATTTGTTAAAGAATTCTCTGGTGAAGCAAACGTGGATTGGGTGGCCGCAGGAAATGTAATGGCTGGTCTAAAGGAAAACGAGAATATAACAATGTTTCAATTGTTTTCTAGGTATGTTAAATACAAGCCACTTAACGTGCAACAACAAGAATATTTTGAAAAGATAAATGCAATATCCGCATCAGTGGGAAGTTTAATTATCCCAGATTATGATAAGTGGCTTAATAAATGGCGAGAGAGTTACAGTAAGGGTCAATCTGGTTCTATAGAAAATTACACGTTCAAGGGTTCGTTACTTGTTCCAGAGCTGACGGGGCAGGCTCAACAATTGCAAAAATTTTTAAGGTCTTCTGGTGATCATGAAATGATGGTGGGTATATTATGCGGCCATCTGGACGATAGCATGAACGACATCACAGAGAAATTCTTTGGGGGTATGTTTGATGGTGACACAAAAGCTAGTCAAGCTATGCCAGCGAATCCGGCGATGACTGCTCATTTAAAGAAAGGGTCTAATAATCGTAGTTTTAAGGCACTGGGCTTATCATCAATAATTTCCATTGCGGTTTGCTTATTTGCTGTATTTTTGGGCGGTGATGATTATATAAAAACGAAGTCATCGATTTCAAATCTTTCTCCTTTCAACTATGCGCTGCCCGCCACAGCCCAACAACAGCAAGTCATTGACCAGGGAATTGAGAATGTTTCAAATTATGTAAAAGGATTAGGTAAAACACCTAAGGGGCTAAAGCCAGTTCTTGTAAAGCAGGAATTTTTTGAAAAAGATGTTGATGCCGTATATCTTCATAAATATCCAACGAACATTTTTCTCTCATCTTCCTCAGATTTAACACATCTAAGAAAAAATGCAGAACATGAAGGCATTCATGCCCAGTTGCAAGGATATTATAGTTTTCCAACAAACAGAATGTTAAGAGAGGGTATGGCTGAATTGAATCGAAGAATTATTGATAATGGCCTCAATGACTCTCTTGATCATGACGGTGATTTAACTTATTCTTTAGAACAATATTGTGTTGTTTATCTTTCTCATAATATAGGTATTAAATTAGGCTATCAAGGTTTTAATTGGACGACTATAGGCGCGGGGTATCATGTATTAGAGAGATTGATGTGGTCAGGAGATACAACTGAAATAGACAGGATTTTAGGAAAAGGTAAGTGGGAACAAATCGAGAAGGTTTCTGTGCCGATGATAAGAACCCAGAAAGAAAACTCGCGTCTTTTAGATAATTATATGGAAACAATTTGGAGAATTTTAAATACTGGAGAAAGAAAAACAGAGGAAACAAGGAACAGCTCCCTTAATCTAAATCCAGCCAAGCCAGCGAATCGGGCGATGACTGGGACAGAGAATCAGAAGTTGCAGGTAGGGGCAGATGGGAGTGGGAATTTAGGAGAAGTAAGAAGATTGCAAGAGAAGATGAATACTACATTGGCCCCCAAGCCAGCAGAGACAGCAGTGGAAATTTGTAACAGGTTAATTGAATCATTAAAGAGAGTTGGTGCAGGAAAGATTGTTTTTAGAAATCAATTGATTGAGGAAGGTAAGCAGGTTGAAAAAATACAGGAGATTCCTTTGGAATGGACTATTGAGGACTATGGGGGCTCTGTACATGTTATGGTTTATCCGTTTACTTCCCAAATAGATATCAAAGAATATGATCAAGGGCTCAGAGATACCCAATTGGAAATCTTGAAAACCATTGGGAAGACAAAAACAAATGTTGTGCCTGAGCAAGGATCATTGGGAAGGGTTACTTTTACTGTCAAAATAAATAATCACGGAGAGCCGATATTGATTATTAAAGAAAACCAACCTTCTCTCGGTTTTCGGAGAATCAAAACAGGGGGCAGACAAGATAGATTAAGAAAGCAATGGATTAACCATATCCATCAAATTATTATTCACCAGGCGTTAGCAGAAGGGATAAAGAAGGTATATGCCATACCAGGGGATTTAATTTTAAGGGAATATAACCATATCTCTAAGAAATATCCAGAATTTCCTATCACGGTAAAGAGGTATTACAATGACATTTATGATAATTCTGATAGGTGGATTGAGGATGAGATTGAATCTAAATTAACAGATTTAGCGATTTATATTTTTAACTTTGGAATTCCCCCGCCTGAAACAGTGAAAGTCTGGCGGTGGAATACAGAAAGGGTTGTTGAGCAACCAGAGAATCAGGCGTTGACGGGGATGGTGGATATGAAGATGCAGGCAGGGCCGAATCGGGCGATGAATGGGCGGGAAAAACGCGGCGGTATTGACCTTACCTCCCTGGCCTGGAATGGCCAAAGGCCAGGGCAGGCCAAACAATTCCTCCAAACTCAAAATTCGGGTGGGGAGATTAGGTTTCACGTTGACCAAGCTATGTTGCAACAGTTGCAAGAATCTCCTGGCTTTGAAGCGAGGGTCATAAGTATTGAACCAATGAATAATCTCAGAGAGTTTTTGGGTTTGAAAGTGGAACGAGAAGAAGCAATAATCTGATATTTGTTCAAAATCTTATAAGGAAAGGTATGTTTAAACGTCTTATTATTTCATTTGTAACTATTAGCTTTATATTGAGCTATTACCAGCCTATTTACGCCCAGGACTTTAGCCTCAATGAGCTTCCTATGCCGGGGACAATGGTAGGGGAGTCTGAGCCTTTTACGCCGTTGGCTTTAAAAGGGTTGGTCGTCAACCCCCAAAAGCCCTTAGAATTTCAATTCATTGTTGATACTGGCCGCGGCCCGCAAGATACAACATCAGTTAAAGATCAAGCTAATCAATTGGTAAAATACTTTTTAGCTGGCTTAACTATCCCTGAGGGTGATTTATGGGTTAATCTTTCTCCGTATGAGAAAGGCCGTATTACAACTCCATCTTTAGGACAGACAGAACTTGGCCGCGATCTATTGGCGCAAGATTATATTCTAAAGCAATTAACTGCATCACTTATCTATCCGGAGAAAAATTTAGGTAAGAAATTCTGGAGCAACGTATACGCTCGTGCTCAAGAGCAGTTTGGTACAACTAATATCCCCGTCAATACTTTTAATAAGGTGTGGATTTTGCCGGACCAGGCCCAGGTCTTCGAGCATGGGGCTGCGGCATATGTGACCAAGTCGACGTTGAAGGTGATGCTTGATGAAGATTACCTAGCACTACAGAAGCATGAGGCCGTACGTAACGGTACGGATGCAATAGGGGCCAATATTATTCGTGAAATTATTATCCCAGAGATAACAAAGGAAATAAATGTCGGTAAGAATTTTGCAACATTACGTCAAATCTATCAAGCCCTTATTTTAGCCAAATGGTATAAAGAAACTATTCAAAATGGCCTTTTAGACGCAGTGTACACAAACAAAAACAAAGTCGCAGGCGTCAATCTCAACGATCCTGCTGTTAAAGAGCAAATTTATAATCGTTACCTTCAAGCATATAAGAAGGGGGCATTCAACTACATTAAAGAAGATCCAACGCCGGAGGGCCAGGTTGTGCCTAGGAAGTATTTTTCGGGTGGATTGATTTGGGCAATGAAAATAGATCCCACTGGTAAACAATCTAATGTTAATTGGGATGGGGCGATGGTGGCTATAACTGAGGATTTGGAAACGCCTGGGCTTCTCAAAGATGCGGCGATGACGGTGTTTGAGGGTAATAGCAAGATTGAAATATCTGACGCGATTGATGTTAAAACAGTACTTGCCGCTACTCAGGATCGAGAAGTGTGGAATGAAACGAGTAAAGAAAAGTGGAGTATTTTTATTTCTGGTATCCCTGAAAGCATACAAAATAAACTGTTGACCGAAAATTCTTTCAATGGAATGGTCAAGATTGATGTGCGTGAACTCCTTCAACCTGGGAAAGAAAAAGGCGTCTTAAATAGTTTCGATGAGGCTTTAGCAGCCGATAAGGTGGTAGTAGTACATCATTTTACAGAAGGACAAAATGATCTTGGGTCAGGCTCTGTGATGAAACTAGTTGATAACTTAAGGCTACATATGTTTGAAAGAAAGATGAATGCAAAGGTTTATGTTTTAGCAGCCGATTTTGTTGATCTTAGGATTTTTCCTGAAATGGGTTTTGACACACCATTTTATAATTCAGGTATTAAATATTTTTATTTCGATGGTTCAAGAATTAATAAAACAAAAGAACCATGGAATGAGGAATGGTTAAGTGCCGGGGCAACTGCTTATCAAAAAAAGATAGACGCTCTTAAACCAGGGGAAATGATTTCTTTGTCCTTAAAAGATATGGGTGTATACGATTTTTACAATATATCCTTACGGGTTCGCCATCAGATGTTATCCAAGTCGCCCGGTCTTAAGTACATAGGAAATGGCGTTTGGCGAAATAAATCAGATACTGTGACGACGGAGCAGAGGGGAGAGGAATCACTGAGCAGAGTGGATGTGGCGATGATAGCAGATGGGCGTAATTTACAATCCATGAGATCTTTTTATGAAGAACAAGGGTATGGTCCAATGCGTAGGGAATTAACTATTGCTCAAACTTGGATTGAACCACATGAAACGGCAAATGAAACCAGGGACGAAGCATTAGAGCAGATGAAGTTGATTGCACGAACTGTCAAACGTTTTAATATTCTGCCAAAAGATTCAGAGACATTATTTTCTCTCAAGTATCTAGTCATGCTTTTTAATCGTAATATTAAAGATTTGAAAGAGATACTTGACGATCCAGATGTAAGGCCAGAAATAATTAGAATGTTAGTGGATGGAGCTCATACGCATGGGTACAGTATAAAGATTTTTAATGAACTAAAAAAAAGATTAAAAAGAGAGAGAGATTCGCAGAAGGGCAAAGGTCTTGGGATTACAGCGGGTTTACCGGCAATTAATACCGTAGCTCCAGTGAAATTTAAACTATCTGCGAAGGAAAAGTCAGGACATACCATTGAAGCTGAATATGATGGGGAACTCCAGAATTTTCATTGTGAAGCAACATATTATTTAACTGACGATGGATATTTAATAGTTAGCGATATGAGATCCAATTGGACCGCGTTAGACGAAAGAAATAAGAACAAAGTTAGGGATTGGGGGACAAGGTTATTACAGGAGATTAAGAAAATTGCCCAGCAGCATGGAAGCACAATTCTTTATCCATCTTTTCCAGTTCACGGACAAATGTATCTGTATCATGGGATTGGCTCGGTCGTTCTTTATCGTCAATTTTGTAAACTTCCTTATGATAATGGATTTCGTCTGGCGACTATGAATATTAATCGTCCAGCATTGCTTACATCAACCCTTTTCTGGGTGTTCAAATCGAATAATGCGATTCCGGGGGGTGGGGGGGGAGAAATCGCAAAGGATAGCGCAGGATAGGGCGATGAATGTTACTGCAAAGGCTCCTGTAACAATTGAACAAGACGTGTTGCCTAAAGGCGGTATTGACCTAAACCAAATCAACGTCAAGCACAAAGGCAAGACTATTGCTGTCCAATTCGACAAGGCCCAACTTAATGAATTAGAACATAGTGATTTTAAAGGTTTCACACCGGTGATCACCGGTTTCAAATATATCCAAAGTCCTTTTCCGTTGTTGGGAATCAATAATTCAGCCAAAGAGCCAGAAGTTTTAGTGAAAGCTTAATTCAAACAGAGGAAAAGGGGGAAAGGGGACCCCTTCAACTCCTTCAACATTCAGCCAATTTCTTATCTTGACAAAATAACGCTGTTTTATATAATTTTACACATGACTATCAAAAGAAATTTTGAGTCAGCACCATCCCGAATATCCCAAATCAATTTTAGAAATCTATGTAGGAGGCTTGCGCGAGGGTTTGTACGCTGGCAGGCCTTTTGTTTTATGTTATAGTTTTCGATGTTGTTTATTATCATATATTTACAACTAAGATGAACCTAATCGTGAGCCTAAATGAGCCTTAATGAACCTAATCGTGAGCCTAAATGAGCCTTAATGAACCTAATCGTGAGCCTAAATGAGCCTTAATGAACCTAATTGTGAGCCTAAATGAGCCTTAATGAACCTAATCGTGAGCCTAAATGAGCCTTAATGAGCCTAATCGTGAGCCTAAATGAGCCTTAATGAACCTAATTGTGAGCCTAAATGAGCCTTAATGAGCCTAATCGTGAGGCTAAATGAACCTAAATGAACCTAAATGAACCTAAATGAACCGTAAATAACTAAGGTGTTAATGAACCGTAAATAACTAAGGTGCAAATAAAATTTAGGAGGCATTAATATGACATCAAATGATGAAATATCAGAATTTATTAAGAAAAAAGGAAAGGCAAGGCCTAGTGAGATAGAAGAAGCTTTAAAATTCTCAGATAGTAAAGTAAGTAGAATTCTTGGAGAATTATTAGAAAAGAAGTTAGTATGTAAGAGTGGTTTGACCCGTTCAGTATTTTATGAGCTGGAGCCGGCCGACAATAATCAACCCACACCAACTCCAAAACAAAAGAACCCGCCAGTAGCAGATAAAACAATCCTTCAAGAAAAACAAACAGATAAAGCCTTAAAAGTCCAAGACCAAGAAGATTCAAAAAAAGCTGATAGTCCCAAGGTTCCTTCTATATTAATCAAGGCCAAGGACAGGCTTGAGCAATGGAGTAATGCCATCAAAAGCTGGCAGGGGTTTATTCTACCTATCATGATAGCTGTTGGTATAATTTCGGGTCCGCTTTTATGGGTTGGGAGCATTATTAGTCCATTTTTTGCGCATCGCCATGAGCGCAATGAGCAGCAGGAAGAATTGGTGCAAACAAAGCAGGATTTACAGCTTGAGAGGCAAAAATCGGTATCTTTAGAAAATGAGTTAAAGGGAACTCGGGAAGAATTGCAACAAGCCAAGCAAGAGATGACGGCAAGGGCTTCTAATATACAGGATGAATTAAATCGGACAAAGGAAGAATTGCAACAAGCTAAAGGAGAAATGAGGGCGGGGAAAGATAATGCTTCGATTATGCAGAACGAATTAAATAAGACAAGAGAAGAGTTACAGGAAGCCCAAAGACAGAACAAGACTGGAATAGAAAATGCTTCGAGTTTACAGAATGAATTAAACAAGACAAGAGAAGAGTTACAGGAAGCCCAAAGACAGAACAAGACAGGAATAGAAAATGCTTCAAGTTTACAGAATGAATTAAATCAGACAAAGGCACAATTACAACAAGCCCAAGCGCAGATTTTAACTTTACACAATGAACTCAATAAAACAAAGGAACAGCAATTAACTCAGAAAGAGTATCAACCCCTTAACCCGCCAACTCCTAATAAAATAACCATGGATGACGTGGCCCGATTGGCCAAACAAGGGATGGCGGCTTCAGAGATTATCAATCAAATCCAACAAAATCATTGCTCATATCATCTGACCAATGAAGACAATTCTTGGCTGCGCCAGCAGGGTGTCAGTACAGAGGTCATCACCTTTATGAATAACACTCGTCAATCCCAAGGGCAAGGTCAGGTCAATTCCCAGGTAACCAACACGGTTATGGGATGGATTAAGGCAAAATTAAACGGGCAATAATTTGTTTGTTATTAGTCCCAAAGTATCGGGGCTTTTCTATTGCGACCCTAAAATCCTTCATGTATACTCAAACCCTATGGATATTAATTTTGAAGACTGGAAAACGGTAGACTATACAACTGCTTATCAGCGTCAACGCCTGAAGGTTGAATCTGTGATCGCCGGCGCTCTTGGTTGTTTGGTTTTCTGTGAACATCCGCCTGTTTTGACCCTGGGGCGTTTATTTAAAAAGGAAAGTTTGCTTTTTACCAAGGAGGAAATCAATCGCAGGGGGGTTGATTTACAGATAGTTGACCGTGGAGGAGATATAACCTTGCACGCGCCCGGGCAATTGATGGTGTATGTTTTCTTGGATTTAAAACTTTTCAATAAGGACCTTAAAGTTTATCTGGAAAAACTTGAGCAAGTTGCCGTTGATTTATTAAAGGAATTTGATATATTGGCAGTGAGCATTCCAGGAAAGCGTGGAGTTTTTGTCGGGGCAAACAAAATTACTTCTATTGGTATCGGCGTGCGCAAATGGGTAAGTTACCACGGAGTGGGGATCAATGTGAATACAGATCTTTCTTTGTTTTCTTTGATTAAACCCTGCGGTTTAGACGTGCAGATGACTTCTATGGCTAAACTTTTAAAACATCCCGTTGCCATGGAGGAAGTAAAACATACTTGGGCCAAGCTTTTTAGTAATATTTTTGAGGTTAATATTATTAAATAAATTTTCTATTCCCCTTCTTTTTTAAAGAGAAGGTTAGAGAACATTAAAAGGATAAGATTCATGAATATTATACTTCCAGAATTAGGTGAGGGTATTACCAAGGCAACCGTTGCTTTCTGGCATGTAAAAGAAGGTGACCGTGTCCAAGCCGGTGATGAAGTCTGTGAAGTCACAACCGATAAAGCCACATTTAATGTGGAGGCTCCTGCTAGTGGCTGGGTAAAATCCATAGACCTTAAGCCTGGCCAGGACGGACTTGTGGGTGATGTGTTAGGAACAATAGAATAGTATGACGGAATTTAAAGCTAAACGTATTTTGCTCTTATATATCTCACAAGTCTCTGGGCATAGGCACGGGGCTGTGGCCATTCAAAAGTCTTTAAAAAAGCTCAATCCTGACTGTGAAATCAGGAGTCTCAATGGTTTTGGCTATACCTATCCTTTAATGGAGAAGATTATTAATACCGCCTATATGGGGGTGATTAAGCGGGCCCCTCGTATTTGGGAATACCTTTACGATAACCCTAAGGTCATTAAAGCTTCCAAGAAAATAAAAGAATCTATCCATAAGTCTTCCCATAAGAAATTTAAACCCCTTTTTGATGAATTCAAACCCGATGTCGTTGTTTGTACCCAGGCCTTTCCTTGTGGTATGGTGGCAGATTACAAAAAGACCAATAATCTGTCGGTTAAGGTGGTGGGGGTATTAACGGATTTTGCCCCGCATTTATATTGGCTCAACGAAGGGGTAGATTATTATGTTGTTCCTTCTGAAAGTGCTAAAAAGAGATATCTTGATGAGGGGATTAAGGAAAATCAAATTAAGGTTTTTGGAATACCTATTCGTATGAAATTCCAAGACAGGTTAGATAAGCAAGCCATTGCCCACAAACTCCATCTGGATTTACATGTCCCCACGGTGTTGGTGATGGGAGGGGGGCAAGGCCTAGGGCCGATGAAGGAAGCGGTGAAATCTTTAGTTGAGTTAGACCGGCCACTACAGATTATTGTCATTGCCGGGACGAATGTCAAATTAGTGCGGTGGATTAAAAAAATCCAACAGCACACTCTTAAGAAGATCATTGTTTATGAGTATTCTAATAATGTTGATGAATTGATGGAAATCTCGACATTGATTGTCAGTAAACCTGGCGGCATGACCACTTCAGAATGCTTGGCCAAGGGCTTACCCATGATTATTGTCGATCCTATTCCCGGGCAAGAAGAGCGCAACTCTGAATTCTTGGTAAGGCAAGGGATAGGAACTCGGGTCTATGATAAGCATAAGATTGCGGATACCGTGGAAGTGCTTTTAAATAATCCACACAAACTTCAGTCGATGCGTGAGGCGGCGCTTAAATATGGTAAACCTCATGCCGCAGAAGACATTGCAAAATTAGTTCTAACTATTTGATTATGGGTAATTACTACCTCTATAGATGTGCCTATTGTGTGACGCGTCATTTGCCTTTGTCTGCAAGTTATGCTTTGGCCATTTTTCTGGCAGATTGTCAGTATTTATTATCCAAGACGGATAGAGAAGCCGTACAAGAGAATTTAAAGCTTATCCTAAAAACAAACAAGGTCCCATCCTCCATGGTCCGTCAAGTATTTCGTGACTTTGGCAAATATCTTGTCGATTTTTTTGTCATGAGTAAAAGGGTCAATAAGGAATTTATTAAGAATTCTGTTGAGATAAAAGGAATGGAGCGTCTTAACGATGTTCTTCTTAAAGGCAAAGGGGGGATCATTCTAAGCGCTCATTTAGGCAATTGGGAGATGGCAGGCTCTGTGTTAAGTCTATTAGGCTATCCTTTGTCCGTCGTGGCCCTGGCGCATAAGGACCAAAGGGTCAATGCTTTTTTTAATAGTCAGAGGGAATTTTTCGGGACCTCGGTCATTCAAACCAATGTGGCCTTACGCAGCTGTTTGGCGCATTTAAAACGCAACCGTTTAGTCGCGATATTAGGAGATAGGGATTTTGGCCATCATGGATTGAAAATGGATTTTCTTGGCAAAAAAGCTATTATACCAAATGGAGCGGCTTATTTTTCTATTAAAACAGGGGCTCCGCTTATTTTGGCCTTCTTTTTACGCGCTGCCAATGATAGTTTTTATATTGAATTTTCAGAACCTATCTATCCACCAAAGCTTGAGATGGGGCAGGTCAATAACGAAGAGATAGAGAAGCTTATTAAGAAATATTTACCTTTAATGGAAACCCAAATTCGAAAAACTCCCAGTCAATGGCTTGTTTTTCGACGAGTTGAGGTCCAATGAAAACTGTTATTGTTATTCCAGCGCATAATGAAGCGCGGGCCATAAGTTCACTGGTCAAGAAAATAGTTGAGTTGTCTTATGATGTCATTGTCATTGATGATGGCTCTATTGATGACACTCCTATTTTAGCCAAGTCTCAAGGAGCGCTGGTCATTTCGACCCATAAGAAAAGCGGTAAGGGCAATGCCTTGCGTTTAGGTTTTACCTTGGCCGTTGGCCAGGCTTACGATGCGCTCATCACTCTTGATGGGGATGGGCAGCATTCTCCCTCGGATATTGCTAATTTTTTGGAATCTTATGAAAAAGGACACGCAGATATTATCAACGGAAACCGGATGTATAACCCTTCGGGCATGCCCTGGCTTCGTCGGATGACTAATGCCTTTATGTCCTGGATTATTTCTTTGATTTGCAAACAGAAGATTGAAGATACCCAATGCGGGTTTCGCTTGATTACAACCAAGGTCCTTAAATCTATAGACCTCAAATGCAACGATTTTGAAATTGAAACAGAAATCTTGATTAAAGCGTGTAGAAAAGGATTTCGCGTCGCGTCTGTCCCCATTCAATCCATTTATCGTGATGAGGTCAGTAAAATCAGACCTTTGGGAGATACACTCAGATTTATCCGTTACATAAGCACAGAGATTTTTAAACGATGATTTCGAATAATTTCCTGCCTAAGGCCTTATTTATTTCTTTAACAATCCATACCATCCTCGTCTGCAGCAGCTATTGGATGAAGTTGCCAGAACTGAAGAAATCCAGGGACAAGAGAATGGAAATCAGTTATAGACCAGTCAATCCTAAAACATTGGATATTCGACAGCATGCGGTTAAGCCTGTTCAGCGTTTAGATTTACAAAACACTTTATTTTCTTCGAATGATGCTGTCTCTGTGAAGTTGGTCAAGGATAGGGGGGGTATTAGAAATTTGACTATGTATGAACATAAACCGACTCCTATTAGATCTATCCAGGCCAACCATGTGACCATTACGCCGCTAACTTCTGAAAAGATCAATAACCCTATTTATACTTCTTATCAAGATAGAATAAGAGAGAGTATTAAGGAAAGGGTTTACGCGAATTATAGCCGATTAGATGATGGCAGAGTGTATTTGACCTTTATCATTGCCTCTGATGGTTCTTTGAAGGCCTATCAAATCATAGAGCAGAGGACCAAGGCCAGTGAAAACTTGCGATATATTTCCACTAAAAGTCTCAAGGAAGCGCATTTCCCGCTGTTTTTAAAAGGCATGTCCCTTCCAGAGTATACCTTTAATATTGAAATTGATTATCAGGTCTCTGAGTAGTATTTTTTCCTTTTAGGATAATTCCAAAGATTGACAATTTTTAACATCTTTGTTAAAGTGTCCATACTTTTTTACCATATGAGTTGAAGGAGGATTAATCAATGGATATTCATAATCGTTTTGGAGAAAAACTTTCGCAAGAATCAGGAGGCTTGATTGGGCCGGATGGACAGCCCCTTGCTGCTTCAGCCCAAGAAAAACAGCCCCAAGAAGTAGAGCCTCAATTAGATTTTTTTAATTACATCGCCAGTCTTGGTTTTCAAGCCATGATCTTTTTAGGAGAGATACCAAACCCTTTATCCAATCAAATTGATAAGAATCTGAAACAGGCCAAATTCTTGATTGATACAATGGCTATCATTAGAGAAAAGACCACGGGCAATTTAACCAAGGAAGAAGCCGAATTACTTGATGGTTCAATTTATGAGCTTCAACTGCGTTACGTTGAGGCTGTTAAAAAAGAACAGAATTCAGGGTTATGATAGATCCTAAACTGTTGGAAATCTTGGCCTGTCCCGCCTGTGGCGGTGATGTCCATCTGAAAGACAATCACATTGTTTGTTTAAAGTGTAGTCGTAAATATCCTATAAAGAATGGTATCCCAGTACTTTTAGTTGATCAGGCTGAATAACCCCTCTTAAAGAGGGGGGCAAGACGACTCTCTCTTGAGAATCGTCGAAAAGAGACTATAGATTCATGAATAACCGTCTTAAACGATTAACCAGTGATTTTTCCCGCCATCGAAATATAGATGCTCTTTTAGTGACTCAAGATGTCAATATCCATTATCTAACCGGTTTTCAGGCCAAAGAATCCTGGCTTCTTATAACCAAAAATAAGGCTGTCTATATTACAGATTTTCGTTATATCCAAGAAGCTAGGGAAGGATTAAAAGGTGTTGCCGTAGTTAAACAACATACTCTTTGCTCGGCAGCAACTCTTTTTGAATTGGTTAAAGCCTGTAAAATTAAACGGTTGGGTTTTGATGAGCGTTGTACGTCTGTGTCCTGCTTTAAAAAGCTCAAGAGTTATTGTCCTTCAAGGACCAAGCTGATTCCCGCCAATGGATTGGTGGAGGTTCTAAGGGAAATCAAAGAAGAATCAGAAGTCAAGATCATTCGACAATGCTTAAAAGTACATTTTAGGGCGTTAGAATTCTTAAAGAAAGTGGTTAAGGTTGGCCTTTCAGAGAAGCAAGTACTTGGTTATTTGGAGGGGTTTATTAAGAAAGAAGGGGTTGGCTTTTCCTTTAATCCCATTATAGCCTCAGGGCCAAATTCGGCTTATCCGCACGCTCAAGTGAGCGATAGAATAATAAAAAACAATGAGCCGGTATTGATTGATACGGGCATAGATATAAAAGGTTATAAGTCTGACTTGACACGTAATTTCTTTTTGGGTAGAATGGCGCCTTATTACAAAAGGGTTCTTGAAGCAACAACCCTTGCGCAAAGACAATCGATTGAGCTTATTAAACCTGGAGTTGCGGTAGCTGAAGTTGATGGTCATGCTCGTAAAGTATTACGTAAGTTTGGGTTAGCAAAGTATTTTGGCCATTCCCTAGGTCATGGAGTAGGTCTTGAGATTCACGAAAATCCAAGGCTTTCAGTTAAGAGCCAAGCGCTCTTAGAACCAGGGATGATTGTTACGGTTGAACCTGGAGTTTATATTCCAGGGCAGTTTGGGGTAAGGGTAGAAGATATGGTTTTAGTAACAGATAAAGGATGTGAGGTGTTAAGTGGCAGTTACAATTAATGAACTCGAAACCGGTATGGGGCTTTTAATTGATAGCAATCTTTATTTTGTCACAGAGCTTAATCATGTTAAGCCTGGTAAAGGAAGTGCCTTTGTGCGTGTAAGGCTTAAGAATATTAAAACAGATGCGGTGTTAGAGAGGACCTTTCGCAGTGCTGAAACATTGGAGGAGGCTTCTTTAGAAAGACGTCGCATGCAGTTTACCTATGCGGGTGGGGATGAGTATCATTTTATGGATCAAAACAGTTTTGAGGATACGGTAATTTCCAAAGAACTCCTAGGTGATGGTATTAAATTCTTGCAAGATAATATGGAAGTTGAAACGATACTTTATAAAGGGGTAGTTATAAAAGCGGAAGTACCTACGTTCATAATAGCTACGATTATTGAAGCGGATCCGGGTTTAAAAGGGGATTCATCCAGGGCTGGTTATAAACCTGCCAAAATCGATACTGGCGCATCTGTACAAGTGCCTTTGTTTATTAGCCCGGGTGAGACTATTAAAGTTGATACCAGAACCGGCATCTATGTCGAAAGGGTCAAAAAATGAATTTAAAGGAAATTAAGGAAATTATTGCGCTGATGAATGAAAACAATCTTGGCGAGATTGAAATTGAACGTGAAGGTCTTAAACTGAAGTTGAAGAAAACGGCGCTAGAATCGCAACTTCAGCCTATCCACTATGCCGTTGAATCTATCCCTTCTCCAAAAATAAATACAACAACTCCTGTGGGCGCCTCCGCTTCAGGGGAGGTCAAATCAGAAGCTTCCGTGAAATTAACCAAGGACATCAAGTCGCCGATGGTAGGCACCTTCTACCGCGCTCCTTCGCCGGAAGCGGCTCCTTTTGTGGAGATTGGTCAAACCGTGGAAATCGGTCAAGTGGTATGTATTGTTGAAGCCATGAAGCTTATGAACGAAATCAAGTCTGAAATACGCGGCAAGGTGCTAGAGGTTGCCGTTTCTAATGCCGAACCTGTTGAGTTTGGTCAACCCCTGTTTGTTGTTGAACCATTATAACCTATGTTTTCTAAAATTCTGATTGCCAATCGTGGTGAAATTGCCCTTCGTGTCATCCGTGCTTGTAAAGAATTAGGTATTCGCACGGTTGCGGTGTATTCGGAGGCGGATCGTAATTCTTTGCACGTGCGTTTTGCCGATGAGGCTGTTTGTATCGGCAAGGCCACTAGTAAAGAAAGTTATTTAAATATCCCCGCTATCATTTCTGCCGCGGAGATTACTGATGTAGAAGCTATCCATCCAGGGTATGGGTTTCTCTCAGAGAATGCCCACTTTGCTGAGATTTGTGAATCTTGCCATATTAAGTTTATTGGGCCCTCTCCAGATTCTATTCGAAAGATGGGAGATAAGATTGTTGCTAAAGAGACCGTCAAGAAGACAGGTGTCCCTTTGACCCCCGGTGGTCATGGCATTATTGACAACCAGGAAATGGCCCTTGCAGTTGCCCAGAAAATCAAATATCCGGTGATTATTAAAGCTGCCGCGGGCGGCGGTGGTAAGGGTATGCGTGTTTGCCATAATGACGTTTCGCTCATCAATTCTTTTAAAATGGCCCAAACAGAAGCTGATGCTAATTTTGGACGGTCGGATGTGTATATTGAGAAATATATTGAAGGCCCGCGTCATGTGGAATTTCAAATCTTAGCTGATGAACATGGTAACGTGATCCATTTAGGGGAGAGAGATTGTTCCTTACAAAGACGTCATCAGAAATTATTAGAAGAAGCCCCTTCGCCGGCGTTAGATGCCAGTTTAAGAAAGAAAATGGGGGATGCGGCAATCAAGGCAGCCAAGGCGGTCAATTATCATGGGGTAGGGACCATTGAATTTTTATTGGATGCTTCTGGTAATTTTTATTTTATGGAAATGAATACGCGCATCCAGGTTGAACATCCTGTTACAGAAATGGTGACGGGAATAGATCTTATCAAAGAACAAATTAAGGTGGCTAATGGGCACAAGCTCAAGATCAAGCAAGAAGATGTCAAGATCCATGGCGCCGCTATAGAATGCCGTATCAACGCGGAAGATCCTTATAACAATTTTATTCCTTCTCCGGGGAAGATTGTTGAACTTAATTTGCCTGGAGGCCCGGGTGTGCGCATTGACACGCATATCTATCAGGGCTATACTATCAGTCCTTATTACGATTCCATGGTTGCGAAATTAATTGTCCATGGAAAAGACCGTGAGGAGGCTGTTCGTATTATGCGACGGGCACTAGATGAGTTTTATATATCCCCTATTAAAACAACAATTCCATTACATATGGAGATTATGCATCATCCAACCTTTCTTCAAGGTAAGGTAACAACGCACTTTTTGGAGAAGATGATGAAAAATGACACTTAAACCCTGGAGTTTTCTATGTCTTTAGGAGAACAAGTTGATTTAGGTAATGTCCATATTCATAAAAAGGTCGTTGGAGACATTGCAGCCGCTTCTTTAAAAGATATTCCTGGGGTTAATCTTGCCCGTTTTGGTTTAATCGGTGGTATTTGTGAACTCTTTGGATATAAGAATTTTCCGGGAGTCTATGTCACTATCGATCAGCTAGGCCAAATTTCCCTGGAGATACGTGTTCAAATTGATTATGGCATTAACATTCCAGTCGTTGCCCATCAAATTCAGGATAAGGTGCAAGAAGCTGTTGAACAAGCATTAGAAATTGAATTAAAAGAAATTAACGTGAGCATCCAATCTGTTGAAAGAAGGAGTTCCTGATGTGGTTGATGACCCGAATGGCCATTATTTTTTATGTTACAATTCTTTGGGTAGCAAGTTTAACTGTTATGCTTTTTGTCCTGCATGTCATCGATTTTAATACAGTAAAGAATATTTTATATATCGTCTATGACCATCGTAAGCTGCGTATCATTGTTTTTGCTATTGCTTGCGGGATTATCCTTGTGAGTTTTTTGTTAGAGAATTTAATTTATGGCCGCCGGCGTATGGAGAGGACCCTTGCCTTTGATAATACCTCAGGCAGGGTGACGGTATCTTTGGCGGCTATTGAAGACTTAATCAAATCTTTGACCTTGCAATTACCCGAGATCAAGGAGATTAAACCTTTCTTAATGGCTAATAAAAAGGGAATAGATGCCCATGTGAAATTGATTTTACGTTCTTCGGCCAACATTCCTGATTTGACAACAAAATTGCAAGATTTGATTCGCCGTAAGATTGAAGAAACAACGGGTATGGAAGGTAAAATTAATATTCGTATTCACGTGGCTAAAATGATTTTAGGTGATTATAAATCTAAGCGTCCCGTGGATATAGTTGAGCAAACCCCCATTCCATTTCATGGATACAGGATATGAAGAAAATTGGTATTTTAACAGGTGGGGCTGATTGTCCCGGGCTTAATTCGGTGATACGAGCGGTTGTTCGTAAAGGCATGCAGGAAGGGTTTGTCATCACCGGTATTAAAAATGGATGGTTGGGCTTGATTGAGAACGATTTGCGGGTACTGGATGTAAAATCTACTACGGGGATATTGGATAAAGGGGGTACGATTTTAGGTACTAGCCGAGTCAATCCTATGAGTGATGAAGAACAGATTAAGAAGATTAAAGAGAATTATGCGAGAAGTGGAATGGACGCGCTCATTGCGGTTGGTGGGGAGGAAACTCTTAAAGTTGGATTGGCTCTGCATAAAAGAAATATTATTCAGGTCGTTGGGGTACCTAAGTCCATTGATAATGCCTTATCCGGTACAGATTATGCTTTTGGTTTTGACACTGCCGTTAATGTAGCCACGGAGTGTATTGACCGTTTGCATACAACGGCCGAATCACATCATCGTATCATGGTTGTTGAGGTGATGGGATTATATACGGGTTGGTTGGCCGTGCACGCGGGTATAGCTGGAGGGTCGGATATTATTTTGATTCCTGAAATTCCGGTTGATTTAGGACAAGTCTATGAGCTTTTACGTGAGCGTCATAAACGGGGTAAGCCTTTTAGCATTGTCGTCATTTCCGAGGGGACAAAACTAGAGGGGTATTCACTGCCGTATGCGGATCCTAACGTTGCCTTAATAGAGAAAAGACGTTTTGGAAGTGTAGGAGAATATTTGGCCAAGGCCATAGAAGATAATACCGGTTATGAAACGCGCGTCAGTGTTTTGGGATATATTTTGCGCGGAGGCTCTCCAACGTCTTTTGATCGTGTATTGGGCACTCGCTTTGGGGTCAAAGCTGTTGAACTAATTAAAGAAGGAAAATTTGGTAAGATGGTTTCATTAAGGGAAAATAAGATTCGTTACGTGGACATGGAAGAGGCGGTACGAGAACGTAAGCAAGTCAGCATGGATTTGGTTGAAATTGCTAATGTGTTTTCAGCGAGGAATTAATGTATGCATAATACCATAGAGCAGATATTTAAGGAATCCATAGCTGTCAAAGAAGAAACTCTAAGAAAGAACCTTCCTAAGATAGTCCAGTCCGCTCAAATCATCATTGAAGCTTTTAAAAATCAACATAAAGTCTTTTTTTGTGGTAATGGCGGTTCAGCTGCGGACAGTCAGCACATAGCCGCGGAATTTGTGGGTCGTTTTCAAAAGGAGCGCAAGGCTTGGCCGGCGATTGCTTTAACCACGGATACTTCGGCGTTAACGGCGCTAGGTAATGATTATAGTTTTGATATTGTTTTTTCGCGTCAACTGGAGGCTTTGGGGCAAAAAGGGGATGTTTTGGTAGCTATCTCCACAAGCGGTAATTCTAAAAATGTATTAGAAGCTGTCAAAAAAGCCAAGTCTATAGGGGTAAGTACCATTGGCGTTACGGGAGGCAATGGGGGAGCCTTAGCGGCGTGTTGTGATGTGGCCATTGTCGCGGCATCTTCTAAGACGGCCCGTATTCAAGAATCACATTTGTGTATTTTTCATTCGATATGTGAATTGGTTGAAAATACTTTAACAGGGTAGTGTCATTGCGAGCTCCCGTAGGGAGCGAAGCAATCTTTTAATAAGATTGCTTCGTCGCTTCGCTCCTCGCAATGACACTTTTTTTTATTATGATTTCTGTAGAATCTAAAATCATTTCTCCCCAGACA
>Ga0209697_10003574_pt1 | contig 20943 bp, 14 predicted proteins | sample AliMusrvi5mmetaG_FD_184115 | JGI IMG/M metagenome (GOLD analysis project Ga0209697, IMG submission 184115) | Freshwater lake bacterial and archeal communities from Alinen Mustajarvi, Finland, to study Microbial Dark Matter (Phase II) - Alinen... | ecosystem: Environmental > Aquatic > Freshwater...
CCTGTCCAGATTTCAATCATCAGGGGGTTGGTCATGGCATTGTAGACATCTTGTGGTGTCGCGCTGAGCGTGTAGCGTTTTTTGAAGTCTTTCATGGGGAAGTGACTAAAGTGAACTAAAGTGACTAAAGTTACAACTTGTTTTGCACGTTATTGAAATCTAACTCAAAATTTGTACAAAAATCAACTATTTTTGACGTATTGACTGTGCAATTTACTTTAGTCAATCTAGTCACTATCTTATGAACAAACTCCTACTATACTCCCGTCTCGTCAAATTCGAGCATACCATCTTCGCGATGCCTTTTGCCATGATTGGGTTTTTTATGGCGATTTTGGTGACCGACCAGATATCTTTCTGGAAACTGCTTTTCGAAATTGTCCTGGCAATGGTTTTTGCCAGAAATGCAGCCATGGGATTTAACAGGTACCTCGACCGTAGTTTTGATGCGGCCAATCCCCGGACTGCCCAAAGGGAGATTCCTGCCGGACTGGTCTCTGCCAGGAAGGCCCTGGCATTTGTGATCGTCAATGCCTTGCTATTCGGTTTTGTCACTTACGAAATCAATTTTTTATGTTTTGCCCTCTCTCCCGTTGCGCTCTTCATTATCCTGGGATACAGCTATACCAAGCGGATTACTCCATTGTGTCATTTCGTGCTTAGCCTTGGACTCTCTCTGGCTCCGATTGGGGCATGGCTTGCCGTAACAGGTTATTTCGCACTTGCTCCGCTGCTTTTTTCCGGTGTAGTATTCTTTTGGGTGAGTGGTTTTGACATCATCTATGCCTGCCAGGATGTCGATTTTGACCAACAATACAAGCTAAAAAGTATTCCGGCCCTGGTGGGAGTCAAAAAAGCGCTCCTCATCTCCAGTCTGGTACATTTGCTCTCCTTTATTTTTGTGGTTCTGGCAGGAATCGTCCTCGAAGCCAATGTTATCTTCTGGCTGGGAACCGCATTTTTCGGTGGATTGATGATCTATCAGCACCTGATTGTGAAACCGGACGACCTGAGTCGAGTGAATCTGGCATTCGGCACCACCAATGGAATTGCCGGAGTGATTTTTGCGGTGTTTGTCATTTTATCCTTCTACTACGTTTGAGAATTTTCGATTTTCAATTTTGGAAGGCCTAACCCTGAGCGGAGTGGTCCCTGAGCGGAGCCGAAGGGCCGAAGGGAATGTAGAGAGAAGTCACATTTTATTTATCCAATGCGAAACTGGTTCCAATCCTTAGGCCAAAGTGTTTTTGCATTTTAACCTCCTCCGGCAGGAACCCCGCTGTTTTATAGGACAATCCAAGATCGATGGAAATTCCCTTTTGCTGTTGGCGTGGTTTGGTCAGAAAGAAATATCTGCCCACCCATTCCACGGCTCCTCCAAACCGCGATTCACTGTCATTGAAACCCAGATTGACGGGTTGATTCCAAAAGTGCAGGTTGAGTGAAGAGACGAACCGGTCCGAAACAGGATAATTTTTCAAGCCGATTCCTCCGGCAAGGAAAGAGTGATCCCGGTTTTCGAACTCCCTGACATAGGCTTCAACCAACCATTCATTATTGTATACAACCCACAGTTTTTCATCCGTAAAATCGCCAAACGGTCCCATGGCATGTCCCATGCCTAAATTAATGCGCAGGCTATTGGTCAGTCTAATGTTCGAAATACCAATTACATTAAGATTCAGAAGATTTAACAGCGAGCGGTATCCCAATTTCCGCACGTAACTCACCTCTTCCGGTGTCAGGTCTGCATAACGCGTATAGCGCTGAAAGGTCATCGCCGGCCGGAAAAGATGCCTGGCAATGCCGTACACGTCATTGCCAACAATGTCGCGGTCCAGCTCATTGGGCTCTTCCGTTTTATCTACATCGTATTTGATGAACCCGATCAGGTAATACTGCAGCATCATTGCTTTCCGCATCAGGTATTCAACCATCAGATCGTTGAATTTCACTTTTTCGAAGGCAAATAGCGTCTCCTCCCGGTGAGTAAGCATGTAATCGGATTCCAGTCCGGAGGTATACAAACGTGCAAAATCTGGAAAGTCGGTATCGCGCAATCGTTTCAAGGAGTTGTCCGTCACTCCTTCGATGTAACCACCCCGACGCGACATAAAGAATGGTTGGGAAACTGAACCAATGTTTCTTGAAACCAGCACCGACCGGTGTCCCTCTTCGTGCGTCAAGGGGATGAAAATGGCAAAACTGGTCACTGCCTGAATCAGATAGTTCAGCCGGGGAGAAAAATAATTGCCCATCTGACGGGAGTAAAGACGGTAACCACTCAGAAAATCCTCATCGAATTGCCTCATCGTAAACAGGCGGGCCGGAGAGTCCTGAATGATGAAAGAGTAAATGGATTTTTTACTTACAGAAAAATGTTGGATGGAGTCTTTTTCCTCTCCTTTCAAATCGGAAAAGAAAACTACAAACAGACAAAACAGGCACAACCATTTAATTTTCATGGACAGGTGGGACGGCGAAATTTTACTTCATGGTTCAACTCCTGACCAATACTTTGCCAATGATTGGAATAATCAGAGATTTCACCCGGCCAAAGGTACGGAGAAAGAGGGAAAGAATTTTCTATTTTCGATTTTCGATTTTGGGGGTCTGGGCCTGGGTTTAATTGGAAGAATGGAAGGATGTGATACGATCGGTTCTCAACTTTCAACTTTTCCCCCTTCCGTCCGATCCCAAGACCTGCTTTATTTTCAATTGAGTGACGCTGACGGTGCGCATTGGCAATTCTCACCTACCCTAATTTCGTCGCTCTGCGGCTCGCATTTCAGCACCAATTTCATTGTGGTCAAAAAATGGGCAAGACGTTGCATGCATCGTCTCTACTGTCGCCACTCTCAACTCTCAGTTCTCAACTCTTCACTCTTAGTTCTTCACTCTTAGTTCTTCACTCTTCCCCAAGTCCCCCAGTCCTACCGTCTTCTTAGTCTTTCTAGTCTAAAATTTATAGTTGAATCCTATCGTCAGCAGCTCCTTGAACTGCCACTTGGCTTGCTGGGCTACCTGGATTCCATTGGCATCCGTGATCGGAAACTTAACGTTGTAGTCGTAGATCAGCTGGGTCATGATTCGGGAATTGATGTGCTGCGTCACCTGCAAAACGAGCGACTGCTCCCAGTCGACATTGAATTTCTGGAAGGTGTACCTGTAATTGTTAAAAATCTCAGCCCTGGTATCGTAGATGATATTTTCCATAATGGGATAATGCCAGTTCAACTTGACGATGGCGCCCGGTTCCCAAAGACTTTTTTTACCACTTTCCAGTCCGAAATTTGCCGGATTGATCAGCACAGTATCCTTTACAAAGGTCGATTTGGAAGTCAGCGGAGATAGAAACAGGGAGAAATTCTTGTTGGGCTTGTAATCCATACCCAGCGAAAAGGTCAGGTAGCCCGGAGCCATAAAGGCAGAGATGGGTTTCGATTTGTCGGGATACATGTAACCCCTTGCCATCTGGGTTCTGAAATTGGTTTCCAGGGAGTAATACCACTTTTTGAAAGCCGAAAGACCTGCCCGCGACTGGATTTCAATCTTGTCGTCGTTTTTTTCCAGCCCCTTTGTCTGGGAGGAGAAAATGCCCAGTCTGAATTCCGCCAGGTTCTCCCATTTGAAATTTTTACGGCTGTAATTGACGGTATATTTTTCAATCAGCAACAACGACATGGAGCTCTCCCCCCCCTTGGCCCAGTTGGTGAGCGAAGTCTGGGTGAAACCAACGGTGCCTATTCCAAAAAGTTTCCAGGGCAGCGGATCGATCTGTCGCAAATTGACAGTGCGCAAATTGGGATCGGGTTTCTTGGCATGGAAAGTGATTTCTCTCTTCTGGGATTCCGTAAACCGCTGAAATTTCACTCCATCATCGATCACCATTCTTAGTTCTCCCTTGCCATTGTTGTAGAGAACGACGCTCAGGGAATCGTTCTGCTCATTCTTGAGGTAGATCCGCATCGGGGTCATCGGTTGATTGGCGGTCCATACCTTTGACCTGGCTCCCGTCAGATTGGAAACAGTGATCAGGGACGAATCGGCGGCAGCTCTGTCCGACAGGAACCTTAGTGCCACTTTGATGGAGTCGTTCACCTTACGGACCTCAGATTCGTTGAAGGCATTGAGGAGTTCCCTGTTTTTGGCCGAGAGCTGGTTCCTCTTTTTTGAGGCCGCATCCGCGGAAAGCTGCAAAATATAATTTTCACGGTAGGCATGCAACAGGGAGTCGCGTTTGAAAAACAGGATCGAATCGTTGTAGGACTGTCGGGTATCCTTGAAAAGTCGGGACTTTAGGGTATCAATTTCTGCCCCGGTCACATTGGAGGGCAGAATAATGCCGGCCCACCCCTTGTTGAATCTATTTTTAAAGGCAACCGGAAGCGATTTATCCATTCCGGCAATCATTTTCTGGGGATCACCTTGCGGTATCAGCGCAACTTTCGATAATCCAACAGACAGCCAGGAGTCCGGCACTACGACCAGATTGCCACTCACGCTATCGGAAACAAATTTCCTGCGCATCTCCACCTGGTGTTCAAGTTCGTCGGAGCCAACATAACCGGGAACCAATTTTTTATTGGGGATATTCTCCGCCTTGCGGTTGAAAATAGTCGGAATGGAATCTGATCTCAGCATGCGGTTCAAGTTAACCACCACTGTATCGATCGGTTCATTTTCCGAGTAATCGATCACTCCCCGAACCGACTTTTGAAACGAGCCGTTGGTCATAAACCATTCGCCAGAACCATTGAAAACCTTCTTCACAAAAGAGAGACTCCAGTTGAGTGAATCTTTTTGGATGGCATTTGCAGATCTCTTGTTTTTTCCGGCTGCAAAACCGATACCGGAGGCTGATGGGTGCAAAGCGCACATCAAACTGAATATCAGTAATCCTAAATATTTATTGTATGTCATAATCCTGTTAATAGTTGATGGAATCCGAGTTGCGAAAGATACTAAATTTATCAAAAACGGATTCTTGCCAGGAAGTTCCGTACTGAAGCGATCGGGAAGCCCAGGGATCCGATTCACCTCAACACTGACCAAATAAACTGAAGAAGAAATGTAGTATATACGCTAATTATAAGTTGTTTAAGCGATATCTATTTCGATTGTTTAACCGCTCAAATTCATCACAATGGCGAAGTTTAGGCTTTTTTCTCTAGTTAATAGTGGCAGTTTTGTTACAATTATTTAACAATTCTGCCCGCCCGACTTTCCGGGTTGCGCTGATTTCAGACCGTTTTTCTGTATCGCCAGACGGCCAGTGAAAACATCAGCAAGCCATAACCGATTAGGCGCAACAGTTCGCTGGTCATATCGAGCAATCCGGATCCCTTCAAGACTACATTGCGGATAATCCGGATCAGGTAATAGATCGGATTGATCAGGTCCATCCTTTGGGCCCAAACCGGCATACTCTCGACCGGAGTAAAGAGTCCGCTCATGATGATGAAGACAATCAGGAAGAAGAAACTGACGAACAATACCTGCTGCTGGGTTTCAGAAATAGCCGACACGAAGAGACCGATACTCATGACCAGGAAGAGATAGAGCGATGTGAAAACATAGAGCGTAAGGATATTTCCCCGGAAGGGTAAACCAAACACCACCTTGGCCACCAGCAGACCAAAGGTGAGGTCCAGCAGGGCAATGATCAGGAAAGGCATCATCTTGCCAATGATGAAATGGTATTTCTTGATCGGTGTCACGTTGAGCTGTTCGATGGTACCCATCTCTTTTTCGCGCACCAGATTCAGGGAGGAGAGAAAGAGACCGATGATGGTAACCAGAATCACGAGTACTCCTGGTGCCATGTAGAATTTGAAATTAAGTTCCGGGTTGTACCAATAGGCAGGGATAACATGAACCTGCTCGGGCGGAGTAAATTTAGGAACTCCCAGCATCTCTGCCCTGATCTTCTGGTTGTAGCTGGCAATGACTGTTTGTACGTATGCATTGGAAAGCTCAGCAGCCGAACCATTGATCGCATCGACCATGATCTGGAGCGAGGCCTGATCGTTTCGTTTGAGATCCTGCTCAAATCCATGCGGGAAGGTGACCACCAGATTTGCCTTCCCTTTTAAAAGCAACTGATCCGTTTCGGAAGGCGAAAGTTGGGCCCTTGTGAGGTGAAAAAAGGAACTTGCCTCAAATTTGGAAGTAAGACGGGTTGAGGTCTCACTCAAATCCAGATCCACTACCGTGATGTCCACTTTTTTTAGCTCCATCGTTGCCGCGAAGACCAGTACCAACATCTGTACCAACGGCATGATGAAGATGATGGGTAGCATCGATTTGTTCCGGAAAACCTGGATGAACTCTTTTTGAAGCAGGTATAATATCGTTCTCATAAGCTTGCTATTCTAATCTTAATCTGAATTTCTTGATGCTCAAAACCAGGAAAACCGTAGTCATTGTGCTTAATATCAATACATTTGGCCAAATATAAGCCAGGCCGTTCCCCTTGAGCATCACCTGTTTCAAGGCATCAATGAACCAGCGTGGTGGCATGAAATTACTGAGCAGCTGCAAGGGATAGGGCATGTTTTCAATTGGGAAGATGAACCCCGAAAGCAGGATCGTCGGCAACATCAGGGCAAATCCGGAGATAAACATGGCGACCTGCTGGCTGTTGGCCACCGTGGAGATCAGGATTCCCAGCGAGAGAGCCATGGTGATGTAGAGGATAACCAGGAAGGCCAGTACGAAAATGCTCCCGCGGATGGGAACGCCGAAGACCATGTTCCCGAGACAGACGACCACAATGGCATCGATGATAGACAGCAATAGATAGGGCGCAACTTTACCGAGCACGATGTGGGTGGCTTTCAGCGGAGAGACGAGCAGGATTTCCATTGTACCCATCTCCTTCTCCCGCGCAATGGTGATGGAGGTCATCATCGCGGAGATCAGCATCAGAATCAAGGCCATCGTTCCAGGTACGTACATGAAGGCACCCACCATATTTTCGTTGTAGAGCATCCTCACTTCACTCTTGATCTGTAACGGAATGGTGAATCCTGCATATTTTTTTTTGGTATAATCCTGCACAATTCCATTGGTATAATTGTACAACATCTGTGCAGTATTCGGATCCGAGGCATCGGCAATGACCTGAACATTCACTGTTCCCTCGCGTTCCAGTCGTTGGGCAAAATTCCTTTCAAAGATGATGACCTCTTTGACATTCCCCTTCTTGAAAATAGGATCAATTTCATTCTCGTTCATCAGGTTGGCATCCAGGCGGAAATATCCGGAAGAGAGGATCTTGTTCTTGATCTCCCTCGTCACGTTGTCGTTCGAATGATCCAATATGGCGATTCTGGCATCCTTGATCTCCGTGGTTATGACATACCCGAACAACATCAGCTGGATGATGGGTATCCCAAACAGGATCACCATGGTGCGGCTGTCCCTGAAGATATGGGTGAATTCCTTTTTTACAAAACCTAGTAACTGGTTCATGATGACTTTTATAACATTTATTCTTTTTATAGGGAAGTACTTGGCGTACTCACTCCTTGTTCCTCGCAATCTTCAAAAACACCCCGTCCATGCTGTCCGTCTTGTAAAAAGATTTCAGCGCGGCGGGGGTATCGAGTGCCACAATCTTTCCTTCGGACATGATGGCTACCCGGTTGCAGTATTCTGCCTCATCCATGTAATGGGTGGTGACGAAGATAGTGACCCCTTGGTGCGCAACTTCATAGATCAGATCCCAGAACGTCCTCCTTGTAAGCGGATCGACTCCACCGGAAGGTTCATCCAGAAAGACAACCGCAGGGTTATGAAACAGTGCAAGCGAAAAAGCTAGCTTCTGCTTCCAGCCAAGGGGCAATCCGCCTACAAGTTTGTCGCGGCTCTCCTCCAGATTCAACTTGCGCAGCAGCTCATCCGTCTTACGAATCCGCTCCTTCCGTGGAATGCCATAGATGCCGGCATAGAGCCGGAAATTCTCATACACCGTCAGATCCTCGTACAGGGAAAATTTCTGTGACATGTAGCCGATGTTGCGCTTGATCTCCTCCCGCTGGTGATAGCCGTCGAAACCAGCTACGCGCAGCGCGCCCGAGGTTGGTTCGAGCAGCCCGCACAACATCCGGATGGCTGTGGTCTTTCCAGCACCGTTTGCACCCAGAAAACCGAAGATCTCCCCCTTGTTTACTTCAAACGTCAGGTGATCGACGGCCACGAAATTGCCGAATTTTTTAACCAGATCTTTCACCTGGATGATGGGGCCTTTATCTGACTTAATTTCCTTCATTTTGCATCAATTCCATAAATACATCCTCGATACTGGGGTCGATCTTTTCTACGTTGATTCCCTGGTGACCTCGTTGGTTCAGAAACTCCTTCACACTTATTTCATTGACATTTTGCTGAACTGTGGTGATGTGAATGGATTCTCCAAAGGAAAAAACGGATTCGATGCCGGGAAATTCTTTCAGCAAACCGACACACTCAAACCTTTGCGCCGTGGTATCCACTTTCACACCATAAAGTTTTTTGGCAAAACTTGCAGTGATATTTTTTGGAGTATCGATCGAAAGGATGGATCCGTTCTGGAAGAGTGCCACCCTGTCGCACAAATTGGCCTCATCCATATAGGGTGTCGAGACCAGGATGGTAATACCCATGTGACGCAGGTTGTTCAACATCTCCCAGAACTCTTTTCTGGAGACGGCATCCACTCCCGTGGTGGGTTCATCGAGGATCAGCACTTTTGGTGCGTGGATCAGTGCACAGGAGAGGGCCAGCTTCTGCTTCATCCCTCCCGAAAGCTTTCCCGCAAGCCGATCCTTGAATGGTTCTATCTGAACGTAAATGTCCTTGATGAGATGGTAATTTTCCTCGATGGTTCCGCCAAAAACCGTGGCAAAAAATTGCAGGTTCTCTTCTACTGTGAGGTCCTGGTAGAGGGAAAAGCGTCCCGGCATATAGCCAACCATGGTGCGGATCTTGCGAAAATCGGCAACAACATCCAACCCATCGAGGGAGGCAAATCCGTGATCCGGTAACAACAGGGTTACCAGAATGCGCATCAGGGTCGTTTTCCCGGCACCATCCGGTCCGATCAATCCAAATAGCTCCCCTTTGGCCACCTCCAGGGAAACCCCTTTCAGCGCCTTCTGGTTGCCGTAGCTCTTTTCCAGATTGTCCACTTTAATCATTGCAGGGTCAGTCAATGAATTTAATTTCTCCGGGCATGCCAATTTTAAGGAAACCATCGTTGACCACTGTAACCTTCACGGCATAAACCAGTTTGACACGTTCGACCTTGGTTTGAATGATCTTGGGTGTAAATTCTGCCTCCGAAGAAACCCATGCAACTGTTCCTTCCAGACTTCTGTTTTTGCTGGCTGTATCATCAATCAGAACCTTCACTTTCTGCCCGATTTTTAGATGTGGCAACTGATCTCCGCTCACATAAACGCGCAGGTTGAGGGAGGAGACATCTGCTATGCGGCAGAGGGATTGCCCGGTGGCTACCAGTTCCCCTGCTTTTTTATACCGTTCCAGCACCAATCCGTTGATGGGCGACAGGATGCGACACCTGTTCAGCTTGTCCTGAAGCTGAGCGAGCTGGGTACTCACACCTTCAGCCTCCCCGGTCAATATCAGCTCCTGCGAACGGGTACTTAACATCTGCTTGTCGAGCAATTCCAGGTTTCCAGTTACATCATCCTTCTGCTTCTGTGTGGCAGCACCATCCTTCAACATATTGAGGATGCGCACCTTGTCCACTTCGAGGTTCTTTTTTTGTTGGGTTACCACTGCCATCTGGGCCTGGACACTCTGTTTTTTTGCTTTGATGGTTACCTGTTGCGATTCCAGCTGGGCAATCTGTAGCCGGATCGGGATGGTATCTACCACCGCAATTTCTGCACCTTTCTTCAGGGTCATCCCCTCCTCAAAATTGGCACTAAGTATTTTGCCAGCTATCTCGGAACTGACCAGCTGATCGTCTGCCTCAAAATTTCCGAAGGCATCCGAGGCATCCTTCTGGTTGTTGCAGGAGAAAATGACCAAGCCAATGATCAGGCCGGTAATGAGGTGAAATTTCTTTGTTCTCATGGTTTCTTGATTATCCTATTTAATAACTTATTTATTTACTTTAAGGCTTTCCCTCCAGGGTATTGTAATTGACAAGTGCCTGGTATAACTGAATCTTGTGGCTTTTCTTGTTGATACTCGCCTGGGTGAGGGCATTCAGGTCGACGATGTAATCTGCCGAAGTGATGGTTCCATTTTCAAGTTGAGAAGCAGAATTTTTGGCGATATTGTCCCGAAGTCCAACCAACTCTTCATCCAACTTCAGCAGTTGTTCTGCTTTTTTGATGCCCTCTCCTGCCCGCAGGAGGGAAACAGACAGATTCTGGTCGAAGGCTGCCCGCTGACTTCCTATCATCTGTTTTTGTACTTCCAGTATCTCACGGCTTCGCCCGGTCTGTTTCCAGTCGAGGATGTTCCACGAAAGGCCTACTCCAACCAGGTAGTAGGGATCGAAGGTATTTTTCAGCATGTTCAGTCCAGGTCTTCCATATCCGGCCTGACCAAAACCAAAAACCTTCGGATTACGTGCTTTTTGCAACAATTGAGCGTTCTGATCCAATTTACTCCCCAGCAGGTCGAAATACTTCAGTTCAGGACGGGTGATCAGTTCCCCTTTTACCGCCACCACAGGCTCTGTCAAAGTGGTATGCTCATCCAATTTTTGATTGGTCAGGATACCCAGGGTTCCAAGATTTGCGAGACGCTCAGAATAGATTTCCCCGATCTGCTGCGCGGTCAGCAATCTTTCTGCCCTCAACAGATCCAGGTCGCGGGAGGCAACGGTTCCATTTTTATAACCCGACTCAAGTGCTTTGATCCGTTCATCCAACACAGAACTCTTTAATTTCAATACATTTTCACTCTCGGTGAGCAGTAAGAGTCCAAAATAGAGCTGATTGACCTTTTCGTGCAATGCGTAAAACTCTACTTCCAGACTTTGCTGGTCCGCTGCCAAAGCAGATTTTTCGGCCAGACTGCCTGCTATAGTCAGTCCACCGTCAAAAATAGTCTGCCTTACATCGAGGTAGACCTTGTATTGATCTTTGGCCGGCGAGGGAATGCTGATGTTCGGAATGGGGACACTTACCTTGGTCACTTCGCTTTGGTAGGTAGCCTGACCATTCAGATTCAACTGCGGGTTCCATGCAACGCCTATGTTTTTTTGCTTTAGATCGCTGATCTCCTGTTGGTGGTGCGTATCTGACAGCCTGGGATAATTTTCACGAGCCAGCCGGTAGCAGTCGTTGAGGTTGACAGAGCTCACCTGGCCGTAGCCTAAAGTGGCTGAAAACAACCATAGAAGAATTAATGTTCGCTTCATTTCTATCTTTTTATAATCAAAATTATATAAACAATATACTGTCAATCAATGATATATAACAATTATACTATTTATTGGTCAGTGCCTGACGGATGAACTGACTGATCACTGCTCTTCGTTCCAGCAAAAATATGTCGTACTTTTCAGCATCCCCCTTGAATAGCTTCAGTTGGAACAAGGGTCTGCCGATATAGGGTATCACGATCATACCAATGAGGTTTGCAAATAGATGCTGAAAAGTAATCGGTCTGATTCGTCCGATCGAAACCTCCTTGTTGATTCGCTCCTGGATCCTGTCAAAATCCAATCCCTGATCAGACATAAATCTGGACAGTTGTTCCGGATCCCTGTTAATTTCGCGGAAAATGAATTGCGGCAGAATCGGATTCCTGGACAGGTACGTATCGTATTCGGTGACAATGGCCTCCACCTTTTCCAAAAATGGTTCATCGCCGGAGAATATGACGACCAATCGTGGGATCATCTGACTCAGGATGCCGTAAAATACTTCATTGAACAATTGATCTTTCGAATGAAAATAGTAGTGAAGCAAGGCCTTGTTGATCCCTGCTTCGTCTGCAATCTCCTGCATCCTGGCCCCATCCATCCCCTTGCGGATAAACACCCGATGTGCGGCCAGCAAAATTTTCATTTTTGTACTGTCTGAACTCATGGCTTTTGTCATACGATGCAAATTTAACCATTTAGTTAAACTATTTGGTTAAAAATGAAATTATTTTGCAAAAATTAGATTTAAGCCAGCAAATGTGTTCTGTTATTAGCCAATTTTTCAATTAACCAATTTATCAAAACGCATTCAATCAGTTTATTAATAAATTTACAAGCATCAATTCCTGATATTAAATTAGTTAACGTATCTTTGGTAAATAATCGCTAAAGAGTGGCAATTGAAAAAACAACTGACCGGATTAACTGACTCAGAGGTCTCAGAAAGCCGAAAAATTCACGGTCCAAACCTGTTGACTCCTCCCGAAAGAGAATCGGTCTGGCGGCTTTTTGTCGAAAAATTTGAAGATCCAATTATCCGGATTCTGCTGATTGCCGCTTTTCTTTCGCTGGGCATCTCCTTTGTTCACAGAGAGTTTGCCGAAACAACCGGCATTTTCTTTGCTATTTTTTTGGCTACCGGGGTCTCTTTCTGGTTTGAGCTGGATGCCGGCAAAAAATTCGATCTGCTCAACAAAATCAACGATGAGATGCTGGTAAAGGTGATCCGGAACGGAAATATCCGTGAAGTTGCAAAATCATCCATTGTGGTTGGCGATCTGGTTTTATTGTCTACCGGAGATGAGGTTCCCGCAGACGGCCTGCTCCTCGAGGCTGTTTCGCTGCAGATCAATGAATCCTCCCTGACGGGCGAACCAGTCATCGGCAAGACCACCCTTGAAAAGGATTTTGATCCGGAGGCCACCTACCCCTCCAACAGGTTGTACCGGGGCACGAGCCTATTAGATGGACATGGCATCATCGAAGTTACTCACGTCGGTGATGACACGGAATATGGCAAAGTTGCGCATGAATCCACTCGGATGAGTGGCGAAGTGACTCCTCTCAACAAGCAACTGGACGGACTGGCCAGGTTCATTGGCGTGGTTGGCTTTTTACTTGCCGTAATGACCTTCGTGGTTCTTTTTATCAAGGGGATTCACAACGGAAGCACAGTTTTTTCGCCTGTTCAGGAATTCTCGACCACCCTGGTCATCGTTGCCATGATGGTATCCCTGGCAAAAGTGTGGGTTCCCATCGTAATTGACGGTTTGGTACTCTGCAAGCTAAAGGTAAAGATGCCCGGAATGATTGAAAACGGAAGCTGGATTCGCTGGATCTTTACGGCCTGGATGCTGGTTGCAATTTCTGGCGTATTGGTTTATCCGTTCGGCGTGAATCTGACCCTACCTGAATCGTGGGTTACCCTCGTCACGGCTGGCAAAATATTGTCCTATTTTATGGTCTCCGTCACGTTGATTGTGGTGGCTGTTCCGGAAGGGCTGCCGATGAGTGTGACCCTAAGTCTGGCACTCAGCATGCGCAGAATGCTGCAGTCCAACAATCTGGTGCGTAAAATGCATGCCTGTGAAACGATGGGTGCCACCACGGTGATTTGTACCGACAAAACAGGAACCCTGACGCAGAACAAGATGCTGGTAGCGCATGCCAATTTTTTCGGACTCGAAAAACAGTATCTGACAGAGAACGAGATCAGTGACCAGATCAGGATATCCATTGCGGCCAATTCGACTGCCTTTCTCGATTTTACGGATCCGGCTCATGGCAAGGCCATCGGAAATCCAACTGAGGCAGCCCTTCTATTCTGGTTGCGCGATCAGGGAACCAATTATCTGGACATCAGGAATGAGGCCAAGGTCATTGAACAACTCACCTTTTCCACGGAGCGGAAATACATGGCAACCATAGTTCAGTCCGGGAACGGAAAAAAGATGTTGCTCGTCAAGGGCGCTCCCGAGATCGTCTTAGCCTTGTGCGAATCGGTTCAACAACCAAACGGCACTGTGCCCGCAGCTTCACATAAAAGCCAAATTGATGCCTTGCTGGCAGGCTACCAAAATCAGGCCATGCGGACCCTCGGCTTTGCCTGTGAAGTTTTTGAGGAGGAAGAGGCTCTTATCGTTAACGGACAAGTAAAGGCAGCTCACCTTCAGTTTATGGGGGTAGTCGCCATCACAGATCCGGTAAGGGAGGATGTTCCCGATGCCGTTGCAGAATGTTTGCATGCAGGCATAGACGTCAAGATTGTAACAGGGGACACACCGGGCACTGCCAGGGAGATCGCGAGGCAAATAGGCATCTGGAAGGAGGAAGTTGGCGACCAACAATCGCTGACAGGAGTTGAGTTTGCAGCCCTTTCTGACCTGGAGGTTACCAACCGTCTTCGGGAACTAACCATTTTATGCAGGGCCCGCCCAACCGACAAGCAACGGTTGGTACAATTGCTTCAAAGGGCAGGTGCCATTGTGGCCGTGACCGGGGATGGAACCAATGATGCACCGGCACTTAATTTTGCCCATGTAGGACTCTCCATGGGATCTGGAACCTCCGTCGCAAGAGAGGCCAGTGATATCACCCTGCTGGATGATTCGTTTAAAAGCATCGCCGTAGCCGTGATGTGGGGAAGGTCCCTCTATCAGAATATCCAGCGGTTCATTCTTTTTCAGCTCACCATCAACGTGACGGCACTGGTGATCGTTCTGCTTGGCTCGATCTTCGGTCACGAAATGCCCCTGACGGTTACTCAAATGCTTTGGGTAAACCTGATTATGGATACGTTTGCCGCCGCTGCCCTGGCATCCCTTCCCCCAAACAGGAATGTGATGAAACAGAAACCCAGAAAGAATGAGGCCTTTATCATCACTCGTCAGATGCGAAGAGTGATTCTCTCTGTGGCTGCCATCTTTGTGCTATTTCTCCTGTGGTTGCTCTATTATTTCACAGACGCCTCCGGCGAGATCTCCCGAGAAAACCTCTCCCTGTTTTTTACCGTTTTTGTTATGCTGCAATTTTGGAATCTTTTCAATGCCAAAGCCTTTGCATCCGGTCATTCTGCCTTCTATCAGCTGCACAGGAGCATCGGCTTCGTCATCACGGCAGTCGTTATTTTCACCGGTCAGGTGTTGATCGTCACTTTTGGTGGTGAAGTATTCCGGACTACTCCCCTCTCCTTCTCCGTTTGGATGTGGGTGATATGGTCAACATCGATCGTTCTCTGGGTTGGGGAGTTGGGCAGAGCCATAAAACGTTTGGACTTTTGGAAACGTTGATGGTTTTGAATTCGTTGTTCCTAACGAAATGTCTATATTTGCGGCATGAATTTTTCGCTTAAATCGCTGTTCGCCTCCATGTTTTTATTGGGATCCCTGTTGACACAAGGACAGGATCGGAATATGGACGATAATTCGGGCCGGTCCCGTTCGAGTTCAAGCAGTAAAAAGCAATCGAAAATAGAAAAAGGAGTTAAGGATTCCATCGTTTTCAAGATGCACGAATTCAAACTTCTCGACAATCTGACCCGAATTGGGGAGGTCAAAGTGGATACTTCCATCGTGGATTTTCACATCTATTCCCCACCTTATAAAAATTCAATTTCGGTCGAGAGTTTGGGAAATACTGGAAATTCTTACCAATCCGGAGATTTTTTTCAGCGGCAGGAGCCCGGCCAGGTTTTCATTTTTCAGAAAAATTACCACGATTACGGGATCTGGCCCGAAGACCTCCGATTTTACAATGTTACGAAACCCTATACCCTGTTAAGCTATGGCCAATGGTTTGCCAACAAGCCAAAAGGTGAGACGCTGCTGAAAATTCTTCATACCCAGAACATCAATAAAAGGATCAATTTCGGATTCTTCTTCAATTCGATCGGTTCCCAGGGGAAATACCTCAACCAGGAGGCCAAGGACCGTAGTCAGGGAATTTTTACAAGTGGCAATTTTGAACGGTACGATTATTGGCTCTCCTTTGGGAAGAACAGTTTCGAGAATCAGGAGAATGGAGGATTGCCCAATCCCAAGGACATTGAGAATCCGGATATCAAACCCGAAAACATCTCCGTTTGGCTCACCGGAGCAAAATCAGTCAGCGATCATGCTTTTGTGATCCTGACTCACCAGTACAAAATGGGTATCTGGAAAGAGATGGAAGACAAGAAGAAAAAGGAGATGTACCAGCAATTCATTCCAAGGGTAGCTTTGACCCATGTCCTTGATGTGGAAAAATCTACGCGCAGTTTTACCGAAGCAGATCCCAATCCGTCCTATAACTATACCACGGATCAGGGAACGGTCTATTTCTATGGAAAGAGTCAGGTGCCCTATATCAACAGTACCATAGGAACAGCTACGGCACCGGCTACCATCGACAAATCCGGCCAGACCGTGATTACCAACCGGTTCGTCCTGAAATTCATGGAAGCTCCCGATCGCAAATATACTTTCGGCAAGCAAATCTTCATCTCCAACGACCTCGTCAACCTCTATTTCCCGAGGCAAGAGCTCGTACCCGACACGCTTGGTGTGCTGCAGGCTCCGCTTGGGCTCGTTCAAAACCACAGTTATTCAAATACTTACATCGGTGGTTCAGCGTACCGGACAGATGGTCGGTTTTGGAGCTGGACCGTATCCGGAAAGTCCTATATTCAGGGACGTAATGCATTGGATTATGAACTTTCGGGGGCCATTGAGAAACCATTCCGTGAAAAGAAGGATACCTCCTTTGTCAGGATTTTTGCAAAAATGGCCAACCGTACACCTGACTATTTTTACGACCACTACTATTCCAACCATTACAAATGGGAAAATGCCTTTGACAGAACCTATTCACTAAGATTGGGTGCAACTCTCGACAAACCGGGGTGGCGGCTCAAGGCAGCAATCAACTACAGCATCATCAACAAATTTGTATTCTTCAACGAGAGTGCCTTGCCTGAACAGGCCAAGTCGGAATTCTCCGTTGCCTCCGCGATGCTCAACAAGGATTTCAGATTCGGCGGACTGAACATCCGAAACTGGGTGGTTCTGCAACGTACTACGACCGATAAATACCTGGCATTACCGCCCTTAAGTGTCAGAAACTCGATATTTTATGAAGGCACCTATGCCAAGGTTCTGCTGTTTCATCTTGGTTTTGATACGCGGTACGAGAGTGCCTACTACGGCGACGCCTATTCACCGGCTACAGGCATGTTCTACCGCCAGACTACGCAAAAAATTGGGGATTATGCCTGGGTCGACGGTTTTATCGATCTGAAGATCAAAAGAACAGCTTTTTACATTAAATACACGAATCTTGCTACCCAGTTTGTCAAGGGAGGATACTACACTTCACCCAATTATCCAGCCCCTGTCGCAACGCTTTTGTTCGGGTTGAGCTGGTCCTTCTACAACTGAGGAACTTCCTGATAAATATCCGCCAGTTCTGCCAGGATCATCGCGGTAGCACCCCAGATGAACAGTCCATTGATTTCATATCCCGGAACACTGAGTTTTCCGGTCATGGTCTCCATCTCCCGGTCACACCTGTTGGCCTGGTTTACAAGATCTTCCAATGAGATGCATATCACTTCGTCTACCTCGGCCAAATCGGCTACCAATTCGGGCATCTGCTGCAGCCAGCCCAAGACGGGTTTGATCAGGAACTTACTCACCTGAACACAAACGGTGCTCAACTCTCCGAGAATCTCTACCGAATCCGGATCAATCCCTATCTCTTCCCTTGCTTCCCGCAAGGCAGTCCGGATCAGACTAAGGTCCTCCTTTTCTCTTTTCCCTCCGGGGAATGCGATTTGTCCGGCGTGGTTTTTCATGGAGGCAGGCCTGCGGATTAAACAGGTTCCTATCTGTTCCCGGAATGGGAAGAGCGCAATCAGAACTGCACTTTCATGAAAGCTATTCTGCTCGGATGGTAACTCCAGTAGCCTGCCTGGTGGAAGCATTTTGAGGTGAGAGGTACTACCAGGCAATCTGGTTTCCAGTTGTCGTTTTAGGTGCTGACAAATAATAGCTGAGGGAAGATTCAAAATCGCGGGCTGATTTTTAAGTTTCAATAATCCATGCGGGACCTGATATCCCTGACGTTCAATTGCAGATAGGTTTTATCGCGGTATTGATTTTCCGTGACAGAATAGCAGATATCGAATGGAAGCGACTGTTTTATCATGTCGAAATGGTTGGCCAAAGAGAAGCCAATTCCCGAAAAGCGTGAGGAGGATCTGTTGGCCTCCATCAGGTCCAGTTTAACATGATCGTTGTTCTTTCCTACCAGTTTGCTGGTTCCGTAATCCATCACATCGTCTGTCAGGAATACAGGGGTCATGTTGTGCGGACCGAATGGCTCAAATTGTTTCAACAGCCGGATGAATTTTGGGGTAAGGTCGGAGAGCGAGATCTTGGCATCCAGATCGATCTTCTGTACCATCTGATCTTCTGAGATAGAATCTCTCACCACTTGTTCAAAACGACGGGAAAATTCGGCCACATTATCCAGTTTCATCGAAAGCCCTGCAGCATACATATGTCCGCCGTATGATTCCAGCAGATCGGCACATTTGCCGATGGCCTCGTACAAATCAAACTCGCCAACAGATCGTGCCGAACCGGTAGCAATACCATTGGATTCCGTCAGCACCACGGTTGGCCGGTAGTAATGTTCCGTCAACCTGGATGCGACGATGCCCACGACCCCTTTGTGCCAGTCGCGGTTGTAGATCACTGTAGATTTCCGACCTTCATAGAACTGGCTTTTACCGATCATCTCCAGTGCCTCCTGGGTGATATCCCTGTCGAGCGTCTTGCGAATTTCGTTGTAGGAGTTGATCTCCTTTCCGAGTTCCTCCAGTTCGGTAAGGTCTTCAGCCAGTAAAATTCTGACAGATTTTTTGCCGTGCTCAATACGGCCGGAGGCATTCAGCCTCGGACCAATTTTAAATACGATATCCTGAACCCTGATCTCCCCAATAATTCCAGAATAATTGATCAGTGTTTTCAGTCCGGTAGAAGGATTTGAATTCAGTTTCTGCAGGCCAAAAAACGCAAGTACCCGGTTTTCGCCAGTCAGGGGAACGATGTCGGAGGCGATGCTCACGACTACAAGATCCAGCAATTCATAGGCAATCTCCTGTGGAAGGTCGTTTTTCATGCAGAAAGCCTGAATCAGTTTGAACCCAACCCCGCAACCGGAAAGATCCTTGTAGGGATAGTCACAGCCCGGTTGTTTTGGATCCAGTACCGCAATGGCATCCGGAACCTGGTCGTCGGGATTGTGGTGGTCACAGATGATGAAATCGATACCCAGTTCCTTGGCATAGGCAATTTTCTCGACGGCCTTAATGCCGCAATCGAGCACGATGATGAGGGTAATATTTTTTGAAGCGGCGTAATCGATGCCGATCTTGGAGATCCCATAACCTTCCATGTAGCGATCTGGTACATAATACTCAATTTCTGAAATCCTTTTGGAAAGAAAGGTGTACATCAGTGCTACGGAGGTAGTTCCATCCACGTCATAATCTCCGTAAACCATCACCCTTTCCTTTTCATCAATGGCGCGTTGGACCCTGTCGACAGCCTTGTCCATGTCCTTCATCAGGAAAGGATCATGCAGGTCGGTCAGTTTGGGACGAAAAAAGGATTTGGCAGCAGCAAAAGTCTTTATTCCGCGCTGAACCAACAGGTTGGCTATTGCCATATCCACGTTCAAGGCGGCCGAAAGTTGCTTGATATCATTGATATCAGCTTGTTCCTTCAGTTTCCAGAGTTTTTGCATTTTATCGCTATTATCGGCGGTTTAAGTGAATTATTTCCCAAATATACCTTTTTGGCGGTTAGCGACCAAGACAAATAAAAGCCAAGACTCAAATCTTTGGGAAGAAATTAGCTCATTCAATTTATTTTGCTTATATATAGGACGTTAGATTTCATCCTCCCAGCGGAAGGGCGGAGGCAGAACATGGCCTTCTAGGAATAAAATTGAGCCGGATGAACACCAAAAAGAGGATATCTTTTCTTATCTTTGCGCGTAATTTTTTCTTCAAAAACAGGACTATTCATACAAGATGAGCAATATAGAGTTAAGTGAGCAGGAGATAATCCGACGAAATTCCTTGCAGAAACTCCGTGATATCGGGATCAATCCATACCCTGCGAACGAATTCAAGATCAACACTTCTTCCAGACAAATACTAGAACAATACGATCCTGAAAAGCAGAATTTTCAGGAGGTGATTATCGCCGGAAGGTTGATGAATCAACGGATCATGGGGAAAGCCTCCTTTGCTGAACTGCAGGATGAAAGCGGCAAGATCCAGCTCTACGTCAACAGGGATGAAATTTGTCCGGGAGAGGACAAAAGCCTGTACAACGATGTATTCAAGAAATTACTCGATATTGGTGATATCATTGGGGTGACCGGCTATGTCTTCATCACCCAGATGGGTGAAACCTCTGTTCATGTTAAAACGCTAACGCTTCTGAGCAAGTCGCTTCGGCCTCTTCCCGTAGTCAAGGAGAAAGAGGGGATGCTTTTCGATGCTTTCACCGATCCTGAGCAGCGCTACCGCCAACGATACCTCGATTTGATCGTGAATCCGCATGTCCGCGAGGTATTCGTCAAGAGAAGTCAAATCATCAACAACATGCGGGAATTTTTCAACCAAAAGGGATACCTGGAGGTAGAAACACCCATTCTGCAACCTATACCGGGAGGTGCTGCCGCCCGACCGTTCATCACCCACCACAATGCATTGAACATGCCTCTCTACCTGAGAATTGCCAATGAATTGTACCTGAAACGCCTGATTGTGGGTGGTTTCGAAGGAGTTTACGAATTTGCCAAGGACTTCAGGAACGAAGGGATGGATCGTACACACAATCCGGAGTTTACTGTCATGGAAATCTATGTTGCCTACAAGGATTACAACTGGATGATGGAGATGACGGAAGAGATGATTGAACGCGTCGCCATTGCCCTCCACGGAAAAACGGAGGTGCCGGTAGGCAATACGGTTATCGATTTCAAGCGTCCCTTCA